>Ga0209721_1001794_pt1 | contig 15046 bp, 7 predicted proteins | sample TshhotsprinmetaG_FD_184139 | JGI IMG/M metagenome (GOLD analysis project Ga0209721, IMG submission 184139) | Hot spring microbial communities from South Africa to study Microbial Dark Matter (Phase II) - Tshipise hot spring metaG (SPAdes)... | ecosystem: Environmental > Aquatic > Thermal springs... | reverse complement strand
GTGAACTTTATGCAGATAGCGATAGAATTTGGTTTTTTAGTCCACAAAAAACAGGAGTTTTTGAATATATCATCAGAAATTTTTCGAGTAGCGAAATAAATGTATTTGATGTTACTGATTTTTCTAATGTTAAGATGATTCACAATGCGGAAATTAGTGGAATGCAGATTAAGTTTAGAGCTAGTGAGCAAGCAAAAGTCCCCTCGAAATATTTTGCCGTTGGAAAAAATGGATACTTAGTTCCCTCTGAGATTGTTAAAGTTCCAAATCAAAGATTACGAGATGAGAGTTTAACTGAAGGTGCAGATTTAATTATTATTTCACCAGCTGAGTTTTTATCGGAGGCAAATCGTCTCAAAACTCACAAAGAAACACGGAAGATAGCTAAAACAATAGTGGTTAATGTTGAGGAAATATACAACGAATTTAGTGGTGGTTTACTTGATGTAACAGCTATTCGTGATTTCATTCGTTATGCTATGTTGAAATGGTCAATTAAGCCAAAATATGTGCTTCTTTTCGGAGACGGGCATTATGATTACAGAAATGTAGAAGGTTATGGTAAAAATTTTATTCCACCATATGAAACTGAAGAAAGTTTGTTTTTAATATATTCGTATCCAACTGACGATTACTATGGGCGCGTAATTGGAAATGATTTAATAATGGATGTATCAATTGGCCGATTGAACATTCAATCCCTCAGCGAAGCCAAAAATGTTGTGAACAAAATTATCGATTACGAAACAAATCGAGATTTTGGTCCTTGGAGAAATATCATAACGTTAGTTGCAGACGATGGCAAAACGACTACTGGAGATGATGGAGATATACACACTCGACAATCGGAGTTTCTCGCAAAAAACAGAATACCTGCTGCGTTTGAACAGAAAAAGATTTATCTAATTCAATATCCCACGGTTGAGACAGCGGGTGGTCGTAGAAAGCCAGATGTTAATAGTGAGATTATAAAGACAATAAATAATGGAACATTAATACTGAACTTCATTGGTCATGGTAATCCAGAAGTTTGGACTCATGAATTTGTATTTGAGAAGACTGTAACTATTCCACAATTAAAGAATTACAATCGATTGTGCTTGATATCTGCCGCAACTTGTGATTTTGGTGATTATGATAAGCCATCTTCTCAAAGTTCTATGGAACTTCTTACTTTAAGTCCAAATGGTGGAGCAATTGCAGGTTTTACTGCATCAAGGTTAGTTTGGTCTGATCAAAATGCTGCAATTAATAATTCCTTTTTTCATTTTCTTTTGAGTTATAAAAACACAAACTCCCCTCAACCGACGATTGGTTTAGCTTATCTAAACACTAAAAAAATTCACTACTACGAGAATGATCAAAAGTATCAATTATTTGGCGACCCATCTCTTTACTTGAATATACCAAAACTTTCTGGTGTAATAGATTCAATAAATTCTAAGTCAATAGTAACGCAAGTGGAATTGAAGTCGTTAAACAATACAACAATTGTTGGTAGTGTAAGGGATTCTCTTGGTAATGTCATTTCGAATTTTAATGGTCAAGTTATAGTTACAGTTTACGATTCTAAACGATACCAAGAAATTCCTGAATGGTATGGCTGGAGTGGACCTGCTAGAGGAATTGAGCTCTCTGGTGGAATTGTATACCGTGGAAGAGCAAGTGTAAAGAACGGGATTTTTAGAACTGAATTTGTAGTGCCCAAGGATTTATCGTATGAAGGGAATAATGGTAAAATTATAGCTTATTTCTTTAATGAATCAGTTGACGGTATGGGCTTTACAGAAAATATTAAATTAGTTTCTGCTGATTCAATTAATATAATCGATAATAAAGGTCCTGATATTACAATTTATTTTGACAATGAATACTCACCTTATACAAGTCTTGTTCAGAAAGATGCAACGTTGATTATTAAACTTGAAGATGAAACAGGAATAAACACAACTGGTCTTGGCATGGGCCATGATATCGAAGCTGTGATTAACGATAATATTAGTAAGGCAATCAAATTAAATGAGTATTTTCAAGGTGAACTTGACCAAGGAAATAAAAAGGGTGAGGTAAGATATAGATTACTTGATTTACCTTTAGGTAAAAATAAACTTAAATTAACAGCCTGGGACGTATTAAATAACAGCAATTCAGTTGAAACGTTATTTGAAGTTGTAGGTGAAGATAAGATTTTAATAAAGTATATTTTTAACTATCCAAATCCCATGAAAAATGAAACTGAATTTACATTTCAGCATAGTTATGATATGCCAGTAAATGTGGAAATAAAAATTTATTCTGTTGCTGGAAGACTAATACATAAAATTGAAAGGCAAAACGTAGTTGAGAAATTTGTAAAGATTCCATGGGATGGAAAAGATCCAGACGGTGACTATCTTGGTAATGGTGTATATTTATACAAGATTATTTTAACTTCAGTCGATAATATAAAATCGAGCGAAGCAATAGGTAAATTAGCAATAGTAAGATAATTGGAGGAAATAATATCATGAAAAAATTAATCGCATTAGTAGCGTTAAGCTTGATAATGGCAAGCTTTCTAAAACTTCATGCTCAGGGTGAGGCCGCAGTTCCATTCTTGCTTCTGGCGCCAGATTCTAGATCAGGTGGAATTGGTGAGTCAGGTGTAGCTTTAGCCGATAATGCTAATGGTGTTTTCTGGAATCCTGCTGGTCTTACTTTTCTGGATGGTTCTGAAGTCACATTTACGCATTCTAACTGGCTTCCACAATTTCAGTTAGATTTATTTTATGAATTTGCAGCTTATCGTCAGTATATTCCTTCACTTAATGGTAGTGTTTTTGCCAGCATTACTTATATGAACTTTGGGGAGTTCGTTAGAACTTCATCTCAAAGTCCAGACCCAATTGGAACATTCAAGTCATTTGATGCAGCTTTTACAATTGGATATGCAACAAAATTATCAAAGTCTCTAGGTGTCGGAGGTAATTTTAGGCTAATTCATAGTCGACTTGCTGATAGAGGAACTGAGTTAGAGCAAGGTAAAGGAGTTGCAACTACAGTAAGTTTTGATGTTGCTATGATGTTCAGACCAGATAAATTTTACTTACCATTGATTGGAGATTTTAGCAGGAGATTTAGCTTTGGAATGAATTTAAGCAATCTCGGTCCAAAAATTTATTACATCGATCAAGCTCAAGCGGATCCTATTCCAACAAATTTACGATTGGGAATTGGATTAAGGCTACTTGATATAGATTATAATTCAATTACGTATACAATTGATTTTAGTAAGCTCTTAGTGCATAAACGAAAAGGTGACAATAAACCAGACGGTTTACCAAAATCATTGATTTCTTCCTGGACAGACGAACCTTTCAATGAAGAATTAAGACAGATTGTTACTTCCATGGGACTTGAATACTGGTATGGTGTTCCAGGTGACTTTATGTTTGCTGCAAGAACAGGATTTTTCTATGAAGATCCAGCTTATGGGAATAGAAAGTTCGTTTCTCTGGGTGCAGGTGTAAGGTATGATATTTATGGTTTTGATTTTTCCTACATCACAACTTCTATGTTCAAGGGGCAAGAGAATCATCCATTAAACGAGACATTAAGGTTTACTCTCTCAATTGGTTGGGGTTCAAAGAAAAAATTGTCCAAGGGATTTCCAATGGGAAACTAAAATTAGCCAAAGTTCGTAGGTAAGTTTGTTTGAATATTTTCTTCATAACGATTAAGTCAACGTCATTTCAACTATGAGAAAAGCATTTTTAGTTTTAATTGTATTTATTAGCCATAATATATATGGACAAATTGATTTGAATAAAATTCAAATCCATCTTCCCCATAAATTGAATAGACATTACGATCTGGCTAGCCAACGAAATCATTCAATTAATTTTGATGATACTATAAAAGTACTGGCGGTTATGGTTGATTTTCAAGTTGATCAAGATGGAGCAACGTATGGTAATGGAAAGTTCGGTTCTCATTTTTCAAAGAATTATGGTAAGAATATCATTGACCCACTTCCTCATGATAGAAACTACTTTAAAAATCATTTAGAGTTTTTGAAAAATTATTATGCAAAAGTTTCAGATGGAAAAATAAAAATTTCCTATGAAGTACTTGACAGAATTATTACGCTATCGAAAGTGATGAGTGAATATTCACCGCCACCCAGATCAAATGACCTGACAAAACTAAAATTTCTTTATGAGGAAACCTGGCTTAAAGTAGATTCATTGTATCATAATCACAATTTTACAGAATATGATGCATTTGTCATTTTTCATGCTGGAGTTGGTAGAGATATAGTTATTCCAGAAACATTTGGATATGAGAAAGATATCCCATCTGTTTTTCTTGGGCTCTCAACACTTAAAAGTTTTTTTGGAGAGAATTTTGTAGGTATTCCTGTTGGAAATCCACCAAAATTTGTTACCAATACATTAATTCTCCCAGAGACGGAAAGTAGAGAGATACAGACATTAACTGGGAAAACTTTGTTGGAGTTAAGCATAAATGGATTATTGTGTGCAAGTTTTGGGAGTTTTCTTGGTTTACCCGATCTTTTCGATTCAAAAACTGGAAAATCGGCAATTGGTCGATTTGGCTTAATGGATGGTCAAGCAATGTTTGCTTATGCAGGACTTTTTCCACCTGAACTTTCCGCATGGGAAAAACAATTCTTAGGTTTAGTCAAGCCAATTGAAATAAAAAGCGATACTGTTAATATTGAAGTACTTGCCCGTTTGGCATCTTTAGATAATCGAAAAGTGTTGTATAAAATTCCAATTAACTCTAGAGAATACTATTTAATTGAAAATCGACAAAGAGACGTAAGAAAAGATGGAATTAAAATTAAATCTATTATCTCTAATTCTGAAAGGTTTTACGAATTTGCAAGCGATTTCAAAGGATTTCGATCTTACTATGTTGATAGTGTTGATGGAGTAGTAGTGGATGTTGATGAATTTGATTGGGCTTTACCAGGGAATGGAATTGTTATCTGGCATATTGATGAGAAAATTATTGCTGAGAATTTTAATTCAAATACAATCAATGCAAATCCGAAACTAAAAGGTATTAGAGTTATTGAAGCTGATGGAATTCAAGATATAGGAATTGAATTCAAGAATTTTTTTGGTGATGTGATCATTGGTGAAGGTGATTCACTTGATTTCTGGTTCAAAGAAAACTCATCTCGATTTTACAAAAATGAATTTTCCAATTACACTCAACCAGTTACAAATTCGAATAATGGTGCACCCAGTTTTATACGAATATTGAATTTCTCGTCTAATGCAAATTCAATGACTTTCGATGTGCAATTTGGTAGTGTAGATTACAAAATTTTACATCACACGTATTTTTCAGAACTTGCTAAACCAGATTATGTTTATTCAAGTTCAAAATATATTGATAAAATTTTTATTGCAGTGAAAAACAAATTGTATTTGCATGACATTAATTTGGATAGTTTGAAAATACTTACCAATGAAATGGTAGGATACCCTGCGGCACTTGATTTTAATGATAGCGTTTATATTGCTTATCTTGATTCTTCAAGTTTTAATTTGATTATCTACACAGGCAATCAATTTGTTCTTAATAAAATATCTCTTACAGTTTTACCACTTCCAATTCTTTTTGCTTATCAAGAACCATCTGGTTTGTACAAATTTCAATTTGCTTTAAGTAATGGCGAAATTTTGGAGTATAATATATCGACTTCTTCAATCAGAAGAGTAAATACTTTAGCTGAACTTCCCATTAAAGGAGCTTATAATTCTATTTCAAATTTTCCTGTTTATCTTTCCAAAACAAAAATTTTATTTGGAAACAAAGTTTTCAATCTTTTAAATTCTGACCCAATTGATTTATTAATTTTCTCTCGAAATGCTAGCGGAGTAGTACAAGATGTGAAAGATTTTGCTGTTGTATTTTATAAAAATGGATTTGTTGATTTTTTCGATTCTCTTGGAATATTTGCGAGGTTTACAACTGATGAGAAAAATATTTCAAATGATTTTTCCATAGGTTTTTTTGACATAAATAAAAACTTAAGTATAGTTCTTAATTCTCCAAAAAAAATAGTTGCAAAAAATATTGTTGGTTCGTATCAGAATAATTTTCCAGTTGATGCTCCATCTGGGACAAGTTTTTCTGGTGTTGTTAATCTCATTGATTATAATCGTGATGAAATTAGTGATCTAATAGTACCAACTTCTGATGGAAGATTGGTCTGTTTCGATGGAGCAAGCGGGAAAATTTTAATGCAAATTTCTACTGGATATTCTATCTCAGGTAATGTTTACTTTGTGAATCGACAAGATGGTTTAATTACAATAGCCATTGATGATAGTGGATACGTTTTTGTAATTAAGACATCCGGTAGTCCCAAACCAATAATCTGGATAAATCCTTTTGGTAATGCATCAGCAAATTCATTTATTACTTCATTTGTAGATTTTGTTGCAGAAAAAGATTTCATGCCAGCTTCTAAAGTTTATAACTGGCCTAATCCAGTTTATGGTGACAAAACATATTTTAGATTATACGTAACAGAAGATGCTTTGGTAAACATCCGTATTTATGATCTAAGTGGAGCTTTTGTAGATGAAGTTAAAGGTTTTGCCATGGGACGTGTTGATAACGAATTTGTTTGGAATGTTACGAATGTACAAAGTGGAATTTATTATGCAAGAATAGAGGCAAATTCAAAAACAAAATCTGCAGTAAAAATTATTAAAGTTGCAATTGTGCATTAACGAATTAAAATTGATAAAAAAATCGTTTACCTATAAATATTCCATTAAATCATGAGTTTTAAGGAAAGACTCCTTATTTTAATATTTGTAATTTTTTTTAAGATTGAGTTGATTGGTCAGTTCAACGAATATCATCCACAGGTTAATTGGTTTACCATTGAAACAGAGCATTTTGCAGTTCATTTTCATGAAGGTGCCGAGAGGACAGCTAAAGTCATTGCGAAAATAGCAGAAGAAATTTACAAACCGATAACAGATTTCTATGGATATAAACCAGAAAAAGTTCATTTTGTCATTAAAGATATTGATGATTATTCAAATGGAGTTACTTATTTCTTTGATAATAAAATCGAAATATGGGCGCCACCACTTGATACAGATTTACGAGGGACTCACAATTGGCTTCGTAACGTAATCGCACACGAATTTACACATATGGTTCAAATTCAAGCGACAATGAAATTTAAAAGGACTTTTCCTGCTTTTTATTTTCAGGTTTTAAATTATGAGAGGGAACGAAGGCCCGATGTCTTGTATGGATTTCCAAATGTAGTGATATCGTATCCAACTCCAATAGTAAATGTACCTGCATGGTTTGCTGAAGGTACAGCACAATATATGAGAAATGAATTTAAATATGATTATTGGGATAGTCATCGTGACATGATTTTACGTTGTTATGTTCTTAATGATAAAATTTTAACGTGGAATGAAATGACAGTTTTTGAAAAGAATAGTTTAGGTAATGAAGCAGTTTATAACCATGGTTTTGCGTTGGTGAGTTACATCGCTATGCGATATGGTGAGAAAAAACTTATTGAAATTAACAATCGATTGAAAGATAAACTAGCATTTACTATTGATGAAGCTATTTATAAAGCTCTGGGAATTTCAGGAATTCAATTGTATAATGAATGGAAGAGTTTTTTGAAAGAATATTATCTTATCAACACACAAAAGATTAGAGATAATTTGTTCGAAGGGAAAATTTTAGAGAAGGAAGGATTCGGAAATTTCTTCCCTGTATTTAGTAAGGATGGTTCAAAAGTTTATTACTTATCTAACAAGAACGAAGATTATTTCATCACATCTCTTTATGAATATGATCTTAAGACAAACACCTCAAAATTAATTCAGCCAGGGATTAACTCCGCCATTTCAATCTCGCCGGGAAATGACAAAATTTATTACGCTCGACTGACAGAGAAAAATAAACATTTTGTCAAAATACACGACCTGTACGTCTATGATTTAACCAGGAAAAAAGAAACAAGACTAACTTATGGACTTAGAGCTAATTATCCAACTTTATCACCGGACGGAAAAACTATAGCATACTTATCACAAAAAGATGGAACTTTAAACATTTTTTTAATCGATTCAGACGGGCAAAATAATCGTAAGTTAACTGAATTTAAAAATGGCGAACAGATTTTTAGCTTACGATTTTCTCCCAAGGGAGATAAGATAATTTTTGATTATTCTCTGAAAGATGCTCGCGACATTGCTTGTGTAGATCTTAATGGTACCATTCAAACTGTGTTAAATCATCCAGAAATTGACGAGAGAAATCCTGTTTATTTAGATTCAAACAGAATTATTTATTCTTCAAATGAAAAAGGAATTTTTAATCTTTTTATATATAATTTAGTTACAGGTGAAAAAAAACAGATTACAAATGTTATCGGCGGCGCTTTCATGCCCGATTTTAATTTTGAAAATAAAATCGTTTACGCTGGTTATACAGCAGAAGGTTACAGAATATTCTTTATTGAAAACTTCGATAATGTCAGTCTTGACGACGCACATACTTATGATTATAAGATTTATTCCATATCCCAAGACAAAAAATATAATGGTAAGTTCAACTGGGAAGCTTTAAGAAATTTTGATGATTCAAACATCCCAAACTTTAACGTGGAGAAATATTCCGCATCATATTCAAAACTCTCATTCATTCCATTTTTGCGATATGATAATTATAGTCGAACTGCAAAAGGATTAGCACTTATTAAACCAGGAATTTACTTTTATTCTGATGAAATCTTAAACCGTTTTGGGATATTTGGTTCTGCAGCTATAAATTCTCGATTAGAAAGAGATGTCTATTTTGGTTTAACTTATCGTGATAAAATTCCAATTCTTTGGAACATTGGATTAAAACCTGAAATGAATTTTGAATTGTATTCAGTTTCAAGAAAAGCTGATTATACTCTGGGACTTTTTCCTGACACATTGAGTGATGGAACAATAAATTACGGTTACACAACGCCAATAAAGATTACCTACAATTTATTTGAAGTCAATATTTCGGCAAAGAATTACATTTTTTCAAAAAATCAGTCATTAACATTAAAGACCATTTATAGTCGATATTCTGCAGATTTAAGTTCGTTTTTGTTGCCTGATTACACTTTATATCCGGCGACTTACGAAATTTATCTTAAAGGTTTTACTTTTTCAGCTATTTATGAGTTTGAAAATATCGCCCGTAAAAAAGACAGTGATATTAATCCAATTGGAACGAGAATTCACCTTAATCTGGAATACTCAACCAATGACTTTAATCCAGAAACATATTATGATGAAAATGAAGGTCAACTTCTTACTCGTTATGGAAAAACAAAATTTGCCCGTATTGAGCTTAACACAATGCAAGCTTTCAAATTACCTGCATGGAAACACACTTTGACTTTGAAAACTCGAGCGGGTACAATTTTAGGACCTGAAGTGGATAATTTTTTTGATTTTTATCTTGGTGGTTTAATTGGAATGAGAAGTTATCCTTTCTACTCTATAAGCGGGAATGAAATTTTTCACGTGAGTTTAAATTACCGATTTCCAATTTATGAAAACATTGATACGCGACTTTATCACCTTTACTTGGATAAAATTTATGGTTCGATTTATTTCGATTTTGGAAATGCTTGGCAAACAAAGGAAGTTAAGTTCAAAGATTTCAAACGTGGTGTTGGTGTCGAACTCCGTCTACAGATGAATTCGTTTTATCTCTTTCCAACTAGTATTTTTATTAATGTAAATTATGGCATTGACGAATTTAAGCGACTAAATCCATTTACAAAGGAAACAATCAAATACGGAAAAGAGATTCTAATTTATTTTGGAATGTTATTCGGATTTGAATTTTGAGGAGTAATATGAAACTAAAAATGATTTTTCTTTTTGGTTATTTTATAATGACATTTAATTTTCTTTTTTCAAGTGATAATAAGTTTATTACAGGTAATGTTTTAACTGATTTTCGTATTCATTGCTCTGAACAAGGAAATATTAATGCAGGACTATATAGTAATTTTAGCCAGAGAAAGTACTCTCCGTTAATTTCTGGAATTTTATCAATTGTGGTTCCAGGAACGGGACAAATTTACCTCAAAAGTTATTTTAAAGCTCTATTATTTTTGGCTATAGAAGGAACTACAATTTATTTAAACTATCACTATTCCAGAAAAGGTGATGATCAAACGTTATTTTTTCAAAATTTTGCTGATGAAAACTGGAGTGTGGTAAGATATGCTCAATGGTTAAATGAATGGGCAGATAAACTTGGCGGTAGTGCAAGCATTTCGATAAATCCAGATGAATCACTTAAACCCTGGAAAAGAGTGAACTGGGACCAAATTAATTCGGCTGAGAGAACGATTAAAGAGTTTTCACATACACTTTATCCATATGGACATCAGCAGTATTATGAAATGATTGGAAAATATCCACAGTACAGTCAAGGATGGAATGATTCAAAGTTTTCAAGAGGAGAGTACTCAATTGCAGGGGAGTATTATTTCGATACAAAAGGTAATTTCATCAGATACTCTCAAATGAGAGGAGAGGCTAATGATTATTATAATATTGCAGATAAAGCTTTAATTGTAACAATTACAAATCATCTGATTAGTTTTGTTGATGCAATTCTTACAACTAATAATCTTAATTCAAAAGTTAAGGCAAATACATCATTAGAAAAAGTAGGAATTGGATATTTTTCAGATTTAGTACCTACATTGAATGTTAAGTTCAATCTTTAAGAACTTTCAGTTTAATTTTTATAGATAATAAAATATTTGCAAATTATTTTCCTTCTTTGTTCGATAATTTCAAGGCTTAATCCGTCAATAAACAATCTTCGTTGGTCGAGAATGTTTGTTAATTTGATTTTTCTGCTAAATCTGAAGACTCAATTTATTCCATTGAAAGCCATTTAGTTCCGAGCCCATTCAAAGTAGCACATCAAATTATTAAAAATCTTTTCATAAATTTGAGAAATTATGAGAGTACCAGTTGTCGTAATAATTGGCAGACCTAATGTTGGAAAATCTACTCTTTTTAATCGTTTGATTGGAAAAAGAGAAGCTATTGTTGACAAAGTTGCGGGAGTAACAAGGGATCGTAATTATGGTGAGGTGGAGTGGTGCGGGAAAGTTTTTAATTTAATAGACACGGGTGGTTTTGTTCCTGACTCAGATAATGTTTTTGAGAAAGCAATCTCAGAACAAATCGATGCAGCAATCCAGGAAAGCGATGCAATTATTTTTTTACTTGATGCTTATGATGGTATAACTCCAATTGATAAAATGATAGCTAATCTTCTTAGAAGATCAAACAAACCAATTTATGTTGTAGTTAATAAAGTTGATGACTCAACTAAAGAAGCTCTTTCTTCGGATTTTTATGAATTGGGATTTGATAGTATACATACTTTATCTGCACAATATGGTAGAAAGGTTGGAGACTTTCTAGATGTTCTGACTAAAGACTTCCCATTAAATGCTGGAATTATTGAGGAGAAAAATCAAACACCTAAATTTGCCGTAGTCGGAAGACCGAATGTGGGCAAGTCTTCATTTGTTAATGCAATCTTGGGCTACGATAAACACATTGTAACTGAAATTCCAGGTACCACACGCGATGCAATAGATACGTTAATACGTTACTATGGTAGGGAAATTTATCTAATTGATACAGCAGGATTAAGAAGACGAAGTAAAATTGTAGAAAGTATTGAATTCTTTAGTGTTTTAAGAACATTAAAAGCTTTAGATAGATGTAACGTTTCCATAGTTTTGATAGATGCAACGCAAGGTTTGGAGAAACAGGATTTGAGAATTATTAGTGAATCGGTAAAACGCAAAAGAGGTATTATAATAGCAGTTAATAAGTGGGACTTGATTGAGAAAGACGATAAAACGGCAGCTCGTTTTGAAAGTGCTATAAGAGAGCAACTCGGAGAATATTATTATATACCAATTATATTTATTTCTGCACTTAACAGACAAAGAATTTACAAAGTCATCGAAATTGCCCTTCAAATATTGGAAGAGTGGAGGAAGAAAATTTCAACGAGTGCAATTAATGAATTTATAGAAAAAAATTTTCGAAATGTTTCTTTTCCTTCAACTTCCACTGGAAAAGAAATCAAAATAAAATATGGTGTACAGCTAAAAACGGCTCCACCTGTGTTTGCTTTTTTTACAAATGAACCGAAACATATTCCAGATCATTCAAAAAGATTCATTGAAAAGAAGTTTCGTGAGGAATTTAATTTTTTAGGCGTTCCACTTACATTCATTTTTAAGAAGAAGTAATGATCAAAAGAAAGATTATAGTTATTGGTGGAAGTGCAGCAGGACCTGCTGCAAGTGCTAAAGCAAAAAGAGTAAATCCTCAAAATGAAGTTGTTCTTTACGAAGCAGGCAATTACATTTCCATTGGCACTTGTGAATTACCTTACGTTCTTACCGGTGAAATTGAAAATTTGGAGAAGATTATATTTTTTACACCTGAATCTTTTGAGAAAGAAAAGGGTGTTAAAGTTTTTGTTAGACATAGAGTTGAATCAATTGATAGAGTTAAAAAAAGAATCTACGTGCGCGATCTTAATACTCAAAAAGTATTTGAAGATTATTATGATAAGTTGATCTTATGCACTGGTAGTATAAAGAAAATCCATTCTGAGTTTAAACAAAATCTTGATAACGTTTTTTACTTAAAGACTGTAGATGATGCAAAGTCTATTTTGAATTTTGTATCAAAAAATAATATCACTTCATCTTTACTTATAGGGACTGGATATACGGGGCTAGAGGTTCTGGAATTTCTTAAGAAAATATCAAACAGAGTTTATGCCACTGATATTGCAGAATTACCACTTACAGGTTTTGATTTAGAATTTCGGAAAATAGTTTTGGATAAGATGAATGAGTTAAATATTAATTTTTTACCTGCTGGAAATTATATCAAAGTGATTGCGAAAGACAATAAAGTAACTCACATAATGGTCAATAAAGAAAAAATTGATGTTGATTTGGTTTTAATATCAATTGGAGTTAAACCGGAGAATTCATTAGCTCAACAATGTGGTTTATCAATGAACTTCCCAAGTGACTCGATTAAAGTAGATGATAAACAAAAAACATCAGATGATAATATTTATGCCGCTGGTGATTGTTCTGGTGTTAAAGAATTCATAACTAAAAAACAAATATGGTTACCGCTTTCTACACTTGCCTATAACTCAGGTCATGTTGCAGGTGCAAATGCGGCGGGAGAGAATATCTCAACTTTACCTGTGGTGAGAAATATGGTATTTAAATTTTTTGACATAAATTTTGCATTGGTTGGACTTAACATGCCAGAATTGAATGATTTAACCTTAAATAAAGTTTCTGTTTCAACAATTGGCTCATCTAAAATTAATATCATGCCGAATGGTGAAAAACATTTTATTAAACTTTATTACAAAAAAGATGATGGAAAAATTTTAAGCGCTCAATTCGTTGGTGGGGAAGATATTGTAGGTAAAGCTAATTTAATTTCCTTTGCAATTCGAAATAACATTTCTATACAAAAACTTTATGAAACTAATTATGCTTATACACCCTCACTTTCTCCATTCATTGATTCATTATCAATTATAGGTAAAAAATCTAGAGATTAAGATATGGAATTAAAAAATTTAATAATAGTAGACCATCCACTTGCAAAGAGGGATTTGACAATTCTTCGAAATAAAAATACAAGTCCATTGGAATTTCGTAATGCCATAAGAAGAATATCATCGGTACTTGTTACAGCTGTAACTCAATATTTCACGCTAAAGAAAATAAAAGTGCAAACGCCACTTGAAAAAACCACCGGTTTTGTTTTGAAAGATGAAGTGGTAATTGTACCGATACTTAGAGCAGGATTAAGTTTGGTAGAATCTTTTCTTGAGTTAATTCCTGATGCAAAAGTTGGACATATTGGTATTTATCGCGATGAAGAAACATTGAAACCGGTTGATTATTATCTTAAGCTTCCTAAAAATTTAAAACGTGCAAAAGTCTTAATAATAGATCCAATGCTAGCCACCGGTGGTAGTGCTAGTGCAGCCTTATCTTTTTTGAAACGTAGAGGCGCAAAAGATATTACTCTGGTTTGTTTGCTATCCGCACCTCAAGGCGTAAGCAAAGTGATCAATGAGCATGAAGATGTTAAGATTTATACTATCGCTCTGGATAGAACATTGAATGATAAAGGATATATTTTGCCGGGTCTTGGAGATGCTGGCGATAGAGCTTTTGGAACTTTTTGATTTATGCGATTAATCGTGTCTATCCTCTACTTAAATTTCTTAGTTTTCTTTTTAGGCCTAAATTAGGGTGATTTTGAGAATAAGATTAATCAAATAATAAGTTTAATTTTTCTCAGAAGTACCGTGAAACGTTTAAAGAATCCGAAGAATTAATCAAATACAAAATAAATAATTGATTTAGATACATTTGTAAAAACGTAGCTTTGATATCTAAATCTATCGACTTTGAAGATGAATTTGATAGTCATTTGATTAATAGTTGAAAAAATAAGAATAAAACGTTCTTAAAAAATACTTCAAAATCGAAATCATACTCAAAAGTATTTTATAGTGTTTTAATTAGTTAAATTGCAGCTTACGCGAGTCATAAAAATGGAAACCTAGATAATGCATTACTTCCAGGGAATAAAGCAGTTAAATACTTTGGCAAAGTGCTTGAAGTCAATCCAATCTCCTACGATTAACTAGCGGCAAACGAAATTCTTAAGTACTGGAAATCAAAGAAATCAGTAATACTCCACTGGTTATTTTTTATTAAATATAGAAGAAAGCTTGGATTAGATTTACTAAAAAAGATTATTAAATCCAACTCCATTTAACCTCTCTGGCGCATATTTTTTGCGTGGATTTAAGTTGCCAATAAGCAATTTTACGATGAAATTATAATTTGTAACAATTACCTTTAAGTTAATCAAGAATCAAG
>Ga0209721_1001793_pt1 | contig 15047 bp, 9 predicted proteins | sample TshhotsprinmetaG_FD_184139 | JGI IMG/M metagenome (GOLD analysis project Ga0209721, IMG submission 184139) | Hot spring microbial communities from South Africa to study Microbial Dark Matter (Phase II) - Tshipise hot spring metaG (SPAdes)... | ecosystem: Environmental > Aquatic > Thermal springs... | reverse complement strand
CTGTAAACTAAAGGCAATCTTCCCTCTCTCCATTGATTTGTTGCTTTATCAAATCGTCCATCAACCAGATGAGCACTAATGTGAGAAAATCTGAATCTTATTCCAACTTCATAATTTTCAAAGATTTTTCTGAATGATGAATTCAAACCAAATAAGTAGTCAATCGTTTCAACCGGGAAATGAAAATCATTTTCACTTCTCAGTCGAGTGAAAGTGAATAAATCAGCACCGAATGAAAAAATATTATTCTGATTATTTAAATGAAGAATATCCTGAGATGTTCCGATATCTAATCGAATTTTATCATCGCTTGTATTAAAAAGAAATCCCGCTTTTGGCTCAAGGAAATTCGCAGTAAATGGCTGAATGTTTAGCTCTTTAGGAAACCAAATTGAAGATTGAGCATTGATTTGTGAAGTTGAACAAACCATAATTAAAATAATTAATAAGTATCTTGTCATATTCATCTTACCCAACCTGATACGAGTATCAAGTCGAGGCTTGTCGAAGTGTGTCACACTGAACGGGTCGAAGTGTGTCATATCGTTTCTGTAAAAATCAGTATTCATTTATTTCGAAGTCTTTAAGTTTAACTTTTTTATTTTTTGTTTAATAAGTTTATGATAACTGTACTTGAATTTTGAAGTAAGACTTGTTATAGCATAGTAATTTGTCGGAAAAGCAAATGACGGCTCAAAATAGCAATTCACGGTACATCCTTCACAAAAATCAAATCTACCTTCCATTTTTTTATAATACTGAATTTTCTCCGATTGACGAATTTCTTTGATTGGACGATCAATTGGTAATTTTTCATTCGCAAAATGATAACAAGGCAGAATTATCTCATTCATTGGTGAAATAACAATCACTCTTGATACAGCTTTGCACTTCGGATTATCAATATGATTACCGCCATCTCTTCTTAATTTCATAAAACCTTTATTCAAATACACATCAAGTTTACCATCACAATATTCTTCAACAAAATCTACCGCTTCATGGCTAAGTCCCGGATTTCCGAAATATGAAAAAACCGGATTAACCAAAAGCACCAAATCATTCTTTCGTGCTATCTCGTGCATTCGTGGTAACTTGTGGTAAGTTTCATTTGTAACTGTGAACAGTATATCCGGAAATTCACCAAGCGATTTAGCTATTTCAATACTCTTGAATACACTTTTGTAACAATTTACTTTTCTTATTTTGTTATGCTCTTCTTCATCAGGAGAATCAAGAGAAAAATGTAGTAAATTAACATTGCCGGCAAGTTTCTCAGCAAACTTTGGATAGAGTAATCCGTTAGTTGTTATACTCGTTTGCATTTTGAAAGAACGAGCAAATTGTGCCATTTCAGCAATATCTCTGTGTAGCAGAGGTTCACCACCAGTCAAATCAATAAATTTTACACCAAGCTTAGCAAGTTGTTCAACATTTGATTTGAAATCATTTAATTCAGCATATGGAGTATTCTTGAAATTTTCGTGAAAACCAAAATGACAGAATTCACAATAAGCATTACAACGATAAGTTACATAGTAGTTACAGAGAAGCAGCATTAGTAAGTTCTTCCTTTCCAAACTACTTTTTTATTTAGTAAGACAACGAATGGTAATATCACAACATAAATCAAATAGTAAATTTGATGATGGAAGAAGTATTTCAGATTTTTTTCAATGCACAATTTTTTATGAACAGGATAAAGCAGAAAGAAATCCATCGAAACTTTAAAGACAACCAGATATAGCCAAGTTGGTGAATAAAAAAGTGGAGTCAAAAGTACTAACAGATTAGCAAGAAATCCCCAGAACATAATAACAAAACCACGAAATGGAACACCAAGTCCACCAACTCCCCACCGCTTCTTTTGTCTTATTAAACTTTTAATATTTTTACAAGGGAGTGATGTAACAAGTGTATCATTATCAAGAGGAAAAATGACTTTGTACTTTTTGAGATTGTAGATTGCATTCATTAAAGTAAAGTCTTCAGTAACACTGAAAGGAAGAGCTTCATATCCGCCAACTTCATCATAAGCTGATTTTCTGTAAGACATATTGTTTCCGATACAGGAAATTGGCTTACCGATATTAACTGTTCCGGCACCTGCAGTAAGCAGATAAATAAAATCAATTGCCTGCATTCCACCAAACCAGTTATCAGCAACCTGTGTTGTGAATCCTGTAACTAACGCAACATCTTTTTTATAATAGCTACAAATTGTTTTTACCCAAGTAGGTTTAACTTCGCAGTCTGCATCAGTTGTAAGAATAATTTCTCCTGTAGCTTCTTTCACTCCATAAGCAAGTGCTCTCATTTTGCCTATCAGCTTCAAATCATCTTTATGAGTAGTGATTTTCTTAAAATGAATTCTCCCCTTTATAAACTCATCCATAATTTTTCCTGTGGCATCCGTTGATTGATCGTCAACTAAAATGATTTCAAGTTTACCGTCAGGATAATCAAGCTTTGCCAGAGAATTTAAAGTTCTGAGAATATTTTCTTCTTCGTTTCGTGCTGCAACAATCACAGTAGCAGTTGGAAGTTCTTCTAATGGAATTTTATCAAACTTTTTGTTTGCACCAATAATAAAAATCACAGTCTGGATGAAATAACCTGCAATGATGATTGTGAATATCAGTTCAAACATTCCGTTGGATCTCCAAAACTAAAATTTCTATTTGATGCTTCTTCATTCAATACCTTAATTGAATCTATAATAATATCTTTTGACTTCATACTATCGTGTAAAACAACTATCGAGTTACTACTTAAATAATTTTTAACGGCAAACTTAACTACTTCAAGATTATTTTTATAATCATAAGTTAGAAGTGACCACATTATATTTTTAAGTCCGAATTTCTTAAGCAAAGAATTTGTTGTTAGCTGAAATTTTCCGTGAGGTGGACGAAAATATTTTACATTGTATCCAAAATTATCTTCCATAATTTTATTAAAAGATTCAATTTCAATTAGTTTTTCTTGATAAGACAGTTTTTTCAAAATCTTATGATTAAATGTATGGTTACCGATCGAGTGACCTTCATTCAGAATTTCTTTTACAAGTGAAGGGTATTTTCTTATATTATCACCAACGCAGAAGAAAACTGCTCTAAGTTGGTAATTCTTCAACTGATTCAGAATAATTTCAGTTGTTTCTGGAATAGGGCCATCATCAAATGTAAGAAGAATCTTTTTATTGCTGGTATTCCAATAAAAATCACTAAAGATTTTTTTTATTATTCCAGGAGGATTATAATAGAATCTCAATAGCTTCTCTTCAAAACATTTAGATAAAAAGATTCAATCGAGTCTTTGCGACTTTGCGTCTCTGCGTGAAATAATTCTTCTTTTACAAAGATGCCAAGATGTAAATTTTCTTTCCAACCAGATAATAAATAAAATTCTTCAAACATCTTTTAACCTTTAATTACACCGATTGGTTTAAGCTTCGCAACTTTTTTTGTAATTCCTTCTTTATGCATAACATCAACAACATCTGCTACATCCTTATATGCAGCCGGCATCTCTTCTGCAATTGTTTTATAACCTTTTGCTTGAATAATAATTCCTTTTTTCTTCAATTCGCTGACGAGATCTCTGCCCTTTGCTTCTTTCATTGCTTTATGCCGACTTAAATTTCTACCAGCACCGTGACAGGAGCTACCAAATGTTTCTTCCATAGCTTTTTCAGTTCCAACTGCAACATAAGAATATCTTCCCATATCACCGGGGATCAAAACTGGTTGACCAACTGATCTATATTTTTCAGGGATCATTTCACTTCCGGGAGGAAAAGCTCTTGTAGCACCTTTGCGATGAACACAGACTTTTTTTATTTCGTTTCCAATTCTGTGTTTCTCGATTTTGGCTATGTTATGACAAACGTCATATACCAATCGGAAACCTAAATCAGATTCCTTCATATTGAAAGTATCAAGGAAACTTTTCTTTGCAAGATGCATAATTACCTGCCGATTATTCCAGGCAAAATTTGCAGCTGACTGCATTGCTGCAAGATAATCCTGTCCTTCCTGCGATTTAATTGGTGCGCAAGCAAGTTGTTTATCAGGAAGTCTAAAACCATATTTTTCAGATGCTTTCAGAAGGACTTTCAAATAATCATCACAAACCTGATAACCTAAACCTCTTGAACCTGTATGTATCTGAATAACAACTTGATTGATAAATAGTCCAAAGACCTGTGCAACATTCTCATCATAAATTTCTTCTATAATATCTACTTCGAGAAAATGATTTCCGGAACCCAGCGTCCCTGCCTGATCAGCACCGCGCTCAAGTGCTCTCTCACTAACTACACTGAAGTCAGCATTCTTTAATGTACCACTTTCTTCAGTAAACTGGATATCGTTTTGAGTTCCGAGATCATTCTCAACAGCCCATACAGAACCTTTCTCAAGTATTTTTTTCAAATCTGCTTTTGAAAGTTTTCTTATTGCACCGCTTGCACCAACACCGGTTGGAATGTTTTGGAATAGTCTGTTAATTAAAGATTCGAGTTTTGGTTGGACTTCTTCCTGAGTGAGTGAAGTAATAGCAAGTCTAACTCCGCAATTGATATCATAACCAACACCGCCTGGAGAGATCACTCCTTCATCAAGATTTGTTGCAGCAACACCACCAATTGGAAAACCATATCCCCAGTGAATGTCTGGCATAGCTAAACTGTATTTTTCAATTCCGGGCAGATGAGCAACATTCATTACTTGCTTTAATGCTTCATCTTCGGATAGAGTTGATTCAAGCATTTCTCGGGAAATATAAATTCTTCCGGGAACACGCATTCCATTGGTCTGTGGTATTTCCCAGAGATTTTCTCTGATTTTTTTTAATTCAATTCCGTTGATATTCATATTACAATAATTTCATCCCTTCGGGATTTGGTGTTTGATTTTTCTCAATGTCGATTTTTTTATATATCAAAAACAACTTTGACTTGATATTTATCCTTCTTATTCCTGATTTCCATTTGATGATAAGTGACAGATTTAATCTCTTCTTTTAATAATGAAATGTCTTTCAAATTTTGGACATTCAAACTTGTATGCAATAATTTTTTTTCTGTATCAATCTTCAGATTTTTTATCTCGACACATAAAATATTTTTAACTATAAGAAGAAAATTTACCTCATTAAGAAAATCAACCAGCAATTGTTCAAGTGAGTCAGCCTTTAGATTTATTTCAATTTCATCTTCAAAATCAAAAGTCTCTATTTCAGCAACAGAATTCAACCAGAAATTAAATGCCTCTCTGAATAATTCTTCTAATGAATCTGCTTCAATTTCAGCTGCAATATCTGCAGTATGACTTAATATTTTATAGTTTGAACTCATAAGTGCTTTTATTCATTTATATAAAGTTAATCAGATTTGGACAAAACATCAGTATAATTTTTTTAATAGTTGAGTTAATTAGTCAGTAATTTTTTATCTTGCAAACGTTTTGTAACATTTTAATATGAACTTATTACCACAAAAGCAATTTTATAGAAAAATTTTAAGAGTTGCTCTTCCTGCAATTGCTGGGCTTTCAACACAAATGATAGTCTCATTAGTTGACGCTGCTATGGTTGGAAGGCTCGAAAATGCAACTTATGCTTTGGCAGCAATGGGAATTGGTGTGCTTGCTACGTGGGCATTAATAAGTTTTTTCTCAAGTCTTGCAACAGGTACTCACGTAATTGTGGCAAGAAGATTTGGTCAGCAAAATTATGTTGAATGCGGGAATGTTCTCAATAACTCTCTTCTGATTTCAATAGTAATCGGAAGTATTGTAACTTCAATTGGTGTTTTCTTTTCATACGAGATTGCTGACTTATTTTCTTCTGATGTAAATGTAACTGCTTATGCCTCTGATTACATTTTTTATCGCTTCCTTGGAATTCCTCTTTTTCTTATTTCGGTTTCATACAGAGGTTTTTATTTCGGAATCAATAAGGGCAAAGCTTTTATGGTTTCGGGATTGATTACAAATCTGTTAAACATAATTTTCAATTACATTTTCATTTTCGGAAATCTCGGATTTCCCAAAATGGAATTAGCTGGTGCAGGTTTGGGCTCAACATTAGCTACCGGTTTTGATTTTCTTTTTTATACTTATATTCTTCTTTTGAAAAGATATCGAACTAAATATCAAAACTTCAGACATTTCAAATTAGATTTAGAAGTTATTAAATCAATCTGGAAAATTTCCCTCCCTGTTTCGTTTCAAAATATTTTCATATTAATTGGTTTTCTAAGCTTTGTCGGAATTACAGGAATTATTGGGACAAAGGAGCAAGCAGCGTCACAGGCAATAATCACCACATTGTTTATTTCTTTTTTGCCTTGCTTTGGTTTTGGAATTGCAATTCAAACTTTAGTAGGAATCAATTTAGGCGCAAACAAACTCAAACTCGCAAGAATTTTCGGTTTCGAAACAGCAAAAGTCGCATCTATTTATACAATTTCATTAGGAATTATCTTCATTCTCTTTCCTCAATTTATGCTTTTGATAATCACAAATGACTATTCAATAATTGAAACTGCTAAAAATTCTTTGAGAGTCGCAGGAGTCGCACAAATTTTTTATGCAACTGGAATAGTTTTAGCAAATGCTCTTCAAGCAGCAGGCAAAATGGTTTATGTGATGAAAATAGAAGTTATTTCAAACTTGTTGGTATTTGTTCCATTAGCTTATTTCTTTGGAATTTATCTTGACTTTGGTTTAACTGGTGCTTGGTTTGCTTTACCTATCTATATTATAATTTACAGCAGTGCAATGCTTTTCAAATTCAGTTCTACAGAATGGTTCGAAAAAATTCCTATAAAAAAGTAATAAGTTAGTCTTATCTCAGATACAGCATTTTCTTTGTGGTCTTTTTACCATCGTAGCTTAATGTATAAAAATAAGCACCTGAAGGAAGATGATCTTTCATAGTATATGAAACTGAATGTGTTCCAACCTCGTAATAGTTTTTTACAATTGTGTCAATTTCTTTTCCAAGTAAATTATAAAGTTTAATTGTTACTAATTTTAATCCTTCTGAATGATTTTGTTCATGTGGCAATGTAAAACGAATAACAGTTGTTGAATTAAACGGATTTGGAAAATTTTGTTCTAACTCAAAGTTGAAATTGCTTTCTTGGTCATTATTACTATAAGCAAAAGACACATCTTTCAATATCAAATTCTTTGGATCGAACTGAACGGATGTTATAGCTCCTCTAATCGGTATTTGAAAATTTTGATTTTGTTGGTTATTAAAAACTGTTACGATAGTGTCGTAAAGACTTGCTCTCTTGACTAAAAACTGAATTGGCATTGTAAAAAATGTTGGATTTGAATTCGGTTGTTGTTGAATTACAATGTTCAAGAAAGTTAGAGAATCACTAAGCTGATTCGTACTCCAACTAGCCACATACTTGGGATAATTTACTCCATAAACCCATTGATTAAAAAAATAATTTAAATCCATCCCTGAAACGATTTCAGCTATTTGTTTGAAATTTTCTGTAGTCGCAACACCATAAGCAACAGATGGATGATAAGTGTATGTTCTCATAATATTAAAAAATACAGAGTCGCCAACAATTCCTCTCAACATATGAAGAATAACTGCTCCTTTAGCATAAGAGCGTGCGTAATTGAATATTGAACCAACCGATGAAATATCGGTAACATAAACAGAGCCAACGGCAGTTTTTGCTGTGTTCATTTTTCCTGAAATGAAATTTTGATAAGCCTGACTTCCCTGTTTTGCTTCAATCCACAAACCTTCTGAATAAGTTGCAAAACCTTCATTAAGCCAAATGTTATTCCAATCTTTACAAGTAATTGCATCGCCATACCATTGATGAGCTAATTCGTGAGCGATAATCCAATCACTCCAAAATCCCATAGATGAGCAAGTCTGATGTTCCATTCCTCCACTCCAGCCAAATTCTGCGTGACCATATTTTTCAAGTATGAAGGGATACTCTCCAAATCTTTGAGCAAAAACCTGAAGCATTTGTGGAGTCAAATCAAGAAGATTTTTTAATGAAGGTGAAAAAGATTCGGGGTAGATGAAATGATTTAATTTCATAGAATCTGTCTGTGAATAGCGATAGTAATTATCATATTGGACAAAATCACTCGCTGCAAGTGAAATCAGATATTGTGCGATTGGATATCTAACTTTCCATTTGTAAGTCGAAGTTCCATCACCGTTATTAACTATTTCAGTTAGTTTTCCATTAGATACTGCTTTAAGAGGATTTGAAACTGTAAACCAAATATCAGCACTATCAGCTTTATCACCTGGAGTATCTTTACAAGGCCACCAATCTTTTGTTCCGTATGGCTGGCTCAAGGTGTAGATTGATGGTTGTCCACCCGGTCTGGTTCCAAAAGTAAAACTTCCAAAACCAGAGCTTGAAGGGACACCATTATAAAAAATTGTAATAGAAAATTTCTGACCCTGATTTATTGGCGAAATAAAATTTATAAATGTTTTATCTGCATTTCTTGTAAATGGAAGCAAAGTGTTATTCATTTTAATTGAATCAACTACTAAAGAAGATGCTAAATCTATAAATATTGAACTAAGATTGTTTGAATCTGCGGTGGCATCAATTCTTACATTACCTGAGATCCTTTGTAAAATATGATTGATTCTCAAATCGAGCTTATAGTATTTCACATTAAATCTTGAGTCGCCTGGATAAGTAATTTTTCCTAATGCAAGTTTCTTTTCAGCTTTCATCATTTCAGACTTAACCCAAACAGGAACTTCAGTTTGTGAGTATAAGAATGTGTTAATTATAATAACGAGTAAAAAGGTAATTGTTTTCATAGTAGTTTATATAAAGTTAAATAATTTCGTCCACTCGACAAATATTTCTGAACTCACAATAATAGCAAACTTTCTTCTCTCTATCTTTTAGAGTTGAAAGATGAAATTCACCGTTTTTGATTTTCTCAACACATTTTTCAACTGTTTGAGTAAATATATCAATCATAGAATTATTTATTGTTATCAAATCTTCTGAACTAATTTTTTTCGCATTTGAATTATGAATTATTTTTCTGCCAAACTCATCTTTGAAAATATTAAGTGAATAAATCTCTGCACTGTATGGTTTATAAGAATCCCCAAACTCAGCTTGCAAAATCTGTTTTGCGGCAAAAAGATAAAGAGGAAGCTGTAAGGAAATTCCATTATTGATATCATCTTTTGAAATTGATTTCCTACGCAGTTTATAATCAATTACTGAGAAAAGTTTTTGTTCCTCATTTACGTCAATTCGATCAATAGTTCCTTGAAGATTAATTCCATTGTATTGAACCTTTGAAGTATCGGAGTATTTGCCAAAATTTTTTTCGAACAAAAAAGGATTGAATCCATTTTTCTGCTTTCTCTCTTCTTCTAAAAATCTATAAAGTATCGAATATTTTCTATTACCGTTAATTCCTAAAATTTTTTCAAGATCAAAAAAAGAAAAAACATTTTCAAAATTTTCTTTATTAATTCTACTTTCAGCTATTCGAAAAATAATATCGCAAAGTTCTTCAAATTGTTCGTCGCTACATTTTTCAATCACTAAATTTTTCTTTTTAATTTCTGTATAAAATTGAAAAAGGATAGAATGAATTAAAGTTCCGATTTCAAATGCTTCAACTTCTTCAGTGGGTTCTTTATAAGGTTGAAGATTCAAAATACGTTTCATTAAAAACTTAAAAGGACATTTAACAAATTCCTCAAGTTTTGAAGCGGAATAACTTTGCTGATAACTGAATCTTTCGAAATATTGTTTTATTTCATCATCTTCTGTAACATCTAAATACCCATTGAAGTTAGATTTTTCAGATGAGCTCTTTCTCCTTTGATAATCAAATTCAGATTTTTTGATTACATCTGCAAGATTAATCTTATGTTGCGAGATTATTTTATCATCAACTTTTTTCAGACTCTCGATACTCAATTTCTTTTTCATTTCAAAAGTAGAGCAGATAATTGTTTCATAATCTTCTGCATTTATTTCTTCATATTCTACAATAGATTTTATTTCATTCAGAAAAGATGAAACTGTTAATTCGGAATTATCATGGTTTTTTGGATATGTCAAAATAATCTGCTCATTTGCAACCGAGAGCGCTTGATAAAATTTATACCTTTCTTTAAAGAGATGACCTTCTTCCAATATTTTATATTTATGTGGAATAAAAACTTCTGGAGAGTACTTAGTTGGAAATTCACCATCCACTAATCCACCCAAAAATAGTACCTTAAAATTCAATCCTCTGATTTCATCAACAGAAGTAATTAGAACTCCCGGCTTTTCTTTTATATTATATCTGGTGAACTGTGTAGCAGCTCTGATTTTATCTAAGTAAAAGTTCAAAGATTGTTTCTGATTGCCATATTCAATTTCTAATATTTCAGAAATGTCAAAAAGCATTTCAACAAATTCAGTCAATGCTCTGGTATTTTTCTCAACAAATTTTTCTTGATTATTTACAGCTTTTGAAACAATACCTAGTTGAATGATTAAATTGTTAATCTCTTTAAAGAATTGATTTGGAGTGAGTTTAAATGAAAATGGCTCTAAAACCTTTGCAATAGTCTGAATATCTTCCTGAGCTTTTAGGTATGCTTCTTTGGGGAGATAATGAGAATCATAGTCAAAATTAAGCTCGATATCATTCAAAACATTATTGATTTTTCTTTCCCAATTGTCAAGTCCTGAGATTATTTTAAGATTGACAGAAACCTTGAGTAAATTATTTTTGTCAATCGACGGAAGATCTATCCATTCACCGCTAAGGGCTCGGAAGATGTTTTTGTAATAAAAATTGTTATCTAAAATCTCCAGCAGACTTATTAAAGAAATGATCGGCGATGAATTACTCAATAAATATCTATCTGTGAGATTAAATGGAATATCATAATCAGAAAAAATTTCATCTACTATTGATGAATAATTTGAAATCTGATTAAAGATTACACAGATATCTTCAGTTTTATAGTTCGATTCGAGAATAAGATTTTTTATTTTTTTTGCGATGAAGGAAATTTCTTCATTTCGGTTCTGAGCAGAATGTAAAAATACTTTTACATCGCTCTGTTGAACTTCAGGTTTAATTGTGAAAAGATTTTTTTGAATTATTTCTTGAAACAGATTGGAATTAGTTCTATCCGAATGTGGGACTTCGTTAAATCCAAAACTTTTCAATTTAATAACTGTTTTCATCGGATGTGAGAATAATTCATAATTAGTCTCGTTGATTTCAAAACTGATGAACGATTTCTCTATAAAATCAAATATTGAATTAATAATTTTAATTTCAAGTAGAGATAGCTCATCAAATCCTTTTACAATAACAGTGTCAATTTTCGGAAATAATTCTTTGAATGACTGTCTGAATTTTTCTGTTTTGACATCAGTTATTATTTTATAAACGTCTCCAAGTTCGAATAAGTTTTTATCATAACACTCTGCCTGATAACGTTCATATATCTTAATTAAATCTTCAGCTTTGTTCTTTTCAGAGCCTGAGAGAAATTCTAAATCATTTTTTAATAATTCAACAGTGATTCCTTTTTTCTTAAATTCTGAAATTACATTTTTTATTTCGAGAAGTATGCCTTGAGTAATTTCCTGATTTACAGGAAAATATTTCAAATCTAATTCTGAAAATATTTTTTTAAGTTTGATTATTGCAGTAGCATCATCAAGGATGAAGTATTCTCTTTTGAAAATTTCTTCAAAAATCAGAAATGATAAAGTAGATAATGTATGAATGTGAAGTCCTGATAAGACTTTTTCAATAGAATTTTCAAGAACATTTTTCGTTAATGATCTTACTTTTCTATTGGTGGGGACAATGATTAAAATTTCGTCGGTTTTTTTATTGACTAATTTTTCACTTAATAATACATCTGAATCAATAGCTTCGAATTTATTTTTTGATAATAGCATAATTACTAATATTACTCGAAATTAAATTGGTAGAGTAAAAGTAAATTTACTTCCCTTATTTAATTCGCTTTCAACTTTAATGTTTCCTCCTAAAAGTTCTGTGAATTTTTTAACAATTGATAAACCGAGACCTGTTCCTTCGAACGCTCTTGAGTGACCTTCACTTACCTGACGAAACTCGTCAAAAATAATTTCAAATTTATCTTCGGGGATTCCAATCCCTGTATCTTCGACTTCAACTACGAATTGAGAATCTTTTATAAAGGCATTTACAGTAACTTTTCCTGCAAAAGTGAACTTTATTGCGTTACTAATAAGATTATTGATTATACTTCTGAAAAGTTTAGAGCTGGTTTTCAGTTTAAAGTCCTTCGGTATTGATATGTTTTTTATCAAAACTAAATTCTTTTTTAAAGCCTGATATTTGAAAACTTCGCAGATTTCTAAAATATAAATTTCAGCATCAATCATTTCCATTTTTACGTCCGTTTTACCTGCTTCAAGCTTGCTTAAATCGAGAATATTAGTTAACGTTTCAATCATTCGATTAGTTGATCTTGTTATCCCATCCAAAAAAGTAATACTCTCTTCATCATTAATTTTATCTCTAAGTAATTCAGTAAAACCTAAAATTCCCATAAAAGGAGTTCTTATTTCGTGACTCATATTTGCAAAGAACTGTGATTTAATTCTATTCATCTCTTCTGCTTTTTCTTTTGCGAGAATCAAGTCGTTGATCATTTTTTTCTTTTCTGTAATATCTCTGAAAATGCTGAATAAATAATTTTTACCATCATCTAATTTTATAATTGAATTTGTTAATTCGATAGTTAGAACTTTTCCATTTTCTAATTCTAATGTGTATTCTTTAATTTTTTCTATATTGCCTGATTTCACATTTTCACTAAATTTTTTCAAACCTCCGCCACTATAATTTTTAATAAAATAATAGTATGGTTTGCCTATAAAATCTTCTCTACTCACTCCAAATAAACTACACAATGCAGGATTTACTTCTACAATTATTCCATTTTCATCTGTAAGTCGCATACCATCAACTGAATACTCCCAGGTTGTTCGAAGTTGCTTTTCTGAAACTTCAATCTTTTCCTGCATTCGTTTCTTTTCTGTAATGTCTTCCTGAATTGCGATGTAATTTTCAAGTCTTCCATCAGAGCCAATTAACGGGCTAATAATTGAACTAACCCAATGATTATTTCCATCTTTATCTCGGTTAAGAATTTCTCCTGACCATTCTTTACCGGCTGAAAGTGAGCGCCACATTTCTTTGTAAAATTTCTCATCGTGATAATTTGATTTCAATATTTTTGGATTCTTTCCAATAACTTCATCCATGGAGTATTTATATAAATGATAGAATTTTCTATTAGCAAATTGAATACTATTGTTTTTGTCTGTTATAACAACTATGAAAGAGCTTTGTTCAATAGCTTTTGAAAGTAAGTGGATTTTATATTCAGATTCTTGTTGTTCTATATACATAGCGATCTGGCTTGCAATTGTTTGTAACAAATCAACAGTGCTTTGATCGTAAGCATTTGGATTTGAGTAACTTTGTAATACAATTACACCAAGACTCTTTCTTTTATGTAATATCGGAACACCAACCCAAATTTCGGGATTTGTACCAATCAATTCTATGCCGAGAGACTTTTCAATATTAATAATTTCATCCTTTTTTAATATTAATGGTGTTTGCTTTTTTATAACAATTCCACTGAGCGAGTTTTTGGCAGGCCATGTGTCTTCTAATTCATCTTTCTCGTCTATGAATACTATATCTTTGAATAAATCATTCTTTTCATCATACTTTGCGACGAAGAAATTAGTTGTATCAACAAGTTGACTTAATTCATTTTTAGTTTCAAGTATTATTTCTTTTAAGTCATTTCTTTGAATAATTGCATTAGCAATATTCAATTGGATCTTTCGAATTATTTCTGAATTTTTCTTTTCAGTAATATCGAAGAAACTAACAGCAAATTGAAGATTTTCTTGTGTATAGATATTTATGAGAAAAGTTCTATTAAAAGAAGGGGAGAATTTTTCTAAAGTTTGTCTTCCACCTGAAAGAACGATTTTACCAAAAATATCAATCCAGTCTTTTTCAATATTTGGCCATACTTCAAGTAAAGTTTTTCCAATTATCTCATTTCTATTAGACAAACCAGTCAGTTCAAGAAAAGCTTTGTTAACATCAATAAATCGGTAGTCGCATGGAATTCCTTCATCATCAAGAATAAGTTCGTGTAATGCATAAGCTTCAATTTGATTTTCAAATAAAGATTGATATCGTAACTCTGATTGAATAAGCTGTTGTCTTACTTCAACAAGTTCATTTACATCAACGGCAACACCAATTATCTCTTTTATACTACCATCTTCATTGAGAACAGGACCCGATTGAACGACTATCCATATATATTTTCCATTTTTATGTCTAATTCTTATAGGTACAGACTTTATTGGTTTTTTAGTTTTTATGAGATCTCTTAACTGAGAAGTGAGTTTTGGAACATCCTCTTCGTGGACGTTATGAGTATAAACTTTTCCAATTAAATTTTCCGGCTCTTCACCAATCAAATCTTTCGAAAATGCAGAGACATAAGATAATTTACCATCTCTTTGAATAACATATATTATTCCCTTTGTTTGCTCAATATAGCTTCGAAATTTTTGTTCACTTAGCTTTAATTCACTTTCAATTTTTTTACGTTCTTCATTTTCTCTTCGAAGATCATCTATAATATTTAGATATGCTTTCCTTGATTTTTCTATTTCTAAATTTTTTTGTTTTAATTCCCTCTGAGTTTTTATTTTCTGGAAAGCACTGCTCAGAAGACTCGAAAACAGACTAAGAAAACTAATTTCTTTCTGGCTAAACTTTCTGAAGGATTTTACACTGTCAAAACCTACGTATCCAAAACATTCATTTTCAACAAAGATGGGGTAAATGATGATTGATAAAATTCCCTGTTGCTGAAGAATTTCTTTTAATGGTTTATCATTTAATTCATTAACATTTTCAATAGTAAATATTCTTTTATTTAATAACTTA
>Ga0209721_1001792_pt1 | contig 15051 bp, 21 predicted proteins | sample TshhotsprinmetaG_FD_184139 | JGI IMG/M metagenome (GOLD analysis project Ga0209721, IMG submission 184139) | Hot spring microbial communities from South Africa to study Microbial Dark Matter (Phase II) - Tshipise hot spring metaG (SPAdes)... | ecosystem: Environmental > Aquatic > Thermal springs... | reverse complement strand
GCACCTCGGCTTTCCCGAGTGTTTCAGAGGCTACTGCCTGGTCGCGGGTCAATCGCTTGACCGCTTCCAGGTCTTCTACTGACAGGGGTTTGTACTCATACGGATTTGTTATCACGCTCCACCTCCAAGAAGGCCATATCAAAAAAAGCCCCTTGCAGTTTGCGTTCTGCAATGAGGCTAAAGAGCCGGTCGCGGTTTTTGTCTCCCCATGCTATCAAGGCACTTTCTTTGAACAGTATTGCAATTGTGCGCCCGCGTTGGGTTGCCCCTTCGCGCCCGTGGGGTGGCTTTTACTGGCAGGCCCACGGCATTCCGACGGGTGCTTTCTCGGTACGGGGCTGCCGTCGGCCAGCGTCCCCCGCTTACTACCCAGCCCTGTTTGGCGTGGAGGCTCGGGCTTCTTCACTCCACCGTTCGCGTCTGCCACCGCGAACCACGTCCTATAGGTTAGCAGGTTTTGCTACAATGTCAAGCCCTCCCCAAAAAAGAGGGACTCGAGTAGCCCTCGAGCCCCTTCGCCATCGCATTTACCGCAATACCACCCCTGCCGATACCGTGCCCCTGGTTTGCAGTCTGTAGCGCCCTGGGGCATCACAGGAGACTGCCGAACGCGGCCCTGCGGCTAGGGTATCCCGAAACTGGCAGTTAGGCCCCTCTACAGCTTCTATAGGCCCGCTGCTGGCGGCTACAAACACCCCTCGAGCCTCCACACTGAACCCATGCGTCCAGGGGGCCTCTACCGGCTCCCGTTTGACGTTGGGGTCATTGAGCGCAGGAAAACACCCCGCCAATGCCAATACCGTCAGAAAAAGCACCGCTCTCATGCCTCGCCCCCCTCGGGCTCGGCTAGGGCCTGGGAAAGCAGGTACTCGGCCTTTGCATAGAGGGCTCTCAGTTCGGCTTCCCGCTGCACGTCATCGGTAAAGAATCGAATCAGAATCTCCGCGTTCTCAAACGATAGCTGCTGGATGATTTTGACCGGCAAAGCGGGATAGCGTTTGCGTAGCTCATCAGCCAAAGCTGTAATCAAAAGGTTGATTAGACCTGCAACAATCGGGCTCATTCTTTATGCTCCCCTCGAGACAGGGTGGCAACACCCCCTGCAAGCAGGGCTTGGCGGTTGAAAATGGCCCAAATTGCGACGTAGATGGCTCCTAGCACCTCTGGCAGAGTAAGAATGCCTGCCACATACCCACCTAAAGCCGCAAAAAAAGCTGACAAAGCCGTATAAACAGAACCGCTTTTGAGCAGTTCTTTCCAGTCGGCTACCACGATGAGCTTCCACAAACTTGCAAGGCCAAACGGTGCGCTGATTAGAAGCAGAACCAGGCTCGGCCAATCGGTCGGCGGCTGTGGCGCGGCGGCTAACGCGAACATGATGATTCCGATAACCAACAGGAAAACTAGCACTCGAGCAAACATACCTATCCCTCCCTTAGAATCCCACCGGCTGCCCTGGGCGCGGTACATCAGGCCCCAGCTCGCCCGCCTCGCCGTTGGCCCCCACGACGCGCAGGGCCAACCCCTGCACCTGGGTTTGAATCGGTTGGTTGGCGTTGATGTTGCCCGAACGCCCGCGCAAGGTCACGCCTTTAGCAACCCACATAATTTCACCGGTGCGTTGGTCAATGGCCTTCAAGTCCACCAGGGGCAACTGGATCAACTCAGACTTACCTACCTGCAACTGCTCTACCGCGTCGCTGTACAGCGCCAAAAGGCCGATGCTGATGTTGGCGGTGTACTGGTTGTGGACGTGTTCATAGGGATAGGCCGTCCCGATGACATACATCGGGGTCGTCCCCCCGTCTTCCTGTACGCTCACCTGCTGGGCCTGGCCGATAATTTGATCCCCGTTGCCGTCGCTCAGGTACACGTAACAAAGGTTTGCGTGGCGCGTGTTTTGCTCATTCAAAGCTGCCATGAAGTCACCTCGAGCTTCACTGTACCCCCGAGTGCGGTCATACAAAAACCCCCAACGCGCCGAACGTTGGGGGTAGGCTTTTTGAGGCAGCCAGACGCGCCTGGGTGTAAGGGCGCGGCAGAAGCACCTCGGCGGGGTCGAGCACCGTGGGCGAGAGGAGCACCGGCTCCGGGAGGAGCCGGTGCAGCAGATAGGCGTAGCCGGTGTGCACGAAGTTGGAGAGCAGGCTGGTGTCCGCGATGCAAGGCTGGGCGAGGGAGGTTTCGGGGTCGGGCCTTACGTCCACGTAACCATTCTAGGCGACCTGGGGCAGCTCATCGAATTCGCCCGCCTCGAGGGGGTTGGCCTTGGGCGGCTCGGCCAGCAGCCGGGCGCGCACGGTGGTGACGTCCACCTTGAGGAGGTCGGCCACCTGGGCCGGGGTCAGATGGTCGGCCTGCAGGGCCCGGCGCAGCTGCTCCAGAACGGACACCGGGTAGCGCTCGAGGAAGAGGGGGTGGGGCTCGGGAATGCGGAACATCTCCTCCTCCAGCCCCAGCGCCCGGGCCATGGCGGAGGGGCTGTACCCCCGGAACAGCCGGTGCTGCTCGGTGCTGATGAGCTTCTCGTCGAGGAGCCGGTTGAGCACGGTGGCGTAGCTGACGCGGAAGTAGGCCGCCAGGCGCAGCACCTTGTAGGCGTCCAGGCCCCCCTTCTCGCGCTCGTCCTCGACCAGGCGGCGCAGCTCCTTGCCCGGGACCAGGAAGTGGGCCGCGAAGGCGTCGGCGAAGCGCTCCTTGGCGTCGTAATCGCCCATGCGGCAGACGATCCCGCCTGACTGGTGGTGGAAGAGGGCGTGGGCCCACTCGTGGGCCAGGGTGAAGACCTGCCGCCCGGGGGAGGTGTTGGCGTTCACCAGGATGCAGAAGCCCAGCGCGGGGTGGTTGTACACGGCGCCGGAGATCCCAACCCCCCCCTCCCCCAGCGGCCCCAGCGGGGCCCGGTAGACCAGCACCCCCTTCTCGTCCAGGAAGGCGTAAAGGTTCGGGAGGGCGTCCAGCCCCAGCTTGTAGTGGTCGCGGGTCTTCTCGGCCAGGGCCGAGACGCGCCGCAGGTCGGTGACAGGCTCCTTCTCCGCCAGGGGCTTCGGGGGGCGTCCAGGCCCGCTCAGGGGCACCTCGAGCTCCTCGAGCAGCTCGGCCCACTCGTCCAGAAAGTCCAGCCAGCGTTCCACCTCGTCGCGGATCTTCAAGTCGTCGGGCAGGCCCCGGTAGAGCACCTCCCGCTCGGCCTTGCGATCCAGATCCTCTTTCCCCAGGAGGTAGCCGCGGTTGACGCGGTAGAGCCGGGCTAGGTCGTCCAGCTGCCTCGCGCCCGGGATACGCTCGCCGCTCTCCCACAGGGCGACCAGCTCGCGGGAGACTCCCAGCACCCGGCCCACCTGCTCCTGGGTGAGCGCGAGGGCCTCCCTGCGCTCCTTGAGGCGAAAACCCAGGGTCATATTGACCCTCCTTTCGTGATCTATTCGGTTCGCGGCAGTCACCGCGATATTGATTATAAGTGTACCGATATGTCTATGTCTATAGTAGCTTATAGATCCCCTTCCATATCGGATAAATGTCAATTATGTAACATGAAGATCTTGGCATCTTTGTGATACAATGGACCGCGTGGAGTTGGCACGCCCACCCCCTACCCCGAAGAAGGGTGCGGCCTGACTCGCACTCAGGCCGCACCCCGGCGAGGCCCGCAGGCCCCTGGTTGCATGATGCCCTTCAAGGCTAACCCCTGGGGCCCTGCGAATCAAGGCATCAGGCTCGATCCGTCCAGGCGAACCCTGGGCAGTCATGGAGGTCTTTTCGTATGGAACAACACCGCATCGGGCGCGTCTGCGCCAACCCCCCCGGCAACGACCGCGGCCAGGACCGTGCCGGTGAGTGGGTCGGTGAGTGGGTCGAGGTTATTATAGCACCACCCCCTGCCGTAACTCAGGGGGTGGTGGGGTGCTCGTGGAGGCCAACCTGAGCACCGCTTGAATCATAACAAAAACCCCCTGGGGTGGGCAGGCGGCTCTACTATACCCTATCGGGCTACAAGCCGAACAGGGGTCAGGAATCCTTCAACCAGGATGTAGGCGGCCTCGCCTACGGGGTGAGCCTCAAAACGCACCCGTACCACGTCAAACCCGTCAAACACAAGCTCTACGTTCTCAAAGGCAGGGCGGGCACGGCCATCTGTACCCACCCCTGGCGTGAGTACCCCGCTGGGGTTGAGAGCACCCCGTACCTGGCTGTCCAGGTAAGCGACGATCCTCGAGCGCAACCGGCTGGCAAGGCTCTGGTCGGCCACCTGACCCACCTCCACACTGGCGGCTTTACGCACGCCCTTGAGCAGGGTGTCGTGAATGTCCATGCCGCTGACCTTGCCGTAAATCACGTTGGCATCCGCAACGTAGCTGGTGCGGTTGTTGGCAAAGCGATACTCATTGGCCTCGCTGTCAAAGCGCACCGCCAAAAAGCCGTTGGTGAACAGCGAATCGTAATCGGCAGGGGTGTACTGGTAGCTGAGTTTCTGCACACCCACAGGCTTGTTGAGCAGGCTCATGGCGGGCTCCGAACCGGCCTTGATACCGGCGGCCATTGCCGCGAGGTAGTAGGTCGGATAACGCTGAGTGCCCTCTACCGGCTCCTGACCTGCAATAATCGCCCTGGCTCCACCGATAAGCTGGCGCAGATTGTTGAGCTTGGTTCCAAGGTCGGTTTTGCTGGTGGACAGGGCCACCCCGCAATACAGCAGGCGCTCGCGGCGGTTGGCGATGCTCGAGGCGGTCGTGACATGCGCCATAGCAGCGGCCAAGACCTGCTCGTCCCCTGTACCCACTACAATCCCGTGCAGGTCGTAGGTATCGGCGATTTCAAACGCGTCTAGCCAATCCTGCAATACCACCGCTGGCCCGTTTGTGCCGCCCGATAGAAAAGCCCATGCCGAAAGGTTAACAGGCGAGGCAGGTGAGGCGGGCAGTTCGGCGGTGATGAGGCTCGAGTCTGCAAGAGCGTACAGGTAGGCCCTGGCCCCAATGCTGAGGGTGTACACCCCGCCCGAAGCTGTCACCGTGCCGGTTACAAGGTCGGTAATGGGAATGCTCGAGCCGAGGCTGCCCGCGTAATCCGCTGACCACTCGCTAGAGTCGTTGATGATCTGGTAAAGATCACCAACAGTGCGGGCCTGGTTAGAAGTGATGGTGAGGGTGCTCGAGCCCGTCAAGGTTACGGTCGTCACGCCACCGGAGGCGGACACGGCCACCGAAGGCGAGCCTGCGCCCCCCTGGTAACGCACGGCCAGCACGGGCCCCAAGTTCAGGTACTGCTCGCGCACCCTGGCAACCAAGTCCTCAACGTACAGGTTGGCAACTCCGGCGGTGATGGTGCGTCTGACCCGAATGGAATTGCTGCTGGGGCCTGGGTTCGATGCGCGAAAAATCACATCACCGGCGTTAATGCTGGCCGCAACTGCCTTGTTGACGCGGATGAAGATAACCTGCGAGGCCCCCCTGAATCCTCCGCCCGGGTTGAACACTTTGCTGGTCAGGTCGTAACCTACGCCTCCCACGAGTCTGCGGTTGGCGGCATTGAGGCTGCTAAACACATCGGCCTGGCCCACGCTCCCACCGTCTGCGACGGCAATAACTGCAACGGCCCGCTCATTGCCCCCGCGCTCAGGGGTCATAGCATCCACGTTTAGGCGGGCATATGCGCCTGGGGTCAAGATGATTTCGTTCCCGAAAGAGACTCCAAACTGGCTCATATGCCTAGTTTATCGGCGCGAACAGTCAGGATGTTTTGCGGTTCAAAAGGTCACTGACAAGGGCATTCCAGCCCTCGAGGGTACGCTTGTCGGCTTTGTGCATGGTCAACAGAATGCCCTGCACCCCTACGGGCACGGCAACGCTCTCAAGGTAGGCGGTCAGGGCGATGGGCTCCCCGCTGGCCTCGGCCTGGGACAGTAGCAGTTCCACCAGTTCGGCCCTGCTCTGGTTGTCAACCTCAAGCCCCCTGGCCTTTGCCAGCGTGATCAGTTCGGCCTTTGTTTTGGCCTCGAGTTCGGTTCTTTCCATGCTTCGAGTATACCGTCAAGCAGGGTGGGGGTTGTAGCTCGTATGCGCTTGAACGGGCTGCGCCCCCCCTGGTGGGTGATGTCCACCATGCCGCAATAGTTCAGCTCGCGCAACGCCTTCTTGACGGTGTTGGTGGCGAGGCCGGTTATCCCCGCTACCTGGGCCTGGGTGGGTTCGCCCTCAATGCACACACAGACCAGAACGCGCACGGCTTCAGGAGATAGGGTTTTGAGTGCCTGCCGGATAGTTCGCATATCTGGTTGCTACAATATCAGGCATGACCGACTATAGTTTCTCGATTCCCCTCGACGCCCTAAAGGCCATGACAAAGGGGCCTCGAGATGAGCGTTTTCAAGCCGAAAAAGAAGTGGCGGCGGTGGCCCGCATAGGTGCGCGGGACATGATGCGGGCTCCCTGGTTCCAGGAGTTTCTACTAAATGCGCAAATGGCGAAAGCGCAAGACCTGGGCCCTCAACTAAAAAAAATGGGCAAGGCCACACTGGACTTGCAAGACGGTGAAAAACAACACCTCTGGCTTACCCGGCCTGTGGGCCTGGACTTCTGGCAACTGCGGCAAATTGTTGAGCGCGATCCGGTACTCAAAGGCATCATCCAAACGCGCATAAACCAGGTACAGCGATTTCTCAGGCCCTCCCGCGAACGCTGGCGGCCTGGGTTCCAGGTGCGTTTCAAATACGAAGAGTGGGAGCCTTCGCCCAATGAACGGCGCTATCTCCGGCTCATGGAGGAATACGTACTGAATTGCGGCGCTGTGACCGATCCCCGCGAACGGCGGCGGTTGCGGCGCGATGATCTATGGGACTGGGTTTTCAAGCACCTGTACGACTCGCTTTCAATGGACGCGGCTCCCATCGAGATTATTCCCACAGCCGAAGGAGTCACGCATGGCTGGATTCACGTGGACGGTGCGGCGGTGTTCCTGGTTGACCCGAATGACCCGCTCGAGACCGAAAATGTACCACTAATCGAATCGGCCTATAACCTGCACGTACCTGACCCTGACCAGGTGACGGCAGTACTGGCAACCGAGGGCATCGTGCGGGCCTGGTACACCCATGACGACATGATTTACAGGGTTCGACGGCCTCGCACCCAAATAAACAGCCTCAACTACGGGCAGGCAGAGCCCGAAGACCTGATTCAGATCGTGACGGGCTTCCTGAACGCGCTGCAGCTCAACCTGCGCGGCTTTACCGATAACTCCCTACCTCGAGGGCTCCTGCTCATGTTTGGGGCTTTCAATCCTGCTGATGTAGAAGAACTGAAAGCCCGCTGGGAGGCACAGGTACAGGGCGTGCACAACTTCTGGCGGCTGCCGATGATTGTTGGAGACGATTCGCCCAACCCGACAGGGGCGCAATTTATTCCTATCGGCAATGATTTCAACGAGATGTACTTCTCGCGCTGGATGACATTCCTGGTGGCGATAAAGGCCATGCTGTACGCAATGGATCCCGAAGAGATCAACTTTGAATCATTTACCAACCGGCCCTCGAGCCTTTCGGGTTCCGATACTGAAGAAAGACTTGCATCCAGCAAGGATAAGGGCTTGTGGCCCTTGATGCAGTACCTCGGGAAAACCATAAACGAACTTCTGGCGACGGTTGACCCACGGCTCGAGTTTGTGTGGACAGGGCTCGAGTCTGACCAGCAACTGAGCAAACAGGATGAATCGGCCATGCTTACCCTGGGTGAGTTCCGCAAACGGCGGGGTGAGGCTGTTCCAGAGGACGAGGTGATGGCGAATGCACCGATGAACCCCGCTTTTATGGGCCTGTACATGCAGCAACTACAGGCCAAACAGCAAGAAAGCATGGGGCAAATGATGCCCGGTCAGGGCATGCCTGGGCCTGGCAACATGCCGGATACGGACGAACAGGGCAACCGAGTACTTCCAGATGCTGAGGGGCAAATGTACGGGGTTGAACCTGGCAAACAACCTCAGCCGCAACAGGGAAAGCCGCAATTCAAGCAACCTCCGCTCGAGCTTGACCAGGAGTCGCCATGAATGCAAAACGCTTTTACAAGGCTCACGCCACTGGCTACCCGCTGCACAGCCGCCTCAAGTGGCGCGGCCTGAATATCAGCATCGAGAACGGCGTGGGTAGCGTTCGAGAAGGCGTAGACGGTAACGGCAAACCCTGGCGGGTAAGGATGAAAGTACCCTACGGGTACATACGAAACACCGAATCGCCGGACGGCGATCACCTGGACGTGTTTGTAGGCCCCAACCTGTTGAGCGATAAAGTATTTGTCGTCCACACCGTAGACCCCGTTCAGGGGCGCTACGATGAGGATAAAGTTTTTATCGGCTTTGACTCGCCTCAAGGCGCAAAAAAGTGCTTCCTGGAGCACTATACCGATCCCCGCTGGTATGGCGGCATGACTCAGTTTGATGCTGACCATTTTGTGCTGCTGGTGAAGTCTGGCAAACTCATGAAAAGGAAAGCGCTGGTTGGCAAACCCGTACCCAACGCCTCAAAAAGCGAGCTGCAAAGACTGCTCGAGATTGCTATTCAAGCGAACACGGTGAAACAGTAACGGTTCCCCTGACTGGAAGTCAGGGGCTTTCGGAAGCCCTGAAAGCGCAGCAAAGCACTCCCGAGCCACGAGGCTGCGTTACGGTCAGCCCCAACAAACGAATCACCTGAGCGCCATTATGGTCAGCATCCCCAACATAGCCACAGTTCCCACACTCAAAGCGCTTGCCCTGCCGCTTGCCAATGTGCTTGCAGCAGTGGCAGGTCTGAGAAGTGTAGGCGGGATTGATGGGGAAGACCTGCACCCCAGCCAGAGCCGCTTTGTACTCCACAAACCTGCGCAGTTGGTGGAAAGCCCAACTGTTGCTGCGGCGGCGCTCAGTGGAGCTTCTGGGCTGGCTGTTGGTTCGCTCTCGAATGCCCGTCAGGTCTTCGAGTGCGATAGCCGCGCTCAGGGTTTGAGCCTCCGAGACGATGGCCTTGCTGACCACGTGGTTCACGTGTTTCTGAAAACGTTGCTCTTTGCCCGACAGCCGTTGCAGCAGTTGACCCGCACGGCGGCGGGTACTGCGTGTGCCTTTCGAGCGGTTCTTCTGCACCATCTGGCGGGTCTTGGCAAAGCGGTCGCGAACCTTTGTCACCGCTTTGCCCGACCAGCTTTTACCCGTGGAGGTCACAGCGATGTCGTTTCTCCCCAGATCAACCCCGACGACCTCTTGGGATTCGGCTGTCGGGGGGACATCCCGCTTGACCTGCACATGGAGCCACAACTTGCCTTTGGAGTCCACCAGCGTAGCGCTGGTGGGTTGAGTACCTTGCAGTTTTTGGAGGTGGTATTTGGAGAGTCGAAGGTCAACCCGAAGCCGACCCTTGACCGTGCTCAGAGAAGCAGTCTCATCCCGCAAACGGAGGTCAAAGATGCGCGCGTCGTAGTCCACCGACGTGGGTTTAAACGCCTTAACCTTCCCACCCAACTCTTTTGCGGCCTTGCGGTTCATGCTCACCCGAGCGATGGCCCTTACCGCGAGGTTGGCGCTCAGTCCGAACCTCTCCCGCACATCTTTGTAGGTCAACTGCTGTATGCGTGCGCTGTTTCTGATGTTCTCAGGCACAGCCGCATGGATGTGGTTGCAGGCATCCGCGAACGCGACCAGCGTAGACCTCAAAGCAATTTCTTGCTCTGGGGTCGGAGCCAGCCTAATTTTTACGGTAAGCACCTGCTGCACGAAAGGAGTATGCCACAGAATGTCACTCTATCCAACCAGTAGCTTGCGGGGTATCCAGCGGCGTATTCACGCCGCCCTTCACTTCCTCCCCGCTCTGAAGAGACGGGGCATCCCCGAAGGAGTTTTGTGAAAAGCTACTACTTGCTATTGTGGGGCGGCCACGCCTGGGATGAGATGCGTTTTGACCACCCACAGGCGGCTGTGGCCTATGCGCAGGAGCATTTTCCGGCTCCAAAGTACGCTGTATACGTGATAAGCAAAAAAACTTCACGTACCAAATTCGTTGTTTATCACCGGCACGGGACACCAGGCCAAACCCTGGCAGACCTGCGCAACGCTACCGCTAAAAACAGTACGATGCAGGTATGAACGAACAGGGATATGCAATCTATAACCGGATACAGGACGCGCCAAAGCACCGCCAAACCCTGCGCGGGGCCGTCTTGCAACTGGATCAAATCAACTGGCTGACCCGTCGCGCCTATGAGCTGGGCACGAAGTTTGAAGTGCCAGACACCGTAAAACGCGACGGGGACGGGAATGTAGAGACTGACGAAAACGGAAACCCGATTATTGTCAAGGGGGGCGTATCCAGGGCCGACAATTGGGCGGCGGCCATTGCTGAGTTTGAGCAAACGCACGAGATTCAAGGCAACTTCTGGGTTCCCAAAAAAGTCGAGACTACGGCCTCGAGCCGCAAAAAGGCAGGTAACTAATGGGGTTCCTCACAGGCTCCACTCCTGCCGGTTCCTCGGCTGCCGATCCGTTTCTGAACGGCTTGCGGGTTGAGTTTGTATTTGGCGCGTCCACCTTTGACATTTTCACGGTTGACCGCGTTGGGATTGACCAAACAAGCGGTTTTCCAAGTACCGATAACTCCACTCCCAACCTTTCACCGGCTGCGTCGGTAGTCACCAACGGTACAGCGGGCTCGTACAACGACACCAACAAACGCCTCACCATCACCTCTACGGCGGGCCTTTCGGTGGGCGATTATCTGCTGGTAGCGCATTCCTCGGTCAACGGCGGTAACGCCTTCCTTGTGCGCATCCTCAGTATTCCCGTTGCGGGCTCCGTAACCTTTGCAACGCCCGATGGGACTAACCCCTTTGACGGCGGGGGCAACCGCACCAACGTCAGCTATCAGGTGGCCTGGCGGCTGGCCCTTACTGCGGGCAACTCTCCTACTGTCTCGAGCGCTTCCGGCACACAAAACTACATCAAACATCGCTCTTCAGATCAGGCCAGCAACCAAGCTCAACAAGAAGAGTCTTTCTGGATTCGTAACAAGCCTTCCAACGCTATCACGCTACAGTCTCAGGACGCCGAGGCGGGCGCGGCGGGCAACTCCACAAACCCCGTGCTGCGGGTGCTCTCAGCCTGGGACAATCGGGGTGGGGTGCGCACCCTCGAGTGGGCCAACCACAGCACTCTGAGCCGCAACGATTTCCGCTGGAGCGATAACGGGACTGGTGAGCGGGCCTTTACGGTAGCCGAGCTGGGTTCGGGCATTTCCCTCAACCTGACCGCTGGCGACGGTGTAAAAGCTGGGCGGCTGCTGCTGCGGGCACGACAGGGCTCGAGTGTAGCGGTAGGCCTGGACATCACCTATAACCTTGACAGCACCGCTCCCACCCTGGTCATGGCGGTTTATGGTGGATAATGCTACCTGATAGCGTCCTGGAAACTACTACCAGCACCGGCACGGGCAGTATTGCACTTGCCGGTGCTGTAACAGGTTTTGTGACGGTTGGCGGAAGATTATCCGATGGTCAGCGGGCCGTGTTCCTGATTGAGGCGGTAGACGCCAATCTGAATCCAACGGGCGCGTGGGAAATTTGCGAGGCAACCTATACTGCCTCGGGAAACCAGCTAACCAGCCGGACGGCCATCCGCTCGAGCGACAGTAACAACCTCGTGAACTTCGGCGCGGGAACCAAGACCGTGGCCCTGGTGGAAGACCCGCGCTCGGTGCAGCTCCCAACGTTCACCGTCAGCACCCTACCCACCCTCCCGTCCAACTACCGGGCCATCGCTCACTGTTCCGATGTGGCCTGGAGCGGCGGCATTGGGGGCCTCGTTCGCTGGAACGGGCAGCGCTGGCTTGACCCGGATGGCCGCATCGCCGTCAACTCTGACCTGTTCGTAGCTCCAAGCGGGGCCACCCGCGCTGAGCGGTACAAGTCTTTGCTCAACCGCATCCTGGCTACTGCCAGCAACATCTACTACGCCTCTCCAAGCGGTAGCAGCGGCAACAGTGGAACACGGGCTTCCCCCTGGAGCTTGCAACACGCTCTGAACCAGCTACAGCCGGGGGACGTGCTTCTGCTGATGGATGGCCTGTACACCTCGTCCAACGGGTACGGAGCCGCTGCATATCAAACGCTCAACAGCGGCACGAGCAGCAACTACATCACGGTAGCCTCAGAGAACCTGCACGGGGCGCGGATTCACAGCACTACGGCCTCGTTTGGTTTCTTCATCCAGCCGGGCGATAACTATTATCGCGCGATGGGCCTGGAGATTACCGGCGTTATTGGGGTTGGCATTTACTGCCGGGGCATTGGCTCGCACATGCTCTACAACTACATCCACGATATGAACGCCGTTGAGGGGTCGGACGGCGGGACGGGCATCCTCATCTACGACGGCGGCGTGGGCGGGGCTATGAACTGCCTCGTGGAGGGCAACATCATCCACGACACCGCCGATTTTGACAGCCGCACCTGGGGTAACGGTTCGGCTCCGGCAACTAGGGTGCACGGCATCTACTTCTACGGCAACGGTAGCATCATCCGCAACAACGTGATATTCCGCATTATTGCGATGGGCATCACCTCTTGGGGTAGCAACCAGAACAACGTGGTTGCCTACAATACCGTCTGGGCTTGCAAATACTCAGGCATCTCGCTAGGTGCAGGGGATGTAGAAACCCCGATTTGCCAGAACAACGTAACCGTAGGGAACGTTGTCGCACACTGTCATTACGGTCTAGATGTAGTAAGCCCAACCGGGGCAAATACCTGGGACAGAAACCTGCTGTGGGCCAACACGTTCAACATTACCTCGCGCATTACCTCAAACGGCGGGCATACAAACGGCATCACTTCTGACCCGCAACTCATCAACCCCGGCTACCGCGGTGATTTCCGGCCTGCATTTACTTCTCCAGTGCGGCGGGCGGGCGAGAACACCTACCTTCCGCTCTTAGACTTTGACCTTTTGCCGCGCGATACACCGGACGTAGGCGCATTTGAGGTGCGTGATGAAGTCGAACGTGAAGAGGGTGTGGGCCTGCTAATCCAGCGGCCTCACCAGTTCAACCTTCCCCTTCCGCTTGTTCCTGGCTTTCCAACCTCAACCACCCGGCCTATTATCTCGGCTGTAAACGCCACCGCCTTCACCACCCAGGCGCTCACGTCAAACCGTGCCTATTGGATTCCCTTCAAAGTAGAGCGGTGGATGCGTTGCATTTCTCTCACGGTTGAGGTGACAACACTATCGGCGGGTACGCACACGCTGTATTTCTACAAGTCGAACAGCGTCGGCCAACCGACAAAACGCCTGAGCAGTGGAACCTACGACGCGGGGACTACAGGTGTCAAAACCGTGACGTTCAACCAAACCCTCGAGCCCGGTATTTATTGGGTGTGCTTGCTTGCAGGCTCGGCGGCTACCCTACGCGCCGTTGCAGTAGGCGGTGCGGTTCCGCTAGCGCATGCAGCCGGTGGTACTGCCGTCGTAACTCACTTTTACACCACCGGCGCACCCTCCGACCCCGCGCCTGTAAGCGGCTACACGGCTGGCACAGGGAACATTCCGGCTATCGGCATCGAGTATGTTTTGTAGGAGGCCGAGTGGAGCCAGAAATGCAACGAATCTACGAGCGCTTGGAGCGTGTGGAGCGTACGGAGGAACGCCACTCGGCCATCCTCCAAGAGCACTCACGCCGCCTCGAGGCGCTCGAGGGCTTGCCGTCCGCGCTGGCGGCCATCAATCAGGCAATAGGCAGGCTCGAGGCGAAAATAGAGGGACAACGGCAATGGTCGGCATTGATTCAGGCGGTGGTCTGGCTGATTCTAGGAGGGGTGCTGGCGGCAGGATTCGAGCTGTTCAAACGTTAGAAAGGATTTTTATGAGATCGCGCCTGATCATTGCAAGGTTCACCGTGTCGCGGCGACGGCGCTTCCGTCCGGCCTCGAGCGATACCACACCCCCCACCCTGGTCATGGCCGTTTACGGTGGCTGATGATTTTCTACCGAGGCAACTACACCCAACTCTGGCTTGTCCTGACTTCGGATGAGCCGCTGGGAATCCTTGACACCGATTATCTCGAGGACTACTTCGGGGCTGATGGCTTCGTGACCCTGCGCCATCTACCCACGGGCAACACCTACCAGATGCCGATGGTGGCGGTGGGTACGGGCAACACCATGTTTCGGGGTTTTTACAACCTGAACCTTCTGCCGGATGGGTTGTTTCAGATAGAGGCGCGGGTGCGCGATCCGGTAGGCAACTATACGATTTTGAACCAGGTACTCAACCCCTTTGGGAATGAGCGGGTGCTGGCGCTGGGCTTCGAGATACGCCCTGGTGAAGCGGTGAGTCTGTTTGCGGGTAGCCTGCTGGTGATGGGCGGCTTTGAGGGGCATCTAAATTGGGACAACCCCGCTTACTTCGCGGGGTTGCTTCGGGTGGACGATGAGCTTGAGGGCCGCCTGTCGGTGTTCGTTTAGCTGTCCAGTGGCGGGATAGGCGGCTGTTTTACGCCGTCCTGCTCATCTTCGGGAATGTCCACGTCCAGCATCCTCATAAACGCGATAAGTTCGGCATAAAAAACATCACCGTTTTCTCTGCATAGCCACACAAAACAAACCCGTGCAGGCTCTCAAAGTCCGACGGGTGGGCTTCGTCTGGCATGAGAATTTTTGTAATAACTTCAAGGTCTGTCGGCTTTTTCATGATGGCCTCCTGTTGCCCTGGAATGTAGCAGGCAACGCAACAATCATGGCATGAAGCCAGGGATACTTGCAAGGTGTATCAGAGTATGCTACATTGGGGGTGGAGGAAATGATATGAGCAAGTACCTGGTAAATGCCTTCAGTCTAAACATGCTTCTTTTCGCCGTCCCCACGACGGCGAAATTCAGCCCCCTCTCTTTAGAGGAGGCCCGCGAGTATGCGCGGGCAAACACCCTCGTGCCCGCCATCGGGCACGTTGACACCGCTCGCCTGGTGGACGGACTCCTCGGCCTGTCCCACTCTTTCGGGCGCATCAATGTGTCCCTGGTGGCGGGCGACGAGCTGCTA
>Ga0209721_1001786_pt1 | contig 15076 bp, 12 predicted proteins | sample TshhotsprinmetaG_FD_184139 | JGI IMG/M metagenome (GOLD analysis project Ga0209721, IMG submission 184139) | Hot spring microbial communities from South Africa to study Microbial Dark Matter (Phase II) - Tshipise hot spring metaG (SPAdes)... | ecosystem: Environmental > Aquatic > Thermal springs... | reverse complement strand
CGCCGCGCCGAGGAGATGCGGGAGGTCGCCTGCACGGTCGAGGAAGCGGGTTTCGAGCCGCTGATGGCGTGCGCCACCGCAGACAAAGATGCGTGGATGGCGGCCCAGCGCCGCGCGGGCGCGCTGCAGCGCGTGGCCGAACCCAACGACTGGCGGCAGTGGGCCGATGCGCTGCTGGCGGCGCGTTCGACGCTGTAGCTGACCCTGCATGTGCGCGTTCGCACCGGCCAATGGCGTGCCCGGCCCCGTTGGCCATCGTAAGCATGCAGTCGAGTCGGTTGTCACGGCCACTGTGGGGGCACCACCCAGCCCGCGGTGGGCTTATGGTTGGTCGGTGACGGGCGCCGGCACAGGACAGGGGCCGAACCGCTCGGCGCACAGTTTGCGCACCAGATCGGCGGCGGCTTCCTGGGTGCGGGTCGCCGGCCGGTGGGTGCTGCTGACCAGGGCCACGCGAGGCCGCAGCTCCGGCTCCACGACGGGGCGTATCTGCAGCGCGCTGGGGCGCGTCCAGCCCGTAATGGCGTGTGGGGACAGGATCGCGCAGCCCAGACCGTCGGCCACCAGTTCCAAGATGGCCGCTACGCCGTCGATCTCCAGCACTACGTGGGGCTTGAGCCCCAAGGCGGCCAGGGCCGCTTCCACCTGCATGCGCAGCGCATTCGGGCGGGTGGGAATGATCAGCGGCAGCCCTGCAACATCGGCTAGCGCGATCGGCAAGGGCGGGTCTTCAGCCAACCCTGGGGGGCGGGCTTGCACCAACGCCAGCGTTTCGTCGAACAGCGGCTCGACGTGGTGGTCAGCCGATACGGTTGGGTTGTACACCATCGCAAGGTCCAGCCGCCCTTGGTGTACCTGATCCCACATCGCGGCCGACAGCCCTTCGGTGATGCACAGCGTGGCTTCGGGCAGAGCGCGGCGAAACGCCCGCGTCAGCGGCACGGCCAGCATGCGCGCCAGACTGGGGGGTAAGCCCAGCGCCACCCGGCCCGCCAGCGAGCCGCGTACGCGCCCGAGCTCCTCGCGTGCCCGCGCCACTTGATGCAAGATGCCGCGTGCATGCGCCAGCAAGACCTGGCCCGCTTCGGTGGGCGTGGCGCCGCGCCCATTGCGCAGCAGCAGGGTGTGACGCAATTCCACTTCCAGCTGCCGGATCTGGCGGCTGAGCGCCGGTTGCGCCACCCCCAGCGCCAGCGCGGCGCGCGTGTAGCTGCCCAGCTCTGCCACGCGGACGAAATATTCCAGTTGCTTCAGATCCACGTTCGATACCGCCAACAGTGAGAGAGGGGTAGCTGGATTTTCCCCGGGGTCGCTATCCTATGTTCGAATGCTATAGCAGTTAGTCGATGAAACGGTATCGGCATAGCATTACCCGCGGCAGAATGCCCGTCATGCTGTCACCGCTGTCGGCATCGTCCGTTTCGTTGTCCTCTGCCGCGCAGACGACCCCGCTGCGGGCCATCTCGTCGATGGCCACGCGCGCGTTGCTGGCCGAGCTCGCCCAGGCCTGGCAGGCAAACGGCGGGCCGACGGTGGCACTGGAGCCGGTGGGTGGGGTAGAGGCTGCGCGGCGGGTCGCCGCAGGGGAGGCGTTCGACCTCGTATTGCTGGCGGCCGATGCCATCGACGGCCTGATGGCGCAGGGGGTGCTTTGGCCAGGCAGCCGCGTGGACTGGGCACGCTCGCCCGTGGCGGTGGCGGTGCGCACGGGGGTGCATCCCCCCGATGTCTCGTCGGCGGCAGCGCTGCAAGAGGCGCTGCGCGCTGCCAAGCGCATTGGCGTGTCCACCGGGCCCAGCGGGCGGGCGTTGCAGGCGTTGTTCGAGCGCTGGGGGTTGGCCGGCGCACTGGCCGACCGCGTGGTGGTGCCGCCGCCCGGCACCCCGGTGGCTGCGCTGTTGGCGCGTGGTGAGGTTGATTTGGGCTTTCAGCAGCTCAGCGAAATGCTGGGCGTGCCCGGCATCCAGGTGTTGGGCACGCTGCCGCCCGAAGTGGCCATCGTCACCGTCTTCAGCGGCGCGGTGGGGCGCACCTGTGCCCAGCCCCAGGCGGCGCGCGCGTGGCTCGATTACCTGTGTTCCCCGGCCGCCGAAGCCGTCAAGCGCCGCTACGGCATGTCCTGATTTGGGAGTTGGGTCCTTATGCGAGAACCATTGGTCATCGACGTTCACGGCCACTACACCACGGCGCCGCAGGCGCTGGAGGCGTGGCGCAGCCGGCAAGTGGCGGCTTGGCGTGACGGCACTCCCGCGCCGTCGCCGTCGGAGTTGCACATCGCTGACGACGCCATCCGCGAGTCGATCGAGACCAACCAGCTGGCCAAGATGCGCGAGCGCGGCGGCGACCTGACGGTCTTCAGCCCCCGTGCCAGCTTCATGGCGCACCACATCGGCGATGTCCAAGTGTCCAGCACGTGGGCGGCGATCTGCAACGAGCTGGTCTACCGTGTCACGCAGCTGTTTCCCCAGCACTTCGTGGGTGCGGCCATGTTGCCGCAATCGCCGGGCGTGGATCCGCGCACCTGTATCCCCGAGCTGCGCCGCTGCATCGAACACTATGGCTTCGTCGGCCTCAACCTCAACCCCGATCCCTCCGGTGGCCACTGGAAGGAGCCGCCGCTGACCGATCGCTGGTGGTACCCCATCTACGAGGTGATGGTGGAGTACGACATCCCGGCCATGATCCACGTCAGCACCTCGTGCAACGCGTGTTTTCATACCACCGGGGCGCACTACATCAACGCCGACACCACGGCCTTCATGCAGCTCATTCAGGGCGACCTGTTCAAAGATTTTCCGACTCTGCGCTTCATCATCCCGCATGGGGGGGGTGCTGCCCCGTACCACTGGGGCCGCTACCGGGGCCTGGCGCAAGAGCTCAAAAAACCGCCATTGCAGCAGCACGTGCTGGGCAATGTTTTTTTCGACACCTGCGTCTACCACCAGCCAGGCATCGACTTGCTGATGCGGGTGGTGCCGGTGGACAACATCCTGTTTGCCAGCGAGATGATCGGCGCCGTGCGTGGCATCGACCCGGAGACGGGCCACCACTACGACGACACCAAGCGCTATGTGCTGGCCACCCCCCATCTGGACGATGCGGCGCGGCGCAAGGTATTCGAGGGCAACGCACGGCGGGTATTCCCGCGGCTGGATGCCAAGCTCAAGGCGCGTGGCCTGTGACCCCGTTGCGCGCCATGGCCCTGATGGTGCCCCGCCAGTTTCGCCCTCTGAGGCGGCAGCGTTGGGGGGCGTGCACGGCATTGTCGAGCCGCCGTTTTTTGCCGTCTGATTCGGAGCATAGCCATGTACGAACTGGGAGTCGTGTACCGCAACATCATCCGCACCGAGCGCGCGGTGGCCGATGCGCTGGCCGCTTTCGGTAGCGCCACCGTCCACGAGGCCATGGGTCGCGTGGGCTTGATGAAACCCCACCTGCGTCCGATCTACCGCGGGGCGCAGGTCAGCGGCACCGCCGTCACGGTGTTGTTGCACCCCGGCGACAACTGGATGATGCACGTGGTGGCCGAGCAGATCCAGCCCGGGGACGTCGTGGTGGCGGCCATCACGGCGGAGTGCACCGACGGCTATTTTGGCGATTTGCTGGCGACGTCGTTTCGCGCGCGCGGGGCGCGCGCTTTGGTCATCGACGCCGGTGTGCGTGACGTGCGCACGCTCACCGAAATGGGCTTTCCTGTCTGGAGCAAGTGCATCAGCGCCAAAGGCACCATCAAAGCCACGCTGGGCTCGGTAAACGTGCCGGTGGTGTGCGCAGGGGCCCTGGTGCACCCGGGTGACGTCATCGTCGCTGACGACGATGGCGTGGTGGTGGTTCCGCGCGAGCGCGCCGCCGCCACGCTGGAGGCCGCCCGCAAGCGCGAGGCCAACGAAGGGGCCAAGCGCGAGCGCCTGGCCGCTGGCGAGCTGGGGCTGGACATGTATGGCATGCGCGAAGCGCTGGCCAAGGCCGGCCTGCGCTACATCGACTAAAAAGGAGCGCACCATGTCCAAACCCACCACGGGCGGCTTTGCCAAAACCCCCGGATGGCTTGACTGGTACGACGGTCCGAGCCGGCCGCAGTTTCGCTTGCCGGCTGGCGCGGTGGACGCGCACTGCCACGTCTTCGGCCCGGGTGAGCGCTTCCCCTATGCGCCCGAGCGCAAATATACCCCCTGTGACGCCAGCAAAGAGCAACTCTTTGCGCTGCGTGACCACTTGGGTTTCGCGCGCAACGTCATCGTGCAGGCCACCTGCCACGGGGCCGACAACCGCGCGCTGGTGGACGCCTGCCTGGCCAGCGGTGGCCGGGCGCGCGGGGTGGCGACGGTGCGGCGCATCGTCACCGACGCCGAGCTGCAGGCCCTGCATGCGGCTGGCGTGCGCGGTGTGCGCTTCAACTTCGTCCGGCGCCTGGTGGACTTCACGCCGAAGGATGAGTTGCTGGAGATCGCGCAGCGCATCGCGCCGCTGGGATGGCACGTGGTGGTCTACTTCGAAGCGCCCGACCTGCCCGAACTGTGGGACTTCTTCACCGCCTTGCCGACCGTGGTGGTGGTGGACCATATGGGTCGGCCCGACGTGACGCAGCCCGTGGAGGGCCCGCAGTTCGGCCTGTTCGTGCGCCTGTTGCGTGAGCACGCCAACATTTGGACCAAAGTGTCGTGTCCGGAGCGGCTGTCGGTCAGCGGCCCGCCCGCACTGCCAGGCCGCTGCGGGCCAGAAGTGCCGCCATACCGCGACGTCATCCCTTTTGCACGCTACCTGGTGGAGCGATTCCCCGACCGCGTGCTGTGGGGCACCGACTGGCCGCACCCGAACTTGAAAGATCACATGCCCGACGACGGGCTGTTGGTGGACCTCATCCCGCACATCGCGCCGACGCCCGAGGCGCAGCGCCGGCTACTGGTGGACAACCCCATGCGCCTGTACTGGCCCGAGGAGTGGTAAGGAGACTGACCATGGCTGTGCACAAACCCTATGCCGACATTCCCGGCACCGTGATCTTCGATGCCGACCAGTCCCGCAAGGGCTACTGGCTCAACCAGTTCTGCATGAGCCTGATGAAGCCGGAGAACCGTCAGCTCTTTCTGGCCGACCGGCGCGCTTACCTGGACGAGTGGCCGATGACCGAGGAGCAAAAGCAGGCGGTGCTGGACGGCGACCTCAACCGCTGTATCCAGCTGGGCGGCAACATCTACTTTCTGGCCAAGCTGGGGGCTACGCACGGCAAAAGCTTTCAACAGATGGCGGGATCGATGACCGGCATGACCGAGGCCGAATACCGCGACATGATGCTGCGCGGGGGCCGCTCGCCCGAGGGTAACCGCTATCTGGGCGAAGACGGCGACGCCCAACCCCACCGCCAGCCACAAGGCAGCGGGACTGGCCGTCTGCTCTGACACCCAGCCCCCCGCCACCGGAGATATCCCCATGGCCCGCATCACCGCTTCCGTCTATACCAGCCACGTGCCCGCCATCGGCGCTGCCATCGACCACGGCAAGACGAACGAGCCCTACTGGCAGCCTCTGTTTGCGGGGTACGAGCGGTCCAAGCAGTGGCTGCGCGAACACACCCCCGACGTGGTGTTCCTGGTCTACAACGACCACGCTACCGCTTTCAGCCTGGAGCTGATCCCCACCTTTGCCATCGGCACCGCCGCCGAGTTTGCGGTGGCCGATGAGGGCTGGGGCCCACGTCCCGTGCCCAAGGTCATCGGCCACCCAGAGCTGGCCAGCCACATGGCGCAAAGCGTCATCCAGGACGACTTCGACCTGACCATCGTCAACAAGATGGACGTCGATCACGGCCTGACGGTGCCGCTGTCACTGATGTGCGGGCAGCCCGATGCCTGGCCGTTTCGCATCATCCCGTTTGCCGTCAACGTGGTGCAGTATCCGGTGCCCAGCGGTCGGCGCTGTTTTGCGCTGGGGCAGGCTATTCGCCGGGCGGTCGAGAGCTTTGATGAAGACCTGAACGTGCAAATCTGGGGCACCGGCGGCATGAGCCACCAGCTGCAAGGCCCGCGCGCTGGCCTCATCAACCGCGAGTGGGACAACCGCTTCCTCGACCGCCTCATCGACGACCCCGCCGGGCTGGCCGAGGTACCGCATATCGAGTACGTGCGCGAAGCCGGCAGCGAGGGCATCGAGTTGGTGATGTGGCTCATTGCCCGTGGCGCGATGGCCGACATCGCCGGTGGCCCCAAGCCGCGCGTCGTACACCGTTTCTACCACGTGCCCGCGAGCAACACCGCCGTGGGTCATCTGATTCTGGAGAACGCCGCATGACCATTCACGTCGCTCTGGCCGGTCCAGGCGCTTTTGGGCAGAAGCATCTGGATGCCATCCGCCACATCCCCGATGTCAAAGTCGTCTCGCTCATTGGTCGCGAGCCGGACAGGACGCGCGCCGTCGCCGAAAAGCACGGCGTGCCACACACGACGACCGAATTGTCAGAAGCGCTGGCCATGCGCGAAGTCGATGCCGTCATTCTCTGCACGCCCACCCAGCTGCACGCTCGCCAGGCGCTGCAATGCCTGGAGGCGGGCAAACACGTGCAGGTGGAAATTCCGCTGTGCGATGTGCTGGCCGAAGGCGAGGCGGTGCTGCAGCGCCAGCGCGAAACCGGCCTGGTGGCCATGGTCGGCCACACGCGGCGCTTCAACCCCAGCCACCAGTGGGTGCGCCGGCGCATCCTGGCTGGCGAATACACCATCCAGCAAATGGATGTGCAGACTTACTTCTTCCGCCGCACCAACATGAATGCGCTGGGCGAGCCGCGCAGCTGGACCGACCACCTGCTGTGGCACCATGCCGCGCACACGGTGGACCTTTTTGCTTACCAGACCCGCAGCCCGATCGTGCAGGCGCACGCCATCCAGGGGCCGTATCACCCCGAGCTCAACATCGCGATGGACATGAGCATCCAGCTCAAGGCCGCCAACGGCGCCATCTGCACGCTGTCGTTGTCGTTCAACAACGACGGGCCACTGGGCACGTTCTTCCGCTACATCGGCGACAGCGGCACCTTCATCGCGCGCTACGACGATTTGGTGCAGTCGCACAGCAAGGGGCCTGAGGCACCCATCGACGTCAGCGGCGTGGATGTGTCGATGAACGGCATCGAGCTGCAAGACCGCGAGTTCTTTGCCGCCATCCGCGAAGGCCGTGAACCCAACGCCAGCGTGGCGCAGGTGCTGCCGTGCTATCAGGTGCTGCACCAGCTCGAGCAGCAGCTGCTGGCCGACAACGGCCCGCCGCCGCCATGACGGTCGCACCGCTTCCTCCCGCGGGGACGCCACAGCGTCCGGCCGCAGCCGCGCCGGTGTTGGCCGCGCCCCTGACGCGGCCCAGCGGGCGCTTGGACGACGCGCGCCGTGTGGCCGTGATGGGCACCGGTGGCTTGAGTCACCAGCTCGAGGGCGAGCGCGCCGGCTTTATCAACAAGCGCTTCGACCTGCAGTTCCTGCAGAGTATGGAGAGCAATCCGCAGTGGGCGACGCGCTTCAGTGATCGCGAGCTGGTGGAACTGGCCGGTACCCAGGGGGTGGAAGTGCTGATGTGGCTGGAGATGCGCGCCGCGCCGACCGAGGCCGGCAGCGGCGTGCGCTGTGTGCACCGCCGGTACCACATTCCCATCTCCAACACCGCCACTGGCGTGACGGCGCTGGAGGTGTTGCGTTAGCCTCCGCAGCGTGCCACCCCAGTTGCCGAGAACCTCCGCGTGCCCGGAACACCGGGGTGTGCCTCAGGCGAATACTCCACCGGTGCCGGTGTCGCGCGGGGCCACGAGCGGGCACGAGATACGGAAAGTCGTCCCCCGGCCCAGCGCGCTGTCGAGGGCAATGCGACCGCCCAGTAGGCCTGTGACGATGTTGTGCACGATGTGCAGCCCCAGGCCGCTGCCTCCCTGCCCCAGACGGGTGGTGAAAAATGGCTCGAAGATGCGGTCATGCAGATGGGGCGGGATGCCCCGCCCGTTGTCGCTGACCGTAAGCGTCAGGGTGTTGCCGTCCGTGCGCGCCATCACGAGGATACGCCCCGTTGGCAGACCCGCCAGACCATGTGCCAGGGCGTTTTGCACCAGATTGGCCAGCACCTGCCCCAGCGGTCCCGGGTAGCCGTCCATACGAATGCCGGCCGGCACGTCCGTCTCGACCTGATAGGGGGTGCGCTTGAACATCGGCTGCAGTGTCAGCAGAATTTCGCGCACCAGTTCGTCCAAATCGAACTCGCGCCGTTGCGAACTGGTCTGGTCCACGGCCACCTGTTTGAAGCTCGTCACCAGGTCCGCCGCACGGTGCAGGTTGCGTTCCGCAATCGTCTCGGCTGTCGTCACCTGCTCCACAAAGCTGTCCAGATCGGAGCGACGCAGGCCCTCGCGCATGCGCTGCTGAAAAACGCGCAACCGATCGCGCAGCGTCGTCACCGCCATCAGCGCGTTGCCTATCGGCGTGTTGAGCTCGTGCGCCACGCCCGCCACCAGACTGCCCAATGCGGCCAGCTTGTCTGCCTGTACCAAGTGCGCCTGTGCCCGTCGCAGTTCCTCCAGAGTGCGTTGCAGCTCTTCGTTGGCCTGCCGCAGACTCTGGGTTCGCTGCTCGACCTTCTCCTCCAACGACGCGTTCAAGACACGCAATTCCTCCTCGAGTCGCTTCAGAGCCGTGATGTCGATGTCCATGCAGACGAATTGCGGCGCATCGGGGCTTGGCCCCGGTATCGGGAAGGTCGTGGAATAGATCCAGCGCAGCTCACCAGTGGCGGTGCGGATCTGACCTTCAAACGGGCCATAGGGCTGGCCCGTGCGGGCCAGTTCCCGCAGCAGCGCTTCGTACTGGGCCTGCTGTTCGGGGGTGTAGTAGAGGTCGACCGGCCGCTTGCCCAGCGCCTGCTGGCGCGTGAAACCCAGTATGCGCTCGCTGGCTGGGTTCCAGTCCACGATCCGGGTGTCCTGTTCGTAGAGCTGAATCGCCACCGTGGGTCCGAGGTCGATGATCGCGCGCAACTGCCGCTCGCGCTGGCGGATGCGCTCGGCCATGTCCTCCAGACTCTGCTCGAGACGCGCCACCTCGGTGATCCGGCTGCGGGCGGGGCGATCGCCATACTGGCCCTGTGCCACCGATTCGGCGTAGCGCACGCTGTGCATCAGGTGGCGCTGAATTGCCGAGGCGGTCAGGGACATCAGAGCAAATCCCGCCAGCACAGCCGCACCGGCGGTGATCAGGGTGACGGAGATTGCCGCGCGGGTCGTGGCGTTTGCCACGGCGAGCGGGTAGCCCGCGAACACGATCCAGCCGATGCGATCCATGCGCAGCGCATGACCCAGATAGGCAGTGCCGTGCAGCTCCAGACGACCGTAGGCGCTGCCCTGTTGCCGGGCGCTGGCGATGAGGGGGGCGTGGCCCACGTTGCGCCGGTACTGGCGATCACGTGCGTCGGGAGAACGCACCACCTCCCCCTTGCTGTCGGTGATCAGCAGCGTAACGCCCTCGAGCGCCTGCAGTCCTGCCACCGAGTTGCCGAGACGGTCGACGGACAACTCGGCGATCAGGTGGCCGTCGTCGAGCGGCACTGCAAGCGCCACCACCGGCTCCCCGACCGCTGGCGACAGGTACTGATCGCTCCACACCAGTCCCGGCTGACCGTTCGCCCGGCGCACGATCGGTAGGTTGCTCAGGTCGTATCCGCTGCGCACTGTCGGCGTTGTAAGAGTAGGAGCAGCCGTGGCGTGTACGCTGTCCACCACGACGCCGCGGTGATCGATCCGGAACACCGCCAGGATACCGTCGTCTGCCTCGGTGGCCATCGACCACTGCAACGCCGGGTGGGGACCGGCATGTGGTGCGGCCGTGCGCAACAGCTTCGCCTGGGCGGCCAACAGGCGTTCGGCCAGTTCCAGACTGGCCTCGACCCGCAGCAGCGCGACGCCGGCAGCGCGCCGCTGCTCCAGCCGTTGCTGCTCCTGCGCCAAGGGTAAGCGCCAGTGCCACATCAACGCACCGGCCACCAGCAGGGCCAGTGCCACGACGGCCATGAATTGGCCGATCAGCAACCACCGGGTCGAGAGGGTGCGCGTCCCGTTCATCCCACGACCACGTAGCGGCCGTTGCGCACCTCGGTGACCACCAGCGGCCGGCTGCAGTCGCCGAAGTCGTCGAACTCGATGGGATTTTGCAGCCCGTCGAAGCGGCGCAGGCGCAGCAGCGTCGCCTTCAGCGGCTCCCGGTGCCGCTGGGCATCCAGTGCCTGCAGTACCACCCGCGTCGCGTCGTAAGCTGCGGTTTCCACAAACCCGGGGTCGCGTCCGTAGCGCAGCACAAAGCGTTGGGCAAACGTCAGGTAAGCGGGCGCACGGCTGTTGCGGTCGAGGAACTGGGTGACCATCAGGCCCTCGACGGAACGTCCCCCGCCAACGATGAGCTGATCGGTGGCGGCCCACTCGGAGGCGAGCAGAGCGGGTGGGTCGGGCCGGGCATGCGTGGTTTGCGCCATCACCGCGGTGTCTGCAGCGTTGGCAACGATCACGAGGACCTCGGGACGTTGTGACGGGGCGGCCTGTGCAGCCTGAGCCGGGTCCCGGTTGGGCCCCTGCGTACGGTGGTAGACGATGATGTCTGGTACCGTGGCACCCATCTCACGGGCGCGGGCGACGAAGTGCTCCGCCCAGCTGCGGGTGTACGGGGCATTGGAGTCGTCGCGCACGATGGCAAAGCGCTGCCAGCGACGGGTCTGAACAGCGAACTCGGCGCTGCGGCGCGCGTATTCGCGTGTCGTGGCGCAGACACGAAAAAAGCCGTCGTCCTGGCCGGCGAAATCGTGGCTGGTGACGGTAGGGGATACCGTCACCAAACCCAAGCGTTCGGCCTCGGGAATCCAGACACGGGCGATGCTGCTGGTCATCGGTCCAATCACCGCCGTCACGTCACTGTTGGCTATGCGCTGCGCCAGCGCGGCGATTTGCTCGGGTTGCTGACCGTCGTCGAACTCCAGCAGCGTCGCACCTGTGCGGGCTGCTGCATCCTCGATGGCTAGCACGGCACCGTCTCGTCCCGCGACCCCCAAGTCGCTGGCCGGGCCAGTCAGCCCGGCGAGCAGCGCCAGTCGTGGCCCCCGGTCTGCACATCCAGTCAGGGTAGGCAGGGCCAGCAGCACTGGTGCCGTCAAGCCCGCGACTAAGAACTGCCGACGGTCCGGGGCCGGCGCGGGCTTGATATGAAATGGGTCAGATCGACGGTGTTTCATGCCAGCGCTCCAGCCAAACCCGCAAATCGTCGAACGGCATCGGCCGGCCAATCCCAAATCCCTGTCCTTCGTCGCAGCCGATCGCCAGCAACTGCCGCCACACGGCGTCGTTTTCAATGCCCTCGGCCAGTACGCGCAGGCCCAGCTTGCGCCCCAACTCGGTGACCATCGCCGCGATCCGTGGTCCTTGGCCCATTTGCAACTGGCGCACGAACGTGCGGTCGATCTTGAGTCGATCCAACGGCAGCCGGTCCAGGTACGCCAGCGACGAATAGCCCGTGCCGAAGTCATCGATCGCCACCGATATTCCGAGCTGCCGCAGCCGCTGCAGCGTCGGCTCCACCACGTGCCCGCCCAGCATGGCGACCGACTCGGTGATCTCGAGCTCGAGCCGCTGCGGGGGCAGGTCCGACGCAGAGAGGGCCTGCTCGACCTGCGCCACGAAGCGCGGGTTGCCGAACTGAACGACCGAGACGTTGACGGCCATGCGGCCGGGGCTCAATCCGGCTTGCAGCAGGCGGCGCATATCGTGGCATGCGGTCTTCAATACCCATGTTCCCAGGGCATCGATCAGGCCGGAGCGCTCGGCCACAGGAATGAAGGTGTCAGGCGACACCATCTCGCCGTCCTCGCGTCGCCAGCGCAAGAGTGCCTCCACGCCAACGACACATCGCGTCGCGAGGTCGATCTGGGGTTGGTAGGCTAAAAACAATTGGTTTTCGTTGAAGGCAGCGTTGAGCCGGGCCAGCAGCTCCGCGCGGTGGCGTGAGCGCTGTGCCATGTCGCGCTCGAACCAGACCAGGCCGCCGCGGTGCTGCTGTTTGGCGTGCTTCAGCGCAATGCCCGCGTTTTTGATCGCGTTGACGCCTCGTCCGCCGAAATCCGCATGGTCGCACACCCCCACCGAGACATGGACCCGGAACGGCTGCCCGTCGATCTGCAGCGGCGCTTCTAGTGCCGCATGCAGTGCATCGACGCGCAACGCATCGCGCGGGCCGAGTAAGCCAAACGCGTTGCCCGATACCCGAGCTACCGTAACCGTTTGTGGCAGCTCTGCGCGCAGGCGCTGCGCCAGCGCTTGCAGCACGCGGTCGCCAAAGTCGTTGCCCATCAACTCGTTGATACCGCTGAAATCGTCGATGTCGATCAGTGCCAGGGCATACCCGTCGCCTGCAGTCAGCGCCGAGTCGATCTCACTGATCAGGCGCGCCCGGTTCGGGATCCCGAGCTGTGGATCCTCGTAGGCTAGTGTGCGCAGGCGCTCGATCAGATCGAGGTTGCGCAGGCATGCGCCCAGGTTGACACAGAAGACGTCGATGAGCGAACGCGTCAGCGTGTCGAGCGCATGACCGGTTGGCAGGTACACCGCCATATCCAGGCCGTCACGGGTGCCGATGTACAGCACCGTCTCATGGTCGGCGTAGTGGCTGCGGCGCCGCTGCAGGGCGGTGCGCAACTGCCGGGCGGCGGGATGGGTATCGAGGGCGTCGAGCGGTTGGTTGATCAGGCACGCATAGACGCCTGCTGCGGCCAGCACGGTGTAGGGGCCGCCGGGTCCCGGACTTTGGGCACAGACCAGGCCCTCCGGTGCCACGCCGATGAGCGCCGCCAGCTGTGTGAGTACGCCGTCTGCAAAGCGTTGCAACCCCGCTATTTCCAGCAAGGCCGCCGAGCCCTCCACGATGCGCTGCAGACCCAGGCGGCTCGCCTCGATGGTGCGGATCTGCTCGTACGAGCGCACCGCCGCCATGATCGTCGTCACCAGTTTGTGCTGCGTGAACTCGGATTTGGATTTGTAGTCGTTGATGTCGTAGCGCGCCAGGGTCTCGTGTTCGGGCGCGTAGCCGGGCTGCCCCGTGCGCAGCACGATGCGGGTGGCCGTCAGTCCGACGTCATGCCGGATGTGATCGACGAGTGCCAGGCCAGCCTCGGGAGTTTCCATGACTACGTCGAGCAGGATGACCGCCAGCTCACGTTCCTGCGCCAGCACCGCTCGTGCCTCGGCCGCCGAATGCGCGTGCAACAAGACCACCGGTCGACCGAAGATCTGGACGCCCGACAGGGCGAAGGCCGTCGCTGCGTGCACGTCCGCATCGTCGTCGATCACCAGAATCCGCCACGGTTGGGGGCAGGGCTCGGCGGGCCGCTCGCCGACGTCGTCGACGAATGTCAGTGGCGCATCGCCATCGGCGTCGCGGGGGGTTGCGGTGTCGAGAGAGGGCATGGTGACGGTTGCAAGCGGCGGTCGAAACGACGAACGGCGGCAGGCTATCACAGGCCGACACCGCGTCGCAACGCAGGGCTACCCCTGTTGGGGGTGCACGTTGGCGTGGGCTGATGTCGCACCGGCTCCGGTACCGCTAGCCTGGTCTATCCTACAATAGCGAAAGAACCGCCAGGATGTCGCATGAGAAAGGGCATATCGACTTCGCCACTGGTGTCGGTGGCGGCCAAGCTGTGGGCAGGTGTCGTTGCCGTCATCGTCGGGCTGTCAGCTGTCATCGCTCTTGCCGCGTTCACCTCGCGTCAGCTCACGCTGGAGTCCGAGGCCGTGTTGGCCCAGATGAGCGAGAAGGTGCAGCTTGCCACCCGTTGGGCCGTTCTCACCGAGACCAACGTCACGCGCGTGCAAGCGACGTTCGTCTCCGGCAGTCCTGCCCTGGATGTGTTGTACAAGGATCAGATCGTGCAAGGCGTGCAGCAGATTACCGAGCTGCAAAAGCGCCTGGAAGCAATGCCGCTGTCCGATTCGGAGCGGGCGCTGATGGCGCGCATCGCCCATCAGCGACAGGCGGTGCTCGATTCGCTGGCCAAAGCACGGCAGCTCAAAGCCGAGGGCGACCCGGAGGCCGCGCTGCAGGAGATCGAGCAGCGCTTCAATCCCGGTGTGCCGCCTTACATTGCCAGCCTACGCGAATTTGCCGATCTCCAGGGCCAGTTGCTGCAACGGTCTCAGGCTGAGTTCGCCGAGCGCCGCGCCCGCAACGTCTTGACGGCGGCGGCGCTGGTGGCTCTACTGGTGCTGGGTATCGTCGTGGGGGCGACGGTGCTCATCCGTAGCATCCGCAACCCGTTGCGGGAGGCTGTTGCTTTCGCGCAACGCATCGCCGAAGGTGATCTGACCGTACGGTTGGCGTCCAGCCGCCGCGACGAGTTCGGGCAGATGATCGATGCACTCAACACGATGCGCGAGCAGCTGGTACAGCTGGTGGCCGATGTGCGCCAGGGTACTGACAACATCACACTGGCGGCCCACGAGATCGCGGCCGGTAACCGGGATTTGAGCAGCCGCACCGAGCAGACCGCGAGCAATCTGGAGCAGACCGCAGCCAGCATGGAGGAGATGGCCGAGGGCGTCCGCCAGGCCGCGCTGTCGGCGCAGCAGGCCAGCGAACTGGCGTCGGCGGCCGGGCGCAGTGCGCAGGAAGGGCACCAGGTGGTCGGGGGTGTCGTCCACACCATGACCGAGATCCAGCAGGCTTCGCAGAAGATTGGCGACATCATCGCGGTCATCGACGGCATCGCGTTTCAGACCAATATCCTGGCGCTCAACGCCGCGGTGGAGGCCGCGCGCGCGGGTGAAGCCGGGCGCGGTTTTGCGGTCGTGGCCAGTGAGGTGCGGGCGCTGGCGCAGCGCAGTGCTGGCGCTGCCCGGGAAATCAAAGGTTTGATTCAAAACAGCGTCGAGCGGGTGGGCGTTGGCGTGGAGACGGTGCATCGCGCCGGCGATGTCATGCAGGCCATCGTCGAACAGGTGGTGCGCGTGCGCGACATCATCCAGGCCATGGCGTCAGCGGCGGCCGAACAGGCCGACGGGGTGGCGCAAATCAACGCG
>Ga0209721_1001782_pt1 | contig 15095 bp, 12 predicted proteins | sample TshhotsprinmetaG_FD_184139 | JGI IMG/M metagenome (GOLD analysis project Ga0209721, IMG submission 184139) | Hot spring microbial communities from South Africa to study Microbial Dark Matter (Phase II) - Tshipise hot spring metaG (SPAdes)... | ecosystem: Environmental > Aquatic > Thermal springs... | reverse complement strand
AATGACGCTGTACCGGGTGGTCTGATCCTTGAACATCTCGTAGATGGCGGTTCCCGCGTCCTGGAGGTTGGGGTTGGCGTACTCCCCGTTGATGTCAAAGATAATCTGCCCGGCGGGGTATTTAGGCATCCCGTCTTTGGCAAAGGGCTCGAGGAGTTCCTCGGCGGATATCTTCTCCGACCCGCTGCCCAGTGAGCGTGAGGCTTTCTCGCTCATTCGCACGGTGGCCTCAATAATTTTCTTGACCGTGTTCGATTTGCCCGTGCGGGTCATGCCGAAGAGTGCGGTGCGTTTGCCTAGGAAGTCCTGTGGTCGCACATAAACCGGAACTATGGCGTCCTGCTCCTGGAAGCGGCGGCTCGAGCTGTAGCGTACTCGCCCGATCCGCACGTCACTGGGCCGCCCAGTCACCTCACCCTCGCGGAAGTTGACAATGGCTTCTAGGACCTCCGGCTTAGGTTTGATGATGCTGTAGTGGTGAGCGCTGTAGAAGTTCTCTACGTCGGCCCCAAACTGGGTACGACCCTTGGCATCCTGATAAAAGGTACCAAGTACCCGGCACTCAAGGCCAGAAAAGCTGAACTCGTAGCGGGTGAAACTATCCAACTGGCTCTCTTGTCCCGAGGTACGCAGGTTATCTTTGTAATACTCAATCATCGAGCCAATCACGTCGTTATCGGTGGGGAGCTTGCAAGGCTTGAGTACCCGCAGGAGCAGGGCCTCGGAAACATCTTTTTCATTCTCGTAATAGGCTAGCAGGAACGACCCCTGAGGAAGTCCTTTAGCTTTGAGTTTCCAGGCATCGGCCACCAATATATAAAGACGCTCGTAATCAATATAAAACGGGCGGCCCACGAAAAGTCCAGCACTAAACTTACCATCACTCTCTCGTGCAAACAGATCTACCGAGGCGAGCTTAGCAATGGTGTCGGTGAAGTAGTTAGTCACTGGCTTCCTCCTTCCCTTGCAGAGCAGGGTCTTGCAGTCGAATTTGCGATTGTTGTGCGTAAACCTCTTCCATATCAATTCCGATCCAGCGGCGGCCTAAGAGTTGTGCCGTGTAACCCGTGGTGTTGCTTCCGGCAAACGGGTCAAGCACCAAGTCACCTGGGTCGGTGAGTAGCTCAATGAAAAAAGCGGCCAAACCTACCTGCATTCGGGCTGGATGAGGCACGATCTTTAACTCACGGCAGCGACGCATGAAGTAGCTATTGGAGTCCGTGTTGGAGAGCTTAAAGACGTTGGGTAGGCGCACCTCTTCCCCCGCGAGGATAGGGTCTACCTCAAAAAAGTTATGGGCGATACTGCCACCATGATCTGCCAGGAAACTATTCTTGCTGATGTGGTGCTGGGAAGGGCGGTTCCCGGCATTATAGGAGCCCCGCTTGAGAAGCGAACGCATACTGCTGCTGTAGGGCCTGAGCACCTTACGGTTGTCGGCTTTTGGGAAATCGGTCTTCGCCATCCACCACACGTGGGTAAAGCTGTCGGTTAATCGGATACGGTTAATCGTTACCCACTGCGCAGGTGAAGGCAAACGTGAGGGGTTATAGCAAATGAACTGCTGACACAGCCGTAAGCCCGCCTGTGGGTGCTCCACGAAGGCAATTAGGGACTCGAGGTGCAGCAAGGATTGTACTGGGCGACCCGGCTCCCAGGCATTTCCCATCTCGATGACGATGGAACCATCCGTGGTCAGAAGATCAGCAAATATCGGAGCTAAGGAAGCAAGCCATTCCTTGAATCTTTTCCCCTGGAGGTTCCCATAGCTCTTCTTGTTATTTAGTGGAAAGGGAGGGGAGGTCAGGATGAGTTGGACCTTTCCGGAAAGTTCTTTGCCTAGAGTGCTTTTTAGGAGCTTCTCAGAGTCGCCTATGTAGTAAGCTCCAAGCACGGTTTGATGATGGAGATTAGGAGGAGTCTTTCGATAGGCGCGTGCCATGGGGGTCTCTCAAATCTTAACGAGATATGATTTAGTTGTCACCAAAACCTGCCAGGAAGCCAAACACAAACTATCGGACTTTCTGCAGAAGCAAAATGGAGAAGACCAACCAGTGGAAACCCCTAGCGTCTCGGCCAGCCATTTATCGTCACAGTAAAGTCAACGGAAGCAAGCCACCTAGCCAAAAAACTGCGCTCAATCCCCCAATGCGGAGGCAAAAGCACAAAGCCGTTCTTGACCTCCCCGAGTTTGACCACGCACGGCCCGAAACCTTCCTCGGCAGCAGAAGTGACCTCCAACCCCAACCGATGCCCCAATGCATCTACGGCCATGTACACCTTGCCCCCTTTGCGTCTCCTAGCTCTTGGCAGCAACAGCAATGCTCTTGAGACTCAAGTATAAGGTACGGCCATCACAAATAGCCGCACTGGGCTGCGCCTCTCAACCCTCTAACTGGCCTAGGTTTCTTGCAAATCATGCACAAAATCCTCAAACACCTACATTGCACCCAAGGGTAGCAGGGCTAAATAGGGCATTACAGAGGCTTAAGCCTCATCGCTCGCGTCCGAGAAGTATGCGCTGTGCTTCGTGCCCTTAACATAACCGACACCCCTCATTTGGCGCAACTTCCTGACTGCCCTTAACTCCACCCCTACATGCTACAAACGACCCGCCGCAATAATGCTGGACAAAAACTGCTGGGTGCGCTCGTGCTGGGGGTTGGCAAATATCTGCTCCGGGGGGCCTTCCTCGTGCACCACCCCCTGATACATGAAGCAGACCTTGCTGGCTACCTCCTTGGCAAAGCCCATCTCGTGGGTGGCCAGAACCATGGTCATGCCCTCTCTGGCCAGCTCACGCAGCAGGTTCAGGACCTCCGAGACCAGCTCGGGGTCCAAGGCCGAGGTAATTTCATCCAGCAAGAGCAGCATGGGTTCCATGGCCAGCGCCCGCACGATGGCCACCCGTTGCTGCTGCCCGCCTGAGAGCTGGTCGGGGTAGGCCTGGGCCTTGTGCTCCAGGCCAATCCGCCTCAAAAGGGCCAGGGCTTTCTCCTGAGCCAGGGCCTCGGGCATCCGCAGGACCTGGGTGGGGGCCAGGGTGATGTTCTGCAACACCGTCATGTGGGGGAACAGGTTAAAGCTCTGGAAGACGATCCCCACATCGCGCCGAAGGGCGTTGAGATCCACCCCCGGCCCGGTAATGCGGTCGCCATGAAGGCGAATCTCACCGGCCTGTATCTCCTCGAGGCCATTGATGCAGCGCAGCAAAGTGGACTTTCCACATCCCGAGGGCCCAATCAAACAGACCACCTGGTGCTCCTCCACAATGAGGTTGATGCCGCGCAGCACCTCGTTTGAACCGAAGCGCTTGACCACGTTTTTGACTTCCAAAAAGCTCATGCCAGGCCTCCCTAGCCCTGCCGGAAACGGGCCCGGTCGCGCTCGACCAGCCGGTCTACCAAGCGGGTCTGTGGAACGGTGATCAGGATGAACAAAAGGGCCACGGTGGTCACAGCCGAAAGGTTGAAATCGTTGGAGGCGATGATGCGGGCCTGGTTGAAAGCGTCAATCACCCCCACCACGTTGACCAGGGCAGTGTCTTTTTGCATCCCGATGAAGTTGTTGAGGAGGGGGGGGATGATGCGCCTTATGGCCTGGGGGACCACCACAAAGCGCAAGGTTTGCCCATAGGACAAGCCCAGGCTGCGGGCGGCGGCCCACTGGCTGGGGTGGATGCTCTCGAGGCCAGCACGATAGACCTCGGCCATGTAGGCCCCATAGGTCAGGGTCAGGGCCAGCACCGCCAGGGCCTCGAGGGGCAGATTGCGGAAGAAGCCAATACCGGTCAGAGGCAGGCCAAAACCCACCAGATAGATCACAATAATGGACGGCAGGCTCAAGAACGCATCGGTGTAGAAGGTCGCCAGAAAGCGAATAGGCTGGGCTGGCTTACCCGGAAGCAGCTTGGCAATTGCTACCAGCAAACCCCAGAGCAAGGAGAAGACGCCGGCAAACAAAAAAATGACTACATTGACCCAGAAGGCTCGCAAAATCAGGCCGAACGAGTTGGCAATCAGCTCGAGCTGGAAAAAAGTGCGACCCACCGCCACGTTGTTGGCGATGAAGAAGAGCACCAGCAAGAGCAACAAAAGCCAGGCTCCGGCGTAGCCCATGGTAAACCAGGCCCAGGTGTGAGCCTCCGAGCCGTGCACCCTGGCGGCGATCAGATTTTCGCTCTGGGCGGCCAGGCGGGCAGCCTGCGACTGCCGTAGACTGTGGCTGGCTGGGATCAGCAACCCCAGCGGAACCAGGGCTGCCAACACCAACAAGCCATCGGCCCACAGGGCCTCGAAGCTGTTAGCGGTCATGGCTTGCTTGACCCGCACCATGACCCATCCGGTGGCCAGTACCAGCAGCAAGGCCAGCACCAGTGCCCCCCATGCAAAAGCAAGACCATCCCTGGGCGGGGTAGGGACACGCCGGCGTACCTCTTTGGAGTTTGAACCCGACTCCATCATGGATAAGGGATTCTACAAAAAAACCGGGGCGCATGCCTTTGCGCCCCACGGCCAGGCGAGCCAGGGCAAACCTGGACTGCGCGAAACGGCAGTTGGGAAGAACCGGCCCCGCGAGGGGCCGGCAAAAGAGAACCCCACGGCTTATGCAGCGGCTCAGGGCCGCCAGACTGGAACCGTGGTGGGGTCAACGCCCCACTCTTTGGCTAGATAGGTCTGCGAAAGCTTTTTGAGGGTACCGTCCTTCTCCAGGGCTTCCAAAATGCGGTCGATCTGGGCCCGGTTGGCGTTGCCCTTGGAAAAAAGGGCACCGTAGTTTTCGCCAGTCTGGAACTGGCCTACCACCACCAACGCCCCGTTCGATTTGGCTGCCTCGGAGAGCACAATTGAGGTATCGATGATGAACGCATCTATCTGACCAGCCCGTAGCGCCGTAAAACCCGCTGCCACATCGGGGAAGACCCGGGTCAGGTTTTGCGGATGCTTGAGGGTGTCGCTCAGGAACTTGGCAGCGGTGGTGGCCTGCTGAACACCCAGGCGTGCCGACTTGAGACTGGCTGGAGCGTTGAACTTGGTCTTGTCGACGGCCCGCACCAGCACCCCAATATCGGATGAGAAGTAGGGCCTCGAGAAGTCCACCACCCGCTTGCGGGCCTCGGTGATGGTGATCTGCGATAGGGCGAAGTCGAAGTTACGGGTTTGGCCGGCAATTAGGGCATCCCAAGCTACGTTTTGCACCACTACCTTATCCAGCCCGGCCCGGTGGGCGATGTTCGCTGCCAGGCAGTATTCAAAACCGTCTTTGATGGTAGCCGGACTATCGCCATTCCAGAAGCCTGGCCCTGGTAGGTTGGTTTGCACGGTGAGCTGTCCGGCAACAGCCGGGCGGATGGGGAACTGCCCTTTGGGGCCGGTCACTTCGCAATTGCCAATTCGGGTTTGGGCCGTACCTAGCGAGGTTAGCACCAACAGACCTGCTATCCAAAGACGTTTCACCTTGAACCTCCTTGTCACCGCAGAACTTCAAGAGCCAACTGGAGCATCGGGTTCAACATTACGAAAACCCGCAGGGCGTGTCAATCTAGCGCCTGGTGGGGAGGCTACCTCGACTGGGCTCCCAGGCCCAAAAAATATATCTCCGTTCCAATACCAGATTCGGCTGGTTTGTCACACCCAGTAACGAACCAGCCCGACCGAAGGGGGTCGTGTTCTTTGCCGACCGGAAGGGAGGGGTGGGTGTGCTCTGGGATTCTAGGTGTGCCGCGTGCGGCGCAACCAAGCCTCTTAAGTCTTTGATTTGCAAGATTATCTTTTTGAGTCCGGCATAAGACGTATCGCTGCGAGTCCACCGTCTGGTTTGGGTGGAGCAACGCCGTTTTCATCTTTGGCAGCCCAAAAACCGGGGCCTAGCGGGGTTCGCGCCAGGGTATGAGGGCATCTTCAGCTCGAGCCAAGGTCCAGTCCAGCAGCAGGGCCAGCAGGGCCACCGCCACTGCCCCCTGCACCACCAGGGCCAGGTTGCTCACCGCCAGCCCGGCAATGATGGGTAACCCCAGCCCGCCCCCACCCACCAGCGGGGCCACCGTAGCGGTCGCTAAAATCAGCACCAGGCTGGTCCGTATGCCGGCCAGTATCACCGGCAGGGCCAGCGGTAGTTCGACTTGCCACAGCATCTGGTGCCGGGCATAGCCCATCCCTCGAGCCGCCTCGAGCACATCGGCAGGCAGTGCGGCCAGGGCTTCCAAGCTGTTGCGAACCACCGGCAGCAGACCGTACAAAAACAAGGCCAACACTGCCCCAGCAGAGCCAAATCCAAAAAAGGGCAGGGCCAGCACCAGCACCGCAACCGGGGGGAAGGTCTGCCCCGCGGCCACCAGGTGCTCGAGCAAAGGGCGCAAGCCAACCCCCACCGGGCGGGTGGCCAGAACCGCCAGCGGCACTCCGACCAGCACCACCAACATGCCCGCACCCGCCGTAATGGCCAGGTGTTGCAAAGCCAGGTTCAGCAGGGTCTCGCGCTCAAAGACCGGGCTACGGGAGGTGGGAAACAGGGTCGAAAGCAGCTCTTTCCAGAACCCCTGCTGAGCAAACAGCGCCAGCACCAGCCCCCAGCCCACCAGCGGCAGCCAAAGGGGGTGCATCTGGGGAGCCTTCATGGCTCCTCCGAGGCCTCGGCCAGCAGGGCCTCGAGCCGCACCAGCCCCACCAGTTGACCGGCCTCATCGGTTACGCCCAGGCTGCGGCAACCATAAGCCAGGAGTGCCGAGAACGCCTCTCGGGCGGTTGCGGTGTGGGGAATGGTTGCCTTTGGATGATGTCCATCCGGCGGCTCCATCAGGCCATCAAGCGCTACCCGCGATAGGCGCAGCAGGGTCCGCGAAGGCCCCAAAAAGGCCTGTACGAAGGGGGTTTTGGGGTTACGCAAGAGCGTCTCCGGGGCATCGTACTGTTCGACCTGACCGCTGTTCATGAGGCAGATGCGGTCGGAGATTTTGACCGCTTCGTCGAGGTCATGCGTCACGAACAGTACGGTTTTTTTGAGCTGGCTTTGCAGCCTCATAAACTCGTCTTGCAGGTGTTCACGGGTAGGCGGGTCCACCGCGCCAAAAGGTTCGTCTAAGAGCAGCACCGGAGGGTCGGCAGCCAGGGCCCGGGCCAGCCCAACCCGCTGGGCTTGTCCACCCGAAAGCTCGCGTGGGTAGCGGCCCGCATAGGTGCGGGGTTCCAACCCCACCATAGCCAGCATCTCTTGGGCCCTGGCCTCACGTTGCGGCTTGCTCCAGTTGAGCAGGCGCGGAACCACCGCAACGTTTTCAAGCACGCTCATGTGCGGAAACAGCCCGATACTTTGTATCACGTAGCCGATCCCCCGGCGCAGCTCGACCTCATCAAGCTCGCGCACATCCCGCCCACCGATCCGCACCGTACCCGCGCTGGGCTCAATGAGGCGATTAACGGTGCGCAGCAGGGTGGTCTTGCCGCACCCAGAGGGGCCTAGCAGGGTTACCACCTGGCCTTTGTCGACCTCGAGGCTCACCCCACGCAGGGCTTCAAAATCGCCATAGCGCTTGACCACCTGCTCTAAACGAATCACCGCGGTAACCCCTTACACCCCAAGCTTCTGCCGCAGGACCAAACCCGCCCAACGCAGCAAGGTATCCATCAGCAAAGCCAGCAAGATGATCGGTATCGCCCCCAGCAGCACCATGTCCGGTGCGCCCCCTTCCACCCCGCGCAGGATAAAGAAGCCCAGTCCACCGGCACCAATCAGGGCCGCCACAGTGGTGATGCCAATGGTGAGCGTAGCAGCGCCGCGAACCCCCTCGAGCACCAGCGGCAGCGCCAGCGGCAGCTCAACCCGCCAAAATAGCTGTTGGGGGCTCATACCCATGCCGCGACCGGCATCCCGGGCGGCCTCGGGTACCCCGCGCAGGCCCGTGTATACATTGAGCACCACCGGCAAGAGCGCATACAGGGTCAGGGCCAGCACCGCAGGGGCCACCCCAATGCCGCGAATACCCGACTCCTGCAGGGGAGCCCTCAGCTCCAGGCGCAGAGGGTCGGGCCCCAGCAAAGCGTTGAGCCAGACCCCAGCCATCACCAAGGCCAGCAAACCGAGCGGCAAGGCCAGCAGAACCGCCAACCAACGGGAAACGGCCCACAGCAAGCGAAAGACAGCCGCCCCTGCTACCAGCAGGGCCAGGGCTACCTCGAGACGCATGGCCTGCGAAAGATCGGCCAGGAGCGGCAGCAGCAGACCAAACAGCGCCAGTGAAGGGATGGTCTGCAAAAAACCCATCGCCCCCAGCACCCAGCTAAAGCGGGGACCCCGGGCAGCCAGCACGCCCAGCGGGATACCCAACACAAGCGCCAGCACCACCGCGCTGGTCGAAAGCGAGAGGTGACGCCAGAGCTCGGTGGTGAACTGTTCGCGCCAGGCCTCAAGCTCGAGAAATGGACCCAGCCGCTCAAATACCCCCCACCACAGCAAAACCGCCAGCGCTAACGGCCCCGAGAGCAGCGCCCATCCACGGCCTTCGTGCCAGGCCGCAAAGTAGCCCACGTACAACCCCAGCAGCGATAGCCAGAAGCCCGCTCCTGGGGAGACCCGGGCGCTCTGGGAGTATGGACTGAGCAGGGCCTCTGCCCCTTGCCCAACCAGCCAGCCCCACAGCAGCAGGGTCGCGCCCAGCCAGACCCCCTGCCAGCGCCCCCGGCTCAGGGCCGTCGCGAGCCATAGTGCTAGCAGAACCCAAGGCCAGTCACTCTGCCAGCTCCACACCCCAAAAGGCTCGCCGGGTGCGATGCGACTGGGCCTGAGCTCGAGCCAAGGCAACCCCAGTGCCAACAGCCCCAGCCCGGCTGCCAGACCTGAAGCGGGGCCCAGGCGGAATCCGAAAACCACCCTCACCGAATGAAGTTCTTGGAGCGCAGGTAGGCCCGAGCTACCTCGGTGGGGTTCTTACCGTTCACTGCCACTTCAGCGTTGAGCTGGGAGAGGGTGGCTTCGTTCAAGGTTGCAAAGACTGGGTTAATCAGGGTAGCCAGTTCGGGGAAGCGATCAAAAACCGTCTTGCGCACCGTGATGGCCGGCTGGTAAACCGCCACCGCCCCCCGCGGATCGGTGAGTGCGACCAGGCCCAGAGCCGCAATGCCGCCGTCAGTGCCATAGGCCATGGCGGCGTTCACACCGCCTGTGCCGCGGGCGGCCGCCTGCTGGGTCTGGGTAGTGTTGCCGCCCGGCAGGATAACCAGTTGTTCGGGCTTCATCTTGAAACCATAAACCCGCTCGAAGGCTTTGAGGGCATCGTCACGGTCTACGAACTCCTGGCTGGCCGCCAGCCGCACCGCTGCACCACCGTTCACCCAGCGGGCGAAGTCGGCCATAGTGCGAAGGTTGTTTTGCTGGGCTAGGCTGCGGGGAACCGCAATTGCCCAGGTGTTGTTGGCCGGTGCTGCATTCAACCAGACGATGTTGTTTTTTGCGTCGAGCTCCCTAACTTTAGCAAAGCCTCTGGCTGCATCACGGGTCAGCGCAGCAGCTTCCCGGTTGTCTTTGAAGAACACCCCCAGGGCTGTGCCGGTGTACTCGGGGTAGAGGTCGATCTCGCCAGAGGTCAGGGCCTTACGGACCACATCGGTGGTACCGGTGCTGCAGCGGTCATTCACTCGAAAACCGTTAGCCTCGAGCAGAATTCGCACCATCTGACACAATACCGCTCCCTCGGTGTCGATTTTAGACCCCACCGTGATGGGGCCTTTCTGAGCCAGGGCCAGGCCCAGCGTGAACAGGAAAGCCCATACAATTCTCATCTCTTCTCCCCTCTCACTCCTGAGTGTCTTTGCTGGAGTGGCTTACGCTATTACCATAATACCTGAGACGCGGCCGTGTGTTGGCAAGGTCACCAAGCGCGCTCAGCTCCGTACCGGGTTGGCTGGTTCGGCTTCGGATGCGCCGGACAAAAACTTCGTCTGGGACTAAGCCAGCTAAAGGGAAGTAAAAGGTAGAGGCCAGCGGCGGACAAACCCTCCGCAGCATCACCGGCGGTGGCAAAAATCGAGGCCTTCCGCGCTGCCCATTCCAGCTCAAGAATACTGCGCTCGGCTAGCACGAGCGGTGCGGGCAGCAGCAAGGGGGTCAGAAGCGAGGCCATCGCACTGGCCGCCTGGGCATTGAGTTTCTGGGTGGTGTGGTGCAGTCCAGCGAGGAAGACCGAGAGCCCCAGCACCAACGACAGCTTGGAAAGGATCGAGGCGGTGGTGCCATCTCTAGCCTCAATTTTGCCAGCCAGCGGAGCCACAACGGCGATAATCGGCTCGGCAGCGTTGCGGGGTGTGCAGCTCTTGCAATGCTACCGTCACGTGAATGAATCCCAGCAACACATAGTTCCAGATACCCCCATCTTCGCGGAATTCGAGCCTGCGGAGAACCTGTGTCCTGGCAGCGGTCACGAGCGTATGCGAAAAGCGAGGTCTTATCCGTTCACGGCTTAAAGACCACTTTGATACCCCGTTTAGCCACGGCAGTCTTGATGGCCTCGGGCCAGGCATCCAAAGCAAACTTATGCGTGACCAAGACCTCCACGCCCTCCATCTCGGGCAAAAGTTTGACCGTCTGGGCAAAATCGTCCCAGCTATAGGCATAGCTCCCAACCAGTCTCACTTCACGGAACCAGTAAGGTGAAAAGTCGTGGAAGGCTGTGGCCGGGGCCCCCAGCAGCAAGACCCGGCCCCCTTCCTGCACGGTCCAACTGGCCTCCTGCAAACCGCCAGGGGAACCAGACGCCTCCACCACACCCGTGTAGCCCCCCCGCCAGGAAGTTGCCCCCAGGATGCCGCGATAGCGCCGGGCTCCAGCAGCCTGCTGGGCCGCCTGGGTGGAGGGGAAAACTTTATCTGCCCCGAGCAGCCGGGCCAGTTCAGCCTGACGGTTGTGACGCGCAACCGCATGCAGCCTTCCATCGAAGCCCAGCACCCGCAACAGCTTGAGGGTTAGCAGTCCAATCGTTCCAGCCCCAATAACCAGAATCTGCGAGGGCCAGCTGAAGGTATCCAGGGAGGGGTAGGAAGCCTCGAGGACCGATGCGCGCTCAGCCCCAGGGCTGTGGGCTTGGCCCCAGGCCTGGCGGATACCGTGCAGCACCACCGCTGCCGGTTCGGTAAGCACCGCTCGCTCATCGGGTACGCTCTCGTCAATAGGGAAAATTCGCTCCCGGTGGGCAACCATGCGCTGTGCCCAGCCACCCCCCAGATCAGCACAGAAGCCAATCATGCCGGGGGCCAGGTTGCCCTCCGCCACGTTTAGGCACAGGTGGTCGTCGCCCCGCTGGCAGGCCGGACAGTCCGGCAAGCCACGCTCAAGACAGGCCAGCACTGGATTGACGGCTACCCGTACCCCGCCCAGCTCCGCCAGAATCTCGTGGCCCAGTATCGCAGGAAAGGAGAACATGCCCGAAAGGGTGGGGGCCTGTTTGCCGTAGAGCAAAGCCAGATCGCTGCCACAGATGCCCGACAGCCGCACCTTGAGCCGCTCAAAGCCGTTGGGCCGCTCCGGCTCGGGCAGGGAGGCCAGGAGCAGCGAAAGCGCCCTGGGTGGGAAACGTTTGCCCAGCAGCTTGGCTGCTGCGTAGCGTGGGATGGAGGGGGTAAACAGCAAACCCCGCATTAGCACCTGTGTGCCCTGGGCAACGCGGGCCAGGTTCTGGGAGGCGGGCGCTGTTACCGCAGTTTGCATTCCCCTCCTATTTTGCCCCTTAACGCGGTCCTGGGAAAGACCGGGCAGCCAGTAACAGTTTTTTATGCCAAACGCGATCGCCGCAGGCACGTCCTGTACGTAATGCCGGCTTCAGTTAGTTCGTAACCGCATGGTGGCTACGCCACGCCAGGGCGCGGCGCAGATGTGATCGACCGAAGTTGTCCACGTAGCGGAGGGTGATACAGCTGTATTGCTCCAATGAACCGCAATACCGATTTATTGCATTACGGGAAGGCGATACCGGTCTACTGCATCGGTGGAGGGCGATACCGCCCCTGGGTGGGAAGATTATCCTTTTGAATCCGGTATAAACCATCTACACTGTGGAGCTACTCGGAGACTCCGAAACGCGTCGGGCCGGCCGGATAAAGTGTATAGGGAGTCCCCTTCAGGCGGCAGGCTGGATTGATAAGCGGAACAAAAAATACCTTGTGGTATGGTATTATTATGTCGAAACATGGGGTAGCCGAAGAGCCTGTGTCTGCTGAGAACCCTGATGCCCACCTCGAGCAAATCCGGAGCATCCTCTTCGGGGCTCAGGTACAGTCCCTGGAGCAGAAGCTACTGAACCTCGAGCAGCGGCTACAGACCGGGGCCGACCAGATGAACCAGGCCCTGCACGAGCGCATCGCAGCTCTGGAAAGCCAGTTGACCCGCCGCTTGCAGCAGGAGGCCGAGGAACGTCAGATAGCCGACAACTCATTGCAGGGAAACCTAGACGCAGCCGTGGACCACCTCGAGGAGCGGCTGGCCTCCCAGGTCAAAGAGCTGCGCGGCGACCTCAAAGATCTGGGCAAAAGGCTTGACCAGCTGGGCACACACCTGCAGAACGCGATCGACGAGTTACGCTCAAACAAGGCCGACCGAAAAACCCTGGCCGATCTACTGGCCAGCCTGGCTGACCAGCTCCGCAAAGACTGAAGAGGGGAAGGGCGCAAAAGAGAAAGCCAGCACCCCCTATACGTTTTGTTGCTTTCCCAGCGCTATCCGCCATGCCCCAGACCGAGCCCAAGCCACCCGACGACCTCGAGGCCCTGCGGCGCCTTCTGCTGGCGCCCGAGCGGCAGGCCTTGGAGTCCTTGCAAGACCCTGCCCGCTGGGAAGTGCAGGTTTCCGAGGTGCTACCGGAAGCCCTGATTCGCCGCGCTAAAACCGATAAATCGGTGCATTATGCCCTGAATTCCATCATCGAGGAAACCTTTGTGCAGTTGGTGCGGCGCAACCCCCGGTTGCTGGTGGACCTTCTGTTCCCGGTGCTGGTGCCCGCCATCCGCCGGGTGGTAGCTGGCCTCTTTTCTTCCACCATCCAGAGCCTCAACCAGACCTTGGAGCAGGTGTTCAGTCTCCGCGGGCTGCGCTGGCGGCTCGAGGCCCTCTCCACCGGCAAGAGCTTCGCCGAGGTGGTGCTTTCGCATACCCTTCAATACCGTGTAGAACAGGTTTTGCTCATCCACCGTGAGAGCGGCCTGTTGCTGGCCCATCCGGTGGCTGAAGGGGTCCAGGTGCAAGACGGGAGCATGGTCTCGGCCATGCTCACCGCCATCGGAGACTTTGTGCGTGACTCCTTCGACCCCCAGGCGGGCCTGAACACAGTGAATTTCGGTGATCGGGTGCTGGTCGTTGAACAGGGTCCTCAGGCGGCGTTGGCTGTGGTGGTACGTGGCTCCCCACCCCTGGACCTATCGGAGCGCCTGCAAGACGCGCTCTCGGAAATTCACCTCCGATTCGCTACCGAGTTGAGGCAGTTTTCCGGCCAAAGTGGGGCGTTGGCCGACGCGGAACCCATCCTACAAGCCCTGCTGGATGCCCGCTACAAACATTCAGAGAGCCGGCCCTACCCTGTGTTGCTCGCGATGGGGCTGCTGCTGGCTGGCCTGGGCTGGTGGGGGTGGAATAATTTCCAGGCCGAGCGGGCCTGGCAAACCTACCTCGAGCGACTGCGCCGCACCCCCGGCCTGGTGGTCACCGAGGCTCCTCGCCGCTACGAGCTGCGCGGCTTGCGCGACCCTCTGGCCGCCGACCCCAGCAGCCTGGCGGAGGGCCTGCCCCTGCGATCCGAGCAGCTTCGGGCCACCTGGCAACCCTACCAGTCGCTCGAACCCGAAATCGTGCTGAAGCGAATCCAGGAGCGTATGGATACCCCTTCTACGGTACGGCTGGCCTGGCAAGACGGGGTTCTGGTGGTCTCGGGACGCAGCACCTGGGCCTGGCTCAGCCGGCTGCGCAACCTGGCCCCATTGCTGGGTGTCCAGACCCTCGATACCACCCAGCTCACCCTCGAGCCCGCCCCCTAAAAGCCCTTATGGACTTGCGCAGAATCCACCCAATCCCAGCCCTGGGCCAAAAGCCCTCTGGCCTCAGCCCCTTGCGTCTTGGCCGCCATTCAGCTTAGACTGCGTTCGCACTGGCTGCAAATCAGGCACGGCTTGGATGGACTTGCGAAACCAGGGGGCCGATACGTGATTCAAAAAAAAATCTGCATGTTGGGGGCTTTCGCTGTGGGCAAGACCAGCCTGGTCGCAAGGTACGTGCATAGCATTTTTTCCGAAAAGTACCAGACCACCCTAGGGGTCAAGATCGACAAGAAGGTCCTCGAGGTCGGTACCCAGGAGGTCAGCCTGGTCCTCTGGGATCTTTACGGCGAAGACCGGTTCCAGCGGGTACAGCCCTTTTATCTGCGCGGCAGCTCGGGCTACCTTCTGGTAGCGGACGGTACCCGCGCCGAGACCCTGGAGGTCGCCCAGGAAATTCAACAACGCGCCCAGGACGTGCTGGGCCCGGTACCCTTCATCCTGCTAATCAACAAGCACGACCTGCCCTGGCAAACCACCGAGGCCGAGATCCAGGCGCTTCGGGCCAGGGGCTGGGATGTGCGCTACACCAGCGCCAAGACCGGCGAGGGGGTCGAGGAGAGCTTTACCGCTCTGGTCCAACAAATGTTGGCCCAACCATAGCCTGGGGCAGAGACCCCGCCAACGATTGTTTCAGGGCTGGCGGCTGAACAGCCAGTACACCACCGCAATCACAATCAGCCACAGCCACCAGCGGCCCCCCAGCAAGGGACGGCGCTCAGGCATGGTCGGTAGGGCCGGAGCACCAGGAACGATGGAGCGTGCAGGTCGGGCCGCAGGCCGCATCTGCAGGCGTTGGCCGCGCTTGATGTGGTAGACCGACTTGTCGATCTGGCCTTTTCTGCGGTAGGCCGCGCCCAGGTTGTGGTGGGCCAGGGCATACTCAGGATTAATCCTCAGAACCTCCTCGTACATTTGGATGGCCTCATCGGTGTGGCCAGCCTCGAGGATCATGCTGGCCAGGTTGGTCTTGGCCCGGTAGTGGCCGGGGTCGGCCTGTAAAGCCGCTTCGAACGCCTGTTGGGCCTC
>Ga0209721_1001777_pt1 | contig 15106 bp, 10 predicted proteins | sample TshhotsprinmetaG_FD_184139 | JGI IMG/M metagenome (GOLD analysis project Ga0209721, IMG submission 184139) | Hot spring microbial communities from South Africa to study Microbial Dark Matter (Phase II) - Tshipise hot spring metaG (SPAdes)... | ecosystem: Environmental > Aquatic > Thermal springs... | reverse complement strand
GGGGGGACAGAGAGGGGTTTTGCGGGGCGGCGGCTTCGCCGCCGCCCCGCAAAACCCCATCTTTTCTCCCCCCTCCCCGTGCGGCGGTAGGGGCGGACGATCCGTCCGCCCTCAACGGGGAGGGGGGCAGGGGGGTGGGGCCCGATCTCTTTCGGCTCACCAGGGGACCTCTTTCGGTCGGAAGCCGAATTGGGTAATACCATTTATACTTTTAACGCATAGTTTGTCATTATAATTTAGAATCTGCCATTGTCAACGTAGTCAGCCACGCGGCGCAGCGGAGTGGCGTCCCGGCGCTACTCCGCTACGCTCCGTAGCGCACTACAAACCTCAAAGCGTTCGCAGTCAGCCACCTGCAACTTGCGACTTGCGACCTGCGACTCTGTGCCTTGTTAGCCTGCGGTGGGCATCGCCACATAGAATGTGCTCCCCTGCCTCTCCACGCTCTCGGCCCAGATGCGCCCCCCATGGGCCTGAACGATGTGGCGGGCGATGGATAGCCCCAGACCGGCACCCCCACCCCAGCGTCCCTGTCCTCGCTTATAGAAGCGCTCAAAAATCCGCGGCAGGTCCTCTGCAGGGATCCCTACTCCGGTATCCTGCACCGAGATGACCACTTCGTTGCCAGCCTGCTCGGCGCGCACCCGGATTTCCCCTGTGGGGGTGAACTGGATGGCGTTATGCACCAGATTGGCAATGACCCGCTGTATCTGCTCAACATCTGCCAGGATGAGGGGGAGGTCGGGGGGCAGATGGACCGTTACTTTCAGGCCGGCCTGCTCCGCCAGCGGGCGTAACCGTTCCACCGACGGTCGCACCACGTCCGCAACAGCCACCGGCGCCATCCGCATCGGGGCGCGGCCCGATTCTATCCGCGCCAGGTCCAGCAACTCCCCCACCAGTTTATCCAGACGGTCCACCTCCGCCCCCATCTGCTCCAGGAAATGGCGGGCCGCCTGGGGGTCTTCCAGCGCCCCTTCCTCCAGGGTCTCCACCAGTGCCTTCAGGGTCGCCAGCGGGGTGCGCAGTTCGTGGGAGACGTTGCTGACAAAATCCCGGCGCACTGTCTCCAGTTCCCGCAACCGGGTCAGGTCCTGGAGCAGGACCAGGACCGCGTTCTCCTCCAGCGGCGTGACGACGGCATAGAAGACGGGCCGACGGGGACCCGACTCAATCAACCCGACCTGTTCCTGCGATCGCTCCCGGCTCTGACGCCACAGTTCTACGAGGCGGTGATCCCAGACGACCTGGGCGAAGGAACGGCCCAGAGCCCCGGTCTCCGGGACATTCAGCATCCGCGCGGCGGCGGGGTTCATCAGTCGGACGGTTCCCGCGCCGTCGGTGATGATGACCCCATCGGACATCCGGTTCAGCAGGCCCGCCAGGCGCGCCTGTTCCTCCTGCAATTGGGTAACCGTCTCCTGGAGCCGTTCCGCCATCTGGTTGAAAGAATGGGTCAGGTCGCCGACCTCGTCGTCGGTGCGGGGGAGAACCCGGGCGGTTAAGTCCCCTGCAGTCACCAGGTGGACCGCGTCGCCCAGGTCCTGTACGGCCCGGATGGTGGGGACGATCCGGAAGAAGGTGAGCAGTCCGATCAGCAGAGCAACCCCGCCGGCTGCTCCCCAGAACGTCTGGCGCAGTCGGGCCACGATCGCCTCTATCCGGATCAGGGGCAGGGAGACCCGGGCAATGCCGACCACGCGCCCGTCCAGGGTCACCGGTACCGCCACATGCATCATATTGTAGTTGACTGTGTGGCTGAAGCGGATGCTCATGCCCTTTCCCGTGATCAGCGCCTCCTGCACCTCAGGCCGATGGAGGTGGTTATCCATCCGCGTGCGATCTTCGTGGGACTCGCCCCACACTACGCCGTCGGGGCCGATGAGGGTCACGCGGGCGTTCAGCATGGAGGCATACCGCCGCGCTGGCTCGTCCAGGAACTCCTGGGGGATTCCGGAAGCCATCGTCGGTGCCAGGGCGTCGGCGATGAGGCGCGCTTCCGCGGTCAACTGGTCCTCCAGGTCCGCCAGATACGTCCGCCGGGCCATCTCCGATAAGCCCCACGCCAGCCCCACCATCGCCAGTAGGATGACCAACTCCAGAGGGATCAGCACCCGCCAGAGCAGGCTGCGGAATTTCATATCACTCCTTTTATTTTACCGCAGAGAGCGCGGAGAACGCAGAGAGAAGTTGGGGTCATCTTCGTTACCCCTCAAACCGGTATCCGACCCCGCGCACGGTGACGATGCGGGTTGGGCTGGACGGGTCGGGTTCCAGTTTCTCCCGCAACCAGCGGATGTGGACGTCCACGGTGCGGCTTCCCCCGACAAAGTCCCATCCCCATACCCGTTCCAGAATCAGGTCGCGGGAAAGCACCATCCCCCGATGGCGAGCAAGGAAGAGGAGCAGGTCGTATTCCTTCGGCTTGAGGGAGACCGGTTCGCCCCGCAGGAAAACCGTCCGGCTGGCGATATCTATGGTCAGGTCGCCGAAGACCAGTCGCTCCCGTCCCCCGGCCTGTTCCGCCGCCAGTTCCTCCCGGATGATCCGCTCCCGGCGCAGGAGCGCCTTCACCCGCGCCAGCAGTTCCCGCATACTGAACGGTTTGGTGACGTAATCGTCGGCGCCGACCTCCAGGCCGACGACCTTATCCACCTCGTCGGTGCGGGCGGTGAGCATCAGGATGAGCGTCGTCATTTCCCGCCGCAGGATGCGGCAGACCTCAAAGCCATCTATACCGGGGAGCATAATGTCCAGGACGACCAGGTCCGGCCGTTCCCGGCGGGCAATTTCCACCCCCTGCCGACCGTCGGAGGCGGTCAGAACTTCGTATCCTTCCCGCCTCAGGTTGTATGCCAGTGTCTCCAGAAGGACCGGTTCGTCTTCTATGACCAGAACTTTGTCTTGCATGGTCGCGTATCGCATATCGCATATCGCATATCGCGTATCGCATATCGCGTATCGCATATCGCATATCGCGTATCGCGTATCGCATATCGCGTATCGCATATCGTGTATCGTGTATCGGTGATTGCAACTCCGTGTTGTGAATTCCGATTCGGCTTATGTTCGGATTTCGTGCAGGCGGAGTCTGAGCCCTTAGCGCCCCCTCATCCCCCTGTCCTCTTGCTCCCCCGCCGCGGCGGGGGAGCAGGGGGAAAAGAGGGGCAAGACTTGTCCTTGCCCTTACCTCCCGTGCGGCGGATGCCGCAACAGGGAGGGGCAGAGGGTGGGGTGAAAGGATCCTTGAGAAAGCACGCCACTTTTGAACATGAGCCACTTCTTTTCGTGCCTGCATTGTTTTGACAGAACTCACGGTTGGGACTGCCTGACTATTGAATTATACCGCGAATTGCCGAAAGGGGTAAACCGCCTTGCCGCCTTGCCCTTTCCCTCACCTTGTAGTATAAGTGGGATGAATTCAGCCCAATCTGGGGAGAATTTCCGATGCCACGACGGGGTTCCCGGACCAGTTCCTTCGGTAGTCCCGCCCGTATTGCCCACGACTCCACCCCCTTCTACGGCCGACGGCTCTACAAAGGGCTGCCGGAGGAGGAAGACGCGCCGTACCAGGAAACCCCGCTGCCGCCGGAGTGCACCAACCGGGTCTTCTGCAAGAGCGCCGAGCGGATGGACGAACTGCCCGATTGCTCTGTCCATTTGATGGTCACCTCACCCCCTTACAACGTCGGCAAGGATTACGACGACGACCTGACCCTGGACGAGTACCGGGCGTTCCTCAGGCGGGTGATGGCGGAAGTGTATCGGGTACTGGTGCCGGGCGGGCGCGCGTGCATCAACCTGGCGAACCTGGGGCGGCGCCCCTATCTACCGCTCCACGCCTTCATCATTCAGGACATGCTGGAACTGGGGTTCCTGATGCGCGGGGAGATTATCTGGGACAAAGCGTCCAGCGCCAGCCCGTCCACCGCCTGGGGCAGCTGGTGCTCCCCCCAGAACCCGACCCTGCGGGACACCCACGAGTATATCCTGGTCTTCTGCAAGCAGACTTTTCGCCGCCCCCGCCCCGCGGGGCGCCCGCCCACCATCTCCCGCGACGAGTTCCTGGAATTCACCAAAAGCGTCTGGCGCTTTCCGGCCGAACCCGCCACCAGAGTCGGGCATCCGGCCCCGTTTCCCGTGGAGTTGCCCTACCGCCTGATCCAGCTCTACACCTTCGCAGGGGAAGTGGTCCTGGACCCGTTTATGGGCAGCGGGACAACCGCCATCGCCGCGCTGCGGACCGGGCGCGCGTTCGTCGGCTACGAAGTGAACCCCGACTACGTCGCCCTGGCGACCCAACGCATCCGACTGACCACCACCCCCTGACCACTACCGACTACCAACTACCGACTACCGACTATCAACTACCGACTATGTTACTCTATCAGCAAATCGCCGACTCCATCCGGCGGGAAATTCAGGAAGGACGCCTGCGCCCTGGCGACCGGTTGCCCCCGGTGCGGGAAACCGCCCGCCGCTGGCGCTGCACCGTCGGCACCGTCCAGCGCGCCTACCAGGAACTGGCCCGCCAGGGGCTGGTGGTCGGTCGGCGCGGGCAGGGGACGCGCGTGGCCGGGGAAGCGACCGTTCCCACCCCTCTTCGCCGCGCCGCCCTGATCCACCAGGCCGAGGCATTTCTCCTCCGCGCCATCGCCGAAGGGTATACCCCCGACGAGGTGGAACAGGCCCTGCAACTGGCGCTGGACCACTGGCGCGCTCTGGCGCGGGAGACCCCCGCTCCGGAGTCCCGGACCCTCCGCTTCGTCGGGAGCCACGATCTGGCTATCGCCCGCATCGCCACCCGCTTCTCCGACATCGCCCCCAGCCATACCCTGCGCCTGACCTTCACCGGTAGCCTGGGCGGACTGATCGCGCTGGCCCAGGGCGCCGCCGACATCGCCGGTTGCCACCTCTGGGACGCCGAGACCGATACCTACAATGTCCCCTTCGTCCGGCGGGTGTTGCCCGGACGGCGGGTCGCTCTGCTCACCCTGGCCCACCGACGGGTCGGGCTGATCGTGACACCGGGGAATCCGATGGGACTCTCGGGCCTTTCCGACCTGGCTCGCCCCGGCCTGCGGTTTGTCCACCGACCGCCGGGCACCGGCACGCGCGTCTGGCTGGACGCCCAACTGCGCCGGTTGGGGCTGGAGGGCCCGCTCCCATGCCCGGCCGTGACCGAAGTCGCCACTCATACGGAACTGGCGCTCCTCATCGCCGACGGCCGCGCCGACGCCGGGCTGGGCATTGAGGCCGCCGCGCGCGCCTGCGGGCTGGACTTCGTCCCCCTAACCCGCCAGCGCTACGACCTGGTCGTCCCGGCGGAAAACTGGGAGTCGCCGCCGATCGCGGCCCTCGCCGAATGGCTGACCACGCCCCCGGCCCGGGCGCTCATCGCCGACCTGGGCGGCTACGAAACCGAAGAGACCGGAAAGGTGACGTGGGTTGAATGAGGAAGTCCGCTCCCTGACCCGCTGCCTGCTGGACGCCGACCCGATCCGGCTGGAGGTTCTTGCCCGCCGCTGGGGGCTGGAAGAGGTCCCGGAGCGTCGGGCGGAGGCCGCAGCCGCGCTGGCCGAACGGATGCGGGACGAACAGCGATTCGCCGAAGTGTGGGCCGTCCTCTCTTCCGAAGAACAGGCGGCGCTGGGATTCCTGCGCGCCGTCGGCGGGGCGGTGGCCTGGTTGACGTTCACCCGCCGCTGGGGGCCGGTGCGGGATATGGGCCCGGGCCGGATGGCGCGCGAGCGCCCCTGGGAAGCCCCCGTCTCCGTCGCCGAGTCCCTGTGGTACCGCGGGCTTGTCTTCCGCACCGTCGTGGAGGGGCCCACCGGCCTCTACGACGCCGCGCTCATCCCCGATGACCTCCTGCCCCTCCTTCCCGTCCCCTCCGTCCCGGTTTTTCATCTGGCGCCCGTTCCCGCGCCCGGCGAACCGCCCCCGCCCACCGACACCCTGCTGGACGACCTCTGCACCGTCCTGGCCTACTTCCAGGTCCATCCCGTCCGTCCCACCGCCGGGGGGAGATGGCCCGCCGCGGCGGAGGCCGACCTGATGCGCTACCTGCGCGACCCCGATCCCCACCGCTGGGCCTTCCTTCGCCACCTGATCGGGCATCTGAACTGGCTGCGGACCGACCGGGCCGGGTATCTGCGCCCGGCCCCCGATCCGATAATGGAATGGCTGCAAGCGCCCCCGGCCCGGCAGCGGCTGGTGCTGGCCCGCGCCTGGCGGGAAGACCCCACCTGGAACGACCTGCGGCATGTCCCCACCCTGCGCCCGGAGGAGACCGGCTCCTGGCGCAACGACCCGCTTCTGGCGCGGGAGGCCATCCTGCGCCACCTGCGCGCCGGTCGGTCTGGGGAATGGTATCGCCTGCGGGACTTCGTGGAGGCCATCCGGGAGGCCGACCCCGACTTCCAGCGTCCCGACGGCAACTACGACACCTGGTATATCCGGGACGCCGTCACCGGAGCGTATCTGAGCGGCTTTGAGCACTGGGATGCCGTGGAGGGGGCGCTGATCCGCTACCTGATCCGGGGGCCGCTGGCCTGGCTGGGGATGGTGACGGTTGCCGAGGTGGGAGAGGATGCCCTCTTTTCCCTGACCCCGACCGGGGCCGCGTTTCTGGAAGACGGTCCGTTGCCGGAGGAACCGCCCCCGCCGCCGATGCTCCTCCGACCCGACTTCGCCCTGGAGGTGCCCGCGGGCCGCCGGTACGAGCGATTCCAGGTCGGCCGCGTGGCCGACTGGGTCCACATCGGCGATCCCTGCATCTACCGGCTGACGCCCGCTTCGCTGGAGCGGGCCCGCCAGCAGCGCATCTCCGTGGAGCGGGTCATCGCCTTCCTGGAGGAGGCGACAGGGAGCCCTCTCCCCCCACCGCTGCGGACGGCGCTGGAGCGCTGGGCCCGGCGGGGGCCGGAGGCCCGGCTGGAGTCGGCGGTGGTCCTGCAGGTGCAGGACGACGCTCTGCTTCAGGAACTGGCGGCGTCGCCCGCTACCCGGCGCTTCATTCGGGAGATCGTCGCTCCAGGTGTGGCGCTGGTCTCTCCGGAAGACGGGCCTAAACTGGCCCAGGCGCTGATAGAGAAGGGCATCCTGCCGGACGTGAGCGGTTAACGCAACTGTCTCTCCACCTCCGCCAGGCGCGCGTCCAGCGTGTTCAGTATCCCCTCAATCCCCATCCGCTCCAGGTCTATCCGCACCGGCACTTCCAGGTCCACCGCCAGCGACGTCTCTATGGTCACCGTCCGGCTGATGGGGATGATGACCTCTATATTGATGGGGACATCGGCCTGGATGGGGACGGCGATCCGTCGCTCCCCCAGCAGCGGGATGTTGATGGGAACTTCTACTTCGGTGGAGATGGGCAGGACGGTGTTGATCGGGACATCAAACTCTTCCCGAATGGGAATCTGCGCCTTGACCGGGAAAGTGTCCCGAATGCGGATGGGGACCTCCACCCCCTGGGTGGGGATATCAGAAACCACGGTGCGCGTCTGAACGACGGTTTCCAGCAGGCCCAGGCGCAATTGGCGGGCCGTCAGGTAGGCAATGCCGCCGACGGCAAGCGCAGCGAGGGAAAGAAGCAAGTTGAGGACAATGATCGCAGGGACAAGGATCCGCTTCATCGTCTCCTCCAGCAGAGGTCTGATGGCAATCTTAACGCCACTCCGCTACGCTTCGTGGCTGACTACGAACAACGCCACTTCGCTACGCTTCGTGGCTGACTACGAACAACGCCACTTCGCTATGCTCCGTGGCTCACTACAAGCCGTTCGTAGTGCGCTACGGCGCGAAGCGGAGTAGCACACAAAGATTTTCCTCTCACCGCCCCAGCAACCGCAGCAGAGCCTCCAGCCCGTAGTAGCCCGCCAGGGCAAACAGGATGTTTTTGACGATTTTCCCCGCCGCGCAACTGGTCAGAAATTTCCAGAGGGGAAAGCGCAGTGCACCGGCAATCATCCCTCCCACATCAAAGACCGGGTTGGGGATCACAGCCAGCACAAAGATGACCCAGACTCCGTATTTTCGCACCCAGGGGTAGACGCGCTCGTAGATCGGACGGCGGGTCACCAGCGTCTGACCGCTGTAGCCGAGCATGTAGCCGGAGAGTTCCCCCAGCGCCTGCCCGACCCCCGCCACAATCCCCACCAGCCAGGGGTTGAAGACGCCCCCCAGCACCGAACTGACGGCAAGCCCGGGAATAGGGAAGATAATGGTGGCATTGCTGAGCAGTCCCACCAGAAAGACGGCCGCGTACCCGTACGCGGCCAGTTCCTGGAGCCGGTCCCGGAAATAGACGGCCGCGGCCAGCGCGCCGACGATGACGATCCCGGTCAGCACCTGGATGACCCGCAGATGGGCAGGAGACGGGGGAGTGGGCTGGCGGGTCGTCATCGGGCAGACCTCGGGAAAGGGGCCCCCAGACGAACGATGTGCGGGGCAACGATCCCGCGGGTCGCGTTGCAGCAATCCACCACCCGCCGCGCCCGCTCCACCACCCGCGCGTAGTCCAGAACGCGGTGCCCGGTGACAATCACCACGCAGTCCGCGGCCGCCAGTTCCTCATCGGTGAGGGGGACAGACTCCAGGATACAATTCGGCCGGTAGAAAACGTCCCCTCCGACGGAGAAATGAGAGATGTAAGGGTCGTGATAGCGCACCTGCGCCCCGCGGGCCAGCAGCAACTCTATGACCCGTTCGGCGGGGGAATTGCGGGGGTCGTCCACGTCGGGCTTGAAGGCCACGCCCAGCACCAGCACCCGCGCCCCTTTCAGGGGCCACCCATCCTGCGAGAGCGCCTCCGCCACCAGGCCCACCGCGTGGTACGGCATCTCCTGGTTCACCTCCGCGGCCAGTTCAATGAACTTGGTGTAGAAATCGTACTCGCGGGCCTTCCAGGAGAGATAGTACGGGTCCACCGGGATACAGTGGCCCCCCACCCCCGCCCCCGGATAGAAGGGCATAAAGCCGAAGGGCTTGGTCCGGGCCGCCTCTATGACCTCCCAGAAGTCTATCCCCATCCGCTCCGACAGTAGGGCCAGTTCATTGACCAGCGCAATGTTGACCGCGCGGAAGATGTTTTCCAGGAGTTTGGTCATCTCGGCGACGCGAGGCGAGGAGACGGAATGAACCGGCGCGCCCATCTGCCCCAGCAAGTCGCAGGCCAGGCGGGTGGATTCGGGGGTCAGGCCGCCCACCACCTTGGGGGTGTTGTAGGCCGACCACTGTTTGTTGCCGGGGTCAATCCGTTCCGGTGAGAAGGCCAGGTAGAAGTCCACCCCGGCCCGCAGACCCCCCGCCTCCAGGATCGGCTGGACGACCTCCTCGGTGGTGCCGGGGTAGGTAGTGGACTGGAGGACTACCAGTTGGCCCGGGCGCAGGCGGGGGCGCAGGGCCTCGGCCGCGGCGCAGACGTAGGAGAGATCGGGGGCGCGCTGGGCGTCGTATGGAGTGGGTACACATATAAAGACCGCATCGGCATCCTGGACGACGTCGTAGTCGGTCGTGGCGCGGAACTGCCCGGATTCCACGAAGGGACGGATGTCTTCAGCGGGGACGTCGGCGATGTAACTTTCGCCGCGGTTCAGCGCGGCGACTTTCCGTTCATCCACATCCACGCCAATCACCGGGAACCCAGCGCGGGCGAACGCCACTGCCAGCGGCAAGCCCACGTACCCCAGCCCAATGACGGCGACCCGCGCGGTGCGGGAGGCGATTTTGTCCGCGAGCGAATAATGACCTGACATTTATCCTCCAAATATCAAGGGAGATAAACGGTCTCCACCAAGCACGGCGGTGGAGGCCAGGTCCCGGTCCCATCTACTGGAAGGTAGGCACTGCGACCATCCAGCTGAACGTCCAGGACAATCGGATGGGGACATGTCGGGGGAGAGCCCTGCCAGACCGGCAAGTTGGCCTGGGGAAGGTCCAGGATTCGGAAGTAAGTCTGTCCCTGATAAGTGATACGAATAATAGAGGCTTCTGTTCGCAGGTGCAGAGGTTGCGCGGGGTCTGCGAAGGGATTCCCCTCTATAAGGGCAATCCCGTACTCATCGGTTACGGCGCTCAGGTCAGGCGTGTCGTCAAAACGGCCCTGGTTGCGCCAGCGGAAGGCAATCTGAGGATCTATCCGGGTGGTCAGGACGTTGCTAAAATTAAAATCCCGGTAATAGGTTCCGTTGATTCCCGGTTGAGTCGCCTGGACATCGCGAAACAGGCGGTCCTTTGGAATAGGTTGCAGCGGGATGCCCAGGGCCGAAGAACCGTAGAGAAGCGCCAGTTGCCGACCGATCCAGACCCCTTCGTGAGTCTGCAGTTCAAATCGTAGTGAGTGGATGCCCTCGTTCAAGTAAACGGTCCACTGATCCCGCTTGTAACAGTTGTCGTCCAGCCAAAACCACTGCTGCGGGCCGAAGACCACCTGATCGTCTATCCACAAAGTCGCATACGTGCGGCTGGGGGTCAGAAGGGTAAAAGAGTAGGTACCAGCGGCCGTAATCTGCAGGTAGCCTTCCCATCGGGCCGATGCATCCATCGGAAAATTGTCGGGAAGACGCTCGGCATCGGTCGGGGGTTCGGCGCGAAAGGCCTCCACCCGTGCCCCAACCACTGGCCGACCGTTTTGCCCCAGAACTGCAAGGCGATACAGGGTCGGGATTGCCTGGTGAATCCAGTAGTTATTCCCAGCATATCGCCATTCCGGAGGGAGGACGGTGGGATCGGCGTAATACGCGTTCCAGTAGTGATGTGGGGATGTCGGGGGTTCCTGCCAGCGGCCATTACCGGCATTCTGCGCCCCCATCCGTTCCCGCACCTGGCGGCCCTGGCGATACTGGAACTCGTAGAAGAAGCCCCAGGCGGCCCACGGCCCCCAGCCCCCCGGGTAATCGGCGCTCATCATCACGCAATCCAGACGACGGCGGTCGCCCTCATATCGCTCCTGCCAGCACTGCAGGGGCAGGTCGGGCATGGCTGCGGTGAGCGGGGTCAGCCAGACGCTGCCCACTTCGGGGTGATGCCGGCCCAGATGATGGCCAAGTTCATGGATCAGCGTCCATTCTACAACCATAAATTCCGGATTGTTCGCGGTGTAGATCGGTTCGTAGTCCCCAAATCCCCATCCCACGTCCGGCGTAGCGTCTAACTGGGCGGGGAAATTGGCGAAATCGACCGCTCCATTAGATACCACAATGACTCTATCCAGACGCACGCGCGGCAGGGTGTGACGCCGTCCCCCCAGGTACTGGTCCTCGGCATGATAGAAGTACTCGTTCATCTGGGCAATTTGCCGCTGGGCCCAATCTTCCCAGGAATAAGTACCGGCACGGTAGGGCGGAGTATCGGGAGGCTGGGAGAACCAGCGGAATCCGGCGCGGGGACGGGCCCACTCCGGCACATCTTCTACCCTTCCCCGGGGTGCGCTCTCCACCCAGTCGTATACATCCTGTTCCACCACAAAAGCCACGGAGAGCGCGTCCGTATAATCGGCCAGGTCGTTATTGTGCTCCCAGGCCCCTTCGTTCACTTTGTTATCCACATCCACCACGGCCTGGACCCGGTAGGGACCATCCCTCCAGCGTCCGTCGCCGAAAGCGCGCCCCTGTCCTTCGGCATCCGCATATTCAAACATCACCGGCCCACTGTGCGCAGGAAGGCCATCGCTACGTATCTTCACCACACTTCCGGGGACATTCCCGGTGGGGTCCAGGGTCTGCCAGAGGAGGGTGAACGGCCCGCTATCTATCCCACCTTTGTTGGCGACATAGGCCCGAAATTGAACCGAATCACCCACATCGGGCCAGTTTTTATCATCATACCAGCGGTATCGGGGCAACCGTTCTATGTACAGCAGGTCCAGATCCGGCGTGGAAGCGATGTTCCACTCCCTCGGCGGCACCTCCGGGGACATTCTCCGGGAGCACCCTGACGGTTGACAGAACAGGCTCAGGGCCATTCCCAAAAACAGTGGTAGAAGAGAAATCCGTTTCAACTGATATTCTCCCGAACAGCGCGCAGAAACCCCAGATGGGGATGAACAGGATTGGGATACGTACGCACCTGAAACCCTTGGGCCTGCAGGAAGGATACCAGGTCTCGGTGACTGTATGGTGTGACTCCCTCATGGTATTCCATCACCAGGCGAGCGATACGCGGAAAAACCGCATCGGGGGCCTGGAATAGAATATCGTATTCGGCGCCCTCGCAGTCCATCTTGAGAAGGTCGCAATAACGGGTCGCGGTTCTCGCCAGGGCATCGGCAAGGGAGAGCGATGTAACCTCTATGTGGTGATCCGAGGGCCTGGCTGTTCCGAACTGTAATGGTTCGTTGCTGGAGATATCCAGGTAGACCCTCCCTGTCTGCGCCGCGATCGCCTGATCAAACGGATACACGTTCTCCACTCCGTTGCGGCGCAGGTTCTCCTGCAGCAGACGGAAAGACTCCGGGAACGGTTCAAAGGCGTAGACCACATTGGTCGGATGCCGGGTCGCGGCAAAAATAGCAAAGTCCCCAACCCCTGCTCCCACATCTATCACCGTCCACTCCGCGCCGATTGGAACGCCGTACCGTTCGTAGAACCGATCCAGCCAGGTCTCCTTGATGATCCAGATGTCCATCGCGCCCCGGACGAGGAAGCGCACGCCGCTCTTTCGCAGGCGAACTTCGCGGACGCTCTGGAAACCCGGCCGCAAAAATGTTCGGAAGATGAGTACCGGATCCCGAAATCCGGCGAACAACCGGATCACGGAGGCCGTATAGTAACCGTATTTGCGGAACACCGTCTTTTTCACTAAAACTCCCCGCGCCGGAACATCCCGCCCGCCAGGGCGTAGCATCCGGCGGCGACCAGCAGGGTGGCCTGCAAACCGATGTGAATCGCCAGGGCCACCGAAAGCGCCGATCCCATCACCGACATCACCCCGTTAATCCCCCAGAGCCAGGGCACCACCCCCGGCCGCTGGCTCCCGGCCCGCCGAATCCCCAGCGGGAACGGCATCCCCATCAGAAAGCCCAGCGGGGCCAGCAGCGCGACCGTCATAGCAATCCGCGCCGCCAGGGGCCAGCCGATGGTCCGGTCCAGCACCCATGGCGCAACCAGCGCGTGGAAGAGCGCCAGCATCACCAGCACAGGGAAAAGGCCGCGCGGCGGGGCCGCCTCCCGCCGCCGCCCCACCCAGAAACTCCCCAGTCCGCTGAAGAGCAGCAGGGCAAAGAGCACCACCGCCAGCGAGTAGACCGGCCGTCCCAGATAGACCGTCAGCCGCTGGATGGTGGGGATTTCCACCAGCATAAAACCCACACCCAGCGCGCCAAAGTAGATGAGGAGACGCACTGTGGGCGCAGTCAGCCCCCGCCGCCGCACGCCCCAGTAGAGGGGCAGAATGACGAAGAGAACCCCAAACGCCGCAGTGATCCCCAGCACCGTCAGCAGAATCCCCGCCGCCTCCAGACTGGTTCGGTAGACGCCGCTGGCCCGCAGTTTGGGGGAGAACAGGTCGCCGAAACGGACCAGGTTGAAAAAGAACGGGCGGTCATCGGTGGCTGGCGTGATGTCCAGCGGGTAGCGGGCGATCCAGGCCGCCGGGTCGTCGGCCGTCAGGAACTCCCCCACCTCCTCGGTCGGGAGGAGGCCGGGGACGTAGAGGACGGTGTACTCCAGATCGGCGGCGTGCTGCTGGATGCGCGCGATGTCGTCAGAGGTGAACGAGGTGCGTTTGAAGAGGACGGTCGCCAGCCCCTCGGTGGGGTTGCTGGCAACATAATGCGCGATGACCGCCACGTGCTGGCGGGGATCGGCGACACCAGCGCGCTTCCACCCCGCCATCCCGGTGGAGATCAGGCGCAGCGTCTCGGCGGGCCGCCCCGGCAGATACCACCGGGAGACGGAAAGGATGCCCCGGTCGGTGAGATGTTCGTAGTAAGTCTGGAACGCCTCGGCGGTGTAGAGGCTGTTCTCGGATAGGGCAAACGCCCCCGATCCTCCGGCGGCCCAGGTGTCTATCAGAGAGGCCTGGATGACGTCGTAACGGTGAGGGCTGCGGTCAATGAAACCGCGTGCATCCTCTACCACCAGGGTCACATCGGGGCGGTCGTAGAGATGACCGGCGAACTCGGCGAAGGGACCCCGTACCGCTTCCACCACCGCCGGATTGACCTCCACGGCGGTGACATGAGGCGCGCCGGAAGCCAGCGCCGCCAGAACGTCTCGCCCCCCGCCGGGGCCGATGACCAGCGTCTCCGGCTTCTCCACCAGGTGGTAGACGAAAGAGGTCAGGTCGTAGCGCAGAGAGGAAACCCAATAAAGGTCACCGTGGAATTCCTGAATAGGCGTTCCTGCGACGGCGTCGATAAGGAGAAGCCGATGGCCCATAGCGCCCTGCTGGATCGCCCGCTCCCATCCGATGCTGCTGATCGCCCAGAAGAAGGGGCTATAATTGATTTCATAGACAGTAACGCGGGAATGGGCATTCCACTTTTCATAGGCGCGAGGCCCCTCCTCCCCGCCGGTTTTGCTCGCCGTGACCTCAATCCAGCCGTAGCGGGCGTTTCCCCCCACAAGGGCAATCAAGAACAGCGCCACCAGAACACCCACCAGCCGTCCCCGGCCTGGATTCCAGACAAACACCAGCCCAGCCAGTCCGGCGATCGCGCCCGCCGCCAGGACGGCCCCCGCGCCACCCAGTGCTTTCAGCACCAGGATGCTCCCCAGGCAGCCCAGGGAGGCGCCCATCAGGTCTGCCCAGTAGACCCGTCCGGCCTGCTCCGACCAGGCGGAGAGGGCCAGGGAGAGGACGATACCGGAAAGGAAGAAGGGGATCACCAGGTCCAGATAGATGAGCACCAGCCACGCCGCCTGGCTCAACGGGAATTCCGTCCGGTTTAAATCAGGGCGGAAAGGAATATGCAAGTAGAGCACAAAAGTTAAGGGGACGGAGAGGGCCAGTGCCAGCGCGGCCCAGCCAACCCAACGGTCCACCTGCTGGGGATGGATCGCACGGGGGAAGAAGTACATCACCACCCCGGCGATGGCGCTGCCCATCAGCGCCATAGAAACCGCCAGGAAGGCAAAGTGATACCACATCGTGACGGAGAAGA
>Ga0209721_1001776_pt1 | contig 15107 bp, 15 predicted proteins | sample TshhotsprinmetaG_FD_184139 | JGI IMG/M metagenome (GOLD analysis project Ga0209721, IMG submission 184139) | Hot spring microbial communities from South Africa to study Microbial Dark Matter (Phase II) - Tshipise hot spring metaG (SPAdes)... | ecosystem: Environmental > Aquatic > Thermal springs... | reverse complement strand
ATCATGATAAGAAGATCGTTTTACGAGTCGTTTATAGAGAATTTTAAGAGGTATTTTGAAAACGTATCATATAGTGTAACAGACGCAGAATCTATTAATTATTATACAATAAAAGTATTGTTCGAGGGAGAAACTAAATGAAGCAAGAGAATAAAACATTGACTTTGACTAAACTATGGGATATAGCTAAGTGGATATTAACGGAGAACAATTGTAATACGTTCAAAATACTTATGTTTGACAAAGAGAATATTAGGCTCGAGTTGCCAGAGCCTTTGAGTGATACACTCGTAGAGCGTATAAAGGAACATTTTAATATGAAGTTAGATTCTCCTAATAATAATGATGATATAAAATTTATTATACCGAAGAAACTAGATAGTGAATTCTTAATTATGATCTACCCGAATGATAAAATTATAGGAATTACATCTAGGTAATATGTAGTTAAACTAAGTAAAAAGGAGCTAAGGGTTTACCCTTAGCTCTTTTATTTTTTTTATTATGTTTTTGAATTTTTTATAGTTACATATATAATAAATGGTTTTACTAACGGTTATAACCGCTAGTGAAACTGTTTGTGTTCAACTCGATTGAAAGGAGATCAGCAAATGAATGTGAACAAGGCAGTAGATCTCATTAGTAATATTATTACTTTACTCTTCGATATCGATATGGACGTGTATTTTAGAATCGGTGAAGATGGAGATGTATCTTCATTCACGATTAATGATGCGACAAGTAGGCTAAAAGAATATTTAACGAAATCGATTGAAGGGAGTAATGACATCAAGAACATCGATTATCTTAAAATAAATGTTAAAAACAAGAAAATAACAATTGAGACCAGGCTAGAGCTCTCAAATACTTTTATTGGGTCTAATGACGCTAATGTTATTATCAGTGGACACTGCATTGACGTAACATTGTTCACTGATAAATAATATAAACATTAATATAAACATCAGACTACACTGCCGTTGATGTTTTTTTTTTCTATTAAAACTATTTTTTTTTATAAAACAAAAAGTATAACTATAGTTAAATTAAGAGGAAAAGAGTTAAGAGTAAACCTTTAGCTTCTTTATTATTTTTTTTTATAATGCTTTTAAGTTTTTTATAATTACATATATAATAACTGGCTTTATCTAGGAGGTGTAGAATGGAAGTTGACATTGCTTGCAATGTAGCTAATATTCTCTGTGGTTATAACGTAAATTTATGTCTAAAAGATAGTAATAATAATACTCACTATCTTACACTAGAAGAAGCAGTAAAGATACTAAAGAAATTGAAAAATAATATTAATAATAGAAAAATTAATGCCGAGATTAACATCACAAATATTGATTACATTAAACTAAATATGAATAATAATAGTTTAATGATAACAGTAAAGCTTAAAGTATTTGATGATGGCTTAAATAAAAGAACATTTAGAAAATGTTAATATATATTTAAATGGAAAACTTATAGATGTAAATATTGAATAAAAAAACAATTAAATAAAAAAAACATCAGGTGGTTTGTCCTCTGATGTTTTTTTCGATTAAAAACTATTTTTTTATTTTATGTATTATAAAATATTTTAAAGATAACGTAATTTAATGATGAAAAACGGTTAATTGCAATATTTCTTACGGAGGATAAAGATGAAATCAAAAATTTCAGAAAAGAAATCAACAATTTTAGAGAAGTGCGAGAATGTTAGTGAAATCATTAGTTTTTTATCTATTAGATGTGATGAAATATTAGAAGTTGTTATAAAAGATGATAATGTTTGGCTAATGATACCAAAATCATTGTCAGAGTCTGTCATAAATTATATCTTAACACATTTTTATGGTGTTACTCTAGTTCAGTCGAAAGAAATTGATGTAAACAAAGACTATAGTGATTACTTTATATTAGAGATAGAGTCAAATAAAAAAAAGCGTCTGACAGATATTCCGGCTGAGTATTGTATATTACATATGGGAAACTATTTCAGAAAAGACTAGGATATTGTTTTAGTATAAAATAAATAAAACACCAGAGGGTAATGTCCTCTGGTGTTTTTTTTTTCAATTAAAAAAGAAGTTAGAGTATTAACTTACGTTATTAGAAAAATACCGAAATAACTAGTGTTTTTTTGTTTGAATTTTTTGGCTATATATTAAAGGATTTATCATGGGTATCGTTAAGCTTCAACCTGATGCTCAACCGTCAATTCAGGTTACAACACCATCTACGATTGAAGCTCCTTCAAAATCTACTTTTACAGCATTAGTACCAGAATCTAAGATTACTTCTCTTTTAAAATACGTAGAAGGTTATCCATGGACAGTAGATTACTATGGACAGATTTTAAATACTAATAACACGATAAACCACTTCGATCCATCTATTCCAAATTTAACTCAATCTTACTATAAAGTTAATAAACTAATTCTTCAAGTATCTTCTCCGTTATCTAGTTCTTACGATCAGAGTACTGGTATTACGTCAATTACAGGATCAGCTATCGCACCATACGGAATAACACCAAATGTTGGTGATGTTTTTATCGCACAAGTTGATTCTGGTGAAGATGCAATTTTTCTAATTACTAATGTTGCACGTAAGACACATCGTAAAGATACGTTATACGACATTTCCTATACATTGTACTCATATACATCAGCACAGCCTAGTTTTCTTACAACTTTAAATGAAAGAGTAAATGAAGTATATTATTTTAATGATGATACAAATTTCTCTAATCGAGATATTCTAATTAAACCATCTGTACAAGAAGCAATAGATAGATTAAAGCTATTTTTACATGAATCACAAGAGTATTATTTTTATACGTTTGGACAAAAACAAACTGGTTCTATTTTAATTCCAGGTATTATGTATTCTATATATGATCCATTATTATTAAATTTCATTTCAAAAGTTGTAGATTATAATAAGTTAGTAAATACGCCATTTTATCGATATACTTATTTTTCAAAACAACTTGATCAACCATCAATCTTTGATGCATTGATTAATTGCTCTGCAAGTTATTTAACTACTATTAATAGAACTTATAATTTTGTATCATCTGCTAGTTTATCTAATAAAGCAAGATTTGGCACAGTGTTTTTTGCTGGTATTGACTATATCTTATATCCAACTAATCCAGATTATAGAACAGATATTGGTCAAACTAAAACTATTAATGATAACGAGTTTATTAACACTATAAAAAACTCAAAAAACTACACTGGATTAACTCCACTTACTGTTAAAACTTCTAATAATAATAGAGTGTTTGTATTAAATGTATTACCAGAGTTATTTAAAGATAATTACTATGTAGTCACTAAAACTTTTTATGATTATCAGACTGATAAGACTCTTTATAGTAATATGAGTTTTATTGAACTATTAATACATAAGTTTATTAATAAAGAAGCTATTTCGAAAGAAGATTTAGTCATTGCAGTAGAGAAATATAAACAATGGTCTTTATTACATCAGTTATACATACTTCCAGTAATGTGGTTATTAGCAAAAGCAAGTATATAAGAAGAAGAGAAGGAGGTTTTCTCCTTCTCTTCTAATTTATTACAGTGGTTTTTACATAAGTTAAAAAATTCAGTGATTGTAATGTTTAAGGGTTTTTTACTATGCCATTTGTTAGTAAATATGCTCCTGTAATCTGGAATAGGTTATATACCGTATTAATTCCAGATCAAGTAACTTTGTCTAAAGATTATATTAAGAAATTTGGTGTATATGTTACTGGTAATAAAGAAGTTGATGAGATGTTAAGTAAAAATCAAACATGTGTTATGATTCCTATCGCAACTATTTTAGAATATTTCGAAAATGGTGTAGAGATACAGATTCCTTCTCGTCAGGATATGATTCAAATATATAAGGATATAGAAGCTTATCTTGAAGAATGGCGTGAACATATTAAGTATGATATCAACTTGCCTTTACAGCAACATAAAGACTTAATTTTAGCATTAGAAAAACTCTCTAAACACATTTATGAAAAAATAAGACCAAAAGAACTAGTCGATAATTTATTTAGAAAAGAGAAAATTGGTATTATTAATCCATTACAGAAGATTCAAGAAGAAGAGAAAGAAGTAGTTAAACCAGATTATGAAGGTATTGGTAAACTTATTCGTAGTAGAATTAATAAACCAGTTAGTAGATTTTGATATTAATTTAAAAAATATCAGATACTACATTCAATGAACAGGATTTTAACTTGCATTTGAAATATAAATAGTTACATATATTTTAATTGTGATTCATGCCCGAGTGGTGAAATAGGTAGACACAAGGGACTTAAAATCCCTCGCTCGTAAGAGCATACCGGTTCGAATCCGGTCTCGGGCACCACTATTTTTTTTTATTTAGGGAAAGGAGAAATGAGAGGCATTAAACCTGATAATTGGCTAAGATGCCAGTCTGAAAAACCTACTCATGTTATTCATCGTGCTTATGGCGTAGTAGAATATGCTTCTCCACCCTTTAGTAAAGAACAAACTGCTATGATGGCTAAGCAATATCAAGAATCAACTAACGTAACTTATAATTCTGAACAAGATTTAATTAACATGATTTATAACTCTAATAGAGATATTATACGTCCAATTACGGAAGAAGAACTTTCTAATTGGAAACCAATGATTGAGCCATTTATAGGTAAACTAGTAGAAGAAGAAAATGGAAAGAAAGTTATTTCCTATGGCTTATCAAGTTATGGATATGATCTTCGTATTGGTAATAAATTTAAGATTTTTACAAATATTAACTCTACTGTTGTTAATCCAAAAAACTTCGATAAACGGTCTTTTGTAGATTTTGAAGGTGATGTCTGTATTATTCCTCCTAACTCATTTGTACTTGCAGCTAGCTTAGAATATATTCGTGTCCCGCGTAATATTACTGGTATTGTATTAGGTAAGTCTACTTATGCAAGAGCTGGTATTGCGTGTATCGCAACTCCTCTAGAGGCTGGTTGGGAAGGACACGTCACTCTTGAATTTGCTAATACTACACCATTACCAGTGATGTTATATGCGAATGAAGGTGCTGCTCAAGTATTGTTTTTTGAAGGAGAAGAATGTTCAGTATCTTATGCTGATCGTAATGGAAAATATCAGTATCAAGAAGCTATTCCAGTTCCACCGAAAGTTTAGTTCTAGAATAATATTAAAGAGCAACCCAGTTGGGTTGTTCTTTTTTATCTGAAATTGAAATAAATAAGATAATATATATAATACTTGTAACATTATCACTATTTACTTTGTGGTAATATATCGTTTATGGATTTAACAGACATGGTCTTCAACAGAAAAGGAGTTTAACATGCCTTCTAAAAACAAGAAAATTTTTGCTTATATCTTCGTTATTCTTTCATGCTTACTTTTTCCGATAAAAGTAAGTGAGAGTTTTTCTTTATCTACAAAACAAATTTTTGATTATAAGATTAAAGAAGTAAAAAAGTATCAAGAAGAGAAGAAGAAAAAACAAAAAATAGCAACTGCAATCACAAGTGTATATAAGCACGTATCACTTACTGAAGCAACTAGAATTGTAGATGCTGTATATAAGTATTCCAAAATACATAAAATCGATCCATTACTATTAATTGGAGTAATTGCAGCTGAAAGTAGTTTTAAGAAAAATGCTGTCAGTAAAAAAGGAGCTGTTGGATATACTCAAGTTAATGTTAAATATCATCAAGATAAAATTAAAGGAAGGAATATTTTTGATACATATGTCAATATTCAAGTTGGAACAATGATATTATCAAATTGCTTACGTAAACATAATAATCTTCAAAGAGGATTAGGTTGTTATAATGGTACTAGTGATAGTTTAAAAATTAAAAAGTTTCATAAAACTATTAATGCTCGGAAGAATCAAATTCTTCTACTAGCATCACTTTAACAACCTAAATCTATCTGCTACGGAAGTTTTAACACTTCCGTAGCTTTTTTTTAAACAAAATAAGAATGTTTTTTTTCTATATGTTTTTTTTTAATAAAAGTTAATTTTTATAAAAATAGAATATGTAATGGTTAAAGTTAGGAGAAAAAATCTATGCTAGAAGGATTTAATTTAGAATCACAAGCTATTTCTTTAGAACCACAAGCTATCTCTATAGATGTATTACTTGAAAGATATGCTAGAGGAGAAGAAAAGTCTATTACAGATGTTAAAAGACGTATAGCTCGTAGTCTTGCGTCTATCGAAAAAGATACTGCTTATTGGGAGGAACAATTTTTTCAAAACTTACTAGATGGCTTTATTCCTAGTGGTCATATTACTTCAGCTGTTGGTACAAAATTAGTATCAACGTTAATTGATTGTTTTGTTCAACCTGTTGGTGATTGCATTGAAGGTGTAGACCATGATGGTTATCCGTCTATTTATACGGCACTAGCTGAAGCAGCTGCAACAATGCGTCTTGGTGGTGAAGTTAGTTATGATTTTAGTCATATTCGTCCAGCTGGTGCGTCAATAAAGGGTACGCAATTGCGTGCTTCTGGTCCATTGCCTTATATGCGTGTTTTTGATGCTTCCTATGAAACTATAGAATCTGCTGGTATTAGCTGTGGTATACAGATGGGTGTTCTTAGATGTGATCACCCAGATATTTTTGATTTTGTAGTTGCTAAGCAAGTAAAAGATCAGTTTAATAACTTTAATTTATCGATTGGTATAACTGATAAATTTATGCAAGCAGTTCGTAATAAAGAACTTTGGGAATTAGTACATAAAACTACTCCTAATGATGAGTATATTAGAAAGAATAATAGCTATTTTGATGAAAAACGCAATTTATGGGTATGGAAAGTAGTTCCTGCTGAAGAACTGTGGGAACTAATTATGCAGTCAGCGTACAATTATTCTGAACCTAGTGTTTTATTTCTAGATCAGATAAATGCTGAAAATAATCTATACTACTGTGAAAAAATTGAAGCTATAAATTCTTGTGGTGAACAACCTTTACCGAATTACGCCTGTTGTAATTCGGGTTTTGTTAATTTGACAGCATTTGTTCATGATCCGTTTACATATAAGGCTTGGTTTGATTGGGAGAAATTTGAAAAAGTTGTAAGATTATCTGTCAGAATGTTAGATAATGTCTTAAATGTGACTATATGGCCACTACCGCAACAACAACAAGAAGCAATGAAAAAACGTCGTATTGGTTTAGGTTTTCTTGGATTAGGTGATGCTATTATAATGCTTAATAAGCATTATAATAAACCAGATGGTATTGAATTTGCTCGTCAAGTTTCCGAACATATGCGTAATACCGCATATAATGCTTCGATTGATTTAGCTATAGAAAAAGGTACATTTCCGATGTTTGATGCTGAAAAGTATCTAGAAGGTCAGTTTATCTCTCGTTTACCTAGATGGATTCGTAAACGTATTAGTCATTACGGTATTCGTAATTCGCATCTGTTATCAATTGCTCCTAGTGAAATTGTTTCGCTAACTTTTGCTGATAATGCTTCTAGTGGTATTGAACCATCATCTTCTTGGGTTTATAGTTACAAAAAACGTACAGTTAATGGAGAATTAAAAGAATTTGATGTTATGAATTACGCTTATCGTATTTATAAAGCTATAAGTTATAATACAACTAAGTTACCTAATAACTTTATTACAGCATTAGAAATGACAGTTTATGATCATGTTAACATGGTGAAGACTGTACAGCCATATATCGATGGTTCTATCTCTAAAACAGTAAATATTCTTAAAGATTATCCATACGAAAATTTTAAAAATTCTATATATGGACGCTTGGGAGTCTAAACTAAAAAGTTTTACTACTTATCGTATAATTGAAGATATTAAAGAAATAGGTACTAGAAAATCAATAAAAAATAGTTGCTCCTCTTGTAATAACTGTAAATGTAAAAGCTTTTCTAAGTAGTTGTTAGTAAAACGAGAGTCTACCTCTTTATATAAGAGGTAGACTCTTATTTTATATCTTGTAGATGGTTTTAATTCTTTTTCTTTTTATATGACTTGTTTATGGTTTGATTTATGGTTTGACTAAAGTATTAAGGAGACTATATGTCTTCATTAACTGTTCAAACATCCCAACTATATCCAGATATTATAGATATTACTAAATCTCCTAAAGAAAAATATAACGCTATATTTTCTGTAGAAGCTAAACTTCATACAGAAAAAAAGGATCTTGATAGTAGTGATGGAGTTATCTTAAATAGTATTTACATTATTAGAGATTATGTCGAAAATATTTCGGATTATATTGAAATTCAACTATCTATGCATTTAGGTACATACATTTATGACGTGTATAATTATCTAGATAATATTGAAGTTACGTTAATTACTCATAAGCAATTATATAGAGACAGTAAACCGTTTATTACTAAGGAACGTTATAAAGCTGTTTATTTATTAGATAAAAATTCAAAAATTCCTACAATGGTTAATCAAAGTAAAACAGATTTAGATCAAAATTTACCTATCGCAATTACATTACAGTTACTAGATAGAAGTGTAGAGACTTTACGTATAAAAACTACTCAAGGTAATTTTGATAGAAAGCTTAATCCTAAAAATAAAGATATGTCGGTAAAAACATTCTTAAAGAGTATTATTTCTGAAGAAAGTAATAAAATTTTAATTGAAAATAAACCAGCATTAGATGGTATATCAATTGAAGAACCAGATCAAAAAGGAGAATTAAGATCTATTACAATTCCTTCATATACACGTATTGTCGAACTACCTGAGTTATTACAGAATAAAAACATTGGTGTATATAATGCCGGTATAGGTAATTACATTCAAATTTTCGGTACTGATCACTATACCTATAAAAAGATATTCTTTATTTATTCATTATATAATGGAAAAAAATACAATAAAGCAGAATATAAGATTATTTTTTATAATCCAACTACTTCAATTATTTCACTAACTGATATTACATATAAGTATGAGGATAAGATTCTAAAAATTATACCTCACACAGTAAGTATAATTAACGATCTTAAAGAAACAGGAGTAATGTCAGAAGGTTCTGGTTTTAGAATCTCAAATGCTAATAAGTTTATGAAGAAACCTGTAAAAGTAACAGAAAAAGGTCCAGTTTTTAAGAAAGATGAGTTGTGTAGTGAAATTAGTTATAAAAAACGTAAGGATAATTTAAATTTTGCACCTAATCGTTTTGTAACAGGAAATCAATTTAGCTTAACTTCAGAAATACTACGTAATACAGGCGGATATATTACTTTAGAAGTTAGTAACCTTGATCATGATTTTATTTATCCAGGAGCAAGTTGTAAAATCATGTATGAGAATAAAGAAAATAAAGTTAAAGAAATCTTTGGTGTAATTCATAGAGCTATAATTACTTATACGCCAGTAATAACGAGTATGCCATTAAATTACAGTACTAAAACAGTTGAGCTAGTTTCTCATGTTACTTTACAAGTATTTTGCCATCCGGAGTAATTATGATTGGATTACTTAAGAAGTGGTTTACAAAAAAACAATCTATTAAAAAGTTTAGTACAACCCTAACTCCAGCTACTGAAGGAACTACTACTAAAAAAGAACTATCAAAAGAAATTCTCGATATAATTAATAAAATACGTAAAAGTGATAATGTTAGTAATTATGATTTAAATAAGATTATTAGCTATTATTTTAATCTAAAACCTATTGAACCTGGACTATTTAATTTAAATAAGTCAATTATTGAGAATATGTGTTTTGAGATTAGTAAGATTAATTTTATATACAACGAAGAAGAAGATATTGAAGATATTTTTATTAATTTACGTGAAATTACTTTTAATAACGATTTAGTTGTTACTGTGTCTGTTAAAGATTTTCACGAGATGTTCACACATCTTAATTTTCAGTTTGTAACTTCTGGGGACTAGACATGTTAACAAAAGCTGAACTAAAAAGCATCATTACTAATAATTTTAATGATGTCCGTATTTCAAGTATCGTGTTATTTATTAATGAGCTAATAGAGCGTGAAAAATACGGTGGTGGTATTAATCAGTATCGTATTTTTGATACTAAGACTAATAGCTTTATTACTAGCTTAAATCAGTTTATTACAGCAATTGATGAAAATTCGTTATCGATGAGATATCTATATGGTAGTGAGAAAATGACAGGTGATCGTATGCATCCTATGGTGGCTACTATTGGGAACTTTGTAGTGCAACTAAATGAGTATAGTGAAGAGGATCAGAAATATTTTAAAACCTATGGTAAAGCAACAAAAATTAATTTCTTACTTAACTATTTAGCTGACGGTGATACGGTATTACCGTTAAAGATTTTTGAAGTTAGATTAAGTTAAACTTTAAAGAACTACTAGGATTTTTTCCTAGTAGTTTTATTTTACATCTTTAGACATTCTGTAATTTACCTTTTGTGAGGAACACATGACCACATTTACAATTAATAAACATTATAATTTTTCAGTTTATGCTAATTCTGTATTAGGTAGTTCATATAGAAATGCTAAACTAGTATCTATTTTAGATTACTATACAGCGTTAAAGTTCGCTAATATTGAACTTTTACAACGTCAAATTTATCCATATTTACCACCAAATACTCCTTCAGATCATACAAAATACACTTACTATCTATTTAAATATAACGATATGAACGTTGTATTAGCAGATGCGTGGATTGAACAAAATAGTATTGAGGAAACAGAAGGTCTTAATTATACTTTAAAGTTAAATAACGTAACTTCCTCACAACTAGCAACTATTAGAGATCAACTGAGGCTTCTTGGTATTTCGTTTACTATTACTTAAACTTAGGAGAGCAGTATGTATCTGAAAACTATTGAAACTACTTCTACTCATAATACAGAAAAAAAATTATCTAATCTTCTATTTATCGATCGTGATAGTTACACTAACATTCTAGATAAAGATTTTGATCTTGATGATTTATTAGATGTAATTACTAAAACTAACAACGATGAACTTTCTCTTTTAACAACTGCTATTATTTTTAAAACAAATGAAAAACTTTATAGAGCGTTTTTTGATGAGTATTTTTATAATAAAAGTAAAGAAGATTTATTTATTAAGCTAAATAACTCTGATATCAAGTATGTAGAACATTACGTTAAAGATTTTCTTACAAATAGTGATAATGATGAGTATATTGAAATTAATGCTACTGACCATAATGTAGAGAAAAAATACTATGAACTTATTCCTCTTCCAAATAACGATATTCTCGTTATTCTTGAGAGAGCCTTCTTTAGTATTACGACAGAGTCTAAGAACAAGTTAAAGGAATTTGTTCTAGATTGCCTCTGTCATCAATATAAGTTTAACTCCGATATGGAGCTATTAATGAAATTATATATTGGCCTTCAAATAAACGAAACGTACCTTAATATGGTAAAGCTTCGTTTTAATTAAATTTTTGTGCTAAACTTTAACTTGGGAGTTAGTGTATGTCCGGTATTAAACTGCTAACTGGTAAGAAAGTCGCCGTTGTTGATCCAATTTCTGCTCTTACTGAAAAAGTAAGTCAAATTTCTTCGTCTCGTTCGTTTAGTGACGAACGGATTGGTGCAATGGCGATCTCGGCTGAGTCGCTGGATACTAATGCAGAACAAATGTTGTCGAATGTGTACAACAACATCCAGTCGACTATTAAGACGATTGCTGCTGATTTCGGTATGGCTCTAGAAGACCATCAACTGGAATCTGCAACGATTGCTGGTATTTTTGCTACTAATCCGAAAGCTGTGCTCGGTTCTAAGCCCAAAGGCTTTAGCTCCGATGTCACGATGATGGTTCCTAATGTTAGTGATGGTTCTCTAGAGCGTCCGCAAATTTCGCTTGAAGCATATGACGAGCGTGATAATAGGAACGCTCAACTGTATTCGATTATTTACAACTTATTAGCTTCTCGTCAAGATGACTTTGGTGAACTCTTCTTCCCGACTATAGTTGTTAATCCGAACGAAGTCGGCGTGATGCTTTCTGTTAAATTATTCTATGTCTATAATGACTTTAAGCGTTCGGTGACTGGCGCTCTTGCAAACTATGGTCGTAAGAATGTTCTGCGTGCTTATGCTGATGCAGATATTCTGAAGAATGAATTAACTAGGGTTGTTCCTGTCCGGCGGAGTGGTGGCGGGCAAGATGACAACACCGATAAGTTTGTTGATACAACGTTAGTTCCGGCATGGTCTGAAAATCTTGGTAATAACATTACTGTTACCACTGGTGCTCTAAAAGTTGATCAGAAGATCGATTTAATTGGTATTTCGCAGACTAATGAACTGCTAAACAGCGGTATCATGGGTCCGTCCGATACGCTTGATACTTATATTAAACTTGAATCGGTGTATGTAAGGATAACCTCTGGAAACAACACTGATGTGATTCGTTTAGACACTAGTAGCATTCCGGCTTCTACCTTTACCTATGCTCCGCAAGGTAACTATCGTCGGATGTTATTAGCAATGGATACCGATAGTATCGTGCTTGATTCTACTACCAGAACTGTAGCTGGTAACCAGCCGGCAACTCTGCCGCAACTGGCTAACCATAAGCTTCGTGTGCAACTTAGCATTACTGGTAATGTCATTCTGGATAAAGGTGATGCGTCGGTTTCTCGTGGCTCACTGTCGCTAATTACTGTGCGAGACGCTAATGATCAGTTGATTACTGGCAGCACCTTTAACACCTTATCTAGTCTAATAGCTTCTGCTGAAGTAATTGGTTATACTCTAATTGCTTATCGTGCTAACAGCAACATCCGTCAGCGTGGACAGTTATTAGATTCTCAGATTGAGTATCGCGCTATTCCTGTGCCGTATCGTTCTCCTCTGGCTGTTATTATGCCTGCTGTTAATGTTAATAGTGATGATAACTCTGCTTTACAGACTCTTATTACTGCTACCGGTATTCGCGTAAGTAATGAAGCTGTCAGCGCTTTATTACGCGCTAGATCGACTTTAGCCAGCTACAACGCTGTGGCTGATGCGAATGGCGAATTACCGGAGTTATCGACCATTGGTCATTTCTATGTTAAGCCTATTTACTTCGAAGAGAATGTCGATCTGTCTAATGCCGTCGATAGCTTGAAGTCTCACGAGCGGATTAAAGACATCCGTGCTGCAATTGTTGAGAAGATTAGGTTCTATGCCAATGAAATGTATCGTAGATCTGAATATAAAGCCGCTGCTTCTGTGCTAACTGGTAATGTTGGTTTTAAACCGACTGTTATCGTTGGTACTGATCCTGTGATCTACAACTATATCACCTTTGATGGTGATCTCCGTACTCTTGGTGATTCGTTCGATGTGCGTGTTGTCTCTACTTTAGACAAGCGTGTTGAAGGTAAGATCTTTGTGTCTTTTGGTGTGTTTGACGCATCGCGTAATACTTCTATTAATCCGTTAAACTTTGGTAACATGCTATATAGTCCTGAACTGACTACCGTTATGCCGGTGTCGCGTGACGGTCAAGTTAGCAAGGAACTAATTGTGACTCCGCGCTTTATCCACAATGTGAATTTACCGGTTCTAACGGTGCTTAACATCAGTGGTCTGCCGCAAGTCACTGGTAAAGTTAAAGTTAATATGAAGGAAGTTAACTAATTTATAATAAACTCTTAGACTAACGTCTAAGCTATTACAGAGTCCACCAGGATTACTCCTGGTGGACTCTTACTAATTTTTATAAAATTTAATTACAGGCTATTTAATATGTATCTGAAGTATATATAGCAATATATATATTACTTGTTATTATAGCTATAGGAGTAAATAACATGCTGAAAACACTTTATCTAAATAGCAAGATAATTGGTATGTATTTAAGTGATCATGGCAGTGTTTATAGTAATGATAAAACTACCTTTATTGATTCTGAATTAAGCGACTATATACCTATTTTAAACTTCATTGAAATTAATCATAAAAAAGAAGTTACTTTTGCAAATGGAATAAATAAGAATCAAGAAGTTGTTACATATAATAAATCAACATCTAATAGAAGCTTTAGAGAAGATGTAATTAGAAGAGATTTTTTAGATGTAACAGAAAATGATCTGTTTGTTGGTCCTATTACGATATTTCTAAATTTCACTAATTATAACATAACGGTAATAGATAAAAACGAGTTTCGTAAGACATTTGTTCCAATTAGAAATAAGCACTTAGAAAAATTTGAAGGAAAATTTATAATTTTCTATCTTCGTACTCTTAATACACCAAAACTCATACAGAATATCTCTGGTTGTACTAACTATTTAGAGTCACTAACTGATAAGTTTAAGAACTGTAATGCCTCTAATATTGAAGAGATGAAAAGAGTCATTAAATATGCAGCAGATAGATGGTCAGAAACGAATATATTTAACGCAGCATCTATGTCAAATAGCTTAAAGATAGCTACAATAGTTGAAGTTAGTGAAACTGAATTTATAAATAATAAAAATAATACCCTATATTTAATAAATCAAGAATTAATGGTTACTCTTGATAACATCATTGAGGCTGATAGCCATCCACACACCACAAATAGCTTGCTTACTAATCCTGGGATTTCTAAAGAAGTAAGGAAAAATAGTTTTACTTGCTATATCGTTGATAATAACGATAAAATTAGCGATAGATATGTTAATATAGCAGGTACTGTTAAGAAGATTAATAAGATTAAAGATCCAAATCTAATCGATGGTCTTTATATAATCACTGTTGATTCTGATGGAAAAACACATAATGAGATTTTATGTAAATTAGAAGATATAGATAATAATAAGTATGTATATAAGAGTATTGAAGAAGCAAATATTGGTGCTGATTTAAAGACACAGTATAAAGATAACGTGGAAATTGCTAAGACAGAGTTAGAGGTAAATAAAGTCACAGAAGCAAATAAAGGATTAGAAACTAAAGCTAAATATGAATTAATTATTAAAGAACAAGAAGCTAAACTAAAAGAGTATTTAACTGAATTAGAGAGAGTTCGAAATGAATTTAAGCTTAACTTAGAAGCTTTCAAGGCAAAAGAAGAAAAAGAACTTACAGAAAAGAAATATATGTTAGATAAGCTTAAAAT
>Ga0209721_1001775_pt1 | contig 15109 bp, 13 predicted proteins | sample TshhotsprinmetaG_FD_184139 | JGI IMG/M metagenome (GOLD analysis project Ga0209721, IMG submission 184139) | Hot spring microbial communities from South Africa to study Microbial Dark Matter (Phase II) - Tshipise hot spring metaG (SPAdes)... | ecosystem: Environmental > Aquatic > Thermal springs... | reverse complement strand
CTTACCCCGGAAGAGAAGCAGGCGGTAGCAAGGGAACTGGTGGAGAAGGTGACGGTAAGGCCAGGTGAGGGAGAGGTTGAGATAGAGGTGCGTTACAGGTTTGGGCAGATTGCACCTCACACGGGCAAGGGTTCATGGCCGCCACCAGCAAGAAGCGGGCCGGGTAGGTGAAGCTGGCCCTGGCTCGAGAAATGGTGACCACGCCATCTTCCAGGGGTTGACGCAGCACCTCCAGGGCGTCGCGGGAAAACTCGGGGAACTCGTCCAGGAACAAGACCCCCCGGTGGGCCAGCGAGATTTCGCCGGGCTTGGGAATGGTTCCGCCTCCAATCAGGCCGGCGTCGGAAACAGTGTGGTGCGGGCTGCGAAAGGGCGGTGTGCGTATCAGACCGCGCATCAGGCGCCCGGCAGCCGAGTGGATGCGGGTGACTTCCAATGCGTCTTCGCTGGGGAGGGGCGGCAACAAACCCACCATGCGCTTGGCCAGCATGGTCTTGCCGGAGCCCGGCGTGCCGGTCATGAGCAGGTGGTGGCCTCCGGCAGCGGCAATCTCCAAGGCCCGCTTGGCCTTGGCCTGGCCCTTCACGTCGAGCAGGTCGGGCAGGGTTTCCAGGTTGTCTGGCCCATCAGCCGGACACGCGACAGATAACTCTTCTTGCCCCAGGAGGAAACGCACCAGCTGCCCCAGATTGTCCGCACCGAACACCTGAACGCCTTCGATCAGGGCGGCCTCCTCGGCAGAAGTGTGCGGCATGAGCAGTTTGTACCCCTCCTGAAGAGCCCCCAGGGCCAGATTCACCGCACCGGGAACCGGGCGCAACTCACCGTCCAGGCCGAGTTCTCCCGCCGCAGCAAAACCTTGCAGGGCTTCCGGGGGAACAGCACCCTGGGCGCATAGCAGCCCCAGCGCGATGGGCAGGTCGTAGTGGGTGCCTTCCTTGCGCAGCTCTGCTGGGGCCAGGTTGATGACCACCCGCCCCTGAGGGTAGGGAAAACCCGTATTCTTGAGGGCCGCCCGCACCCGCTCACGCGACTCTTCCACGGCCTTGTCGGGCAGCCCCACCACGGCATAAAAGGGCATGCCCTGGGAGACGTCTACCTCTACCGTGATGGGCTGGGCCTCGAGGCCAAACAGGCTATAGGTTCTGATTTGCGCCAGCATATCTACCGCACTCCAGCTTAGCGGGTGGGTTTGTAAATTCTGGGTAATTGCGCAGCTCGAGCTTCCAGAGCCTCTGCCCAAGCAGCAACGTACTCGCCAAACCAGGATATGCTGTTAGCCGATGAACGACCATCGCGACCTGGACATCAAAGACCAGGACAACAACACCCTTTCCCGTCGCCTGATTGGGGAGATCGCCTATGTGCTGTTGCTATCAGCACCCCGGGTTATCGCCGATAGCATCAAGGCACGCCTCCAAGAGCGTCGCATTCCGGTGCACCTCGAGACCCCCTTTACCAGCTTTGGCCTGCCCGAAGCCTACATAGGCACCTACACCGGGGATGTAAGCCTCTGGGTGCCCGAAGCTTTGTACGACGAAGCCGTATTGATTGTGGAGCGCGACCACCAAGGAGAGCTGTCATGAGCGTAGTGGGCATTGACCTGGGCGGAACCAAGATTATGGCCGGTGTCTTTAGGGATGGCACCATCCAGTCCCGCGTCACCGTGCCAACGCCGGAGGAGGGCGGTCGGGCCGTAATTGCAGCCATGGCGCAGGCAACCCAAGCGGCCATCGAGGCGGCTGGGGTGCAGGTCAGGGCCATCGGCCTGGGCACCCCAGGGCCGCTGGACTACCGTCAGGGGCGGATCAAGTTTGCACCCAACATCGCTAACTTCACCGATTTCCCCATTGTGGAGCTGCTCGAGCAGGCCACCGGCCTCAAGGTCTACATGGAAAACGATGCTAACGCCGCCGCCCTAGCCGAACATAAGCTGGGAGCTGCCCGTGGGGCCGAGAGCACCCTGTTCATGACCGTTTCGACCGGGGTGGGGGGTGGCTTTGTCTGGGGCAACCGGGTGCTGCGGGGCGTAAACGGCCAAGGGGCCGAGATTGGACACATCACCATGCAGCCGGGAGGCCCACTGTGCGGCTGTGGGCTGGATGGCTGCCTCGAGGCCCTGGCCACCGGCCCGGCCATGGAGCGCATGGCCCTGGCCTCCTTCAAGCGCGAGACGGACACCCGCGAGCTATTTGCCCTCTTCCAGCAAAAAGACCCCAGGGCCAGCCGGATTGTGTTGCAGGCGGCGGGCTGGGTGGGCATCGCCCTGGCCTCGCTGGTCAAGTGTTACGACCCCGAGGTAGTGGTGCTGGGCGGCGGGGTGGCTCTTAACGCTGGACCGGGCTACCTCGACGAGGTGTTGCGCGCCTACCACCGCTACATGGAAGGCTGGATTACCCCGCCCATCCACCTGGCCAAGCTGGGCGGCGAGGCCGGGCTGCTGGGCGCAGCGCTAACGGCGGCCCTCGAGGTCGGAGAGGTGTAAGACTACGGCCCCCGAGGTCGGGAACGTACAAGCAGCGTCGCCAAATGCACACAGTTTCTCATAGGACTCCCGTAAACTCCTGGCTGGCTATGATCGTCATGTACACCACCTCCTGGTGCCCCGATTGCCGCGCTGTCAAACAAGCCCTCGACCGCCTGGGTCTGCCTTACACCGAGGTAGACATCGAGCAGGACTCGAGGGCCGCCGAACAGGTGATGCAGGTGAACAACGGCAAGCGCAGCGTGCCCACCCTGGTCTATGGCAGCCACGCCGCTTCGATGAGCCGCTTCTCCATCGGCAAACTGAAAGCCTGGCTCGAGCAGGCTGGCCTGCTATCGGTACCGGGGCAGGTTCTAGACTGAAGCCGTAAACGGTTCTAGTAAAGAAACCTGCTCGCCAATCTCACCTTGAGTCAAGCCCAGGGCTGCCCGGGTATTCAATTGTGCGGCTAAAAAAAAACACCTTTTTGATTCCTCCAAAAACCAGATCTGGCCTGTTGCAACAAAGAAGTCCTACGCTGTCTTTTCATTAGTGGGGTGCTCTCGATGCGTTGTAGGGTCGTCAGCACTGCCCAGGCCGCTAGGCCGCCTGTTTCTGGAAATCGCTCAGTACCCTCCGAATCGATCTGAAGATACCTGGCACGTTTCCCTACCAATCTTCAAGGGGCCGTGACCGGCATTTCAACTCTGTAGGCAGGTTGTACGAAAATTCCGGCCATATCTCGATATAACCAGACTTGCTTAGCGGTGACTGAAATACATAGTTTACAAAACTTGTAATCTATGTTAGCTTGACCCCCATGGCTGCCACGAGCAGCGGAGGTTGCTATTAGGGAGGAAGCATGTCGTTACTTCACAAAACTGCAGAAGCACTACCCCCCTCGAGCACAGCCTACAAGGGCCCACGCCCCCAGTACGTGCTGGTGGCCCTGGGTCTTCTGGGGCTGGGCTGGTTGTTCGCCTCGCTACCGTTTACGCAGGGTCTGCTGGTGCTGCTGGGCGGAGGGCTTGGCGTTGCCCTGTTCCACGCCCGATTTGGTTTCGCTTCGGCGTTCCGCCAGCTGGTTAGCGTAGGGCAGGGGCGGGCCTTGCAAGCCCATATGCTGCTTTTGGCCTGCACAGCCACCCTCTTTGCTTGGCTGTTTGCCCTGGGCCAGGGACTGGGGGGGCAAACCCTGAGCGGCTACCTGGCACCCATCGGCCCTGGCCTGCTGGTAGGTGCTTTTTTGTTCGGGGTGGGGATGCAGCTCGCCGGTGGGTGTGCCTCCGGTACGCTGTACGCCAGCGGCAGCGGCGGTTTGCTGGGTTTGGCTGCCCTGGCAAGCTTTATTGCGGGCTCGGTGGTAGGGGCTTGGCACCTCGAGTTCTGGACGGCCCAGGGGGGGCTGCCCCCTATCTCTCTGGCATCACGTTTTGGCCTGGGAGGAGCGCTGGCCTTAACTCTACTCCTGGTAGGAGGGGTGGCCTTGCTGGCTGAGTGGGTTATGCGCAAGCGGCAGCCCCCGCCTCTGTACCAGCCGCAGGTGGTCCAGGGTTGGGCCCGGTTGCTGCGGGGTACCTGGCCCTTGTGGGTGGCAGCACTGGTGCTGGCGGTGCTGAACGCCGCGGTGCTGTATGTGAGTGGGCGACCCTGGGGGGTCACCTATGGCCTGACCCTTTGGGGCTCCCAAGCGGTCGAAGTCCTGGGCCTGGCTGAACCGGCATTCTGGGGCTTCTGGAGTGGCCAGTCGCCTTTGGCGCTCTCGCCCCTGGGCCATCCGACTGCCCTAACCAACCTGGGCATTTTGCTGGGCGCGCTCATCGGCTCATCGCTGGCAGGGGTTTTCGGTCGGAACCCGCGCATAGGCTGGAAGGTGGCCCTGGCCGCGGTGCTGGGGGGCCTCTTGATGGGCTACGGGGCTCGTCTGGCTTACGGCTGCAACATCGGAGCCTACATCGGTGGGGTGGCCTCGTTTAGCCTGCATGGCTGGGTCTGGCTGGGCATGGCATTGCTGGGTACCTGGGTAGGCTTGAGGTTGCGCCCTTGGTTTGCACTGTCCAACCCCAAGCCCTCCGACTCGTTCTGCTAGCATCAGGCTATTTCAGATACAGAGAGCGTACCTCGCCTTTTGCCGAAGTCGGAAAGATGACCCTTCAAACCAGATGTGTACATCGTCCAACTTCTTGTTCCTGGAGGACACCCCTCCCCTCCCTACAGTTGGCGAAACCAGCATCACCCCCGCTACACACCCCTCGCTTCACTTAGCGAAACCTACATCTAGGCCAAGAAATCGTATCGGCGAAACCCGCGTCTCCCCATCGGTCGGCTAAGAAAAACGACTCTTTTCCAAGGAGCGGCATGGCGTTCCGTCAGAGCAATCAACCGGTGTGGCGTTTCTGTGATGCAATAAATCGGTATCGCCCACCGCTGCGCGGATAACTTCGGTCGGGTTAGTACGTCACCGGATGGTGGCGCATAAACCGAATCGGGTATGAGGTTTTTAGTATTTCCTCGCGGCTTCTACCGCGCTACGAAAAAACTCGAATACCTCTACTTTCGGTGCGGACTGGGCCAGGGCTGGCGGGGCCACGCGAAAGGATGTGGCCTCTATATCAATCAAACAGCTTTCGGCGCTGCTGGTGAGGCGGATGCTGGCCCCTGCTGGAATCCGGAACCAGATGTCGAGTTCCTCTTGCAAGGGTAGCAGCAGGGCGTTATCGGCCAGGGCACCGGCCTGGATGCCAGGGAGGAAAATTACCCGGGCTTCGCGGGGTTCTTGAATTTCGAGCATGAGGGGCGCGGCACGGCCCGAGATGCCCACCCCCAGGGGGTTTTCCACGTAGACGTGGCCCTTGAGATGCAGCAGCGAGGCTTCGTCGTGGCTGGCCCACATGATGCCCGAGGTGGTGGCCTGCGAAGGGGTACGCACCCAACGCACATGGCGACCATCTACTTCAAAGCCCTGTCCGAAACGGGCTTCTTCCAACAGTGCTAGTTCGCTGCCCCTGGCCATCTCGCCCACACACGGCCCCATCGGCAGGGTTTCGTTCATGCCCAACCAGGCCTTGAGGCCGTAGCGGGTCCAGCCCGGCAGGGTGTTGACGAAGGTTCCCCAGTCGGCGGTGTCACCGGCCATCAGGCGGTGGTAGGCCTCGGCCATGCGCTGTTCTTCCATGGCGCATTGCAGCGCAGCCTGGCGGTGGTATTGCTGGCGGCGTCCGGGCTGCAGCCCCAGGTACAAGACCCGGCGGCTGGCATCGTCGGAAAACTGCCACTGCCCTACATAGACCAGCCAGCCCCGGCGCTCGAGCTCGTCCAGGTAGGGCGTAGCCTCCAGCGCGTCCAACAAACCCTGGCTGTAGGGGCCGGGATGCACCGAGAGCCGCTCCAGGGCCAGGCGGGCCTCCAGCGATAGCATACGGGCCTCGAGCTGAACCTGGGCCCGCACCCGCTGGGGCAAGGGCATTTCCGCACCGTTATGAGGCACGGCCAGCAGTTCACGCAGATGACCGGGTGAACCACCGGATGCCAAAAACATCCGCGCTGCCTGAGCAAAAGGTAGGTTCGAGAGCATCGAAGCACGGGCTTCCGCCCACGATAGGGGCGGCAGGGTGATGTAGCGGGTACGTTCGGCGGGATAGTGGCTGCGCAGTTCCAGGATCAGCTTGGGGTCTTCGCCGTAGGAGGAACGTTCGACGACCCATAGCCCGTCGCGGTCGGTAAGAATGCGCTCCATCGAAACATCGGTGTAGGGCGGGCGCAGGTAGTGCAGCGCCTTACCGCCCCCACGGGGGCCCTCCAGGAAGGGCATACCCAAGGCTTTGGCCAGGGCTTGCGCAAAGGCGGTGCGCCCCGAACCGGGCCGACCCATCAGGATCAGGACCGAGGGCAAGGTCAGCTGCGAGGCCACCTCCTGCACCAGCCGTTCGCGCCCGACGGTACCGGAACTATTGGCCATGAGTTGCGAACGCTGGCCCTCGAGCCAGGCTCGAAACTCCACCGAGAGTTCTTCCAGACCTTCCATCGGTGCGCCCGGTGCAGGCGTGCGATCCAGCGCCACAAAGGGTGGAAGTTGGAGGGGGTCTTCCCCTGCTTTGAATAGGGTGTAACCCAGGGGTGCCAAGGCCTGGCTCAGGCGGTGCAGTTCGACCCGCAGGTTTTGCGAGGCGGCAGTGTGGCCCCAAAGCAGGTCGGCCAGTACCTCGCGGCGGGTTGCCCCCTCGAGGGCCAGGTAATAAAGAATGGCCAAACCCTTGCGCTGAAGCTTTAGCTCGCGGCCCTGGTATTCGAGCCGGGCCGGTCCCCAGAGTTTGAGTTGGATTGGTCCTCCCGCTTTATTCATGTAAACGCTCCTTGCAAATCCCCTTGGGGTCCAGGCAATCAGCCCTCGCCGGTCGCACGCTCGACGGCGTCCTACCCGATGGAATCGATCTGAGCGGGGCCGTGGCCTGGCAGCGAAACTCCCGGTGTGAATCCCATGCTGGCAATGTCCGCATAATGTGCGGTGCGTTATCAGAGCATTTAGGGTATACCACCAGGGTTCGTTCTGTACGGGATTGATTTCGCAACCCCTGCCGGGAAACAGACACCATCGGATGGCCTCGGCCATCTCGCCATGTCTTTTGCTCGTTACCTCCTTTTCTCAAGCGTGAACTCCTTCGTTAAACCTCCATCGCAGAGTAACACGCTCAAAGGAAATCCCATGGTCAAAATACACAAAGAGATCACACCCCTATTTTGGGGGGAGCTGCTGCCGTGTCTTATGATCCAAAAACCGCGGGACTCAGCTTAGCCTTAACGCCTGGTCCCGACACAAGACTACCGGGTCCAGTCCACCACCGACCGTCAGGGTGCAATGGCATCGATCCCACCCGGAAAGCTCGGCACAGCAGGGCATCCGGTGAATGCAAGGCCTCGAGCCCACCCCACCGCCAAGGAATGATCCCGGGCTGCTGTGACATACAAACATTCCCCAACTGCCTGACCGTGCGACAATCACGAAGTATGAGGCAGATAACGCTTTTGCTACTTCTGACTATCCTCGGCGGCGCTGCAGCCCAGTCTACCTGGCCGCCCCGGCTCGAGCCCGGCCAGATCTGGAACTTTGTCATTGAGGCCCAGGGCCAGCGCTTCGCCTGGAACGTGCGGCTAGCAGGCGCCCAGAACGGGGTCTTCGAGGCCCTGGCCCAGGGGGTCGATACCCGCAACGCCCAGGTAGCCTACTTTGCCGAGACCCTTCCCGGCACCAACTACAAAAACGTGCTGGTGTTCGACTTTAAAGCCCCGTCCACCCCCTCGAGCTTCGCCTCCCCCTTTACCTGCCTTATCCAGCCCGATGGTAAGGGCACGGTGGTGCTGGCCGGGGTGCCCTGCCAGGCTACGCTGGGCAGCGCTGCGGCAGGTATCTCGGGCAGCACGGCCGCCCCAGTCTGGCTCCGCGAGGCCCGCAAGGAGCCAGCCGTTGGCCAGACCTGGCATCTCGAGACCTTCAACGTCACCTGGAACCTCAGCTTCAGCAAAACCGAGAGCGACGGCCTCTCGGGCGGTGCCAAAATTGTGGAAAACCGCAGCGGCGAAAACCTGCCTCCTAACTGGAACTTCCGCCTGTTCTATGTGGGCCGCACGCTGCGGCTGGATGTGACCTTGGGGCAGGCTACCATCTCCTGTCTGCTCGACGACCAGTTCCAAAACGCTGTGGACGGTGTGCTTCGCGGCGAGGCCAACCTCTACAGCCAGAACCTGCAGGGCAGCCGCGGCCAGAGTAGCTGCCGGGTGGTGTTGCGATAAAAGATCGCTTTGTCCTCCATCCTGGCGTATCCTGATGAACTAGTACGGCACAAAGGAGACGCCACTATGCACGAGGATACCGGAGTTGAGGTTCGGCAGGGGCAGTTTTTCCGCTATGCCCTTCCCAGGGGCTGGGGGGTGGCCGAGGATGGGAATTTCGCGGTTGTCCTGGTCGCTCCCGACAAGGCCGCCCTGACCATCATGGTGGGCAATGCAGGGCTGCCCATCGGCTACAACCCCATGCAATACGTGTACGAGCGGCTTGCCCCGCAGTTTCCCGGTCTAAGTTTGGGCCAGCCCCAACCCGCCCAGCCCGCAATGGGGATGCAAGGGGCCTGGGTGTTTCATCTCGCCTACAATGTCAGTGGAATGCCCTGCCGTGGTATTGCCAAGTGCAGCGTGGCCTCGGGTTACGACAGTTGCACCATGGTCATCACCTGCGCAGCCGCCCAAGAGGTGCAATGGGCAGGATATGCCCGCTGGCTGCCCCAGATAGCCGACCAGATTGTCCCAACCCACAGTGCAGCCTTTGGGGCCAGTGCAATGATGATGCAAAGCCTGCAAAATTCTATAGCACTCAGGCAGCAAGCCCAGGAATACCGCGAATGGTCACAGCAAACCTGGCAGTCCGTCGTTGCTCACCGCGACCAGATTCAGGAGAAAAATAACTTCTATTTCCGCGAAAATCTTGGTGGCGTGGAAACCTTTATCAATCCGTACGATTCAAAGTTGGTCGAACTCTCCAACCAGCACACCTACCACTGGGTCAACCGCCAGGGACAGGTCTTCTCCACCAACAACCCCAGCGAGAACCCTAATGCGGGCAGCAGCGAAGAGTGGGTGCCTATGATCCGCTACAAACCCTGAACGGTCGGGCTGGCACATACCTTCGGTCTACCCCCAATCCTCTAGCCCTCAAAACCCCGGCCAATTGCCAAAGCCACATCTTTCAGCTGTTTAGTTTCTCCCAGGGGGTGGCTTTCCGCTTTTGACTTTGGGCTTTAGGCTATATAGCGTGCCAGGAATTGCGATCATTGGAGCCCAGTGGGGCGACGAAGGAAAGGGCAAGGTCACCGACGCCCTCGCCGAGGATGCCGACTTTGTGGTGCGTTACCAGGGTGGGGCCAATGCAGGCCATACTGTGGTGGCCCAGGGCAAAACTTTCAAGCTAAACCTGATGCCCACCGGGGTTATCCACCCCCAAGCCACGAACATTCTGGGTGATGGCATGGTCATCGATGCCTTCCGCTTCGCCGAGGAGATGCAAAACATCCACGCCGAAGGCTTGCAGCCTAAAGTACTGGTTTCGGATAAAGCCCATCTGGTGCTGCCGCACCACAAAGCAGTGGAGGCCCGTAACAATTTCGTGGGCACCACCAAGCGTGGCATCGGGCCGGCCTACTCCGACCGCGCACGGCGAGTGGGCATCCGGGCTGGAGACCTGCTGAGCGATCAGGTGCTGCGTGAACGCGTTGAAACCCTGCTCACCGAGAAGCCCAACTCCACCCGCGAGGCTGGCTGGGATACTCCCGAAAAGGCCCTGGCCGACTTACACAGGATGCGTGAAATTCTTGCTCCCTATGTCACCGACACAGGGAGCCTGCTGCGCGAGGCCATCAAGCACGGCAAAAGGGTGCTCTTCGAGGGGGCCCAGGCCACCCTTCTTGACCTCAACTACGGCGACTACCCTTACGTGACCAGCTCGCACCCCACTGTGGGTGGCATCATCGTGGGGGCCGGGGTCAACCACAAGGCCATCAACAAGGTCTACGGCGTGGCCAAGGCCTACGCTACCCGGGTGGGCAATGGTCCTTTCCCGACCGAGTTGCATGGCCAAGAAGACGAATTCCTTCGGCAGAAGGGCGGTGAATTTGGTGTAACCACTGGACGCGCCCGGCGCACCGGCTGGCTCGACCTGGTGCTGCTCAAGTACGCCTGCGAGGTCAACGGCTTCGATGGCCTGGTGCTGACCAAACTGGATGTGCTCTCCGACTTCAAAACCGTGAAGATTGGAATCGAGCACCGCCCCGACGGCACTGTTAGGTACGAAGAGCTACCGGGTTGGGGCGACCTTTCGGGCATCCACAGCCGCGAGCAGTTGCCGGCCAGCGTCAAGCGCTTCATCGAGCTGATTGAGTCGTACACCGAGACGCCGGTGGTGATGTTCTCCACCAGCCCCCGTCGCGAGGATACCTTCGGAGCGGTGAGCTGGGTGTAGTCCTTCGATTAGCTCGGCACCGAACGCTCACGAACTAACCCGACCGAAGGGAGTCGCTTGTTTCGCAGACCGATAGTGCGTGGTGTGCTCTGAGTATCTCCACCTCAGAAATCTACGTTGCGATCCAGAGCTGGGTCATAAGATGCGCCACTGCAAGTCTCAAGTGCAGATTCTGCTCAACCAAATACGCACCATTCTATCGCGGGCACACTTAGGATTCTAGTTGCGCCGCGTGCGGCGCAACCAATTGAATCCGGTATTAGATGTTAACAGCCTGACTGGCTTTGAGGTCAGGCAAACTGTTCTGCTACAGCAATAGCCACATCTACGGCCCTCTGCACAGCCTGGTCTTTGGCTTCCAGTACCGGCTTTTCCGCCCGGGTGCGCTGGGCGATAACCCCGCAGACGCAGGCCGCTGCGAAACCATAGACGTTACCCATCTTGAACAGAGTGCCTGCCTCCATCTCGTAGTTGATGATTCTGAGGTTGCGGTACTCTTCGGTAATCCCTTGCAAGACCCGCAGCAGATGCGGATTGGCCGAGCCTGTGCGCTCCTGGCCTTCGTAGAAGGTATCCACCGAGGCCGTGACGCCCAATGCATAGGGGATTTCCATCCTTTGGGCTGCCTCCACCAGGGCCACGGTCAGGAAAGGATCGGCACTGGCCGGGTACTCCGGCGGGGCGATGTCGTTGGCCGCGCCTTGGCGACATAGGGCCGCTTTGGATATAGCCACGCTGCCCGGCTGCAAGTCATCCTGAATAGAGCCACAGGTGCCCACCCGGATGATGGTGCGAATGCCTACCTGTACCAGCTCGTTGACCACAATGCTCAGACTGGGTGCCCCCATCCCGCTGGTGGCCGACAGTACGGGTCGCCCATTGGGCAGAAACCCCAGATAGCTGTGGAGCCCCCGGTTTTCCGAGAGGGTTTTGACCTGGTGTAGCCGGGTTTGGGCAATCAGCGTAGCCCGGCTGGGGTCTCCGCTCAGGATGGCCAGGGTGGGGGGGGTATCGCCGAGGTCTTCAGGCCCAAAGCCGATGTGGTAGAGCTCTGCCATGCCAACATTATGAGGCATGGGATGGCCTAGGCCCCGGATGGGAGGGTGATTTTCCCGGCGATGGCGTCTTTGCGGGCGCCGGTGGTCTGCCGCAGGATATTGGGCAGTTCCAGGTAGCGCAGGTAGCCCAGCACCGCGAAACAGAGCGCCTCGCGTTGTTTGGACTCGAGGCCTCTCTCCTCAAAGGTATACACCGGAACCGGAAGCAGCGTTCGCAGGCGCTGCATTAGGGTGGCGTTATAGGCCCCGCCACCGGCCACCCAGATCTCGTCGAGCCCCTGTGGAAGCACAAAGTCCTGGTAGGCCCTTGCAATTGAGCGGGCGGTAAACTCGGTAAGGGTGGCCAGTAGGTCGGGGGTGGGGAGCGTTGGGACTTCGTCGAGTATCTCCAGGTTCCAGACCTCGCGGCCTGTGGACTTGGGTGGCCTGCGGGCCAGGTAGGGGTGGGTCAGCCAACGCTCGACCCGCCGGGTGTCGGGGTTGCCCGAGGCGGCGATGTTACCCCCGGTATCCTGCTGTAAGCCCAACCGGCCGGCGGCCTCGTCGAGCAGGGCGTTGCCAGGACCGGTGTCAAAAGCCAGAACCTTTCTAGGGTCTAGGTCGGCTGGCAAATAGGTCAGGTTGGAGATTCCCCCAATGTTGTGGATAGATCGGCGGACCCCTTTCTCGCCGTAGAGCAACAGATCGGGATAAGGCACGAAAGGGGCAGCCTCGCCCCCCAGCGCCAGGTCCGAAGGGCGAAAATCGGAGACCACAGGCACTCCCAAGGCTTCGGCCAGGTAGGCGGGCTCTCCCAGCTGCAAGGTGGCCTGGGGTGGCTCGTGCCAGACGGTCTGGCCGTGAGAGGCTACCAAGTCGACCGAGCCCTTGAATGGGGCTGCGGCATGGGCGTAAAAGCGGCCCAGGGTGTGGTGCAGCTGTGCAATCTCGCGGGTGCTGGACTGCGACTTTAGGGTCTGGATGACCTGGGCTCGTAGTTCGGGGGGGAAGCGGGCCTCTTGGTGTTGGAGGGCCTGCCAGGTGAGCTGGGGAGGTCGGCCTGCCAGCTCCACCAACACCAGATCCACTGCATCAACTGAGGTGCCTGACATCAGGCCCAGAACCCGCATGATCCAAACTTTACTTCTTTTCTGGCCTTTGCAGCAGTATACACTGGGAGAGTCATGCTCGAGCCCGCCGCTAAGGTTGTTCAACAGGCTGTGGTCTCGGGCCGGATACCAGGGGCGGCTTTGGGTGTGGTGCGCCTGGATGGCTCTCCGGAAACAGCCTGCTGGGGGGTTAAGCACCTTCAGAAGCCCGATCCCATCGATCCCGACACATGGTTCGACCTAGCCAGCCTGACCAAGGTGCTCTATACCGTGCCCCAGATACTTCGCCTGGTAGAGGACGGACTGGCCGATTTGGACGATCCTTTGTCGCGCTTTCTGCCCGAGCTGGCATGGATGCAAAACAGCGCTCTGCCCAGCCGCACGCTGCGCCAACTGCTAAGCCACACTGGGGGCTTGCCCGCTTGGGAGGCCATCTACACCTGGGGTGGCGAGCCCCATAACCTCAAGCACCGCGTCTTGCAGCACCGCTGGGAGGTGGGGCCGGTGGGTAATCACGTCTACTCGGATATCGGCTACATCTTGCTGGGGCTGGTACTGGAAAGGGTACGCGGTCAGCCTCTGGCGGCATTTCCCCTGCCGGAGGGGCTGACCTTCAACCCACCAACCCCCCAGAACTGTGCAGCAACCGAGGAGGATCCCTGGCGTGGACGGGTTTTGCAAGGCGAAGCGCACGATGAAAATTGTTTTGCCCTGGGTGGTGCCACCGGACACGCGGGCCTTTTTGGTAGCCTGCGGGGGGTTCTGATCTACGCTCAGCGCCTGATGAACGGGGAGGTCCTCTCCCCAGCAGCTCTGGCCGAGATGCGCCGTCCGCAGCATCCCGAGCGGGCCTTGGGCTGGCAGATTCCCCATCCACCTTTCAGCGGCGGCAGCCTGTGCAGCCGCCAAACCCTAGGTCACACCGGCTTTACCGGTACCGGCATCTGGCTGGATTTCGAACGGGGCTATGCCTGGGCCTTACTAACCAACCGGGTGCATCCCAGTCGGAACAAAGACACCGGCATTGTGGAGCTACGCCGGGCGGTGGGGAATGCGATTGCTGCAGCCTGGAGGGGCTCTTAATCCAGTACCTCATCGGCTGGGGCGTTTTCAACCACGCCCTGCCAGAGGAGTACAACCACCGGCAACGATACAACCAACAACAGCATCAACGAGAGCAGGCCTTCCACGTGTATTAGGGTAGGGAACTTCGGTCAGATGGGGGTCAATCCCTATCGCGGCCTCAACCGACGCGCTGGGTTGCAGTACTGGTTTCAAAAAGAAAACCATCCAGATCAAATCGAGGCAGTCTTTTTGAATCCCAGAGCACACCCCTTCCTACGGTCGGCGAAACAAGTATCTCCCTGCCGGTCGGCGAAGAAAACGACTCACTTCCAAGGGCCGGTATCGTCCTCTGTTACGAGGGTAACTTCGGTTGGGATTGTTCGTCACCGCATGGTGACGAACAATCGAAGCGTCTCAGGAGTGCCACGATGCCACGCCTGAGTGCAGTAGGAATCTCCGTTCTTTAGGACGGGGAGGATGTCAAAAGCCACACCAGGGCCCATTTTTCAGGAACAAAAAACGGGGTTTGCCGGGGGCCAAATGGTCTACATAATTTCGAATTCGGCCCGAGCTGCCCAAGTCCTAGGCCGAAGCATTTGGCCCAGACCGGCTTGGGTGGCGTTAAGGCAGCGCGCACCTCACCACAGGCCAGCCTTTGCTGGGTGGGGGGCTTCCCAAGTTGGGATGACGGATAATTTTCTGGTCCAGTATCGCCTGGAGCAGCCGGCGATTGAAGCGCGAATTACAAATTCAGCCTTTCATGTAACGCCGGGATCGGGCCCAATCTTTCTCATCAACGGCTGCCAGCGCATGACAATTTTTCCCACCACATGGGAAAATCTCTTAAGCCATGCTGATGAGAGGAGCAGTTCAAAACCCTTAATTACCCTTGACTTTTGTTACACCTCTGCGTTACTTATAGCACTCGATGCGGTTCCGCCGACACCCCGTACGCTACACTTTGTGGCTGGCCAGAACCGGCGCGGCTCCCAAAAGCCTATCTTTACCGGTCTGGATCCCAGTCGCGGTGTTGCTGGTTTTGCTCGGTTGGAGCGGTCTGAATATCTGGCTCTGGCAGCGTACGGCTGAGATGCGAAACCTGCAAATTCAACTGGTGAGTCTGGCCGACCAGGCCCGAAAGCTTAACAACCAGCTCGCCGTTGAGCGTACCCGGAATAACGCGCTAAGCCAGGATGCACAGAGCATCCTCAAACAGCTCCAGGTGCTCGAGGCTGAAATTAACACCCTGCGAGAGCGGGCCGGAATGCCCAGGATTAAACTGGCGCCCACCCGCAACGATGGCGGTGGGCGCGGCGGGGCCTCGGCTCCAGCAGCCCTCGAGGACGTCCTAAACTACGCCCTCCAGCAGACCGATGCCCTTTCCAGCAAGCTGAGTGAGGTCTCGCCCGCTCTAAAGGAGACCCTGCAG
>Ga0209721_1001774_pt1 | contig 15117 bp, 8 predicted proteins | sample TshhotsprinmetaG_FD_184139 | JGI IMG/M metagenome (GOLD analysis project Ga0209721, IMG submission 184139) | Hot spring microbial communities from South Africa to study Microbial Dark Matter (Phase II) - Tshipise hot spring metaG (SPAdes)... | ecosystem: Environmental > Aquatic > Thermal springs... | reverse complement strand
GACGTTGTCGCCCGGCATCACCATCTCGACGCCCTCAGGCAGCGTGATGTCGCCGGTGACGTCCGTCGTCCGGAAATAGAACTGGGGACGGTACCCCTTGAAGAAGGGGGTATGGCGGCCGCCTTCTTCCTTCGACAGCACGTAGACCTCGGCCTTGAACGTCGTGTGCGGCGTGATCGTTCCCGGCTTGGCCAGGACCTGGCCGCGCTCGACCTCCTCCTTCTTGGTGCCGCGCAGCAGCACGCCGATGTTGTCGCCGGCGCGCCCCTCGTCGAGCAGCTTTCGGAACATCTCGACGCCGGTCGCGGTGGTCTTTTGGGTGTCGCGCAGCCCGACGATCTCCACCTCGTCGCCGACCTTAATCAAGCCGCGCTCGACGCGACCGGTGACCACCGTTCCGCGGCCTTCGATCGAGAACACGTCCTCGATCGGCATCAGGAACGGCTGGTCGATCGGCCGCTCGGGCTCCTTGATGTAGGAGTCCAGCGCGTCCATGAGCTGCGTGATGCAGGCGGCGTCCGGGTGGTCCGGCGTAGGCGCCTGCAGGGCCTTCAAGGCCGAGCCGCGAATGATCGGCGTTTCGTCGCCGGGGAACTCGTACTTCGAGAGGAGGTCGCGGATCTCCATCTCAACCAGGTCGAGCAGCTCCGGGTCGTCCACCGTGTCCACCTTGTTCAGGAAGACGACGATCGCGGGCACGCCGACCTGACGCGCCAGCAGGATGTGCTCGCGCGTCTGGGGCATGGGGCCGTCGGAGGCGCTGACCACGAGGATCGCGCCGTCCATCTGCGCCGCGCCGGTGATCATGTTTTTCACGTAGTCGGCGTGGCCGGGGCAGTCCACGTGGGCGTAGTGCCGCGCCGACGATTCGTACTCGACGTGGGCGGTCGCGATGGTCAGGATCTTCGTCGCGTCGCGACGCCCGTGGGCCTCGGAGGCCTTGGCGACCTGGTCGTATGTGATGAAGCGGGCCAGCCCCTTGGCCTCCTGGACCTTGGTGATGGCCGACGTCAGCGTCGTCTTGCCGTGGTCGACGTGACCGATGGTGCCGACGTTGACATGCGGCTTTGTCCGTTCAAACTTTTCCTTCGCCATGACTGTCTCCCTTTCTTGCGGCCGTCCGGCCGCCTCAATCGTCCGGCCCGCCCGCGCGGGCTGGAGCCCACGAGCGGGATTGAACCGCTGACCTCGTCCTTACCAAGGACGCGCTCTACCGACTGAGCTACATGGGCCATCCCGCCCCCGCCGGCCCCAGGCGGGGCGCGCGTGCGATTCCCGCGCCAAGGGCGAACTAGTAGTCTAGCAGACCGGTTCGGGCCGTCAACCTCGACAGAGGACGACGGTCCTCTCACCTAAACGAAACGCGCCGCCGGCCGTGAGGCCGGCGGCGCGCGTCGTCAAAGCGATCCCCGGCAACGCGCTACTCTCCCGCGGCCACCGCCGCAGTACCATCGCCGCTGAGAGTCTTAACGACCGTGTTCGGAATGGGAACGGGTGTTGTCCTCCCGCCATGGTCACCGGGGAAAAAACTCCGCGCAGGAATGGGGAAGCCGGTCGCCGAGCGAACGGGCACCGGACGATCAAGCCACACGGCTGATTAGGACCGGTCAGCTTCACGGGTCGCCCCGCGTCCACCTCCGGCCTATCGAGGTCGTCGTCTTCGACCAGCCTTCAGAACCCTTACGGGTTGGGAGATCTGATCTTGGGGGGGGCTTGGCGCTTAGATGCTTTCAGCGCTTATCCTTTCCGCACATAGCTACCCGGCGGTGCCGCTGGCGCGACAGCCGGAACACCAGAGGTGCGTAGTTCCCGGTCCTCTCGTACTAAGGAACTATCCCCTCAAATCTCCTGCGCCCACAGTGGATAAGGACCAAACTGTCTCACGACGTTTTGAACCCAGCTCGCGTACCGCTTTAATGGGCGAACAGCCCAACCCTTGGGACCTTCTCCAGCCCCAGGATGCGATGAGCCGACATCGAGGTGCCAAACCGCCGCGTCGATGTGGACTCTTGGCGGCGATCAGCCTGTTATCCCCGGAGTACCTTTTGTCCGTTGAGCGATGGCGCTACCACGAGCAACCACCGGATCACTTAGCCCTGCTTTCGCACCTGCTCGACCTGTCCGTCTCGCAGTCAAGCTCCCTTCTGCCTATGCGCTCTACACACGATTGCCGACCGTGTTGAGGGAACCTTAGGGCTCCTCCGTTACCGTTTGGGAGGAAACCGCCCCAGTCAAACTGACCCTCTGGCACTGTCCCTGTCCCGGATGACGGGCCCAGGTTAGAACTCCGGACCACCAAAACTGGTATTTCACCGTCGGCTCCCCCCACCCTGACGAGCGGGGTTCTCCGCCTCCCAGCTATCCTACATATGGCGGGCCAGAGTCCCATACCAGATTACAGTAAAGGTTCACAGGGTCTTTCCGTCCTACTGCGGGAAGCCGGCATTTGCACCGGCGCTACAATTTCACCGAGAACCTCGTTGAGACAGCGCTCCGATCGTTACACGATTCGTGCAGGTCGGAACTTACCCGACAAGGAATTTCGCTACCTTAGGACCGTTATAGTTACGGCCGACATTCACCGGGGCTTCGGGTCGGAGCTTCGCCTTGCGGCTGACTCCTTGCCTTAACCTTTCGGCATTGGTCACGTGTCACACCCTATACATCCTCTTTTGAGTTCGCAGAGTGCTGTGTTTTTGGTAAACAGTCGCCAGAGCTCTTTCACTGCGCCTCCCCAGCGCTTGAGATGATCGCACGCCGGAGAGGACCCCTTCTTCCGAAGTTACGGGGCCAGATTGCCGAGTTCCTTAACGAGGTTTCTCTCGCGCGCCTGGGTATATTCTACCCTCCCACCTGTGTCGGTTTGCGATACGGTCGCCTGTCCGACTCGCTAGAAGCTTTTCTCGGCAGCGGAGCCTCGGCCGGTTCCCGCCCCTTGCGGGACGGATCCCGCTCGCCCTTCAAGGTTGACGCCCCGACGGATTTGCCTATCGGGACCCTCTGGGGGCTTGGACCACCGTTTCCATCTGGTGGCCGGCCTAGCTTTCTGCGTCACTCCATCGCGTCTTGATCGTCGAACCGGCGGTACAGGAATATTGAACCTGTTTCCCATCGACTACGCCTTTCGGCCTCGCCTAAGGGGCCGACTAACCCTGGGCGGACGAACCTTCCCCAGGAAATCTTGGGATTTCGGCGGACGGGATTTCCACCCGTCTTATCGTTACTCATGTCCGCATAATCGCTTCCATGCAGTCCATGCCGCGTTCCCGCAACACTTCGGCCCGCATGGAACGCTTCCCTACCACCCCCCGCTTGCGCGAGGGATCCGCGGCTTCGGCATCCGGTTTGAGTCCCGATCATTTATGGCGCAAAACCACTCGACCAGTCAGCTGTTACGCACTGTTTAAATGATGGCTGCCTCTAAGCCAACATCCTGGCTGTCTTCGCAGTTTCACATCCTTCCGCACTTAACCGGATTTGGGGGCCTTGGCCGGCGGTCTGGGCTATTTCCCTCTTGTCCGTGAAGCTTATCCCCCACGGACTGACTCCACACGTGCCGCCGGCGGCATTCGGAGTTTGATTGGCTTCGGTATTCCGGTAAGAACCCTAGACCATTCAGTGCTCTACCTCCGCCGGTCGCGTTCGTGCAGGCTAGCCCTAAAGCTATTTCGGGAAGAACCAGCTATCCCCGAGTTTGTTAAGTCTTTCGCTCCCACCCACAGCTCATCCAAGGACTTTTCAACGTCCACTGGTTCGGGCCTCCACCCGGTGTTACCCGGGCTTCACCCTGGCCATGGGTAGCTCACACGGCTTCGGGTCTGCCGCACGCGACTGAATCGCGCCGTTCGCACTCGCTTTCGCTTCGGCTCCTCCCGTCACCGGGATTAACCTCGCCGCGTACGGCAACTCGCGGACTCATTATGCAAAAGGCAAGCCGCCATCCGGCGTTCGCCGGACTACGACACCTTGTAGGCATGCGGTTTCAGGTACTGTTTCACTCCCCTATCAGGGGTTCTTTTCACCTTTCCCTCACGGTACTCGTTCACTATCGGTCATCGGCACGTATTTAGCCTTAGGAGGTGGGCCTCCCGGATTCCGGCAGGGTTTCACGTGTCCCGCCGTACTTGGGATCCCGCTAGGGTCTGTCCGGATTTCGCCTACGGGCCTGTCACCCTCTGTGGAGGAACGTTCCAGATCTCTTCGGCTATCCATCCAGATCCCACGCCGCGGTCCCACAACCCCCCGCGGTAAACCGCGGGGTTTGGGCTGTTCCCCGTTCGCTCGCCACTACTGAGGGAATCGCGTTTGCTTTCTTTTCCTGGGGGTACTGAGATGTTTCACTTCCCCCCGTTCGCTTCGACGTCGTATGTGTTCCGGCGCCGACGCTCCGGCATTGCCCGGAGCGGGTTGCCCCATTCGGAGATCCCCGGATCAAAGCGTATGTGCCGCTCCCCGAGGCTTATCGCAGCTTATCACGTCCTTCATCGCCGGCCGATGCCAAGGCATCCACCGCACGCCCTTACTAGCTTGATCAACAATGTCTCGGTGTCCCGTCCCCGCCCGAACGGGCGGGTCGGGCTTCCCCAATTCCTGCGCGTCGATGTCAAAGAACCACCCCGTTGCCGGGGAAATTCACGTCGGCGACGGACCAGCCGCCTGGTGGGCGTGACTGGAGTCGAACCAGTGACCTCGTCCTTATCAGGGACGCGCTCTAACCAACTGAGCTACACGCCCTACTTCGCGCGTCGGCTTCGCCTTGCGCTTCGTAGGGCAAGCCCGCGGTCGGCGGCTTGCCATCCGCAGCCCAAGCCCGCCCCTCGCGAACGCGGAGCGAAGGATGGTGGAGGCAACCGGGTTCGAACCGGTGACCCCAAGCTTGCAAAGCTTGTGCTCTGCCAACTGAGCTATGCCCCCGCCCTTCGGCGACAACACAGCCACCGGCCGATCAATCGGTCCGTCCTGCCGTCGATGACGTACGACCCGCTTCGGATCAGAAACGGTGCGGCGTGCGCGAGCTCGATCGCGCGCGTGCGCGCGCGGTTATACTCTCCCGACCCGCTCTCGCGGGCCTGGATGCTCCTTAGAAAGGAGGTGATCCAGCCGCAGGTTCCCCTACGGCTACCTTGTTACGACTTCATCCCAGTCACCACCCACACCTTCGGCACCTTGCGGCGACTTCGGGTGCAGACGGCTCCCATGATGTGACGGGCGGTGTGTACAAGGCCCGGGAACGTATTCACGGCGCCGTAGCTGATGCGCCATTACTAGCGATTCCGGCTTCATGCAGTCGAGTTGCAGACTGCAATCTGAACTGGGGCCGGTTTTCAGGATTGGCTCCACCTCGCGGTTTTGCGTCCCACTGTACCGGCCATTGTAGCACGTGTGCAGCCCTGGACATAAAGGCCATACTGACTTGACGTCATCCCCACCTTCCTCCTGCTTATCACAGGCAGTCTGATTAGAGTGCCTCCTTGCGGAGTCGCAACTAATCACAAGGGTTGCGCTCGTTGCGGGACTTAACCCAACACCTCACGGCACGAGCTGACGACAGCCATGCAGCACCTGTGCAGCACCCTCGAAGGCCGCCCCGCTTTCACGGGGCCTGCAGCTGCATGTCAAGCCCAGGTAAGGTTCTTCGCGTTGCATCGAATTAAGCCACATGCTCCACCGCTTGTGCGGGCCCCCGTCAATTCCTTTGAGTTTTAGCCTTGCGGCCGTACTCCCCAGGCGGTGCACTTATCGCGTTAGCTCCGGCACGGAGGGGTATAACGCCCCCCACACCAAGTGCACAACGTTTACTGCCGGGACTACCAGGGTATCTAATCCTGTTTGCTCCCCCGGCCTTCGTGCCTCAGCGTCAGTGTCGGTCCAGAAGTCCGCCTTCGCCACTGGTGTTCCTCCCGATATCTACGCATTTCACCGCTACACCGGGAATTCCGACTTCCTCTCCCGAACTCGAGAACCGTAGTTTCGGTCGCCATTCCGCGGTTAAGCCGCGGGATTTCACAACCGACACACGGAACCGCCTACGCACCCTTTACGCCCAGTAAATCCGAACAACGCTCGACACCTCTGTATTACCGCGGCTGCTGGCACAGAGTTAGCCGTGTCTTCCTCCTGGGGTACTATCACTCGCGAACGCTGTTCACGCCCGCGCCATTGTTCCCCCACGACAGCAGTTTACAACCCGAAGGCCTTCGTCCTGCACGCGGCGTCGCTGGATCACGCTTTCGCGCATTGTCCAAGATCCTCGACTGCAGCCTCCCGTAGGAGTCTGGGCAGTGTCTCAGTCCCAGTGTGGCTGACCATCCTCTCAGACCAGCTACCCGTAAGCCTTGGTGGGCCGTTACCCCGCCAACCAGCTGATGGGACATGGGCCCATCCCCAAGCGACAGGTCCTTTCGGATCCCCGCCTTTCACGTCCCCGGCATGCGCCGGAGCGTCACATTCGGAATTACTCCGCCTTTCGGCAGGCTATTCCCAACTTGAGGGCAGGTTGCCCATGCTATACTCACCCGTCCGCCTCTGACCTCTCGCTGTATTGCTACCTCGAAAGGCCCGATCGACTTGCATGCCTAATCCACGCCGCCAGCGTTCGTTCTGAGCCAGGATCAAACTCTCCGTGCAACTTCGTGTTTCCACAAAGCCACAACGGCCCGGCCAGACTCTCGCCCGACCGGTCGTTGTCCTGCCAATTCTTCTAGCCGCAACCCCGCGGTCCGCGGGGCCACGGAAACCCTTCACAAGCCCTGCGCACGTCACACCGCTTCTGATCCGAAGCAGCGTCCGTTCGCCATCGCTGCCAAAGAACTTGCCGGGGGAGGCCCGGCCGCGCTTTCGCGACTGGCCGAACACACACTCGCCCTTGCCCCGTGGACCATTTCCACGAGCTCAGTCCAATCGTCGCGCGTATTCTATCACCCGGATTTCAGCCGGTCAAGCCCCGCACCGATTCGCGGGCCCGGACGCGAATACCGCACTTTCAGAACACCGCCGTCTCCAGCGGAACGATTATCAGACTACCACACCTCCCCGGCCGCTGGCAAGTCCCCTCTCTCGTCCACGTTGTTCTCGAAAGAAATTCCTCAACAGATCCAGACATTCCGCCGCCAGCACACCCCGCGCATACTGGCATCGATGATTTAAATCGCCGTGGTCGAGGATGCGGAACTTCGACACCGCACCGCCGCGCTGGGGATCGTCTGCTCCCCACACCACCCGCGCCACGCGCGCCAGCACCAACGCCCCCGCGCACATCGCGCAGGGCTCCTTCGTCACGTACACCGCCGCGCCCGTCAACCGCCAGTCGCCCAGCGCCGCCGCCGCCTGCGTGATCGCCAGAATCTCCGCGTGAGCCGTGGGATCCCTCAACCGCTCCACCTGGTTGTGCGCCCTGCCGATCAATCGCCCTTCGTGGACGATCACCGCGCCCACCGGCACCTCGCCGGCCGCCGCCGCCGCACGGGCCTCGACCAACGCACGCCGCATGTAATGTTCGTCCATCGCGCCCGAGTCACACCTCTCGGCTGCGTCCTTCATGGCAACACAGTGCGCCGCTCCGCTCGCAAGCTCAAGCGCGCCGGCGACCATCGCCATCCATCGCGCCGCCCAAAGATTGGGTCGGGCGTAGGCGGTACAGTCCAGCGATGCGAACGCGCACCTCCCGTTCACGCCCCGCATGTGCGCCGTGGGCCCCGCACCCGCGGTCGGTAAGGAACAGGTTGACTTTTGATCCGCACACGCGCATCCTAAAATTTTGACGGCGCGCACCGCCGCGGAAACGCAGGAGTTCCCATCGCCATGTCCGTGCATTCGAGCTTGAAACTGGCCGGCGGCAAGACCACCATGCGGCGCAACGTCCTGAAGCGCTTCGAGCGGATCGACATCCTCATGCGCGCCGGCCGGTGGAAGAAGGGCGACCGTGCCTTGGGCCTGCCCAAGACCAAGCCGACGGCCTGACGTCCGACTCCACAAATTTCTGGCCGAATGCGGCGTCGCGGCCCGCCGCCGCTGCGAAGACCTGATGCGGGCCAGGCGCGTGACCGTGAACGGTCGACCGGCCGACCGACCCGGCCTCCGGATCCGCCCCGGGGTCGATGACGTTCGCGTGGACGGACGGCGGGTTCGGCCGCCGCCAAAAATCCTCGTGGCCTTCCACAAACCCCGCGGGGTGCTCTGCACGGTTCGCGACCCCGCCCGCCGGCCCTGCTACGCCGATTTCCTTCGCGGCGCCGGCCTCCCGCGGCTCTTTTACGCCGGGCGGCTCGACGCGGACAGCGAAGGCCTACTTCTGCTGACCAACGACGGCGACTTGTGCGCCCGGCTCATCCACCCCCGCCACGGCGTCCTGAAAACGTACCTGGTGTGGACCGACCGCCCTCTCCCGCCGGAATGGCGCGCGCGCTTCCTCCGCGGCGTCGATTCGGAAGGGGAACGTCTCTCCGCCGTCGAAGTCGAGCCATGGCCGGCCGGCGACGCCCACGCCGTCCGCATCGTGCTGTCGGAGGGACGAAAGCGTCAGATTCGAAGGATGATGGCCGCCGCCGGCCTCCGCGTGCGCCGGCTGCTGAGGGTGCGGATCGGCCCCGTTGAACTAGGCGCCCTGCGCCCGGGGCGCTGGCGACGCCTCAGCGATGCCGAGGCCGCCGCCGTCCGCCGTACCGCGGGCCTCGGGCCGACTGCCGGATGAAGTGCTCCCGGATGTAGGCCGCGGCGGCCTCGAGTCCGGGGAGGATCTTCGTGCAGTACTTCACCATCCAGGGGCTGCAGTCCTTGAACTGAAACGGCGAGAACGCGATGACGAACTTGTGCAGAACGTGGGAGGCGTAGAACACCTCCATTGCGGTGCCGATGGAGGGTTTGCTGTAGTTGACCAGGACGATGTCCGCGTCGCGCACGTCCTGAAGGTCGAACTCGACAATCTCGTTGGCGCTGTCCACCTCTCGGTCCTTGAAGTTCCGCCGCATCGGATCGAGCAGCACGAACGCGTCGCCGAGCAGATCTACCGCGCGCCGCCGCCACTCGCGCGCATGTCCGTCCACCTCGTCCATGATCGGTCCGCAGAGATAGATCTTCTGGCGATCGGGCATGTCGTCCTCCGTTCGTATCCGCCGCCGGCTCAGTCCGCCCGCACGGGCGCGTCGGGCAGTCCCAGCTCGGCCGCGTAGGGCATCGAGGGCCCCAGACGACGAGCCAACCGTATCGCCTCGTCCCGAAACGCCGGGTTTCTGGTCCGGATGTGCTCGCCGACCAGCCAGGACAGCTTCTGGCGGACCCATTCGTCGCGCAGCCGATGGTCGCCCGGCGCAGCGGAGTCGAAATCGAGCGAAAACACCATGTCGTAGGACTTCGTGCCGGACCTTCCGAGAATGCGAATGCCCGCGGGGGGGGCCGAGGCCGGAACCCGGCCGTGGAGCACGAGCGAACGATCGAGGTAGAGATGGGTCAACCGGCGCGGAAACACCTCCTCCTCGCCCAATCCCGACAGCCGGTACGAGAGGTCGGTGAGAACGGGTCGGGCCAGCGAGGCCACCCAGCGGACCAGCGCGTCGGGCAGAACCGACAGGTCCTCGACGATCCGGGATGCCCCGCGATTCTTGTAGCTCAGAAAATCCAGCAGGAAGCGGTTGACCCCCCCGCCGGCCCCGACCGCGAAAACGGACACGCGCCCGTCGTTGTCGTCCGTGAACCGTTGGATGATCTCGAAGTTGTCCTGCAGGCCGACGGTCGGCCGGCCGTCGGTGACGATCACGGCGATCACCGGTCGACCGGGTTCCGAAGGCAGAGAGCGCAGGGTGTCAAGGGCGCCGTAGACATCCGTCATCCCCCGGGACTCCATCTGCTCGATGAACCATCCGGCCCGCGCGCGCACGGTGGCATTGGCGGGCATCCACTCCCCGAAACACCGGGTCACCGTCTCGCGGAAGCTCATGAGGTCGAAACGGTCCACGTCGGCGACGGTCCGCAACGCGCCGTGGAGCCCCTGCCGGCAGGCGGCGACCTTAGCGGCGGTCATGCTGGCGGAGCAGTCCTGCACCAGAAAGAGATCGCGCGGCAGGACCGGCAGCACCTCCTCCGCGGCCCGGCAAATCTCGATGTTCACATAACGCCATGCGGGCTCGTCCGGAGGCGTCCAAGCGGTGACCTCCAACCGGAGGAGATGCTCGATCGGCGACATGCCGGTGACATCCGGCCCCGACTCGCGACTGGCCCGTGCGACCTCCCCGGCGGGCGCGGCCGTCGGGGCCATGCCGGGCTCGATGGCCGTCTGCGCCGGCGTCCGCGGCGGTGGGGGCGGGGGGGCGACCGGTGGCGCATCCGTCGGCGAGGCCGCCGGCATGGGGCCGGGTTCCGCGCCCCGCCCTGTGCCGGCGGCCGACGGGCGGCCGACGGCCACCGGCTCGGCCGACGGCAGAGGGGTGGGCTCGACGATGTCCGGGGCGGCTGCCACCCGCTCGACAGCCGGCACCACCCGCCGCGGGCGGACCGCAGCGGTTTCGGGGACCAGCGTCTCCGAAATTTCCAGCCGCTGCTGGCGCGGCTGCCATTCCGCGCGGGCAGGCGGCAGATCGGGCAGCCCTACGGGGGCGGGTTCGGGCATCGAGGAACGGACGCCCGACTCGATCCGCGAGGGATCGGCCACGTTCGCCTCCGCCGGCGGAACGGGCTGGACGAACGAGCGTTCGGCAAGCTCCGCCAGGTGGGCCTCCGGCCGCTCGATCGGCGGGGCCTCGTCCCACGGCCGGACTGTCTCCACGCGCAGCGGCAGCTCCGGCTCCGAAGCGAGCCACGCGGCAGGTGTGATCCGGATGGGCGGCATCTCTAGAGCCGCCAGCACATGAAGGCCCGCGGAAATGACCGCGGCCAGCCAGGCGGTGCCCATCCGGCCGCGGCGAGCCGGGTGCTGGGTCAGCCATTCGCCGTCGGACCCGACCGTGGTCATCGCCGCCTCTCGGTCCAGCGTCTACCCTTGCAACGAAAGCAGAAACTCGATGTTGCTGCGAGCCTTCTTCAGCCGGTTGATCAGCAGCTCCATCGCCTCCACCGGCGGCACGCCGTTGAGGGCCTTGCGCAGGATCCAGATCTTCTGAAGTTCGTCGGGGTGCAGCAGCAGCTCCTCCTTGCGCGTGCCGGATTTCTCGATGTTGATGGCGGGGAAGATGCGTTTATCCACAAGGTTGCGGTCCAGGCCCAACTCCATGTTCCCGGTCCCCTTGAACTCCTCGAAGATCACCTCGTCCATCCGGCTGCCGGTGTCGATCAGGGCGGTGGCGATGATGGTCAGGCTGCCGCCGCCCTCGATGTTGCGGGCGGCGCCGAAGAACCGTTTGGGTTTGTGAAGGGCGTTGGCGTCCACGCCGCCGGAGAGAATCTTCCCGCTATGGGGCTGCAGGGTGTTGTAGGCGCGCGCCAGCCTCGTGATGCTGTCGAGGAGGATGACCACGTCCCGGTTGCACTCGACCATCCGTTTGGCCATCTCGATGACGATCTCCGCGAGCTGGACGTGCCGCTCGGGGGGCTCGTCGAAGGTAGAGCTGAGCACCTCGGCCTTCGTGTTACGCTGCATGTCCGTCACCTCCTCAGGGCGTTCGTCAATGAGAAGGATGATGAGTTTCACGTCGGGGTTGTTGGCCGAGATGCTGTTGGCGATCTCCTGCAGAAGGACCGTCTTGCCGGTTCGCGGCGGCGCAACGATGAGTCCGCGCTGCCCCTTCCCGATGGGCGTCAGCAGGTCCATCACGCGCATCGAGATGCTGCCGCCCGGCCGTTCGAGCACCAGCCGCTCGTTAGGGAACAGCGGAGTCAGATTTTCGAAGGGCACCTTCGACCGCGCCCGCTCGGGACTGTCGCCGTTGATGCGGTCGACCTTGAGCAGGGCGAAGAACCGCTCCTTCTCCTTCGGCGGCCGGATCTCGCCGTCCACATAGTCGCCGGTCCGCAACCCGAACCGACGGATCTGCGAAGGCGACACATAGATGTCTTCAGGGCAGGGCAGATAGTTGGACAACGGCGAACGGAGGAAGCCAAACCCATCCGGGAGCAGCTCGATCACGCCCCGCCCCAGCATCGTCACGTTGCGCCGGCCGCAGGCCTTCAGGATCTCGAAAACGAGCTCGTGCTTCTGAAGCCCGCCAAAATCCTGCAGCCCGCACTCGTGGGCAAGGGCGTGCAATTCGGGAACGCCCTTGGCCTGGAGTTCATGGAGACGGATGACCGGCCCGAGGGTCGAGATGTTCGGGCGCGGCGAAACCTCGGCGGATTGCGGGGGAGGCGGCGGGAGCTGGGCGGCAGCCGCTGGCGGAGGCTGAGAGGACGGCGGCGGCGGACCGGCGGGCGATGGCGGGGACGGCTCCACGACGACGGCGGCTGGCGAGGTCGCAACGGCGGACGGTGGCGCGGCGGGCGGCGTCTCCGGAACGGCAGACGGGGGCATCAGGTCGTCCACCGATGGCAGGAGATCCTCCGGCTTCAACGTCTCCACCGGCGGGAGGCCGGGCGGTGCCGACGCCCCGTGGGGACGAGGGTGGCGTGGAGGACGTCCGCGGCCGCGCGGCCGCGGCGAGTGATTGGACTCGGCCATCATGTCGTTCTCCTATCGTTCAGGGCCTGGATCCGGCTCCACCAGCTGCGCACCTCGCGCGCCAGATCGGCCCGACGGCCCCGGTTTTCAAGCACGTAATCCGCCTGCCGCGCCTTGATCCGAAGCGGCCATTGCGCGGCCGCTCTGCGGCGCACCTCGGCGGCGGGGACACCGCGTCGCCGAAGTCGCTCGATCACCAAGGTGCGCGGCGCCACCACGCAGGCCACTGCGTCGAAGTCATTCTCCAACCCCGCCTCGAAGAGGAGCGGCACCACCGCCGCCACCGTCCGGTCGCACCGCCGCTGTTCGGCCAGCCAGCGCCGGAGGTCGGCGATCACCACAGGGTGTACGATCGCCTCGAGGTCGGCCCGCGCCCTCGCGTCGCGGAAGACGACGCGCGCCAGGCGGTCCCGGCGCACGCCGCCGTCGGAGCCGAGCACCCCCGCTCCGAACCGCCGGGCCACGGCCCGGATCACGCGCCGGTCGGACCCGAGCCGCTCGTGAACTGCCTCATCGGCGTCCCAAAGCGGCACCCCCATGCGCCGCAGAACCGCCGCCACAGAGCTTTTCCCACAACCAAAGCCGCCGGTGATCCCGATCGCTCGGCCGCGCTTCACGGCGGGGGCCCCTCCTGCCGGAATCCCGCGGCCCGCAATCGCGCGACCTGGTCGAGGACGGCCCGAGCCTGCGCATGACCGGGCATCCGCCGCCACGCTTCGGCAGCGAAGCCCTCCGCCGGCCCCAGCTGGCCGGATTCGACCGCCATCCGCGCCCGCCGGGCCCACTCGTCCGCCTCCGCCTCCACGGCGGAGGGCACAATGCGGAACACGCGGTATTTTGCATTTTGCCACACGCACTGGAACCGCGCCAGACGGTGAGGTGCAAATTCGAAGCAACGCGCCGGCGCCTCGTCGGGCGGATCGAGGGCGTCGGCCATGTACCGCAGGGAGTACTCCGGCCGGCGCCCCGAAAACTCCCCCATCGAATAGACGTACCATCGGGCGCCGAATTGCTCGGCCCAGTCGCGCAGCTCTCGCTCGGTGCCGCGAAACAGCAGTCGTGCGAACGCCTCGACCCGCGCGCGCATCCGCCGGGATTCGAATTTCGGGTGCAACACGATGGGCCGCCGGCCATAGGCCAGAACGAAGGGGCTGGTCTGAAAATTCGCGAGCACCACGTCGCCCGGGGGCGTGTTCCGCCGCATCCACTCGGCCATCTCCTCAAGTTGATCGTGAAAATCCGGTGTCGCGCCAAGAACCTCTGCTCGGCCGAGGGTCGCCCCCGCCTCGGCCGCCACCAGAAGCGCCGCCGAGAGGACCACGGCCACGCGTGGGAGGGGCCGCCACCGCCCCGCCCAAGCGACACATCCCCCAAGCACGGCGGCCGTCGTCAACGCGGCATAAACGTGGAACCGGACGAGCAGGATGAACATCAGCACGGAGAGGACATGGAAAAACAACTGGACTCCAAAGCCGGGAAACGGCAAACGCTTGAGGCGCCCGCTCAGCCACATTACCACAACGACGCCGGATGTCAACGGAAGTGCGAAGGGAAAGAGCAGGCGCAGGATGCCTCCATCGGCGGAATGCAGGGCGGGCGTCCACAGGATGCGCTGGTCGAAGGTCAGCAGCGAAGGGTCCGCAGGCTTGCGGTTGAGAAACCGCAGCTTGGCCCACAGCAGCGAGGCGAAATGTCCATAACGGCCCGACCAGACCAGCGGCGCCGCCGTTCCGACCACCGTGGCCGCCGCCAAGGCCGCAACCCGGCAGAGGGTCGGGCGTACGCCGGCCGCCACGGCCGTCATGCCCGCGAGGAGCGCCCACAGCGGCAAGGTCGCCGGTGACCACGGGAGGCCGTGGTCTCGAAGGTAGGGGCTAATCGCCCAGGCGACGGTCACGCCTATGAGGAGCACGATCGCGGGGCGAGCGCGCGGATCGCGCCACGGCCAGGGACTTCGCCACCACTGCGCCAGCCGGGCCACGCCGGCGAGCATGACCCAGTACTGCGTCAGGTCCCACGTTGCCAGGGCCACCGACAGGCACGCCGCGGACGCCGCCGCGGTGGCGGGGCGCACGGCAGCCCTTGGCGGCGGACAGGTTGTCAGGGCCAAATGGGCGACCAGCCACGGCAGCGCGAAGTTCTCGTGGGAAATCTCCTGGCCGGTCGAGCGCGCAACGGAGGCCGCACCGACGGCATACAGGAGGCCGGCCGCCGCACCACCCGTCCACGAACCGGTCGCCCGCCGGATCCAGAGCGTGACCAATGGAGCGGTCAGGCAGAACCATCCGGCACCGACCCAGCGGATCCGGTCGGTGAGCGTCAGCTCGCCGGGGAGGAGCCGGCAAAGCGCGGCCAGAACATACTCGGACCCCGTGGTGTCGTACGCGAACGTGCGGACGCCGGCCGGGGCCTCGAGTTCGCGGTCCACCGCCGGCAGGCCCTCGCCCGAAAGAATCCGCCGGATCGCGCGGTACCGCAGAGCGCTTTCCAAGGTGAACGGCAGCGGACGGCCGGTCTCGCGCAATTGGAAGCCGACG
>Ga0209721_1001768_pt1 | contig 15131 bp, 9 predicted proteins | sample TshhotsprinmetaG_FD_184139 | JGI IMG/M metagenome (GOLD analysis project Ga0209721, IMG submission 184139) | Hot spring microbial communities from South Africa to study Microbial Dark Matter (Phase II) - Tshipise hot spring metaG (SPAdes)... | ecosystem: Environmental > Aquatic > Thermal springs... | reverse complement strand
CAGCATCCGGCCCTGATGCCGCTCGGCCTCTTGCCAGGCGAAGACCATCGCTGCCTGCTGCGCCGCCAGACCGTGGTAGTGCAGTGCCTTCTCCGTCGCGCCGCCGACATCAAAGTGGTGGGCCAGCATACCGGCGAGAGGGACAGGATCGGCATAAAGCCGTTCCATTGCTTCACCGACCAGACGGTGCAGGCGTTGGCGACGGCGGTGGTGGATGGTGGTGTACGTCACGGCCTGTCCCAGATAGTGCACAAACTCGTAATCGCGCTCGATGCGCCCATGCCCCTCGCGCAAGAAACCACGTTCCAGTAGTTCATCCACCGCTTGCAGGGCGGTGTCCTCATCCATCCCTATGGCGCGACAGACGAGATCAAAGTCAAAGGCGCGCCCCGCCACCGCCGCGCCCGCGATCCATTCGCGCGCCGGTGGGGACAAATGCCCCAGGCGCGAGGCGATCAACGCGCGCACGTTGCCGGGCACGGGCAGAGCGCCTTCAGGTAGAGACATTTCTGTGAGCGAACGCAGAGTCTCTATGATAAAGAAGACATTGCCCTCGGTGTGCGCGTACAAGCGAGCGACGAATTCGGCATCGGCATCGGCCTTGAAGATGCGCCGGACCAGTTCAGCGAGCGCCTCCACCGGCAGAGGCTCCAGAGTGATCTGCTGCGCCAGTCCATCACGCGCCAGTTGCGTCGCCATCGTCACCAGCGTGTGCGTTTCACCGATCTCCTCTGTGCGAAAGGTGCCCAGGATGAGCACGCGCTGCGCTGCCGTCTGGCGCACCAGATAATGCAGCGCGGCCAGCATGGAATCGGTTGCCCAGTGCAGATCCTCAAACACGATGAGCAGGGGCGTACGCAGGGCGAAATCGCAGATAAATGCGGCGATGGCGTGAAACAGGATGTCCTGCCGTTCCGGCTGGAGGGCGTCCCGGGCAAATATGGATTGAGCCGCCGGACCGCCCAGTTCTGGAGCGAGCCGCGCGAGTTCGCGCCGCGCCCATGCCGGTAGGGTTCGGGTGACCCGTTCCTCCTGTATCGTCAGACCGCGCAGCAGGTCGGCGAGTGGCTGGTAGGGGAGCATGCGCTCGGGTTCATAGCAGTGGGCATGGGTAACGATGCCGCCATGCCAGCGCACCGTGGCCGCGAATTCTTCAACCAGACGGGACTTGCCGACGCCGGCAACGCCGCCGATCAACACCACACTGCCATGCCCTTGTGTCGCCTGTTCCCAGCGCGCGTGCAGAGCATCCATCTCTCGTGCGCGTCCGACGAACGGCGGGCGTTCAAGGCTGCCCCTGCGCGGCGGCGTTCCCGCACGGCGGGGTTCGGCCGACAAAGGGATCATAAACTGTGCACCGAGAATGTCTTGCGCCTGCGCAAGCATTTCGGGGGAAGGGGCAAGGTGGAGTTCTTGCTGTCGGGTCTCGCAGCAGTCCTGCCACTGCCGCCGTGCGCCAATCAGATCGCCCAGGGCGACGAGGGCGCGCATCAACGCCAGGTGGATATTCTCCGCCAATGGATCATGAGCGAGGTATTTTCGCGCGTAAGTCAGCACCTCTCTGGCATTGCCCCGTGCAGTATGCCAGACGACGAGCCGGCTCAGCGCGTCAAGGTACAGGCCCTCCAGGTGATAGCGCTCCGCGATACACCAGTCTTCGTAACAGCCCTCCAGCAGATCGCCGCGGTAGAGCGCAACCGCCTGCCGCAACGCATCGGCAGCGTGTTGCTCATCCGGGGCGTTGCGACTGCTGTCCAGGTGCGCTTCAAATGCGGCGACGTCAAGCCAGAACGAACTGGCCGGGTTGAATTGCACTGACACCGCATCCGCCAGGAGATAGTCTTCGCCAAGCAGCCGGCGGATCCGCCACAGTGCGGTGGCGAGGGAGTGGCGCGCGTGAACATCATCGCGGTCGCCCCAAAAAAGCGTGGCGAGTTCATCGCGCGTGTGCGGCCGCTCGCGGTGCAAGATGAGGTAGGCCAGGAGCGATTGCGTTTTGTGCGTGGCAAGCGGTGGAAGCAGCGCATCATCCTGCCGAAACTCTGGGCGTCCAAGGAGGTAGATAGCCAGATGGGCGTGGGAGGACTTTTCAGGGTAAATATCAACCATTTTCACCTTACCTCAAGCAATCATCAACAAAGCCTTTTCAGGACCAGGCAACGACATGGTAGCCGATGCCGAACCCTTCTGACTCTCCTGAAAAAAGACGCCACACTCTGGCCCCTTTCTTTGGAGGTGCACACCTATCCGCTGCTGCCCAGGGAAGCACCGTGTGGGCAGTCATACGGGATGGCGAAGGCAACCCAACAGGTGGCGGCTGAGCCGCGCCACCGAAGACGCTGTCCGCTCCAGCCACAGGTTGGGCGGGCCTGATGCCCATTCCCAAGAAGCGGGCCGGATGGATAGCAGGATGGATGATCGCTTGTGGGGAGGGGATGAGAGGTTTAGGGGATGAGAGGTTTGAGGGATGATGGTGGGGGCGAAAGCATCCTGTTTGGCCCTGTACCGTGCCTTGACGGTTGGCGGGCCTTGTGGTAGAATCTCTTCTGCCAGGCGGTCCGCCTCACCGCCTCGGCCAATGCCTCGGGCTTCCCTATCAAGCCGCGAGGCGTTTTTGTTTTCTGATAGAGATTATACTCCTTTCTCGTCGCAGCGCAAGTGCATAGACCGCAACGCTACGTTGTGCCTCTACCAGTATACCACAACTTCCCCCATCCTCCGTCGCGCGCGGTTTCGGGTAAAGGGGGCGCACGAAGCGCAGGTTGAACACACACGGGTTTTGTTGCGAATCAAAGGACGTCGCAAAGACGCGTCAACTCAGGCGTTGTATATCCAGCAATTGGCAGATTATCCGCAGCGCCGAAGGCGCTGTCCGCTCCAAGCGCAGGTCAGGTGCACTCCCTGCCAACAGACGCCAGATCGGACCAGCCGTAGCCCACTTCAACCAGCTCCGCACCGCCGATCTGGATCGTCTTCTCGGCTATCACCTGCCCTCCAAGGGCCTCATAGAATCTCCGATACGGATTGTCCCTCAACACCCAGATCACCAATGACCTGTACCCACGACTGAGCAGGTCGCCTGCCACCGCTGCTACCAGTGCCCGCCCAATGCCTTGACCCTGATATGCCTTGAGCACGTAGATCGCATACAGCTCCCCATCGTACTCCAGAAGCGGCTCTCGCAGCGGACCGCCGCAGGCAAAGCCCACTACCTCACCACATTCATTTTCAGCCACAAACAGCCGCGTCTGGCCTTCCGGATCGCCCAGGACTTGTGCCACCCTCTCAGCATTCCGCGCGTAGTCCAGATTCGCCAGGCACTCCTCTGGCACAATCCCTCCATAAGTCGTGCGCCAGGTATCCACGTGCACACGAGCAACTGCTTGAGCATCGTCAACTCGGCCTGGTCGGATCATCATAGGGTGCACCCAACGATAGGGGTCAGGCGTGCGGCAGGTGCGGCGCAGTACCTACGAGAGCAGACCTGTTCATGCATGGTTCCCCTCCACCAGTTGGCGTTGTACTTGTTCTGTAGCAATCATTTTCTGCCTCATGATACATCAAACATACATCAAACGCAACAATTGTGCAACCAAAGGTCAAACTGTTCAAATGGCGGAGAGACCGAGTCCGCCCCAGGACTCCAAGTCCGTCCTGTAGATAGGTCCTCCGCCATTGACCTAAAAACCATTCCAGGGTATCATACTGGATACCTCCTCCTGTCCCAGGGCAAACCGGTGATACCGCCCCAGGGCCACCAAGCTCGCCCGTAGACCGGTTCGCCTGCCCGGGAGAGCGCAGAGAATGGAGGGCCGCCTCCCAGCGAGCCCGCATACCAGGATGCTTCGGGCGCCCCAGGCTTCTTCCCTGGTGACATCGGGAGGAATTCATCTCTCCCCCGCCCGCAGGGCAGGGGGAGGGGGGGACTAAGGGGGGTGAGGGGGCATTTGCCCAAAATCACTACTCACTGGAGTGACTACCCAGACCTTATAAGGAGGGAAAAATGAAACTGGACGGGAAAGTCGCGCTCATCACCGGAGCAGGTACAGGCATTGGCGCCGCAATTGCCCAGCGGTTCGTCGCCGACGGGGCGAGGATATGTATCACCGGCCGCCGTCAGGAAGCGCTGGATGAGGTAGCCCACTCGCTGCCAGCAGGGACGGTGATAACATGCGCCGGGGATGTCACCCGGCTGGAAGACGCCCAGCGAATGGTGGAGACGGCGCTGCAATTCACCGGCAAACTGGACGTCCTGGTGAACAACGCCGCTATAGACCCCGGGGGGAAAACCGTCGTTGAAATAGAGCCCGAACTCTGGCACAGAGTTCTGGAAACCAACCTCACCGGCCCGATGTACCTGATGAAGGTGGCGATCCCCCACATGATTGAGGCGGGTGGTGGCTCTATCATCAACATCGCTTCCCTGGGAGGTCTGCGCTGCCTCCCGGGTATGCCGGCCTACTGCACGTCCAAGGCGGGGCTCATTATGCTCACCCAGCAGGTCGCTCTGGATTTCGGGCCGTTCAACATCCGCTGCAACGCAGTCTGCCCGGGCGGCACGAGGACGGCAATGCTGGAGAAGTCCCTCAGCCCCCTCGCCGAGGCGCTGGGGACGGACCTGGAAGACGTCTTCCGGCGCATCTCCGCGATGGTGCCGCTGAGGCGGACGGCAACACCCGATGAGATCGCCGGCATTTGCAGTTATCTCGCCAGTGATGACTCCTCGTTCGTGACCGGAGCAGCGATCCTTGTAGACGGAGGGGCCGCGATTGTGGACGTCTCCGGCGCCGCGCTGACCAGTGTCGGCGTCAAGTGGGGCGTGTGAGAAAACCCATCACTCCCAGATAAGGAGGTTTATCATGCCGCAACAAGAGGGTAGCCCGGACTACAAGTATGAGGACTACGCATCGGAGGTGGCAGCCTACCGCCTCCCTCCCACCGAAGCGCTGGTGGGGCAAAAACTCAAGATTACGCTGGACTCAGGAGTCGCCTTTGACCTGGAGTTCGTGGAGCCCCACAAGGTCGTCTGGCAGAGAGGCAACGAGAGCGGCACGGACTGGTGCGAGGTAGTGGGAGTAGCACCCAACACCTATTTCATTGACATGACCTTTGCCCACCAGCCTCGTCAGTCGCAAACCTTCATCGTCAACGTGGAAACCCGGCAGGTGCTCGGAGTCCGCACAATTATGCGCGAAGGCGACGTCGGCAAGGAACCCCGGGCGGTGCATGAGTTCTCGCCCGGCGTGCTGGGCGATCCGACCATCCCCCCCACAGGGCGCAAGCCCGCGCCCACGCGCGATCTTATCGGCCTGCGCGGGCTGTATGACTATGGCCCCAACCAGTGTTTTGAGCACATCTACCTGAACTCCGAACGCTATGCCTGGCACTGCATCATCGGCCCGCTGCGCGGTCAGGCGGATGTGGACCTCTCCACCATCTACAAGTTTGACGACAACCAGTATGTCTTCGCTTTCCGCGAATTTGGCCTGCCTGTCTCCACTGTTTTCTTCTACAATTGGGATCAGATGAGGAGCACGGGCAAATTCTTCGCCATCGGGTCCGACGGGAAGATCGCCAATACGCCGGCCGGGGCCTTCATCCGGAAACTCTCTGTGGCCTTCTATCCGCCCGACAGGCAACCGATATAGACCCGAAAAAGGGGGTGCGGCGGGCGGCGAAGCCGCCCGCCGCACCCCTCCGCCCCCTTTGCAGAACCCGCCCGCAGCCTACTCCCCCACCACCACCAGGAGCGGTGGCTGCATGCCCCGCAGGGAGGGGTTGTAGTAGTCGTAGACGGTGGCGGCGGGAATCTGCGCCCGCAGCGGGAAGCGCGCCCGCAACCGGTAGTCAAACTCCACCGAACCGCTCAGGTTCTCCAGGTACAGGATAATCTGCCGTCCGGTCAACTCATACCGTTTGATCTGAGTCGGCGCGCCCGTCGTCTGCGTGACCAGTTGGTCCAGGTCCTCTCGCACCACCTCAAAGCCGGGCGGCACACCCAGGTCCACAATCACCCACTGCGCCGGGACGATATCGTTCAGCCGGATTTCCACATGCGCCCTCACCGTCTCGTGGACCGCCAGTTCGGTGCGATCGTAGGTGACGCGGATGTCTATGGGCCCAGATGTCGCCGGGGCTTGCTCCCAGGGGACGTAGTAGACGGTCGTCACCTGGTACAGGAGCCCCTGGGCATCTCCGGATACCTGCAGGGTGACCCGATTTTCGCCCACGGGCACGTCGTCAAAGTAGACGGTGTGCACGACGCCCGCCTCTTCGGGCCGGAGGACGACGTCCTGGAAGGCTCCGCCGTTCAGGGTGACCCGGACGGTCGCATTCACCGTCTGGTCGCTTCCCCGCTCCAGCGAGAGGATGAAGGCCTTCAGCGCCAGGACGGTCGCCTGGGTGGTATCCCAGGTGCCGAAGGTGTCCTTGGCGCGCACCAGGTAGGTGAGTCCCCCCTGAACCAGGCGGGGGTCGCCTTCCGCCCGCATCAGCGCGTAGGTCGCCAGCGCGGTGGTTTCCAGAGCGGCGCTGCGGTCCCGAGCCCCGGTGAAGGACTCCACGTCGCTGGTCCAGTAGGCGGCATCGTTCTCCACGATCGCCGCCTCTTCCAGTCGGCCAAGCAGCGCGGCGGCCTGACTGCGGAACCGGTCGGAAGCGGTCAGACTGTTGACCATCAGCGCCAGGACGTAGGGATCGTCGGCCTCGTGGGCGTGGACGACCAGATACTGGAGCGCCCGCTCCACCTGGGGCGTCTCCTCGTAGCCCGCCTCCACCAGCGCCCAGGCGACGTAGGCAGTGATCGGCAACCGGGCGTTGGCGAGTTTCTGCCACGAGGCGAAGTGGACACCGGCGTATGCGGGGTCCCAGGAGCCGTCCCCGTTCTGCTGCGCCATCAGCCATTGGGCGATCCGGTCAATGAGCGCCGGGTCCACCGGGTAGACGCGGGCCATGTCCGAGAACTCCATCAGCCCGTAGGCGGTGTGCATCAAACTGGGCGGCGCGTCGCCGAAGAGGGAGAAGCCCCCCGGATGCCCCGGCACCTCAAAGGTCAACAGCCGCTGGTAGCCCATCGCGATGTACCGCTCGGCGGTCATCCGCAGTTCCGGCGTCGCCTTGCCGGTGCGATCCAGGTAGTCCAGCACCAGCACGTTGGGATAGGTGGCGGACGAAGTCTGCTCAAAGCACCCGCTGGGCATCTGCAGCAACCTCTCCAGCCCGTCCACCAGTTGCGCCGCCGGGCCGGGGTACACCTTGACCTCCACGCGGGGGGTGCCAGGAATGACCCCGGCGGGGACGGTCACCGGAACGGTGGCCCCGTCCCCGGACAACCAGTCGGAGAAGGTGGCGCGCTGTTCGGTGCCGTCGGGAACGACGGTCACCTCACGGGCGACCGCGTCGGACATCTTTTCGCCCCAGGCGGTGACCTGTAGCGAGAAGCGGCCGAACCGCTCGGCGCGGATGCGGAAGTAGGTAACCTCAATGTCGTTGGGGCCGACGGTCAGGACGGCGCGGTAGGGGGAGTTGCCACCTTCGGTCGGGAGAACGGTGTACCAGTCCGCCGGTTCCAGTTCCAGAACGACTTCCTGTTCCTCGGAGAGGTAGTTGTAGACGGCGACGGGGATGCTCACCTCGTCCCCCTGGGTGAGGGCGACGGGCAGGTCTATGTCCACAAAGAAGTCCTGGAAGACGCGGATGGCATAGGTGGCCGCGCCCAGTTCGCCCCGCTGGGTGCTGGCCAGGGCGGTCAGCCGCCAGGTGGTGATGGAATCCGCCATCGGGATTTGTAACTGCAGGCGGCCGTTCTCGTCGGTGATGGCCTGGGGGTTCCAGTACAGGGTTTCGGGAAAATACTGGCGCAGGCGGGGCCGCTCCGCCTGGGCCGCAACCTGACCGGGCGACCGCGCTTCGGCCGGGGCGGGGGTGGACATCGGGGCCGGCAGTGCTTCCTGTGCTGGCGGGGGAGTGGGGGCGGCCATCGGCGCGCAGCCGGTCAGCAGGCCGGCGGGGAAGGCGTACACCACCGGGTTGCCCAGCGTGCGCGCCAGCCGGGAGGTCGTCCAGGGCATCTGGGCCATGTAGATGACCAGCACAATCAGCAGGAGGGCCAGGGCGACGGCGACCCACCCGGGGGTGCGCTGGCCTTCCAGAATGAGCCCCTGCCCCAGGGTCACCAGTCCGAGGATGAGGAGCAGGAATCCCGCAAAGATGAGCAGCAGCAACCCCGGCCGGGGGTCACCGCCCTGTTCGGCAACGTAGATGGTCATCCCCAGAAGGATCACGTAGGCCAGCAGGAGCACCAGGACGATCTGGACGCGCGTATCCTGCTCCCGCCACCCGTAGTAGGCCAGCCCGGCGAAGAGTCCCAGCCAGACCAGCAGCGTCAGCACAAGCGCCCCCGTCTCCAGCGCCGCCCACAACGAGATCATCACGGCACCCACGACCACCGCGATGACAGGCGAGATGAAGAGGAAAATCAGGAATCCCCATCCCGCGCGGGACGCCGCCCGGCCCAGGACTCCGCTCGCCCGCAGCCCCTGGATCACGGCGACGCCCAAGAACAGGGGGAGAACAGTGAGCGCCCAGCCCAGCCCTTCGCCCAGGGCCGCCATCGCCGTCCGCTGTTGCCGGGTGATGGCAGCCAGTTTTTCGGCGTAGGTGCGGACGATCAGCGAGAAGTCGGTGGCGGAGGTGCCCGCCCAGGAGGCGCGGGCGGCCTTATCCTGCTGCTGGCGGATTTCCGTCTCGGTCTCCCGGTCCAGCAGGATGGGGACGGAGAACCCATGCACCTCGTAGCGGGGCTCCAGGAGTTCCCGTTCCAGCAGGAAATAGAGGCGGGCGAAGCCCGGCGCCTGCTCCTCCAGGGCGAAGACCGACTCGTCCACGATCGCCAGCCCCAGCGCCGCCTGGACCGGGCCTCCCCCGACGAGGGTGCGGAAGTCCAGGGTGGCGGTATCGCCGGGGCGGTAGGTATCGGCGTCGCTGGCGACCTGGATGGTCACATCCCGGGGCATATCCACCACCACCAGACGGGTGTCCCGGGCGATGGTGCCATCTCGCAGGACGCGGTAGGCGTGGAGTTCCAGAGTGCCAAACATCGTCTCGTCCAGGTCCACGGCGAAAACGGCGCGGCCGTTGCGAACCGGCGCGGAGCGGGTGCTGATCGTCTGCCCCTCCCGGACGATGTCCAGGTAGACCGCGCCGCCCGAGGCGGTGGTCAGCACTTCCAGGCGCATCGTGTCGCCGACCTGGTAGGCGGCCCGCTCCGCCCGCAGCAGGATGGTCTCCGGGGACCAGTCGGCGCCCAGGGGGATCGTCTTTTCGGCCCGCGCACCGCGGGAATCGCGGGCCTCTACGGTCAATGTGACCTCCACGGAACCCGGGGGGACGTAGAGGAACTCCGCCAGTCCATACGGGCCGGTCTTCAAATCCTGTCGCCGGCCTTCCACCCAAACGGTCACTTCCGTATCGGCGGGGCGGCCGTCGGGGTAGGAAGTGAGGATGAAGATGATATTCTCCACCCCGGGCTTCAGCACCCCGCTTTCGGGGATGGTGTCTATGTGGATGAGTTCCCGGCTCACCGGCAACATCCGGCTGATCGCTTCCCGGTGGTTGGCCTGGTCTATGACCTCCACCTCCAGCCCGAACTCCGCCAGATCCGCCCCCGGCGCGCCGCCGACAAAGAAGGGGGGCAGGTCAAAGGTAAATTCAAAGACGCCCTCTTCGTCCGTTCTTCCCCCCACTTCCACCACCTGGACCTTCTCCACTTCGTATGCGTAGCCGCGCAGGGTCACCCGGCCCCCGGCGACGGGCTTGCCGAAGAAGTACTCCGCCCGGACGTGCCCCGAGACCTGATCGCCAGGCCGGTAGAAGGTACGGTCGGTCTCCACGGTGACGCGGAACTTAGGCAGGACGTAGGGCTGGACGGTGACGGTGCGCTCGGAGACGGTATCGCCCAGGATGGCCTGTATGGTGTATCGGCCCTGCGCCGCATGGGGAGAGAGAGGGAAGTCCAGCGCGGCGATCCCGAACTCGGAGGCGGCGACGGCGCGGCGGATGAGTTTATCGCCGTCGGGGTCGGTGATGACGAATTCCACCTCCCGGCCCGCGGCGGGCTTCATGTCCACCGCGCCCAGGGCGAGGGCGCGGACGTGGATCGTCTGACCGGGCTGGTAGATGGGCTTGTCGGAGGAGACGAAGATTTTGTACGTCCGCTCCACGGTGATCGGGCGCGCGACCCGGTCCCGCCCCAGTTCCGAGTGGGTCTCCACCACAATCTGCGCTTTGCCTTCCAGGTCGTCCGGGACGGTGAAAGTTACCTCCGCGGTGCCCTGGGGGTCGGTGGTCCCCTCAAAGACGACGGCGGAGAGGCCGGGGGCGCGCTCCAGGCGGACGCGGATTTCGGCCCCGGGGACCGGCGTGCCGTCGTCCACGGAGCGGACCACGACGCGCAACGCGGCCGGACTGCCGGGAGATAGTTTCTCCTGCCCCAGGACGATGGTCTCCTGCTGGTCCGGCCCAACGGGGTGCGTGGCCCGGTAGGTGGCGACGCCGAAGAGGAGGACGACGATGGCCATCAGGGCCTGCGCGACGTAGACCCACTGGGGCCAGAACGCCCGCCGGGGGGTGCGCCGTTCGGTCCGGCGGCGCAACCGCTCCCGGATGCGCTCATCGGCGGCCGTGGGCAGGCGGACGGGGTCCAGCGCAGTGTGGAAAGTCGCTCCCAGGCCGGTGCGCAGCGCCTGCAGGCGGGCCAGTTCCTCCCGGCAGCGGGCGCACTGGGCCAGATGGCGCTCCACCTCGGCCCGCCGTCGTTCATCCAGTTCTCCATCCAGATACGCCAGCAACTCCCATTCTACGTGCATCTCACACCCCCGCGATGGCTCCGGCGGTCTCCACCGCTTCCTGCCTCTTCAGCCATATCCGCAGGTTCTGGTGGGCCTGATGGAGCCGGGATTTGACGGTGCCGACGGGCACCTCCAGCACCCGCGCGACTTCGTCGTAGGAGAGGTCGCTCTGATAACGGAGGACGATCACGATGCGCAGATGTTCGGGGAGACGGTCCACAGCCTGCCAGAGGAGGGAGGCCTGCTCACGGCCGAGGAAACTATTTTCGGGGTCGTCTTCTGTGCGGGAGGACGGGAGTTGTTCCAGGCGGTCCACCACCTCATCCCAGTCGGCCGAAGGTGGGGGCCTGCGCCGCAGATGGGCGCGGCAGCGGTTGACGGTGAACCGGTAGAGGTACGTCTCAAAGCGGGCCGGGCCCCCTATCCGGTAATTGGGCAGCGCGCGCAGGAGGTCCATAAAGGTGTCCTGGACGACCTCCTCGGCGTCGCCGCTGTTGCGGGTGAGGAAGAAGGCAATGCGGTAGATGTAGTCCTTGTAGCGGTCGTAGAGAGCCTCAAACGCCAGGGGTTGACCGCGCTGGAACCGCTCAATCAGGTCCTCGGTAGAGACGGCCATTTTCTCCTCCTCGGGACGGTCGGCGGGTGCTTCTACGGGTTACATGCCAGCGCGGGGCAAAAAGTTCGCGGAAGTTGGAGAGATGGGTGGGATTTACAAAATGATAACACAAATTGCCCCGAAGTCAATGCGGGAGACCGCTGGCTTGCGCAGCCAATCGTTTTGAGAGAGTGGCGCGCCCGCGAAAAGGGGGAAAGTGGGGTTTGTGGGGGCGGCGAAGCCGCCCCCACAAACCCCACACCCCACCCCTTCCCCATGCAGGGCGAATTGCTGCACAAGCCCCTCAGAAACTTTGCTTGCATTTTTCAGGAAGATTTCATATAATCAGAGACGTCTTGCGCTTTTCCGAAAGCGCTGCTCCGAAGCACTCCGAAGGCAAGGAGGAGAATATGAAAGAGCGCTTGCGACGGCTGTGGCGGGCCTTCGTGAACTTCGCAATCATCTTCTCGTTTATCGTCAACTGCATCCTGGTCCTGGTGTTGCTCCTGGCGGCAGGCCCCCTGCTCCAGATCAAGACCAACCTCCTGGAGCCCCTGCTCTACAACCTGGACGATGCCTTCCAGGGCCTGGGGCGGACAGTGATCCGGACAACGGTCCCGGTAGACCAGCCCATCGGCATCCAGTTTGACCTGCCGCTGGACCAGCCGCTGGACCTGGATTTTGACCTCACCATCAACCAGGATACGACGGTCGTCTTGCTCCGCGACACCTCTATCCCCAACACCACCGTCTACCTCAACAACGTCCCAGTAAGGACGACCGTTGTCTTGCCCGCGGGCACACCGTTGCCCGTCCGCCTCAACATGGTGGTGCCGGTGGAGAAGACCATCCCGGTGCGGATGACGGTCCCCGTGAGCCAGACGGTGCCCATCCGGATGGAGATTCCGGTGACCATCCAGTTGGGGCCAGCGGGGCTGGACCCGGCAGTCCAGCGGCTGCGGGACGTCTTTGTGCCAGCGCGGGCGCTGATAGAGAGCATCCCCGATAGCGTGCGATTTCGCTGACAACCCAGCGCCGATCGGCCAACTCTTACGACCCAACCCATCTGTACCCGGAGGAATGCAGATGTCCGCATCTACATCCACACCCACCAGCAATCTGTCCCGGAAGGCAGTCCTCAAGGGATGGATTCAATTATCCCGCCCCCCGTTCCATCTGGTGGGCGTCCTTCCCTTCATCCTGGGCGCCGTCGCTGCCTGGCGGCTGTACGACGTCTTCCACTGGCCCATCTTCCTGCTCAGCGTCGTTGCCGTGGTCTTCATCATGCTCGCCACCTACTACGCCGGAGAGTACTACGACTTCCGCGTGGACCAACTCTCCGCCCAGATGGAACGGAACATCTTCTCCGGCGGCTCCCAGGCCCTTTTGAAAGGACTCCTGCCCATAGAGCACGCCCGGATCGCCAGTTACGTTGCCCTCGCCCTGGCAGGAGTCGTCGGCCTGGTCCTGCAATTCGTCTTCCGCACCGGCCCCTGGACCATCCCCCTGGGGCTGGTCGGGATGATCGCCGGTTTCTACTACTCCACCCCACCCTTCCGGTGGGTTCAGCGGGGGATCGGCGAACTGCTCATCGGTTTCTGCTACGGCTGGCTTCCCGTGGCGACCTCTTTCTACCTCCAGGTCGGCCGGATAGACCCCATCGTCCATTATCTCTCCCTCCCCATCGCCTTCACCATCTTCAACGTCATCCTCATCAACGAATTTCCCGACTACCCCGCTGACCTTATGGAGGGCAAGCGCAACCTGGTCGTCCGGCTGGGGCGCGAGCGGGCGGCGTATGTGTACGTCGCCGCTGCGGTCGCGGCGGCCCTCTCCGGACTGATGGCCGTCCGGATGCTTCCGCTGCCAGCCCTTCCCCTCTATCTGCCCGTCGCGGCCCTCACCCTGCTGGTGGCGGGGATGATGCTCCGGAAGGACTACCGGGACCGGGTGAAACTGGAGCGGATGTGCGCGCTCACTCTGGTCACCAACCTGGGGACGGCGCTGGCGAGCATCCTGGGGCTCTGGATCGGAGGGTAACCCCAGGCTGACAGTCATCCGAAATAAATCAGCACCTGAGAACCCAATGGCTAAAACCGCTTTTTCAGACTGGCCTCTGAAATCGGTCTTCTGGCCCCCCACCCTGGTCCTGCGACAACTGGGCAGCGTCCTCTATTTCAGTTACCTGATCCGCTGGAAGCAGTTACCCCGCTGGTTTCTCCGGCACAGCATCCCCTCCCTGCCGGTGGCGGCGGGGGCGGTGGGGATGGGCTGCATCGGCTTCCCCAACCACCCCGCCTGGGAGGTAACGGCAGCCTGCAACCTCCGTTGCGTCCACTGCCACGCGGCCGGAGGCCATCCCGCGCCGGGGGAACTTTCCACCGAAGAGGCGAAACGCTTCATTGACAAACTGGCCGAGGTCAGGGAATTCCGGATGCTGGTCTACACCGGCGGGGAGCCCCTGGTGCGGCCCGACCTGCCCGAACTCCTCCGCCACTCCCGCAAGGCCGGTTTCACCAACGTCATCGCCACCAACGCGACCCTGATCACCGACGAAGTCGCAATGGAACTTCGGAAGGCGGGGGTCGTCGGAGCAGCGGTGAGTCTGGATTCCGTCCGGGCGGACGTTCATGACAATATTCGCGGTGTTCGGGGCGCCTTTGACCTTGCTATTCGGGGCATTCACGCCCTTCGCAGGGCAGGTATCCTGGTCCAGGTCAACATCACCGCAATGGAGTACAACTTCGCCGACCTGGAGGAATTGATCGCCCTCGCCGACGCCGAAGGCGCCGGGATTATGCTGATGTATCAACTGGTCCCCGTCGGCCGGGGGAACGACATCCGGGACGCGACGCTCACGGTCAACCAGAACGAACAACTGTTAAAGTCTCTGGCCCGGATGCAGAAACGGGTATCCACCATCATTGAACCCGTCGCCGGTCCCCAGTACTGGCCCTATCTGATGACCCAACGGGGTCATATGAACGGCCTGTGGCTGAAGTTGGCTCGTCCGGTCTTTCACGGCTGCTCCGCCGGACGGGGATTTGTCTACATCAAGGCCAACGGCGACGTCTGGCCCTGCCCGTTCGTGGAGGTCAACTGCGGCAACGTCCGGGAGACCCCCTTCCGGAAAATCTGGGCGGAGAGCGAAGTTTTCCGCAACCTGAGGAATCGGGAAAACAGCCGGAAGGGGCGGTGCGGGACGTGTGCCTATCGCGCCATCTGTGGCGGCTGCCGCGGGCGGGCCTACGCTTACACGGGGGACTACCTGGCCGAAGACCCGTTATGCTTCTTGCACCCGAAAACATGAGACACGCTCCGCTGTTCGGGCTTGGGTGGCAATCCACCCTCCTGGCAAAGCGGAGAAGAAACTAGCCACCTGACACTTTCGGCTCATATCCAGACCTCGTGCAGGCGGGGAAAAGAGGGGTTTCGGGGCGGGCGGCCGAAGGCCGCCAGCGCCAAACCCCTGTAAGGGCAAGGCTTGTCCTTGCCCTTTCCTCCCCGTGGGGTTGTAGGGGCGGACGATCCGTCCGCCCCTACCGCCGCACGGGGAGGGGGGAGAAAAGATGGGGTTTTGCGGGGCGGCGGCGAAGCCGCCGCCCCGCAAAACCCCTCTCTGTCCCCCCTCTCCCCCGCCCGTCAGGGCAAGGGGGAGAGGGGGGTAAGGGGGGTGAGGGGGCTGAAAA
>Ga0209721_1001767_pt1 | contig 15143 bp, 12 predicted proteins | sample TshhotsprinmetaG_FD_184139 | JGI IMG/M metagenome (GOLD analysis project Ga0209721, IMG submission 184139) | Hot spring microbial communities from South Africa to study Microbial Dark Matter (Phase II) - Tshipise hot spring metaG (SPAdes)... | ecosystem: Environmental > Aquatic > Thermal springs... | reverse complement strand
TCTGCTCGGCACTCGCCAAAGCGGACATATCGCGGCGGTAGGTTTCCATCTCTACACGCAGTTGCTGGCGCAGGCAGTGCGCTACTTGAAGGGGGAAAGCCCCCCACCCCAGTCGCCGGTAGCGACTCCTACTGTCACCATTGATTTGCCTGTGCCAGCCTATATTCCCACCGCCTATGTCGGCGAACCCTCGCTCCGCATTCAGCTTTATCGCCGCCTGGCCGAAATCAATTCGCTGGAACGCCTCCAGGAAATGCGCGAGGAATTGACAGATCGCTTTGGCCCGTTGCCGCGTGCTGTGCACGGCCTGCTGTTTCAGATCGAGGTCAAACTGCTGGCTCAGCGCGCCGGGGCTTCGGCGGTCGCAGCGGAAGGAAATCAGATAGCGATCCGACTGCCCTATCTGGCCGCCGTAGACCGTTCGGCGCTGCAGCAACTGCTGGGCGAAGATACGCGCGTCAGCCGTACCGCTGTCTGGTTTGCCTATGCCACGCACAGTGAAGAAGCGTGGCAGGATCGCCTGCGCGATATTCTGGATCGCCTGGGCACGTCCAGAAACCGGGCAGAGCAAATCCCACATTTATCCACATCTGCGGGATAGTGTGGGATTCATAGTGGGAAAACATGGGATAACGTGGGATATGTGGGAAATGAAGCGGGTTATGTGGTGAAGTGCGGGATAATATCCCACCATCCTACGCTTCAGGTGGCCAGTTTAGGCCGAATATTCCACACACATTCCCACCGTGCCCGGCCCCACATGTACGCCCAGCACAGCGGCTGCATACGACAGGAAAACCTCACGCGGTTGATAGCGAGCTAACGCAGCTTCGCGCAGAGCTTCTGCGTCTGCCTCGGCATCACCGTGAATGACTGCCAGCCGGGCAATAGGACGGCCATTGCCCATCTCACCGATCAAATCCAGCATCCGCTCCAGAGCGCGCTTGCGCGTGCGTACTTTGTCGACCGAGTTGACGATCCCGTCGCGGATTTCGAGCAGTGGCTTGATGTTGAGCGCTGTCCCCAGCAGGCGACTGGCGTTGCCAATGCGACCGCCCCGGTGAATGTAGTCCAGGCTTTCGATGGTGAACAGAATGTGCGTGCGGCTGGCAGTTTCGGTGATAACCTGCGCAATTTCCTCTGGCGACTTGCCTGCATCACGCGCTTCTGCTGCGGCCAGCATGGTAAACCCCAATGCCCACGAAACCTTGCGCGTGTCCACCACATGCACGGGAAAGCTGACCAACTCCCGCGCCTGTATCGCCGAAGCATAAGTTCCACTCAGGGCACTGGAGAGTACGCCGCATACGACTGCGTCTGCGCCTTCTGCGGCCCGCGCCTGTTCGAAAGCGGCCACGAAGTCCTGCGGCGTCGCCTGCGAAGTCTTGGGAATTTCGCGCTCTGTGGCCAGACGTTGAAATAGCTCGCGCTCGCCCAGGTCCACCCCATCGCGGTAGCTCCGGTCACCCCACAAGACATACAGTGGAACAACATGAATGCGATGAGTCCTGGCAAGCTCCGCATACAGATTGCAGGTGCTGTCGGTGACAAGTGCGGTGACCGGCGACATACCCCTTCCTCCTGTGCTCTTGTCCGTGAATAGATGGGCATTCAGGGCGCTGCCCCCACCCATCCCAGTAGGCGAACCTCTCCTTTTAGCCGACTGGTCAGATTGCGCGCGTTATAGCCATTGGGGCTGGCGACGTACAGGTCCAGTCGGCCATCGGCAGCGCCGGCGCGAGTCTGAAAGCCTGCGTAGGCCAGCCATTGGCCATCTGGCGAATAGCGGGGATCGCAGGCTCCCGGCGTGGTACCCGAATAGACAATCTCCAGCGTGTTACGGGCGACAACCAGCCCGTAGGGGCACTGAGCATTGCGTCCTCCAAAGGCAACCCACTCTCCACCGGGCGACCAGGCTGCCGCAAAACCCAGGCGAGGGAACAAGTATCGTTCAGTCTGGTTGATCAGTGTGCCCCGCGAATCTCGCAGCACAATGCGAGGAGGATCGGTCAATTCCTGGTAGATCACCTGTTGACCGCCGGGCGACCACACCGCGCCGATGTTGAGCACCCCTTCGCCCTCGGAGATCTTCCGCGCTGTCCCAGCCTGGACGTTGGTCAGCCAGATTTCCGTTTGATTAGTCAGAAGGTCGGAAGCTCCCGTAGTCACCGCGATCTGCAGGTTGCTCACCCAAACCGGCGGGCTATCCACCCACAGGTCGGATACTCGTTGCACTGCGCCGGTTTCCACATCCGCCACGAAGAGATTACCCCCCGTGGGCATGGGCGCGTCCAGTTGCGAGCAACTGCCCTCCTCATCCGGCGTCCAGGTCGGACAGCGCTCCCGATCCGACACGAAGGCGATCATACGTCCATCTGGTGACCAGACGGGCCAGAAATCAAACGCCCCATGCGCGGTCAGATTCTGAAATCCTGAACCGTCCGCCGCAATCACGAAGATATCTACGTCGTAGGCTGTCGGCAACGCCAGCGCCAGACGGCTGCCGTCTGGCGACCATACGGGTTGATGTTCCGGAATGCCGCGCGGGTTAAGTGAGGGGATGTTGAATAGCCGCAGGCTGATGCCCAGGTTCAGGTCAAGCAGATACAGACCGCCGATTCGCGTGCCATCTGCCTGTAGTGCTGGTTCCAGGAAGTAGGCTACCCGCCGCCCATCGGGAGACCAGTAGATGCGATCCTCCGTGGAGACCGGTAGATCGAAGAGTTCGATCAGCTCTCCGCTCGATGGGTTGACCAGGAACAACGTTTCAACCTCTTGCTCTGGAACCGGAGTGTTGGGATTCGACGTGCCACCGGTACGTTCATTCAGACTGACGATCGCGAAGTACAGGCGATCCAGCCCTCCGCGCACCTGCGCAGGAAGAGAGACCGGCGACCATTGATCATTGGCCAATCCCGCTACTGGATAGGGTGTAGCAGTTGGTGTGAAGGTAGGCGTGGGCGGCGGTGTCTCAGTTGGGGGCGGTGTTGCTGACGGCGTCATGGTGGGCGTGGCTGAGACCGCCGCCGTAGATGTAGGACTGGCCGTTGGGGTTGGCTGGGGAGAAGGAGTCTCCGTAGGCGATGCCGTTGCTGTGGGCGTGGCCGTCGGTGACTGCACCGACAGGTTACAGCCCGCCAGCAGGATCAGCGATACGCCCAAGAGCAGGATTCTCGTTCTTTTCACCGAAACACGTCCAGAGACTGACCGATTGATTGTTCGCCAGAGGTGCCTGGCTGGATGCGAGCAGGAAGATAGTACCGGATTCCCCCCAATACGTACAGAGTCTATTTTTGAGTTTTCTTGAGCACGTAATAAGACCCGCGCTTTTCGCCCATCTTGATCAGAATGCCCCGGCTGACCAGATCGGCCAGGTCACGGCGAATGGTCTCGGAATGCACTTCCGGGCACATTTCTTGCAGGTCTTTATTGGTAATGCGCGGATTCTTGCGGTTGATCAGGAAATCTAGAGCGTATTCCTGGCGACGGTTGATGGGTTCCCCGCGGAAGACGCCTCCAAACAGTTCCTGTTCGCTCTCGGCAGTTTTGGGCACGGCGGTGTTGTACAACGTCACGCGGAAACCACCTGCCGTCTCTGTAAATTTGGGATCGGGCAAATTGGCCTGGCGCATCAAAGCGATCACGCGGTCTACCCCGTAGCCCAGCCGCTCGATGAAGCCCATGTCCGATAGCACCTGCACGATAGCCGAGTTACGCGAAAAGCGTTCCTCGACGATGTTCTCCACGGTCACCGGCCCCGGCAACCCGCCCGGGCTGGTGATTTCCAGCCGGTCAGCGAATAGATAGAGCCGGATACCATCGCCCTGGATACTGTAGTCGCGGTGTGCCACCGCATTGACGACCAGTTCGCGGACGGCTTTCAGCGGATACTCCATCTGCTCGCTGCGGGCCATGCGGTCACTGAGCTGCACTCCCTTGCGCAGGTTGTCGGCCAGGAATGTCTCCGCCCTCCGAATCTGTTCGGGGAGCGTGCCGGTGATGTCCTGGCGGGTGAACACGTCGCCCATTTCTGTCCCGGCAAAACGCGCCGCCGTAATATCTGCTCCGCGCAGGAACTGCTGCGGGTCTTTGCCGAATAGCAGAATGCCCGCATGAGTGGGCACCAACTCGTCTCCACGGCGAATCAGGCAGCCCCGCTTGAGCAAGACCTGCTCCGGTGGCATGTTAGCCAGCCCGCTCAGGCCCGCCACATATTCTTCCACCTTGGCCCAGTCCAGGTCAGATTTGTGTGCGTCGCGGGCCGGTTCTGCCTCAAAGGAGACATCCCCCCGCTCCAGCATCAGACGTCGCAGCGCGGATGGCGAGAGCGGGACATTGGCGGCCCCTTCACGCTTGAGGAAGCGCCCTTCCAGGGCGTAGACGTAGGGCATACCCCGCGGCACCTGCACCACCACCAGTGGCGACCCCTGTACCTGCACGACCTGCGGCATGGGGATGATCAGCGGTGGCTCAATGGACAACGCGGCTTCCAGCACGCAATTGATCGCGTTCTCCGTGTCGTCAATGCCTGCCGGTTTGTCTGTCCGGGGAGCTACGCCCAATACCACTGTCCCGCCGTGACTGTTGGCCATCGCCACCAAAACCGCGGCGATATCGCTGACCTGTGCCCGGCCCGGCAACCAGTCCACCGTCTCACTGCGCCCGTTGCGCAGCAATTCCAGCGCTTCCTGGGCGGTGATCTTCTGGTTCGGTTCCAGGAATCGTTCTCTGGAGATCGTCTGTGCGGTACTGCTGTCTTGCGCATCCATGGTCACCCCCAGTCATTCCCCGTTGTCATTCCTGGGTAGCTTTGAGACGTGGCCAGCACCTGCCGCTCCCGTTGCGTCAGGTGGCAGCAGAGCGTAGGCGAGCACTTCGTCCATATGCGATACCAGTTGGACATCCAACCCGCGCAACACGCGCTTAGGGATTTCCACCAGGTCTTTCTCGTTGCGTTTGGGCAACAGCACCTGTCGCACTCCCGCCCGATGCGCAGTCAGCACCTTCTCTCGCACACCGCCTACCGGTAACACCCGCCCTCGCAAGGTGATCTCTCCGGTCATCGCCACATCGCGTCGGACTTTACGTTGCGTAAGCGCCGAGATCATCGCGGTCGCCAGGGTGATGCCCGCAGATGGGCCATCCTTGGGAATTGCTCCTTCTGGCAAGTGTACGTGAATGTCCACGCGGTCGAACTCCTCCGGATCGATTCCCAACTGCCGCGCCTGCGACCGCGTGTAACTCAGTGCTGCCTGCGCTGATTCCTGCATGACATCACCAAGCTGACCAGTCAGCAGCAAATTGCCTTTGCCGGGCATCAGCGTGACTTCGATTGCCATGATGTCACCGCCAGCCTCGGTCCAGGCCAGTCCCGTTGCCACCCCAACCTCATCGCTTTCTTCGCGCAACCAGGGCAGGAATAGCGGCGGGCCAAGGAACTTGGTCAGTTTTTCCGCGGTGATGCGCTTGGTGGCGCGCTTACCCTCGGCCACTCGCCGGGCCAGCTTGCGGCAAACTTTGCCGATCTCGCGCTCAAGGTTGCGCACTCCTGCTTCGTAGGTGTACTCGCGGCAGATCAGACGGATGGCTTCTTCTTCGAAATGCACGCCGCTATCGCCCAGTCCGTGCTGTTTGAGCTGACGCGGGATCAGGAAGTGCCGGGCAATGCTCACCTTCTCGTCTTCTACATAGCCTGGAAACTCGATAACCTCCATGCGATCCAACAACGCAGGTGGAATGGGATCGAGATAGTTGGCAGTGGTGATAAAGAACACGTGCGACAGATCGTAGCTGACGTCCAGATAATGGTCGGAGAAGGCGTGATTCTGCTCCGGATCGAGCACCTCCAGCAGGGCTGCTGCCGGGTCTCCGTGGAAATCCACTCCCAGCTTGTCTATTTCGTCGAGCATGAAGACGGGGTTGATCGTTCCCACTTTCCGCATCGTCTGAATGATCCGCCCCGGTAGCGCGCCGATGTACGTCCGGCGGTGTCCGCGGATCTCGGCCTCGTCGTGTACACCACCCAGACTGACCCGCACGAACTCGCGTCCCAGCGCCTGGGCGATGCTCTTGCCCAGCGAGGTCTTACCCGTCCCTGGGGGGCCTACGAAGCACAGGATGGGAGTCTTCATGGCCTCGCCGGCCAGTTGGCGGACAGCCATATGCTCCAGGATGCGCTCCTTGGCTTTGATCAATCCGTAGTGCTCGGCATCCAGCACACGCGCGGCATGAGCCAGATCGAGATTGTCTTCCGACTGCGTCACCCAGGGCAGATCAAGCAGCCAATCGAGATAAGTACGAATGATCCCCACTTCCGGGGCCATCGGAGGGATCATGGTCAGGCGAGCCAGTTCTTTCAGAGCCTTATCCTTGGCCTCCGGCGTCATCTCTTTTTGCTCGATCCGCTGACGCAGTTCGTCCAGTTCCTGCTGAAAGATGTCCGCTTCGCCCAGTTCATGCTGGATCACGCGCATCTGTTCGCGCAGGAACATCTCGCGCTGGTTGCGGTCTACCTCCCGCCGTACCTGCGACTGAATGCTCTCTTCCAGTTCCAGCATTTCCAGCTCGCGTCCCAGCAGGCTGCTCACGCGGCGCAGGCGCTCGACCGGGTCAGTGGTCTCCAGCAGACGTTGCCGTTCCGTCAGCGGCAGGTCTAGCGTGGACGAGACCATATCAGCTAGCCAGCCCGGATGCTCGATGTTGAGCGCATACACGTAGGCTTCCTCTGGCAATTGCGGGCTGAGTTCGACGCATTTCTGAAAGAGACTCAGTGTCGCGCGCATCAGGGCCGCTACTTCGCGCGTCTCTGACACGTCTTCAGCTATCGGGCGTGCGCGCACCCGGATATAGGGACTTGTCTGCAGAAACTCTACTATCTGTACACGCCGTCTCCCCTGGGCCAGCACGCTAGTGCCACCGTCGGGCAGGTGCATCAAGCGGCCCAGGGCCATCTCCGTGCCCAGGGTGTACAGGTTTTCAGCGGTTGGGGCAGCAATCTCATTGCCGCGCATCAGGACACCAATCACAGTTTCCCGGCGTATCTGCGCTTCACCGACTGCCGCGATATCAGCTTCGCGCTCTAGCATGAGCGGAGTCACCATGTTCGGATACACGACGGTTTCGGCAAGTGGCAACAGCACTGCTTCGATGAAACCGTCAGCGTCCGGCTGTGCGTCGTTGATAGAGAAGAAGTCGTTGAGACTATGGCCAATCATGGACAACAGCCAGCCTTCCACCACGGCATGACCACCCTGTCTTCAACAATCCTGGCCCGGCTAGCCCACCGACGCATCGTAACCCTCTACACCCTCTACTGCCCGCTGCGTGTGCCCTACTGGCAATCCCAGCACCGTCCGGGCTTCCCCGACAATAAACAGCGATCCGGTGATCAGAACAAGGCCTTCAGTTCCAGCCAGAGAACGGGCCCGATGCAAAGCCGTTCGCACATCGGCTATTTCGTGTACTGGCCGCGCAAAACCGGCCTCGCGTGCGGCTTCTGTCAAGGTCGCCGGCTCAAGGGCGCGCGGATGCACTGCTTGCGCCGCAATCAGAGCATCAGCTATAGGGAGCAGCGCCGCAAACATGCCCGCTACATCCTTATCTGCCGAAGCCCCAAAGATCAGAATGAGCGGGCGCTGCGGAAACATGGCATCCAGCGCCGCACGCAGCCGCCACGCCGATTCCCCATTGTGCGCTGCGTCGAGCACAATTAGAGGAGCCTGTTCCACAACCTCCAATCGTCCGGGCCAGTCAACCTGCTCAAAGCCCAGTCGGATTCCCTCTGTGCTCACCGGCAATCCCGCCTGCGCAGCACAGTCCAGCGCCGCCAAAGCCACCGTGGCATTTATCGCCTGATGGTCGCCAGCCAGCGCGGTGAAGTAAGACTGCTGTGGTCCGGCAGCGGGACCAGCGCTAAACCATTCACCGTGCGGTGTGCTGCGCTCTGGCTGGAAGAGCCAGTCGCGCCCCACCAGAATCAATCGCGATCCGTTCTGCTCAGCGACCTGCTCCAGCACGGCCAGCGCTTCGGAAGGTTGCGGCGCGCTGACAACCGGTATCCCTGGCTTGATGATACCGGCCTTTTCGCGAGCGATAGATGCCAGCGAGTCTCCCAAAAGGTGTGTATGGTCGTAGCTGAGGCTGGTGATCACCGAAACGACGGGCGTAACTACGTTGGTTGCGTCGAGCCGCCCCCCCAACCCGACTTCCACTACTGCCACGTCTACCTGCTGCTCGGCAAAATACAGAAAGCCAAGCGCTGTTGTCACTTCGAACCATGTGATATCTGGTATGCGCTCTGCCGCGGGGCGTAAGCGGTTCACCATCGCGGTGAAGTCTTCTGGGCTGATGAGCTGATTGTTAATGCGGAACCGCTCTCGATAGTCTTGCAGGTGCGGTGAGGAATACAGTCCTACCTTCAGGCCAGAAGCGCGCAGTGCCGCCGCACACATCGCCCCCACTGATCCTTTGCCTTTGGTGCCAGTGATGTGAATGACCGGATAGGCGCGGTGAGGATCGCCCAGGGCCGCCAGCAGTGCGCGCGGGCGATCCAGGGTCATAACCTCTGGGGCGTAGCGCACATGCCGTTCTATTTCCCAATTGACAAAGCTGTAAAGGTAATCAATAGCCTCTGCATACGTTTCTAGCTCATGCGACGGAGTCATCCGCTTTCCCTGTGCGTACAGCGGCCTATCAGGGCCGGTTAGGCGTGCAATCTGCTCGCAGGGCAGGACAATACCCCCAAGGTTACACGCAATATCCCACATATCCCACATACTACCCATAAACCGGAGACAGGACAAGCCCTGATTCATTCTTCCCGCGTGCCTGTTAGTTCATCTGGCAGCAGTTGGCTCACCACCGTTCGGCTGACGCCTGTGCCGGAAACGGCGACCTTCTGGTACAATACTCCCGCGGCAGGACTGAAGACAGGACGAGTGTGTTATGCCAATCCCCAGGCTTCTGACGCTGGTTGTGGCCCTGGTAACGCTGGCCGTCGTGGTGACAGTTGGGGTGATCGTACTGCGCCCACCGCTCCCTTTGTTGGTCAGCGCTTCCTTCGACCGGGCGCGTATCACGCCCAACGCCGACGGACTTGACGATCTGGCCGTCGTGCAATACCGTCTCTCTCGTCCGGCAACGATCAGCATCTATCTCGATGGCAGCGACGGCACCCGCTACTATTTCCGTCAGAACGAGCCACGGGTCGCCGGTCGTTATCGCGTTCTGTTCAGCGGGATCGTCGCAGGTTATACCCTGCCCGGAGAGGAAATCGCGGGGATCATCGAACGCCGCCTGATCCCCAATGACCGCTACACGTGGATCATCGAGGCGGCAGACGGCGAGACGGTGGAGCGCAAGTCAGGAGTCCTCGAAATCGCTGACGCTGATAGCGCCCTGCCGGAGATTTCCGCGTTCGAGATTCACCCCCCCGAGTTTACCCCCAACCAGGACGGCATCCGCGACCGCGTGAGCATCAATGTTTACCTGGAAAAGCCCGCTCAACTCTCTGTCTATCTGGAAGATGCCAGTAGTCAGCGCTACTACTTGCCGGAGCGGGAGGAAGGCCGCCTTCCTGGTGACATGGGCAACCATGAATTCGACTACGACGGAGGGGTTGACCAGGGCATGGAACCGCCTCCTGACGGCCAGTATACAGTCTATGCGGTTGCCCAGGATGCCGAGGGACAACGCATTGTGCGCCAGGGCAGCCTGAGCATTCGCGACGGTGGATTGCCGCAGGTTGAGATCGTGCCACAGGCAACCGGCGCGGTTGTCTACTTCGGAACCATGCCCTACGACGATCGTTACTACACCGATCTCAATACAGAGGGCGAGCGTATTCCCAAACCTGAAGGCGTAATATCGGATCTCACCACGCTCACCATGCCCCTGGGCGATTTGCTGGTGTTCAAGCTGACTGTCAGCAACTACGGTTCGACGCCCGTGCGAACCGCTGGCCCGTTCCCCGGCACAGTCTATCAGTTCAGCCAGCGAGCGGCTAGCCTGGAGGCTTACGAGGAATCGGGAGCGTGGCGCATCGGCATCAACTGTGACACTGCCTACAGCGACTTCCCCTGGCGCTGGGCGCTGGCTCCCCTGGAAGAACTTCAGGCTGTATATGACGAGGAGACCGGCGAGACCTACTATTACCTGCTGCCAGGTCAGCGTGCTGAGGTTTGGGGCGCTATCCGCATGACTGAGCTTCGCAAGGCCCGTAACCCGCAGGAATGCTGGGCGGGCCTGATCCACGAAGACGTGGGTATACCGGCTTTCCAGAGCCGCGTCGGCGCGCGCGAAATCGAATTGGCGACAGTCACTAGCTCCACGGAGTGAGCGTTTCCCGCCCGTCTTGCCCGCTCTAGACAGATGCTGTACCATGGTGGCCAGAAACTAGCTATTCAGGCAGGAGGTGAGCTATCAACTTGCCAACTCGTCGCCAAACGATGATGGTCATGCTCATGTGGATGCTCAGCACAGTGCTGCTGGCCTGCGGGGGGGCGGACGATTCGCGTCGTCCCACGCGCGTGCCTACACGCATTCCGCCTACCCCTACTGTACGTTCTACCGCCCTGCCCGAAGTGAACGAAGTGCCAGCCATCGGTGACGCAGAGCGCCCTGTTATGCTGCTTTTCGCTGTGCCCAGCGATCGGAAGACCTCGGCAACCCGTCAGACTGCACAGCAACTGGCCCAACACTTGAGTGATAGTCTGGCGCTGTCCGTTGAGGTCGAGCTTGCCGATGAGGACAGCGCCCTTGATCGGTTGTGTAGTGGTGCGCCTGCTCTGGCCTGGGTCAGCGCGTTCACTTACGCTGCAGCCAAACAGGAATGCGAGGTCACGCCCTTGCTGGCGGTGAAACGTGGGCGCTCCCCGAATTTCACGATCGGGCAGAGCGCCGAGATCGTCGCGCGGACTGAAATCACTGATCTGTCGCAGGTGGCAGGGCAAACCTTCTGCCGCAGCGGTGACCAGGATGTAGCGGTGGCGTGGGTATTGCCCGCTTTGTTGCTGAGCAGCGCCGGGGTGAACCCTTTCATTGACCTTGAGGCCATCCGCGATTATCCCGATGATGCCTCGCTTATCCTCGCCCTGCAGGCGGGAGAGTGTGCGGCAGCCGCCTTTCGTCCGGGAGACTTCGATCAGGCTTTGCTCGACGCAGTCTCCGCTGTGGCCGACGTAGAAGGCGAACGTCCCGACTACAACGACCTCAAGGCTGCAGTGCACGTCATTGTCCCGGCGGCTGACACAACAGCACCGGCGACAACAGATCAATGGCATGGCATTGCCGCGAGCACGCTCCCTTATGAAGTGTTGGTGGCTGCTCCAGAAAACGCATTGCCGAGAGACCTGCGGGCCGCGCTTGTCGAGTCAATCACAGCTTTCTTCACCGATCGGGTAGAGGGCACCACCCGCATCAGGCGGCTGCTGGATGCCGACGGCATCTTGACTGTCAGGTCGCAACACTATCAGTCATTCGTCACCATGCTGGAAGGGGCCGGCTGGCGGATGGCCTTTTTCCCGTGAAATCGAGCGTTCAGACCTGCTACACGCCGGTTGCCATCGTCCATGTCTCTTGAGCTGGCTGTTGTCATCGTTTCGTGGAACACGCGCGATCTAACTCTGAATGCGCTGCGCACCCTGCTGACCGATGTGGAGATACACGGCCCTCAAACCGAAGTCTGGGTTGTGGATTGTGCCTCGACAGATGGGACGCCGCAGGCCATTCGTGAGCAGTATCCCCAGGTATCGCTGATCGCCAGCGACCGCAACCTGGGTTTTGCGGCGGGCAACAATCTCGCGCTGCGACAACTTGGCTTTGGTGAGCCGGTTGCTGCCGAAAGCCGTCCTGTTCTACCACGTGCGGTCTACCTGCTGAATCCAGACACGATAACTCTGCCGGGCGCGACTCGAACCCTGTACGATGCACTGTTCAGCCTTCCGCGCGCGGGCGTCGTCGGCGCGCAGTTGACTTATGAGGACGGTTCGTTTCAGCACGGCGCGTTCAGGTTTCCCGGTCTGCTGCAATTGGGGATCGAGCTGTTCCCTGCGCCTGCTCGCCTGTACAACTCGTGGCTGAATGGGCGCTACGCCCGCCGTCGGTACGAGCGAGGCGTCCCCTTCCGCGTTGACTACACTCTGGGGGCCACCATGATGGTACAGGGGGAAGCGATCCAACAGGCCGGTCTGCTGGATGAAAGTTATTTCATGTATTGTGAGGAGATTGACTGGAGCTTCCGGATTCGCCGTGCTGGCTGGGAGATTTATACTGTGCCAGCCGCTCGTGTCATTCACCTGGGGGGTCAGAGCACCGGCCAAGTTCGCCCGCAGAGCCTGATTAACCTTTGGCGCAGCCGCCTGCGCCTCTTCGACCGCTACTTCGCGCCTCCCAAGCGCTTCGTGGCGAGGCGCATAGTGCGCCTGGGAATGCGCCTCCGTCTGCAAGAGGTCGAGCGAGCTTTCCGGCAAGGGCGGCTTTCCTCTGCCGAACACGAGGCGCTGACCGCTGCCTATCAGACTATTCTGTCGCTGTGAGGAATCCTGTGCCCACCGAATTGGCTGCTGTCATCCTGGCCTGCAACGAGGCAGAGAACATCGTGCCGTGTGTTGAAAGTGTGCGTTGGGCCGACCGTGTAGTCGTCATTTTGGACACCCGCAACACTGACAATACGCCCGCTCTCGCTGCGCAGGCCGGCGCAGAGGTGATCGCGAATCGCTTCGAGAACTACGCGCAGCAGCGTAATGACGCCCTGTGCCTGGTCGAGGCGGAGTGGATTCTTTTCATTGACGCCGACGAGCGTTCGAGCGCCGAACAGGCAGCGGAGGTCCGCGCTGCCCTGCAACATCCGACGCATCACGGCTACTGGATTCCCCGCCACAACTACATCTTCGGACGCCTCACCCTTCATGCTGGCTGGTATCCGGATTATCAGATGCGCCTGCTGCATCGCGGCTACGCCCATTACGATCCGTTGCGTCATGTGCACGAGTTGGTAATCCTCGATGGCGAGCCTGGCTATCTGACTGTGCCTTTTCTGCACTTCAACTACCGCGATCTACGCCAGTTTCGGGCCAAGCAACGGCGCTACGTGGCATTCGACGCGCGTATCTTGCAGGAACAGGGCATCCGGCCCCGGCTGCATAAGTTTGTCACCCGTCCGTTGTGGCAATTTGGGTGGCGGTTTGTCGCTCTGCGAGGCTACAGGGATGGATGGCATGGTCTGCGCCTCAGCCTGCTGATGGCCTGGTACGAGCTGCAAAAGTACGTCGAATTACGTCGTCTGTATCGTTCCTCCTGACCTGACTTCAGCCTGCGCGCCGTGCGGACACCAGTTCTGCTATGACATGAAGTCCTCCACCCACTACACTGTGCCCTCCTAACAACACGGGAATTGGCGCGGCTGCCGCTGCCTGGGTGAACGCCTGTACCCATTTGTCGGCAATAGCATCCACAAGATACAGATCGGAAAAGAAGCGCTCGCCTGCAAGGGGGTAATGCCCCGCAGCAGCCATTAGCACTCGCGAATCAATGATCGCTGCGTCAACCATCGCAGCCAGTTCGTTGAAGAAGCCCTGTGGACCGAGCAAGTCTACTAAATGGGCAAGCAGAGACCGGACTTCTCCCCGTGCCAAACGCTCGCTGGCTACCATGCCTCGTTCTTCGGCGAAGACGCGCACCCAGCATTGCGTCACTTCGTTCAGCGCTGTCCAGGCCTGCGGAGCGACACGTCCGATCAAGGCGACCCGACTGCCGTCGCGAGCCAGTGTATCCAGCACCGAAGCTAGCGGTATCCGGTCGAGCAGAGCATCGTGGCACATGGCCCGCAAATGCGGCGGACAGTCCGGATGCTCACGTACAATCGCCAGATCAGCTGGTGTATCGAGATCAAAGGCCCAGGCTGGTCGCATGCCTACCGGACGGATCACCTGATAACCGCCCTCTTGCTGTAAGACCCAGGCGAGGCTATTGTCGCGCCCCACTTGCCGCAGGATGGGAATAACCGCCTTGCTCACCGTGAAAGCCACCCAGTCGCTGGAATGCAGATTATTGGTGATCGCCAATCGTGGCTCCGGCGTCGCGTGGAGAGCTGCCCGCAGGGTGGCGCATATCCACCCGATGACCGCTCCAGGTAGCAGCGGCGCGCTTGCCGCACCGAAATACATGACAGCAGCCATCGGATACCGCTCCACCAGTCCGGCCAAGCGTTCCCCGAAGTGAAATGACTCAGCGCCCGGAGCGTCCAGATCGAGAGTGTAGGCTGCCTGTGGCTGCAGGGGCTGCGCGTCCGCCACAGCCAGGACAATGGGAGCCAGTCCTCCCCGTGCCAAAGCCTCGATCAGGTCAACTGCTGCGGCCTGTGTGGCACGGTGGAGCAACTGTTCTGCCTGTGATTCCCCCTGCGGCCCCAGCATAATCACTGCCCCAATATCAGACATTTTGCACACCTTTGCGCGACCAAACAGCGGCTACCAAAGACAAAGGGCCGGGCTATCCCGGCCCCCGAAGAGACGTGATCACTCGTCACTCGATGCGAGGCTCAAGCACCCCGTAGTTCCCGTCTTCACGGCGATACAACACACCCAGTTTGGCCGTTTCAGCGTTGAGGAAAACGAAGAAGTTGTGCCCCAGCAATTCCATCTGGTCAATCGCCTCTTCCTCACTCATGGGGATCAGCGTGACAGTCTTGCGGCGCACAATGGCTGTCTTTTCCTCCTCTTCCTCCTCTTCCTCGACTGCTGTTCCTGGCACGGATTCCACACTCTCTAGAGCCTGTTCGGTTTCGTAGAAGCGCCCTGCCCCGCGACGCTTGCGCTTGCCCTTGTAGCGTTCGATCTGACGGTACATCTTGTCGAGCGCCACGTCGAGAGCCGCGTAGATATCCGGTTGCTTTTTCTCCTCCGCCCGCAGGATGACACCCCGTGTGTTGCGCAGGGTGAGCTGTGCAATGCACTGATCCATGCCTTGCTTGCGACGTTCGATAGCCAGGTCAACGCGGATTTCCTGAATGTTGGGTAAGTAGCGATCCAGTTTGCTCACTTTCTTTTCGACGTGTTCCTGCAGGCGAGGGCTTACATCAACGTTGCGAGCATGAATTCTGAGTTCCATTGCCTATACTCCTTTCAAGTGGCGCTCACGGCAAGCCA
>Ga0209721_1001760_pt1 | contig 15170 bp, 6 predicted proteins | sample TshhotsprinmetaG_FD_184139 | JGI IMG/M metagenome (GOLD analysis project Ga0209721, IMG submission 184139) | Hot spring microbial communities from South Africa to study Microbial Dark Matter (Phase II) - Tshipise hot spring metaG (SPAdes)... | ecosystem: Environmental > Aquatic > Thermal springs... | reverse complement strand
CAACGCAATGGGTCGATGCCGCGCTGGCGCGGGGGTGAGACTGGCGTCAATGTGACCGACCTGTCCCGGTGTGCGACGCCTCTCGGTCAGACCGGCACCCGTCGCTAGTCCGGCGATGGGCGGATCATCCAACTTTGATCAGAGTTAACGTTCACCGCAGAGGACGCTGAGGGCGCAGAGGGCGCCAGAACCCACGCGTGCCTGAGTGTTCACCGCAGAGGACGCTGAGGGCGCAGAGGGCGCCAGAACCCGCGCGTGCCTGAGTGTTCACCGCAGAGGACGCTGAGCGCGCCAGGGTGAACGGCCTTTGTGTTCTTTGTGCCTTTGTGGTGCACTACAGGACCCACGCGCGCCCGAGCGTTCACCGCAGAGGACGCTGAGCGCGCCAGGGGGTTTGACGGCCTTTGTGTTCTTTGTGCCTTTGTGGTGCACCACAAGACCTGCGCGCGCCAGGGGCGAACGTTCATTCACCGCAGAGGACGCCGAGAGCGCCGAGGGTGCAGAACCCGCGCGCGCCAGGGTGACCGGCCTTTGTGTTCTTTGTGCCTTTGTGGTGCACCACGGGACCCGCGCGCGCCAGGGGGTTTGACGGCCTTTGTGTTCTTTGTGCCTTTGTGGTGCACCACAAGACCTGCGCGTGCCGGGGCGAACGTTCATTCACCGCAGAGGACGCCGAGAGCGCCGAGGGCGCAGAACCCGCGCGCGCCAGGGAATGGCGGGGGCGCAGCAGCGCTGCGCCCCTACACCAATGGGACCTGCGCGCGCCAGGGCACCCTTCGTGGGTGCCCCCACCGCCCCTCGTGGGTGACCCCTCCCGCGCCGGGGTCCGATTGTTGACGAAGCGCATCAGAAACGGCTACAATTGGTGCTGGTGCTCGATAATGGACGGGGGCATCTCAAGGGGTTTGATTCTAAATATGCTGCTGCTGATCGAAGAGGTCGCGCGTGGATGTCTTTCAACTCCGTAATCACATCGTTGGTACCTACTCCGCATATACGACGAGTTTCCTGAACATTGCCGATGAGGAGATACGCGCGTTTGTGCAGGAACGCCTTGATGCTGGCGAGCTCTGGCCCGATGCGCTCATCCAGCTTTCGCCGGCATTTGCCTCCGATCAGACGGTGGCCGAGCTGGTTCAGAGCAATGTACTCCACCCGCTTTGCGCGCAGATCTTCGGCCGCCGTGAGGGTGAGACGTTTACGTCGCTGCGGCTCTATCGCCACCAGCGCGACGCGATTAATCTGGCGCGCGAGCGTAAGCACTTTGTGGTGACGACCGGCACTGGCTCCGGTAAGAGCCTGACTTATGTGGTGCCGATTGTTGATTATGTGCTGCGCAATCATCCTGAGCGCGGGCAGGTCCGGGCGATCCTGGTCTATCCGATGAATGCGCTGATCAATTCGCAGGAGCTCGGTATCAATGCCTTCCTCGATCATCTCCCGGCAGATCAGCGCGCGCTGGTTCGGGTTGCGCGCTATACCGGTCAGGAGAGTGAAACGCGCAAGACGGAGATTCAGCAGAATCCGCCCCATATTCTGCTCACCAATTATGTGATGCTTGAGCTGATGCTCACCCGACCCGATGAGTATCGCTTCGTTGAGGCTGGTTTGACCGATCTCCAGTTTGTTGTGCTCGATGAACTGCACACCTACCGCGGCCGCCAGGGCGCCGATGTGGCGATGCTGATCCGCCGCCTGCGCGAGCGCTGCGGTAACCCCGACCTGACCTGCATCGGCACCAGCGCAACCATGATCAGCGCGGAGGCCGGCGTCGATCCCCGCGAGGTGGTTGCCAGGGTGGCAGGCACGATCTTCGGGGCCGAGGTGGGTCCCGATCAGGTGATCACCGAGACGCTCACCCGCACTGTGCTGGTTGATCCGCGCCCATCAGCGGACCAGTTGCGCTCTATCCTCCAGCAGCCGCTGCCCGAAACCCTCGATGCCGAGAGATTCCGCTGGCATCCCCTGGCGGCGTGGATCGAGGATACCTACGGCCTGGTGGTTGACCCTCACACGAACGCGCTGGCGCGCGCTACGCCGTTGAGCCTGCGCGAGGGCGCGCGGCGTCTGGCGGAGGCGACCGGGGTCGGCGTTGAGCGTTGTGAGGAGGCCATCCGCCACTTCTTTCGCCTCGGCGCCCGTCGTGATGGCGCGACCAGCGCCCCGTTCGCCTTCAAACTCCACCAGTTTATTTCGCAGGGCGGCGCCGTCTATGCCACTGCCGCGCCGCCGCCGCGCCGCGAACTGACCCTCGAAGGGCAGCGCTATATCGGTGAACCGGAGAGTACCCGCCTGCTCTACCCTCAGGTCTTCTGCCGTGAGTGCGGCCAGCACTATGCGCTGTGCGCCCTCGATCCGTCGCAGAATCGTCTTGACCCTCGTAATCCGCTCTCGCGCGGTGAAGATGTGGAGCGCCCCGCCGTCGCCGGTTACCTGCTGGTCGGCGATGATGTCTGGAGCGATGATGATCTCGACCGCCTGCCCGACACCTGGTTCCGCATCACGAAGCGCGACCGCAGCATTCTGAAAGAGTACAAGGCGTTTGTGCCCCGCCGGCTCTTCGTGCGGCCCGATGGCAGCCTGGCCGATAGCAGCGACTCCGGCGAGCCGTGCTGGTTTATTCCGGCCCCGTTCCTCACCTGCCTGCGCTGCGGCGTGGTCTACACAAAGCGCGAGGATGATTTCCGTAAGCTGGCCCGGCTCAGCAGCGAGGGCCGGAGTACGGCCACGACCCTGCTCTCGGTCGCGACCATTGATGAGCTGCGCCGCTCCGACCTGGACCGCGCGGCCCAGAAGTTGCTCAGCTTCACCGACAATCGGCAGGATGCCTCGCTGCAGGCCGGCCACTTCAATGATTTCGTCACCATGGCCACGCTGCGCTCGGCGATTGCGCGCACGATCGCTGCTCGTTCCGACGATGATCCGCTCGACCACGCCGTTATCGCCCGTGAGGTCTGCAAGACGCTCGCGCTGCCGCAGCATGTCTACGCGAAGGATCCAGCCGAGACTGAGGGCGCCAGGCGCCGCAATGAGGAGGCGCTGGCGCTCCTGATCGAGTATCGTATCTATGAAGATCTGCGCCGCAGCTGGCGGGTGACTCAGCCCAATCTGGAGCAGTGCGGATTGCTGCGGATTGATTATCTTGACCTCGCCGAGATCTGCCGGGAGGAGCGTTACTGGGCAGGCCACCCGGTCTTGAAGGAGTCGTCACCTGCTGAGCGCGAGCGTACTATTCGCGTCGTGCTCGACCATATGCGGCGTGAGCTTGCCATTGATGCCCCATGCCTCGATCCAGAGCGCCAGAAAGAGTGGGTGAACCGCTACAACGCGCGGGTGAATGAGAACTGGCAGCTCGATGAAGCGGAAATATCAGCCTTGCGGCGGGCGACGCGCTTTGTGCTGCCCGGCGATGAGCAGCTCCTGCCTGGCGGGCGTAGCCTCTCGGCGCAGACGGCGGTGGGCCGCTTTTTGCGCTCGCTTCAGGCCTGGCCGGTGCTCCGCGAGCGCCTGAGCGAAACGGACTATGAGCACCTGCTCAGGGCGCTCGTGAAGGTTCTGGTCGGCGCGAACATCCTCACGGCTGAGTATCGCGGCAACGAGATCCGGTCTGTGCAGCTCCGCCACGATGCGCTGCTCTGGCGCCGGGGCGATGGCCGCGCCCCCGACGCCGACCCGATCCGCTCGCGGCGTCTGGCCCGCAGCGTAACGATTGAGCGGCCCGTGAATACCTTCTTCCACAACTTCTATCTCAATGCCGCCGAGCGGTTGACCGCCGTGGAAGGCCGTGAACACACCGGTCAGGTTCGCCAGGAGGATCGTGTGATGCGCGAGCAGCGATTTCGTAACGGCGATCTGCCGGTGCTCTACTGCTCGCCGACGATGGAACTGGGTATTGACATCTCTGACCTGAATGTTGTGCATCTGCGCAATGTTCCACCGACGCCGGCCAACTATGCGCAGCGCTCCGGGCGCGCCGGGCGTAGCGGCCAGGCGGCGCTGGTGATGACCTACTGCTCGACCGGCAGCGGCCACGACCAGTACTTCTTCCAGCGCCCCTTGCAGATGGTTGCCGGCGCCGTGGCCCCACCCCAGATCGAACTGGCGAACGAAGATCTGGTGCGCGCCCATATCCACGCGATCTGGCTTGCCGCCACCCATCTCGATCTCAAGTCGTCGATCCTCGATATCATTGACACCAGTGTGGATACCCTCCCGCTACACCAGGAGGTGCAGCGACAGATCGCGCTGGATGCCCAGAGCATGCAGCGCTGCCGGACGATGTGTGAGCAGGTGCTGGCCACGGTGATGCCGGCTCTGCGCACCGCCCCCTGGTTCCAGGACACGCCCGACTGGCTGGACGTGCAACTGGCAGATGCGCCCCGGGCCTTCGACCGGGCCTTTGACCGCTGGCGTGACCTCTACCGCCTGGCCGACGCACAGTTGCGAGAGGCGATTGCGCAGCGGGACCGCGCGCATCGGCGCGGCTCGCTCTCGCAGGCGGAGATCAAGGAGGCTGATCAACGCCAGCGCGAGGCGCTGCGCCAGAAGGACCTCCTCTGCAATGTGCAGACTGACCGCAAGAGTGAGGCGGAGTTTTATCCCTACCGCTACCTGGCCAGTGAGGGCTTCCTGCCCGGCTACAACTTCCCGCGTCTGCCGGTGCGCGCCTTTCTGCGCACCAGCGCCGATGACGGGGTCTACCTGGCTCGCCCGCGCTTCCTGGCGCTGACCGAGTTCGGCCCGCAGAACATCATTTATCACGAGGGGCGCAAGTACAAGGTGGTGCGCTCGCTGATCCCCGCCGGCGACGCCGCGCGTCATTTCCGCACGGCCAAGGTCTGTACGCAGTGCGGCTACTTCCACGAGGGCCTCGACGATGATGTCTGCGCGCAGTGCGGCGTCCCGCTTCGCGACAATCAGGGAAGACGTTTCGACAGTCTCTTCGAGATGACGACGGTGAGCACGAAGCGGATCGAGCGGATTACCTGCGAGGAGGAGGAGCGCCGCCGCGAGGGCTACCGCGTGAGCACGCACTACCGCTTCGCGACGGCCGGCGGCGAGCTGCGCCGCGTGCTTGCCGAGGCGCGTGGTGAGCGGCTACCGCCCCTGACCCTGTGCTACGGCGGCCAGGCGACGATCTGGCGCATCAACCACGGCTGGAAGCGCGCCCGCAGCGAGGGCTTCCAGCTCGACCTCCGCGATGGTCGCTGGAACTCCGCTCCTGGTGATGAAGCGGAGGAGCAGGAGTCTGACTCGTCGCGCGAGATCCGCCACGATGTGCGGATCGTCGTTCACGATACGCGTAACATTCTGCTGCTCCAGTGCGATCCACAACTGGCGGCTGATGATGAGCAGATCGTCAGTTTGCAGTACGCGCTACAGCGCGGGATCAAGGAATACTTCCAGCTTGAGGAGCAGGAGCTCGAATCGGAACTGATCGGTGAGGGGGATCGGCGCCGGATTATGCTCTGGGAGGCATCTGAAGGCGGCGCCGGGGTGCTGCGCCGCTTGCTCGAAGAACCCCATACCCTGGCCCGGGTTGCCCGCACCGCGCTGGAGGTCTGCCACTTCGACCCGCGGACGGGGGAGGACCGTGAGGAGGGCGAGAAGTGCTCGCGGGCCTGCTATCGCTGTCTGCTCACCTATGCCAACCAGCCGCACCACGCCAGCCTCAACCGCTACGCGGTGCGCGACCTGCTGCTGGCGCTCAGTGAGGCCGAGGTGGTGCTCAGTAAGGAGGCAACGCGGGCGCAAGCGGCGACTGACCTGCCCGCGCCGGTGCAGCGCGTGCTCGATTTCCTGCGCGCCAACGGCGGGCGCGATCCGCTGATCGAGACTGCCGGCGCGACCGTCTACCTGCGCTTCGGTCGGACCTGCCTGCTCTGCCCGGCGCCTGGCGAACATCTCGATCAACTCCGCATCGAGCTTGGCGAGCGGGGACGCATTGTTCATACAATCGATCCCGATCGCGATGTCGGCGAGCAACTGGCCGGGTACACGTTCTGGAAAGGGTAGCGCGACGGCGAGCGATCGCGTGATGATTGCGCCACAAAGGCGCGAAGGGCGCAAAGGGTTCGCCGATCGATTGCATTTCCTTGCCATGTGCATCCAGGGAAAGCTGTGCATACGATAGCAAGCGATCGTGTGATGGTTGCGCCCCAAAGGCGCGAAGGCCGCAAAGGGTTCGCCGATCAAGTTCACTGTTGCGCGCGGTTGTTCCTGCGCAGGCGCGGGTTCCCGATCGGATTGCGCTCGGACAGCGATGGCGGGATCGGGGTTCGCGCGCCGCGAGACGCTGCCCCGCTGCACAAACATCCTGGGAATGACGCATGAGCAATCTTGTTGGAATGGCAGGAGGCGCGTATGCCCCGCTTCGAGGTTGGCTCGCTGGTGCGTTGCCGCGAACGTGAATGGGTGGTGCATCGCGCGCAGCCCGGATCGCGGAGCTGAACAACGATGTCGTTGGGCGACAGGCTGAACTCACCGAACTCGACCGCCGGATTGCCAACCTGCGCGCGCGGCGGCGGCTACCTGCTGGTGAACGGCGTGGCCGAGCAGGGCAAGAGCAGCCTGCTGGCGCAATCGATCACGCAACCGACAATGGCCTGCTTCCTCGGCCTCAAGCCCGGCCCCCGACGAGCAGGCCGCGCTGCTACGGCTGCTTCACGTGCTGCATTATCAAGAGCCATAAGTATAAAGAGGCAGCTCGTGGATTGCCTTATCACTGTGTAGTCAGTATACTTGGGGTACAGGTGTCAAGATTGCTGTCTATAATTCCATCAGGACGCTGAGCAACGTTGAGCAGCATAAACGGAGGGTAAACGCATGCCCAGAACAGTCGAGGCAGTTATCGATGAGCAGAACAATGTTCGCTTGCTAGAACTCGTTCAGTTGCCAGGCCCGCGGCGAGCGTTTCTTATTATCTTAGATGAACCAGCGATCAACATTCCTGAAACAGCGCTGTTGAGCGAGCCAGCGCTTGCAGAAGACTGGAACAGACCGGAGGAGGACGAAGCGTGGTCACACCTGCAGCAGGTAGTGTAGTGGTTGTGCCGTTCCCGTTCTCTGACTTATCGCGAGCTAAACTGCGACCGGCAGTGGTTCTGGCAGATGCCGGACGAGGCGACTGGATCTTGTGCCAGGTTACCAGCAACCCGTATGGTGACGCGCGAGCAATCACGCTGACTGATGACAGCTTTCGCACCGGCTGCTTGCGGGTGACGAGTTACGCGCGCCCTGGCAAGTTGTTCACTGCCAGCCACGATCTGATGACGGCACAGGTTGGCAGCCTCAACGCAGAGTCGTTGCAAGACATTATTGACGCGGCGGTGAACATCCTGCGGGCAAGCCTTGCGTCGTAGATGCTCAGAGAGCTGCGCGAGAGGACGAGGACAAGAGACGACTGGCGAAGCGAACTTCGTGAGAGTCCCTTGATTGCCGGTGAGCGTTCTATGGAGTGCGGAAGCAAGGCTTCCGCGCTCATACTGTTCAGAGGCAAGCGCAATGACCACCTTCAGTTCAACGCCAGCGTTCGCGCGAGTGGAGACCGATGGATACTAAGTGCCTATCCGAAAAACCGCCCCTTCGATACGCGCTGCGCGCTACTCAGGATGCGGTTTTTCGGTATCCTGCGTTATTCGGATAGGCTCTAACGAGCACGAGGTAGAAGATCAGACATGACTGCGGCATGCCCGGAGAACCTGGATGACCACGTCGGCGAACAGGAGCGCCTGTGAGCAGGTCGTACCATTTTAGATTTTGGATTGCAGACTATCGCGCAGGTCGTTCTGATGCGCTTTGACGGAACCCTGCTTGCAGAGTATTCAGGTGAAATTGGTATTACTGTTTCGCGCCTGTTGCGCCTGCGTAGGTAACGGTTTACGATCGGGGGTTCAGGGCAAGCCTCCGCGATCAGGCATCGACTGCGGGATGGCGTTCGCGCGCGCTGCGAGACGCTGCCCCGCCGCACAAACATCTTGGGAATGACGCATGAGCAATCTTGTTGGAATGGCAGGAGGCGCGTATGCCCCGCTTCGAAGTTGGCTCGCTGGTGCGCTGCCGCGAACGTGAATGGGTGGTGCTCCCTTCGGAACACCCCGATCTGCTGCTGCTGCGCCCCCTTGGCGGCGTAGAGGCGGAAGTTTGCGGCATCTATCTGCCGGTTGAGGGTAACAGTGTCGCTCCGGCCACCTTCCCGCCGCCCGATCCGGCAACTGCGGGTGACTTCGTCTCCGGTCGCCTGCTCCGCGACGCGGCGCGGCTCAGCCTGCGCAGCGGCGCCGGGCCGTTTCGCTCCCTGGGGCGCATTCATGTGCGCCCGCGCTCCTACCAGCTTGTGCCGCTGCTCATGGCCCTGCGTCTGGCGACGGTTCGCCTGCTGATCGCCGATGATGTCGGCATTGGCAAGACCATCGAAGCCGGCCTGATCGCCCGCGAGCTGTATGACCGGGGTGAGATCCGCCGGCTGACGGTGCTCTGCCCGCCGCACCTCTGCGACCAGTGGCAGCGCGAGCTTGCCGAGAAGTTTGCCCTCGAAGCCGTCGTTGTGCGCTCCAGCACGGCTGCGGCCCTGGAGCGCGGTCTGCCGCGCGGCGATGTGAGCCTTTGGGAGCATTACCCGCTGACGGTCGCCAGTATTGACTATGTGAAGAGTGAGCGGCGCCGCGACAACTTCCTGCGCGCCGCCCCTGAGCTGGTGATTGTGGACGAGGCTCATACCGCCACCGACGCGGCCGGGCGCGGCGCGGGCCAGCAACAGCGCTACGACCTGGTGCGCAGCGTCGCGGCCCGGCCCGACCGCCATCTGCTGCTGCTCACGGCCACCCCCCACTCGGGCATCGAGGATGCGTTCAAGAGCCTGCTCGGTCTGCTTGATCCGCGCTTCGCCACCCTCAGCCCGGAACGGCTCTCCGACCACGAACGCGATGAGCTTGCCCGGCATTTTGTGCAGCGCCGCCGGGCCGATGTGCGCCACTGGCTGAATGAGGATACGCCCTTCCCGGCCCGCGAGACCACCGAGGTGACTTACAGCCTCGCCCGCTCGCCCGGCTATCGCCGGCTGTTCGACGATGTCTTCGCGTTCACGCGCGAGCTGGTGCGGGAGGGGGAGGAAAACCACAAAGGCACAGAGGACACAAAGAGTCTTGATTCTTCCGATCTTCGTGATCTCCGTGCCTCTGTGGTGAATCCTCCGCGCCACCTCAGGAGTGTGGTGCAGCGACGCGCCCGCTACTGGGCTGCCCTGGCGCTGCTGCGCTGTGTGATGAGCAGCCCGGCAGCCGCTGAGAAAGCGCTGCGGGTTCGGGCGATTGATAGCACCACAGAGGCACAGAGGCACAGAGAAGGCGACGATGAAGAGGTGTTGCTCGCTCTCGAAGCAACGCTCAGCGAGGCGGTGCGCGAAGATACCGCAAGTGAACAAGTGCCCGACTTCGAGCCAAACCTCGGTGGTATGGATGATGAGGATGCCTCTGTGCCGCTGTATCTCGGTGGTGAAAAGGACAGGGAGCACGCCCGCCTCATCCGCTTCGCCGCCCGTGCCGCCCGGCTCTACGGCAACGACGATCCGAAATTGCAGGCCCTGCTGCCGCTGCTGGAAGAATTGCTGCGCGATGGCTTCAACCCGATCGTCTATTGCCGCTACATCGCCACGGCCAACTACCTGGCCCAGCAACTCGCCGGTCGCCTGAAAGTCAACGGCGATGAGGTGCGCGTGCTGGCCGTCACCGGCGAGCGCTCCGAAGAGGAGCGCGAGGCCCTGATTGCCGAGCTGAGCCATAGCCCGCGACGCCTGCTTGTCGCCACCGATTGTCTCAGCGAGGGGATCAACCTGCAACACGCCTTTGATGCCGTGGTCCACTACGACCTGCCGTGGAACCCGAACCGCCTGGAACAGCGCGAGGGTCGTGTGGATCGTTACGGCCAGCGCGCGCCAAAGGTGCGCACGGCGTTGCTCTACGGCAAGGATAATCCGATGGACGAGGCGGTGATGAAGGTGCTGCTGCGCAAGGCGGTCAGCATTCACCGCAGCCTCGGCATCAGTGTGCCGCTGCCGGTTGACAGCGATACGGTGGTCAATGCGCTGATCGCTTCGCTGTTCGAGACCGGCACCCGTCAGTTGACCCTCTTTGATGCGCAACAGGAGGCTGAGCTTGCCTCGGCTGAGGCACAACTGGCTGCGATCGAACGACGCTGGGACGATGCCGTGGCGCGCGCAAAGGAGAGCCGTACTCGCTTTGCACAGCGCCGCATCAAGCCCGAAGAGGTTGCGCGGGAACTCGAGGAGAGCGATGCAGTGCTCGGCGATCCGGCGGCGGTCGAGGCCTTCGTCCGCGCTGCCTGCGAGCGGCTCGGCGCGCCGCTGATGCCCCTCAAAGGCGCAAAGGATGTAAAGTCCCGGTTTGAGTTTCGTGACCTGCGTGTCTTTGTGGTGAACCTCTCATCGTTGCCACCGCCGGTGTACGAACGGGTCGCGCACCTCGCCGATAAGCGCGGTGATCTGATTCTGACCTTCGAGACGACCGCGCCTGCCGGGGTGGAGCGGGTCGGTCGCAACCACCCCTTCGTGGTTGCGCTCGCCGACTATGCGCTGGAGTCGGCGCTGACCCCCGACGCTGATCGCCCGCTCGCCGCGCGGAGCGGCCTGATCGTCACCGATGCCGTGGCCCGCGCGACGGTGCTGCTTTTGTTGCGTATTCGCGCGCTGATCGAAAGCCCGCGCCAGACGGCGCCGGCGCTCGCCGAGGAGCTGGTGGTGACCGGCTTTACCCGTGAGGGCGGGGTCTATCACTGGCTTGATGAGCCGGCCGCGCTGGCGTTGCTCGAGCGCGCCGAACCACGCGAGAATGTCAGCGCCGAGGAGCGCCGCCAGGGCATCGCCGAGGCCCTCGGGCAACTCGCCGACCTGGCGGGCGAACTGGCGACCATCGCCGAGAGACGCGCTGCACGCCTGCGTGAAGCGCACCAGCGTGTGCGCGCCCAGACCGGCGGCGGGCGTGTGTCGGTTCGGCCTTCCGGGCCTCCGGATGTGTTGGGAGTCTACGTGCTCTGGCCGCAGGATTAGCTTACCACAGAGACACAGAGGTACAGAGATGTACGAACATCAAGCGCTTTCTCACTCCATTATCGGCGCCGCGATCGAAGTCCATCGTGAGCTCGGTCCTGGTTTACTTGAGTCAGCTTATGAAGAATGCCTTTGCCATGAGCTTGGTCTACGCAGTCTGCCGTTTCGGCGTCAGGTGCCGTTGCCACTGACCTACAAAGGCGTGCGCCTCGACTGTGGCTATCGGATCGACCTTATTGTGGCTGACACTATCTTGCTTGAGCTTAAAGCGGTCGAGCAAACCTTACCCATCCACGAGGCGCAGTTGCTCACCTACCTGCGCCTCAGTGGCATCAAGATCGGGTTGATCATCAATTTCAATGTACCGGTACTGAAGGACGGCATCACACGCCGCGTTCTCTAAACTCTGTGCCTCTGCGCCTCTGTGGTAAACACCCATGCCCTACACGACCATCACAACCGAAGGCGGTCTCATCCCCGCCGACATCCTCGACGCCATCGCCCGCGAGGAGATCATCGGCCAGCGCCCTGAGGACTTCGGCCTCGAACGCTCGCGCAATCTCTCCGACCGCATCAGCGCGGCCTGGCAGGCGGCCCGCGGCCAGTGGGCGTTGTTCCAGTCCTACCTCGCCGATCTCGGCCCCCGCGAGACGGCGACCACGGAGACCCGTGAGCATTGGGTGATCCCGCTGCTGCGCGCGCTCGGCTATCGCCCGAGCCGTAACCGCGCCGCCTATGTGGTCGAGGGCCGCACCTATGCCATCTCGCACCGCATCGACGAGAGCGACGATGCCCCGCCGCTGCATATCGAGAGCATCTGCAATAGCCTCGATGCCCGCCCGCCCTCGGCTCGACTGAGCTCGCCGAAGTCGGGCCGCCCGCGCCTCTCGCCCCACGCCCTGGTCCAGGAGTACCTGAACGCCACCGAGCAGCTCTGGGGCATTGTCACCAATGGCGAGCGGCTGCGCCTGCTGCGCGACTCGGCCCGCTTCACCCGCCCGGCGTATGTTGAGTTCGACCTGCGCGCGATGTTCGAGGGCGAGAAGTTCAGCGAGTTTGCCATTCTCTATCGCCTGCTCCACCGCTCGCGCCTGCCGGATAGTTCACCACAGCGGCACAGAGGCACAGAGGAGCGCACAGAAGATGCGCGTCTCGGTGCTGCTATCGTGAGGCCGGAGGACTGCCTGCTCGAGCGCTACCACCAGCTTGCCCTGGAGTCCGGCGGCCGCGTGCGCGAGGGGCTGCGCGACGGGGTCGAGGGCGCGCTGAAGCTGCTCGGCAATGGCTTGCTGGCCCACCCGGCAAACACTGAGCTGCGGGCGAAACTGGTTGCGGGCCGGCTCAGCCCGCTCGATTACTACCGCCAGTTGCTGCGCCTGGTCTACCGCTTGCTCTTCCTCATGGTCGCCGAGGAGCGCGGTCTGATCGCGCCGGAGGGGACTCACCACAGAGGCACAGAGGCACAGAGGCCGGAGGGGACTCACCACAGAGGCACAGAGGCACAGAGGCCGGAGGAAGAAGATATTGAGACTCTGCGTCTCCGTGCCTCTGTGGTGAATGAGGAAGAAGATATTGAGACTCTGCGTCTCCGTGCCTCTGTGGTGAATGCAGATAAGGCCCTTAAAATCTACTACGACCACTACTCCATCGGTCGCCTGCGCCGCCTCGCCGAGACCTCCGGCGCCGGGCGCGGGCCGTTCGATGACCTCTGGCTGGGGTTGCTGACGACCTTCCGGCTCTTCGAGGGCAGCGACGAGGAGGCCCCGCGCCGCCTTGGCCTGGCGCCGCTCGGCGGTGACCTCTTCGGCGAGGCGGCCTGCGCCGACCTGACCATCAACACCCGGCTGCGCAACGCCGACCTGCTCGCCGCGATCCGCAAGCTCTCGCTCTACCGCGATCAGGAGAGCAAGGGCCTGCGCCGTGTCAACTACGGCGCGCTCGATGTGGAGGAGCTGGGCAGTGTGTACGAGAGCCTGCTGGATTATCGTCCGGTGATTGCACCACAGAGGCACAGAGGCACAGAGGAGGGAAGGGCTTCTGTGGGTGCACCACAGAGGCACAGAGACACAGAGGATGAAACTCTGTGCCTCAGTGTCTCTGTGGTGCACTTCGATCTCGTCCCCGGCACGGAGCGCAAGACCACCGGCAGCTACTACACCCGCCCGGAGCTGGTGCAGGAGTTGATCAAGAGCGCGCTGGCGCCGGTGATCGAGGAGCGGTTGGGTGCACCACAGAGACGCAGAGACACAGAGATACAACAGGCTTCCGAGTCTCTGCGTCTCCGCGCCTCGGTGACGCAACAACAAGAAGCCGCCCTGCTGAGCATCCGCGTCTGCGACCCGGCCTGCGGCTCCGGCCACTTCCTGCTGGCCGCCGCCCGGCGCATCGGGCGCGAGCTGGCGAAGGTGCGCGCTGGCGAAGACCAGCCCTCGCCTGGCGAGTTCCGCCGCGCCGTGCGCGATGTCATCCGGCAGTGTATCTACGGCGTGGACCTTAATCCGCTCGCGGTGGACCTGTGTAAACTGGCCCTGTGGATCGAGGGTCACTGCGCCGGCATGCCGCTGAGTTTCCTCGACCATCACATCAAGCGCGGCAACAGCCTGATCGGCGCAACGCATGCGCTCGTTGCTGCCGGCATTCCCGACGATGCCTACAAACCGGTGACCGGCGACGACCGGGCCACAGCCAGCAGTATCAAGAAGCGCAACAAACAGGAGCGCGACCTGGCGCTGAAGCAGGGCATGGTGCAGCGCGACATGTTCGCCGATGGCCGCAGCGCCGCGCTCGACCTGGCCGAGGAGCTGCGCGCCCTCGATGAGAACGACGACGACAGCGTGGCCGCCGTGCGCGCCCGCGCCGCTCGCTACGCCGCCCTGCGCCGCCAGGCCCACGCCGAACGCGCAACGTTTGACCTGTGGACAGCAGCCTTCTTCCAGCCGCTCACCCCGGCGAACGCCCGCTATGTCCCGACCACCAGAGACCTGATCGACTTCGACCCGACCGGCGAAAAGGCGCTCATGGCCGCGCCGATCGCCGAGGAGGTCGGCTTCTTCCACTGGGAGCTGGAGTTCCCGCAGGTGTTTCACCATAGGGACACGAGGTTGCACCACAGAGACACAAGGTTGCACCACAGAGACACAGAGGCACAGAGACCGAACAATCCAGAAGAATCTCTGTGCCTCCGTGCCTCTGTGGTGAACCCCTCCGGCGCGGACCACAGAGACACAGAGGCACAGAAGGCGGCTAATTCAGTTCACCACAGAGACACAGAGGCACAGAGACCGAACAATCCAGAAGAATCTCTGTGTCTCCGTGCCTCTGTGGTGAACCCCTCCGGCTTTGATGTTGTCCTCGGCAATCCGCCGTGGGAGCGCATGAAGCTCCAGGAGCAGGAGCACTTCGTTGATGTGCCCGAGATCGCCCGCGCCGCCAACAAGGCCGCCCGCGAGCGCCTGATCAACGAGTGGCGAACGAACGGCACCCCCGCGCAGCGCGCCCGCATCGCCAGCTTCGACGCCGCAAAGCACCGCGCCGAGGCCGAGAGCCGCTTCGTGCGCGCCTCGGGGCGCTTCCCGCTCACGGCCGTCGGCGACGTGAACACCTACGCCCTCTTCGCCGAGCACGTCCGCGCCCTGCTCGCGCCGACCGGCCGGGCCGGGATTATTGTGCCCACCGGCATCGCCACCGATGATAGCACCAGGGCTTTTTTTGGCGATGTCGTCGCGAAGCGCCAGCTGGTCAGCCTGTACGACTTCGAGAACCGCGAGAGCATCTTCCCCGGCGTGCATCGTAGCTACAAGTTCAGCCTGCTGACCCTGGGCGCAACGAACGAGCCGACGCGCTTTCTGTTCTTCGCCACCAACACCGGCCAGCTCGCCGAGCCGACTTCGGCGAGCTCAGTCGAGCCGACTTCGGCGAGCTCAGTCGAGCCGACTTCGGCGAGCTCAGTCGAGCCGACTTCGGCGAGCTCAGTCGAGCCGCAGCGCGTCTTCACGCTGACGCCGGAGGAGATCCGGCTGATCAACCCCAACACGCGCACGGCGCCGGTCTTCCGCACCGCGCGCGACGCCGAGCTGACGAAGAAGATCTACCGGCGCGTGCCGGTACT
>Ga0209721_1001756_pt1 | contig 15191 bp, 15 predicted proteins | sample TshhotsprinmetaG_FD_184139 | JGI IMG/M metagenome (GOLD analysis project Ga0209721, IMG submission 184139) | Hot spring microbial communities from South Africa to study Microbial Dark Matter (Phase II) - Tshipise hot spring metaG (SPAdes)... | ecosystem: Environmental > Aquatic > Thermal springs... | reverse complement strand
CCGGCAGGTGCTGCAGGACGGTGGGCGCCGAGCCAGTTGCCAGCCGGACAGGCCCTGCAGCCCCCGCAGCCCCTCTTCCGAAAACTGGAACTGGCAGAAATAGAGGCGGTTTTCGGATAATATCCCCTCGGGTAGGAAAAGGGACTTTATGGGTAACTATTCAGCCAGGGGGAAACCCACCCCTGGCTCCTCTCCTGTGCTGCGGGAGAGACCTCACCCTCACCCCGTCGCCTTCCGGCGACACCCCTCTCTCCCAATGGGAGAGGGAGAGGGGTTGGGGGAGAGGGTGAGGTTTCCCCCTCAACACAATAGGTTGAACAGTCTGGCTACCTGACAGTTTTCCAACAGGACGCGGACAAGCAGTGTGGCTCATGTTCAAAAGCAGTGCGCTTTCTCAAGGACACCTTCACCCCTCCCCCTTGCCCCCTCCCCGTTGCGGCGTTCGCCGCACGGGGAGGAAAGGGCAAGGACAAGCCTTGCCCTCTTTTCCCCCTTCTCCCCCGCCGCGGCGGGGGAGAAGGGGGCCAGGGGGATGAGGGGGCGTTAGAGGCCAGACCCTGCCTGCACGAGGTCTGGATATGAGCCGAAAGTGTCAGGTGGCTAGTTGAACAGTTACCTTTATGGCGGGCGGCAAAACTGTCTGCTATGAGTCCTTTGCCCGCCGGGGAAAATTCCGTTCAAGATAAGGAGACAAATGATTCGGAAGCGTGTTCTCTTGGGTGGAGCGCTGCTGGTACTGGCGATGCTGGCCTGCTCGTTGCCGGGGCTGCGTACGCCATCGCCCGGCGGCGGGGGTAGTTCGTCCTCAAACGTCCTGATGCAGGACAATTTCAGCAACCCCAAATCGGGCTGGGAAGTCGGCGAATACGACACGGGAGAAGTGGGCTATGGCGATGGTTACTACTTCGTCATCTCCTACGGCAATGCAAGCACAATGTGGGGAGTCGCCAACCGCTCCTTTCGCAACATAGTGATAGAGGCGGAAGCGAAGCCGGTCTCCGGCCCGGATAACAACGACTACGGCGTTATCTGTCGCGAACAGGGAGATGGCCGCGGCTATTACTTCCTGATCTCGGGGGACGGCTACTATGCCATTGTGAAAGGGACCGACGCGGGGTACGATTGGCTGGTGGACTTCACCGAGAGCAGCGCCATCAAGCAGGGATACACCACGAACCGCATCCGGGTGGTCTGCGACGGGTCCACCCTCAGCCTCTACGTCAACGGCGAACTGGTGGGAGAAGCCAGCGACACGGAGTTCTCTTCCGGGGATATCGCTCTGACCGCCACATCGTACGAGAATGAGTCCGTTGAGGTCCGGTTTGATAATCTGGTCGTCACGGCGCCGTAGATGCTGGGGACCAGGGGTCTTGGAATAATAGTAACTATTCAGCCCTCCGCCGGAAGGTGAACCCTCCGGTAGGGGCGACTTTGAAAGTTGCCCCCACATAACCATGCCTCGCAGGCCGGAACGCCACTTCGCTGCGCTTCGGGGTGGGTTGGAAACCCACCCCTCCCACGAACAGCCCCGGTGTAGGGTGGGTTTCAAACCCACCCCTACAGCCGACGGTTTAGCGTCGGGCGGAGGCTACCTACCCAATCGGTGTGGTTGCCCAGGCTGGCGGTTGAAACCGCTCCTGAGAGGGCGCTTTGCGCCGGGCGACTGCCTGCGCGGTCGCTCCGGTGGCGTCTACGGAGGTGGACGCCCGGCTAAAAGCCCCCCAGGGGCGATTTCAATCGCTACTCCGGCGGCATGGTAGGTGGTTACGAATAATATACCTGCCCCAACCCGGAGCAAAGGACACTCCGTCCACGGTGGGTTCCGTGAACCGCAACCCCTGGGGCCAGTATGGGCTTGTGCAGTTTTGAATCTCGTAAAGTCGTATCACGATCTTTTGGCAAAGTCTCAAAAAGTCATACCACCCCTGGGGGTTGAATCCGGCTTGTGATTCCAGAAGGGTGCGATCTTCTGAGGGTTGATATTTCCCTTCCCCCCCACCCCCCTCCCCATTGAGGGCGGACGGATCGTCCGCCCCTACCGCCGCACGGGGAGGGGGGATGGAAATGGGGTTTTTGGGGCGGCGGCGAAGCCGCCGCCCCAAAAACCCCTCTCTTCCCCCCTCTCCCCCGCCCGCAGGGCAAGGGGGAGAGGGGGGCAAGGGGGGTGAGGGGGATAAAGAGAAACCCTGTAACTCGGAACGAACGCTCAGATTCCCACCAGGGCAAGAGGTGGGATACGACTTTGTGAGACTTTGTGAAAGACCAGGTGATACGACTTTATGAGAATCAACAGCAGCAAATCCCTTTCGGGGAGCAACATGCCCGCGAGATAAAAGTGGGGTTTGTGGGGCGGCTTCGCTGCCCCCACAAACCCCACACCCCACCCCTTTCCCATATGGTCATCGCCGCCCGGACGTTCCGGTGGGAATAAAACAAAAAAGAGCGTCGCCTCCTGAACGCGACGCCCTTTTTGTTTTTGCCCCTTCATCCCAGATACTCGCGCAGTTGTCGGCTGCGGCGGGGGTGGCGCAGGCGACGGAGCGCTTTCCCCTCAATCTGGCGGATCCGCTCGCGGGTCAGGCCGAATTTCTGCCCCACTTCTTCCAGCGTATGACTTCGGCTGCCACCCAGCCCGAACCGGAGGCGCAGGATGCGCGCTTCCCGCGGGCTGAGGGTGGAGAGTACTTCCTCTATCTTCTCCGCCAGCATCTTCTGGTACGCGCTCTGGGGAGGAGTGGGGGTGGATTCATCTTCAATGAAAGACCCCAGTTCGTTATCCTCTTCCTCCCCCACGGGATGTTCCAGGCTGAGCGGTCGCCAGGAGACGCGCATCATCCACTGCACTTTGCGCGGCTCCATATCCAGTTCCAGCGCGATCTCCTCGGGGGTTGGGGGACGGCCGTATTCCTGCTCCAGTTGCTGGGCCGTCTTGTAGAGCCGCCGGATGCGGTCGGACATGTGGACGGGGACGCGGATGGTGCGGCTCTGGTCGGCGACGGCGCGGCTGATGGTCTGGCGGATCCACCAGGTCGCGTAGGTGCTGAAACGGTAGCCGCGGTGATAATCAAACTTCTCCACCGCTTTCATCAGGCCCAGATTCCCCTCCTGGATCAGGTCCAGGAAGGGGACCCCCCGGCCGATGTACTTTTTAGCAATGCTGACAACCAGGCGGGTATTCGCTTTGATCAGGTGCTCCCGGGCCGCCCGGGCCTGTTCCACCATCGCCTCCAGCCGGGTGCGCTCCACCGGATCGCTCCCATTGTTTGCCAAGACCCGTTCCGCTTCTCGCCCCATCTCTATGATGTGGGCCAGATGAGTCTCCTCCTCCAGAGAGAGCAGCGGCACCCGCGCCATCTCCCGAAGATACAGGCCGACGGTGTCGTCCGCCGCAATGCCGCTCAGGTCATCCGGGTCTATGGCCGCAGGGTCCTCCCATTCCTCCGTCGCATCCGAGGTAAAAGACTCGTCGTATACCTCAATACCCGCTTCATTCAACAACAGCAGAATTTCTTCCAGTTGCTCAGGGGATTCCTCCGCCTCCGGAAACAGGTCCAGAACATCGTTGCTGGTCAGATACCCCTGGACTTCCGCTTTTTCTAACAATTCTTCCAGAATATCCATATCTCTCCTCATTCCATCTGTTGCAGGAATTGAGCCAGGGGCGCCAATCGGGGGTCTACTCGCTCTTCTCCACAGCGACAGGGCTCCAGATTCAGGTTCGCACCGCACTCCGGACAGATTCCGCGACAAGCCGGGCGGCAAAGGGGTTTCATCGGCAGGTTCACCCAGATCTGCTCCCGGAGCAACGGCAGGGGGTCAAACCATCCCTCTTCTGTGAGGGTGTAGGTGATCCCGGGACGTGGTCGCCCAGATAGGCCGATCGTTTCCTCTATCTCCAGGACGGTTGCATACGGAAAAGGTTCCAGGCAACGGACGCAATCTATCTCCACCTGTGTTTCCACCCGGGCTTCTACCAGAATTCCCCCCTGAACTCGGGTGAACTGCATCGGACCGCGGAGAAACGCGACGGAGATGTCATCCAGTTGCTGAGGCCCTTCATCCAGGATGATAGAAAGGCGCTCCCCTGGGCGAGCCCCAATAAGAGGGGAAAGGTCTATTTGTATCATAGCCAAACAACAAAAAAAGTACCAGGCACTCCTTCACGCCTTAAGGGTCTTTGGAGGAGAGAAGTCGCTGCACAAACCGGTAAAGCGCCTGGTACTGAATCGTTCAACCGCCTGTATGCTGGATTCGTGCATATTATAACAGAAAAGAGGACTCTCGTCAAGACCTTTTGGCACTTTTTCGGGACGAATTTGAGCAATTGGGCGGAAAGGTGTATAATTTCTCCCTGTCTACAACTCATTTTCAGGAGCGCTCCCAATGGTGATGGTTTCTATTGCCGCATGCGATACGTACGACCTGGAGACAGTCCGCCACGTTCTGGAGGGAGTTCTGGCTCCATTGGGCGGTATGGGCCGCTTTGTCCGCCCCGGCATGCGGGTGCTCCTGAAGCCCAACCTCATCGTCCCTCTGCCCCTGGACCGCGCGGTCACCACCCACCCGACGGTCGTCCGCGCCGTGGCCGAAATGGTGCAGGCCGCCGGAGGCGAGGTCTGGATCGGGGATTCTCCCGCCGGGCCGGTGCGGAACTCCGAACGCCTCTGGCAGCGGACCGGTATGGCGGATGTCGCCGCCGCCACCGGCGCGCGCCTGGTCCATTTTGACGGCGTGGAGTGGCGCCATCTGCGGGGTCAGGACTACTTCATCGCCCGCCCGGTCTTTGAGGCCGACCTGATCATCAACCTGCCCAAACTGAAGACCCATACCCTCACCCTCTACACGGGCGCGGTGAAGAACCTTTTCGGCACCATCCCCGGGACCCGCAAGCGGGAGATTCACTACCGGGCGCCTAACATCGCCGATTTCAGCCGCGCGCTGGCCGATGTGCTGGAACTGGTCCGGCCGGGGCTGACGATTATGGATGGAGTATGGGGCCAGGAGGGGAACGGCCCCGGGGCCAGTGGGACGCCGCGCCGCTATGGTTGCCTGGCGGCATCGGCGGACCCGGTGGCACTGGATACGGTGGTCAGCGGGGCAATGGGATGCCGACCGGGGGCGGTCCTGCATCTGCGGGAGGCCGCCGCGCGCAGCCTGGGCGTTGCAGACCCGCAGGCCATTCAGGTCGTCGGCGACCGGGGAGCGCTGGATTTCGGCCGGGTGCATCTGCCGGGCGTGCAACGACTTCTCCAGGTCCTGCTTCCTCGCTGGGCATCGACGCCGTTGCAAAGGGCCATCCGGGCCCGCCCCCGCCTGGTCTCTCCGGAGGCCTGTATGGGTTGTGGTCATTGCGTGGAGGCCTGCCCGCGCCAGATTATCACTCCGGGGCGCCCCCCGCAGTTCCTGCTGGACCAGTGCATCGGCTGCCTCTGCTGCGCCGAGGTCTGTCCGCAGGGGGTGATTGTGCCGGAGCGGGGACCGCTGGGGCGGGTTTTAGTCGGGAGTCGGTAGTGGGGAGTCGGTAGTCGGGAGTCGGTAGTGGGGAGTCGGTAGTGGGGAGTCGGTAGTCGGTAGTTGCATCTTACGCTTTACGTTTTACGTTTTACACCATGTACGAGGAACTGGAACGAGTCTATCAAGCGATTCTGGACGCTCTGCGGGCGGGGAAGCCCGCCGCGGTGGCGACGGTGGTGGAAGTGGACGGTTCGGCCCCGCGGGGCGCGGGGGCGAAAATGGTCATCTTCGCCGACGGGAGCACTGTGGGCACCGTCGGCGGGGGTGGAGTGGAGGCGCAGGTCATTGAGGAAGCGAAGGCCGCGATCGCTGCGGGGCAGGGGCGGGAAGTCCGCTACAGTTTGCGCGACCCCCAACGAGGGGACCCGGGCATCTGCGGCGGAAATATGCGCCTCCTGATTGAGGTCCTGCCGCCCCGGCCCACCCTGCTCATTCTGGGCGCCGGACATGTGGGCCAGGCCGTGGCGGAACTGGGCGCGTTTCTGGGGTACCGCGTCGTCGTGATGGACACGCGCCCCGGCCTGGCAACGCCGGAACGGTTCCCCTGGGCCGAAGCCTGTATCACCGGCGACCTGGCGGAAGAGGTGACCCGCTTTGCGGTGGATGGCTACACATACGTGGTAATGGTCACCCCGCATTACACCGAGGATGCGGGGGTGCTGGCTGCCCTGGCGAACCGCTCCCCGGCATACGTGGGGCTGATCGGCAGCCGTCGCCGGACGGCGCTCACGTTCCAGAAAGCGCGGGAATTGGGGGTTCCCGAGGACTGGTTGAAACGGATTTACACTCCCATCGGGCTGGACATCGGCGCGGAGACACCGCGGGAGATCGCCGTGAGCATCCTGGCTGAAATCATCGCCGTCCAGCGGGGGAAGGCGTCCTCTACCCTATGACCACGCAACTCCCCGAACGGGAAATCCGGCGCAGTTTTCGGCTGGGAGTCCTGAACGGCGCGCTCTTTGAGTTTGCGGAGCGGCTGATTGACCCCCCGCTGGTGCTGACCTGGTTCGTCACCCGGCTGACGTCGTCCAACCTGCTGATCGGGCTGGTGACCCCTCTGGGCGACGCGGGATGGTTCCTGCCCCAGGTCTTCATCTCCGGCCTCGTCCAGCGGATGCCCCGCAAGATGCTGAGTTACACCATCGCGGCCGTTATCCGGGTCTTTTCCTGGCTCTCCCTGGCCGCGATGGTCTGGCTGGTAGATGACCTGCGCCTTCTGCTGGTGTCATTTTTCGTCTTTTACAGCGTGGCCCGCCTGGCTGCCGGGCTGGGGGGACTGGGCTTCTTTGAGGTCGTCGCCAAGACCATCCCGGCTAATCGGCGGGGGAGTTTCTTCGCCTGGCGGCTGCTGACGGGAGGAATACTGGCGCTGGGGGCCGGCGGAGTAACGCGGGCCGTTCTGGAACGCGTCCCGTTCCCCGACGGGCACGCGCTCCTCTTCGCTCTCTATGCCGCTGTCGTCGCGCCGGCAATGCTGGCGTTTATCCTGATCCGGGAGCCGCCCGGGACGGTCACCCCGCGCCCGGTGACCCTTTGGGAGCAACTGCGGCGGGCCGGATACTTCCTGCGTTCGGACCCCGTCTTCCGGCGGTATATGGCGGTGCGGACGGCGCAGGGGCTGGCAGGAATCGCCCTTCCCTTTTTCGGAGTCTACGCCAAAAACGTACTGGGGGCTCCGGAGGGGATGGTGGGTATCTACATCGCCGTGCGGGTGGGGGCCGGGTTGCTGGCGAACCTCCCGTGGGGCCGGGTGAGCGACCGCAAGGGCAACCGGCTGGTGATGCTCTGGTTCTCGCTGGGCAGTGGGTTGACCTCCCTGATTGCCCTGGCACTGGTGATATGGGTGACCGTCTCCCCTCAACAGGGCCCCTGGTTGCCTTATCTGGTAGCGCCCCTTTTTCTGCTGAACGGCGCGCTGGGGCCCGCCGGAGCGCTGGTTGGGAATAACTTTCTGCTGGAACTGGCGCCCGAAGCGGAACGGCCCCTGTATCTGGGGCTTTCCAACACGCTGATCGGTATTGTCGTTCTGATCTCCGGATTCGGCGGGCTGATCGTGGACCTCCTGGGCTACGGTGGTTTGTTCGGCCTCTCGGCGTTTCTCTGCCTGCTGGCCTGGTGGTGGTCGCGGGGCCTGCCGGAGCCCCGGGTGGGAAAATAATCCCCTGGAAATAAGAAGGAGGTGCTTTTATGCCCTATCGGGATATGTGGGCAACATGTACGGAATGCGGCAAACAGTTCGTCTTCACCGTGGAGGAGCAACGGCGGCTGGCGGCGCTGGGATTTGAGACAGCCCTGCCAACCCTTTGTCCGGAGTGTATGCGGGCGGCAGAACTGACCCCCGGCCCCCACGAAGGGATCATCAAATGGTATGACCCGGAGAAAGGGTACGGATTCATCATCCAGCGCAGCGGCAACGAGATATTTTTCCACCGCAGCGGCCTCGCTCCCGGCACACCGGAGGATATCCCGGATAAAGCGCGGGTGCGGTACCGGATTCAGCCCAGCGGGAGAGGCCCTCAGGCGGTGGACGTCTCGCTGGTGAAAGCATAATGGAAATTCCCGGACGACGGTCGCCTCCGCGGCGACCGTCATTTGACCTTATGGGATGCTCCTGACGTTTGAACTTTCCCGTTTTTGGTGTATGATAAGATGCCAGCAAGGACAACGGGGAGGGGACGATGAAAGTGTTATTAACCCAGAACGTCCCGAACCTGGGACGCGCAGGCGATGTCAAAGAAGTGGCCGATGGGTATGCCCGGAACTATCTGATCCCTCGCGGGCTGGCGGTTCCCGCCACCGAGGGCACGGTCAGAATGGCACAGGAGCAGAAGCGGGCCAAGACCGAGCAGGCGACCCGACAGGCCCAGCGGATGGCGATGCTGGCCGAAAAGATGGAACAATTAACCCTCACTTTTCAGGCCAAAGCAGGGCCGACCGGTCGGCTCTACGGCTCCGTTACCCCCGCCGACATCGCCGAGGCCCTGGAGCGGGAACTGAAGATTCCCTTTGACCGGCGCAAGATTCTCACCGATCCGCTGCGCGACCTGGGCGAACACGCCGTCCCGGTCCGGCTCAGCAGCGACCGGACGGTCACGGTGCGCGTGCGGATAGAGCCAGAACCCCCCACTCACTAACCCTATCAGGAGTCTGATATGCCAGAAATCACCGTCGCAACCGTTCAGATGCAGCCGCTTCTCGGCCAGATGGAAGAGAACCTGGCGAAAATGGGCGAGTTCATCCGACGTATCGCCACCGAACAACCGGTGGACCTCATCATCTTCCCGGAACTGGTGACCACGGGCTACGAGGTCGGGCCGCGCTTCCCGCAGATGGCCCAGCGGGTCCCCGGTCCGGCGGTCAACCTGATCGGTCAGCGCGCCGCCGACTACGGCGTCCATGTCGCCTTTGGCCTGGTGACCAAAGAGCGGGTAGAGAGTATCCTCTACGATTCCGCCGTCCTCATCGGGCCGGACGGCGAGGTCATCGGCCTGTATCACAAAATCCACCTGCGCGGCGAGGAGCGGCTGGCCTTTCGCCCCGGTTACCGTCTCCCCGTCTTTGAGACCGATTTCGGTGTCATCGGGCTGATGATCGGATGGGACCTGGCCTTCCCGGAGGTGGCGCGCAGTCTGGTCCTGGACGGGGCGGAGGTGCTGGCCGTGCTGGCGAACTGGGAGGCGCCCCACCAGGACGAGTGGCAAACATACCTGAAGGCGCGCGCCCGGGAGAACGCCGTCTTCGTGGCCGCGGCCAACCGGGTGGGAGAAGAACCGTCCTACTCTTTCTTCGGTCAGAGCACCATTATCGGCCCCACCGGTCACATCTACGGCACCGTGGATGAGCCGGTGGAGGGGTACGCGGTGGCGAAACTGGACCTGAACGAAGTGCGGCGGCAGCGGGAGGAGACCCAGATTCTCCAGTGTCGTCAGCCGATGGCCTACCGGGCCATCGTCCGCAAATACTGATGTTTGTTTGCTACAGAGCCCGCGGAGGGGAAACCCCAGAGGGCCTATGCGAATATCCATCTCGCATATCCTGATTGTCCTGGTGATTATCGCCCTTATCGGATGTCGGCCGTCGGGACCGTCTGCGGTGGAGACGGTCGCTCTTGTTCAGACCATCGTCAACATCGGTTCCGATACTCTGGTGAACCTGGCGCTGGCCTGGGCAGAGGCGTATATGCAACAGCACCCGGAGGTGCGCACCTCTGTGACCGGCGGAGGGTCGGGCGCCGGGATCGCCGCGCTCATCAACGGCACCGCCCACATCGCCAACGCGTCCCGGGCGATGAAAGCGGAGGAGATAGAGGCCGCGCGCTCTAACGGGATTGAACTGGTGGAGTTCACCGTCGCTCTGGATGCGATCGCGGTCGTCGTGCATCCCTCCAATCCGGTGAACCGTCTCACCGTTCAGCAAATTTCGGACATCTATACCAGGAAAATCACCAACTGGAAAGAGGTGGGCGGCGAGGACCGGCCCATCGTCCTGCTCTCGCGGGAATCCAATTCCGGGACGTATATGTACTTTCTGGAGCATGTGGTACGGCTGGGGGACCCGAAGAGCGACCTGCTTTTCTCTCCGGACACATTGCTGATGCCCTCGTCGGAGGGGATCAGTACAGAGGTGCGCCAGAACCCAAACGCGATCGGTTACGACGGTCTGGGATACGTGACCCCCGACCAGAAAGGCATCGCGGTCAGCGCAGACCCGAACGGCCCCTTCGTGCTGCCGTCGGTGGATACGGTGAACGATGGCTCCCATTCCATCTCCCGTCCGCTGTATATGTACACCGCCGGTGAACCGCACGGGGTGGTGAAGGCGTACCTGGAATGGATTTTGAGCGAAGGCCAGCGCATTGTCCCGACGCTGGGGTTTGTTCCCCTGGGATAAATCTGGGAGGGGACCTATGAGCCGGAAACAGTGGCTGATCATCATCGCTTTGGGGATAGCAAACTGCGTGGTGCTGGGAGGGTTGATCCTGGCGGTTACTCTGACCCCCCGCCTGGGGGCAGGAGGATCTTTCGGGGCCACGCCGACTCCCAGCCCGACCCCTACGCCCATCCTTCCTCCGACCTGGACTCCCACACCGTCTCCGAGTCCTGCTCCCACACCCACTCCGCGCCCGACAGCAACACCGCCACCCGCCGCTCCAACTCCGACACCCTTCCCAACGTTCACCCCGACGCCGATCCCACCTCCCGAACTGGTGAACGCGGGCTTTGAGACCATTACCGGTTTTGAGATTCCTGGCTGGGTGGTGGACCCGGTGGTCAACTGGCGCTCCGGAGAGCCTTACGATCCCGATAACTCCTATGCCTACCCGAAGTTTAAGTACGCCGATGACCCGGTCCGGTTCATCACCGGCAACACTCTGCAAATTGAGTCCACCGACCAGTACGCCAAGTTCCAGGTGACCATCTATCAGATAGTGGCGGTCCCATCCGGGACCCAGGTCCAGTTTGAGATCAAGGCCAAGGGCTATTCCGACGAGGGAGGCATCATCGTACGGGCCGGGATTGATCCCCGCGGCCGGCAGGGGTGCAGCGGGGCCCAGTGGGGCCAGACGCGAGTGGTCAACCAGAACGACGACCTGGTGGTGCTGCGCTCTCCCCGGGTGCGGGTGGGGGCGGAGGGGCAGGTGACCGTCTGTTTCTTCGCCCAGCCGGAGTGGGCCGTTCCCCACAAGGCAGCGTTCTTTGATGATGCCCGGTTGCTGACTTTTCCATAGAAGGGGCTGGGGCGTTGCGGGGATGCGGCTTTGCCGTCGTCCTAAAAACGGCTGGCGAAGGCCGACTGTCGGCCGAAGTGACTCTTCAGGCTATTGTCCTTCAGTGATGGGAGTCGCCCCTCAAGGGCTTGCAGCCGGGCGTCCACTGCGTGGACGCCGCTCCAGCGACCGCGCAGGCAGTCGTCCGGTTCAAAGGGCCCTCTCGGGTGCGGTTTTTTGAACCTTTACGATTTAATCGGGTAATGCGGATATTAGTGTCCCCTCATCCCCCCGGCCCCCTTCTCCCCCGCAAGCGGGGGAGAAGGGGAGAAAATTATGGGTTTTGGCGCTGGCGGCCTTCGGCCGCCAGCGCCAAAACCCGTACAAAAATCCCCCTCCTCGCGGGGTTGTAGGGTCGGACGTTCTGTCCGCTCTCAGCGGGGAGGGGGGGGCAGGGGGGGAGGGGCGCACGTATAGCGCTGGAATCGTCAAATTTAGAGAGGCCATATTGCCCGACTAATTTCTCAAGGTTCGACAACCGCGGGCTGAACTTTGCGGCCTGCGACCCTGCAACCTGCGACTTTGCAGCCTGCGCCCACCAACAGAAACTATCTACCACAGGAGGTCTCCATGTCCAACCAGAAGTTTCTGCGTTTCCCCGATGGCTTCATCTGGGGGACCGCCACCTCCGCCTACCAGATTGAGGGGGCCTGGAACGAGGACGGGAAAGGGCCATCCGTCTGGGACACCTTCTCCCACCAATCGGGAAAGGTCTACGGCGGTCACACCGGCGACGTCGCCGCCGACCACTACCACCGGTGGGAGGAGGACGTCCGCATTATGGCCGAACTGGGCCTGAAGGCTTACCGCTTCTCCATCTCCTGGCCGCGCGTCCTTTCTGAGGGCGTCGGCCGGGTCAATCCCGCCGGGCTGGATTTCTACGACCGGCTGGTGGACGCGCTGCTGGAGCGGGGAATAGAACCCTTCGTGACCCTCTATCATTGGGACCTGCCCCAGGCTCTCCAGGACCGGGGCGGATGGCCCAACCGGGACCTGGTCCAGTACTTCGCCGACTATGCCCGCGTCGTGGCGGAGCGGTTGGGCGACCGGGTGACCTGGTGGATCACCCACAACGAGCCATTCGTCGTCACTATTCTGGGCTACGTATTCGGCGACCATCCCCCCGGCGTCCAGAATTTCCCCCAGGCGATACAGGTCGGGTATCACCTGCTGCTTTCCCACGGGTACGCTGTGGAGGCGCTGCGCGCGACGGCCCGGCGCCCCATCCAGGTCGGCATCACGCTGAACCTCAGCCCGGTCCATTCTGCCACCGACTCCGAGGCGGACCGCCTGGCGGCTCAGCGGATGGACGGCATCCTTAACCGGATGTTCCTGGACCCCATCTTCTTCGGGCGGTATCCGGAGGATATGCGGGCGCTGTTTGGACCGCTCATTCCGGAGATTCCGCCGGAAGATGCCCGCTATCTGATCACTCCGATAGATTTTCTGGGAGTGAACTACTATTGCCGCGCCGTGGCCCGTCACGATCCGTCCATGCCCATTATGGAACTGGCCCAGGTACACCCCGAAGGTAGCGAGTACTCCCAGATGTGGGAAATCTACCCGCCGGGGCTGTACGAACTGCTGATGCGGGTCTGGAACGATTACCGCCCCAAGGCCATCATGATCACCGAAAACGGGGTTCCCGTTCCGGACGGGGTGGACTTTGACGGGCGCGTGCGGGACGAGCGGCGCATTCGCTATCTGCGCGACCATATCGCCCAGGTCCATAAGGCCATCACCGACGGGGCGCCCGTCCGGGGGTATTTCGTCTGGTCGCTTATGGACAACTTTGAGTGGAACCACGGCTATAAGATGCGCTTCGGGCTGGTGTATGTGGACTACGATAACTTGGCGCGTATCATCAAAGACAGCGGGCGCTGGTATGCGCAGGTGATCCGGCAAAACGGGGTGTGGGTATAAAACCGCAGGCGGGCAGCCGAAGGCCGCCCGCCTTTTCTTTTCCCCTCATCGGATGACCCGAAATGAACTGATGTACCCCTGCAGGTCTTCCCATACCTGCACAGAGTCATCCGCTCGGGGGGTATAGATGGCCTCCACCACGTAATAGTGCTTCGGTCCCTCCGCAAAGAGAGCCCACCGATCTGTGCTGAAATGGCCTTGTTGTCCTTCTATGCGCACATTTCGGGCCCGCCAGGAAGTCTGAATCAAGATATAGGTGCCCTCTTGGTCGGCCACGATACGGTTGGCGCCCGCCCACATTAATTAAGGGCTGGTCGCTATCCGGAGGAGCGATTTTCACCTGCTGCATTTCCCGTTCCACCCGGTAGACGGTAACCGCTGCGCTGATAATGGCGCCGGTGAGTCCACTGCACGCGGTCAGCAGCGTGCCAACCAGCCCAAGCAGCGCCGCGCGTATAACTATTGGTTTCTGCTCTTCCTGTGGCATATTCCCCCCTTAAAATTTGGGTGGCCTGTTGCCCAGATTTCGGGCAAAGGCCCGGATGACCGCTAAGCGCTTTTCCGGCCCATTGGCGTTCGCCTGCGGCGGCGAAGATGCTCCCCTTCCCAATCTCCCTGTCCCTGCAGCAGGAGAAGCGCCAGGTTGATGAGGAAGGAGATACCGAGAAGAACGAGTCCCAGGGCCATCGCCGTATCAAAGTTCCCCTTGCGGGTCTCCAGGACAATGGCGGTAGTCAGGACACGGGTGGAGTGCTCTATATTGCCGCCGACCATCATCACCGCACCGACTTCGGAGATGATGCTGCCGAACCCGGCGATGATGGCGACCATCACTCCCGAACGGGCCTCAGATAGGACGGTGCGCGCTGCCTGCCAGGGAGTGGCTCCCAGGGAAAGAATCTGCTGGCGCAGGTCTGGCTGAACCTCCATAACGGCGACCATAGTGAACCCGGCGACCACCGGAAAGGCGATGAGTGTCTGGGCCAGAATCATTGCGCCAGGGGTGAAGAGGGCGGGGATGACCGGCCAGTCCAGTTGCCCCAGCGGGCTGCTGCGGGAGAGCATCAGATAGACGAAGAGCCCCACCACCACCGGGGGCAATCCCATTCCCGTGTAGATGAGGGCGAAGGCGAAGCGCCGCCCGGGGAAACGGGTGAGCCCAAGGAGTGCGCCGAGGGGAATGCCCAGAACAGTGCTGAAAAGAAGCGCCAGCCCGGAGACCCGCAGGGAGAGACCAACAATCTCCGTCAGGTTCGGGTCTCCGGTCAGGATCAGACGAATGGCCTGAAGAAACCCCTGGATCAAATCATTCATCGGGTACTGGACACCTTTAGGTTGCACCCGAATTATACTTGTACTGATACAAGTGGTCAAATGATGTCATCGGTCTTGGGCTTGTGCAGCAAATCCCTTCCGGGGAGCAACATGCCCGCGAGATAAGGGGGGTTGTGGGGGCGGCGAAGCCGCCCCCACAAACCCCTCTCTTTCCCTCTCTCCCCCTGTCCGTCAGGGCATAGGGGGGAGAGGGGGGAAAGGGGGGTGAGGGGGATAAAGGGAATCCCTGGCAACAAAGAAGACTTCGGAACGAACGCTCGGACTCCCACCAGGGCAAGGGATGGGATACGACTTTATGAGACTTTGTGAAAAACCCGGTGACACGACTTTATGAGAATCAACACGCCCTTGCGCTTTTCGATGTCGGCTTACCCGCTCCCCCTGCCCCTCCCTCCCGTGGACCAGGAATCCCGTCTGATACCACCTCAGGGGATGTTATGACTTTTTGAGACTTTGTGAAAGAGCCGTGATACGACTTTACGAGAATCGGCAAGATGTAGATTTGTAGTAACCACCTACCCAATCGGTGCGGTTGCCCGGGCTGGCGGTTGAAACCGCGCCGGAGAGGGCGCTTTGCGCCGAGCGACCGCCTGCGCGGTCGCTCCGGTGGCATCCACGGAGGTGGACGCCCGGCTACAAAAGCAGTGCACTT
>Ga0209721_1001754_pt1 | contig 15197 bp, 14 predicted proteins | sample TshhotsprinmetaG_FD_184139 | JGI IMG/M metagenome (GOLD analysis project Ga0209721, IMG submission 184139) | Hot spring microbial communities from South Africa to study Microbial Dark Matter (Phase II) - Tshipise hot spring metaG (SPAdes)... | ecosystem: Environmental > Aquatic > Thermal springs... | reverse complement strand
TTATGGATGTGCCTGCCACAAATACTACTCCTGCCACCAGTATACCCAATACCATGGATGCCCCAACTATCATCCTCGGAAGTAATGCTGTTCCCAATGGTGTGCCGAATATGCTCCCTGCTATGTTGAGTCCTATTACTCCTCCTATGAACGAGCCCGGAAGCAGTCCCAGTATTGCAAACAGTACTAATCCTACACCTGCACCTATATATAATCCCTTTTTTGCCCCTTCTCTTGTTTTCATTTTCTTGTTCCTCCTTTCTCTGTTCTTGCCAATCTTTATTCTTATCAATATATTAGCGAATTTCATGCCAGATTCTATTTGATTGATTTTCAAAGATTTTTAGTTCTGAAATGTTTGCATTCCTGCAAAAACCGGTTTTTTATTTGCAAAGATGCAAAAAAATTGGGGGGATGATTCTAATATCATCCCCCATTTTATAGATTCAGTATTTCTCTACTTACAGCCTCGAATTCTGCTTTACCACTTTTATCTTTCCATGTTCTATCTTTGAGTGACACCACAGGCAGTCTATCTGCTTTTCTGTGTGTGACGTGCCTTTCATGGATGAATTTAACATCATCATACATTTCTATCCTCTCTACATGGCAGAAATAACATTTCTCTTTAGGTGTTACACCGTCACCTCTCGTTACTTCCAAATGGCACTGATTACATTTGTAATCTGCCTTCATGACGTCTTCATGGGAAAAGGTCTTGCCTTTTACAACTATAGGCTGTTTAGGTGCCGAATGGCATGATGGGCAACCTGTGACAGCCTGCTCGTGTGGAACTCCCTTAAAGTGACAAAGAAAGCACACATTCAGGGAGACCTTTACATGTTCTCCCTGAACTATATCAGAGTGACAGCTCCGACAGTGAAGTTTTATACCGCGCTTCATCTCAGCAAGCTGATGATAACGAGCGCTGTATAACTTCCAAAGTAAAATCCAGGGATGAGGCCAAAAATAATAAATACAACACCCCCGAGTATGGCACCAATCTTTGTACCCATGGAGATCATCTCTTTTTCTTTAGGTTGCATAATTAAAAATCCCCCTCTTTATAAATTGTTGAGGTGTCTCTATTAAAAATAGATATCACATTTAATGTTCTAATGCAACAAAAATTATACAAATTGGATTGGCCTGAAAATTGCAAAAATTAATAGATAAAAGTCTTCGGGTCTTTAAATGGATGGCATTTAGTACAGAGAGTTCTTGCCCTATCCTGCCCCACAACCCATGAGTGCGGCTTGTGGCAGTACAGGCAATCAAGTCCTTTTTTCATATGGAACCCGTGCTGCCCAACTGATGCCTCATTTTTATGGCATTCGCCAATGCATGTGGCAGATGTGGGCTTTATTTCTCCATGTGGCTTGTGACACTGATGGCAAAGAAGCCCTGACATAGGACCTTTCGCGGGATATTGGTATGGCATTTTATGCATCTGTCTTTTGGGATCATGGAAGTGGTCTTTTCCGAGAATGAATGACACTTAAGACATAAGAATGCCTCCATGCCCACTCCGTGCACACCCCTGTCCTGATGGCACTTCTGGCAGGCATCCTCATTGGGATGGAAGTCATGCACCGTCCCTTTATGGCATATCTTGCAGTCAATCCTCTGCATAAACACATGCCGTGCATGGCCGTATGATTTATTTAATGTTAAAGCGCCCTGAGACATCTCGTCCATATGGCATTTCCTGCACGCCTTCCATGGCTTTTCACGGCCATGGGTCTGGGAAAATTTTTGTTAATTGCCTTTTACAACATAGGCCACGAGGAGCTGATTCTGCAAATGGCATGATGCGCAGTACGCTGGCTCATCCTGTGTATATCGGTAATAACGATAGCCGACAATCACTCCTAAGACGGCAACTATTACTATGGCAGCGAGAATAAACCCCTTTAAATGTTCAAAGAGATTCATCAGGGATTCCGGGATATCTCTACGTTTCTTCACGGGCTATCTCTTAATACCTGCCATGTCTTCCAGTGTTTTAAGTTTTGATATTTCTCCGAGTGCTATCAATGTATCTCCTGCCTTTATGGTAGTCCTGAATGTGGGATTAAACCTCATATCCCCTGTGGGTTTTTTTATCGCAACGATTATAATGCCCAATTCCCTGCCTATGCCGCACTCATCGAGGGTGAGTCCTGCAAGTTTTGAGTCTTCCTGAACGGTTATCTCCTCCATCTGGAGGTCAATATTGCCGCTCTTTGTCGCAAACTCTATAAAATCCACTACAGCAGGCTTTAAGACAGTATGAGCTATCCTGAGCCCGCCGATATGATAAGGAGATACGACCCTATCGGCGCCGGCCCTCATAAGCTTCTGTTCCGAGCCCTCTTCTTCTGCCCTTGCAACAATAAAGAGCTTGGGGTTTAATTCCCGTGCACTTAATACCACAAAGAGATTCTCGGCATCTGTCGGGAGCACGGATATTAATCCCTTTGCCTTTTCTATCCCAACTTCTCTTAAGATTTCGTCCCTTGTGGCATCGCCTTCGAGGATGAGCATATCACCCTTTTCTTCAAGGGCATCCGGCTTTTTTTTCGACCACAACAAATTTTATATTCTTCTCTCTAAGCTCCCTGCATATTATCTTGCCCATCCTGCCGTAGCCGCAAACAATATAATGGTTTTTAAGCTCCCTTATCTTCTTTTCCAATCTCTTCCTCCCGAATATCTCTTTAAATTCACCTTCTAAAATTAATTTTGCACCATTATTAAGCGCATACAGCACGCTGCCAACACCGCCTATTATAAGGACTATTGTAAACATTCTTCCCCTGGCTGACAGCTCGTGTATCTCCTTGTAACCCACAGAAGCAATGGTTATAATGGTCATATAAAGGGAGTCAAGGATATTCCATCCTTCTATGACCATATAGCCGGTAGTTCCAAATGCTTATAATTAAGGTTATGAGCAGTACGGATAGTATCAGTCGTTTTCTGAGTTCTTCCAATGGGCGTTGATCTCCCCTAAAACGTTCTGTATCTTTTCATCGATCAATTTTCTGTGGGAACCCTCCCAGTAAACTTTACCACAACTGCTGCATCTAAAAAAAGAATTGAAATTAAGAAAGACATGCTCGGGGACATCATTTGCCACAGATTCTTTGTCAGCAGTTGATAGCTCGCCATTGCACTCTGCGCAGCGCGGATTACCCTTGACCTCTGACCCTCGATCCTTGATCCACAACAAAACCTCTCTTAATTGCCCCGATATATCGTTAGAGTTTATCAGTATGTAGCAGTAGATCTTTTTGCTTTTGACAAGCCGTGTATCCCTTGTCAGCAGTATCCTCTGCTCCTGTTTTGCGATTTTTACGATCTCATTGTCATCTATTGTTTTAAAATACAATGTATCAAAACCCAAGATCCTGAGCCATTTTGCAAGGCTTCCGAGCATAGCATCGGCAATAAAGAGAGGACTTTCGGTCATATACTTAAGTTTATCATATGGACAAACAAAAGGGTCATGGAGATTTTCACTCCATGACCCTTTCTAACTTTGACCTATGTGCTTCTATTCTGTCTCAGCCTCTTCGTGTTCAAGCTGCATGGAATAGAAGTCGCCTTTAATGAATGTCTCTCTGTAGGGAGACATTCCTGTACCGGCAGGGATGACCCTTCCCATTATCACATTCTCCTTCAGTCCGTTCAGCTCGTCTACCGAACCGCCCAATGCAGCCTCTGTGAGAACCCTTGTGGTCTCCTGGAACGACGCTGCAGAGACCCAGCTCTCTGTTGCGAGAGATGCCTTTGTAATGCCGAGCAGCATGGGCCTTCCCCTTGCGGCCTTTCCGCCCTCTGACTTTACCCTCTCGTTTTCCTCTGCAAAGGTAATTCTGTCGACCTCGTCTCCTATAAGAAATATTGTGTCTCCCGGGTCTTCGATGCGCACCTTTCTCATCATCTGGCGTACTATTACTTCTATGTGCTTGTCGTTTATAGAAACGCCCTGGAGTCTATAGACCTTCTGAACCTCATCCACAAGGTACCTCTGCAGCTCCTTCGGCCCGAGGATGTCGAGTATGCTGTGCGGGTTTACTGCTCCGTCCATCAAGGGCTCTCCTGCCTTTACCCAATCGCCTTCATGGACAGTAACATGCTTGCCTTTCGGAATCAGATATTCTCTGGACTCCTCGCCTCCTTTCACAACCACGACCCTCATCCCTTTATGGGCGCCCCTGAATTCCACGATGCCGTCTATCTCTGTAACTATCGCCTGTTCCTTGGGCTTCCTTGCTTCAAAGAGCTCTGCAACCCTCGGGAGACCGCCTGTAATATCCTTTGTCTTTGTTGTTTCCCTCGGTATCTTCGCAAGGATATCGCCCGGCATTACAATATCGCCCTTGTCAACGAGTAAGTGGGCGCCTGACGGTAGCAAGTATCTTGCGGGATTATTCGTCCCGGGGATCTTTCTTGTTCTGCCATGCTCATCCTTGATAGAAACCCTCGGCCTCATATTGGCAGGATATTCGATTATAACCTTGTGGGCAAGGCCTGTTGTCTCGTCCACTTCTTCTTTAACCGAGACCCCCTCTACTATATCTCCGAGGGCAATCTTACCGCCTATCTCTGTCAGAATCGGCGTTGAATAAGGATCCCACTCTACCAGACGCTGGCCTGACTCTATCCTCTGCCCGTCCTCGGCAAAAATCCTTGCGCCATATACAAGGTTATATTTCTCCTTTTCCCTGCCTGATTTATCCACAACAGCTATCATGGCATTTCTGTTGAGGACGATAAGAACGCCTTCTTTGTTTTTAACTGCATTGAGGTCTATGAACTTCACATATCCTGAATTCTTTGGCTCAAGGGTTGCCTGCTCAATAACCTTTGTTGCAGCGCCGCCGATATGAAATGTCCTCATGGTGAGCTGTGTTCCCGGCTCGCCGATAGACTGTGCAGCGATAATTCCGATAGCCTCTCCTATCTCTATTGCCTCTCCCCTTGCGAGGTCTCTGCCGTAGCATTTTGCACAAACCCCGGCTTTGGAATTGCATGTAAGCACAGACCTTATCTTTACCCTGTCGATCCCTGCATCCACAATCTTCTTTGCAAGCTCGTCATCTATCTCCTGATTTCTACTCGCTATGGTTTCGTTGGTAACAGGATCTTTCAGGGTCTCTGCGAGTGTCCTGCCGAATATCCTGTCCTCTAAAGGCTGTATTATCTCGCCGCCCTCGATAAGTGCGGTAACCACTATGCCTTCACTTGTTCCGCAGTCGTCTTCTGTCAGAATGACATCCTGCGCAACATCAACAAGCCTCCTTGTCAGGTATCCCGCATTCGCGGTCTTTAATGCCGTATCTGCAAGGCCTTTTCTTGCACCATGAGTCGAGATAAAGTACTGAAGCGGTGTTAAGCCTTCCCTGAAGTTTGCAGTAATCGGGGTCTCGATAATCTCTCCCGATGGCTTTGCCATCAATCCCCTCATACCTGCAAGCTGTCTTATCTGGGCAGTGCTTCCCCTTGCTCCCGAATCAGCCATCATAAAGATGTTATTGAATAACCTTCTCTCCTTCAAATCCTCCTCGGAAAGGGGCTTTCCGTCTTCGGCGCCCAACTCCTTCATCATCTCATCCGCGACCCTTTCTGTCACATTTGCCCATATATCAATGACCTTGTTATATCTTTCACCCTGTGTTATGAGACCGTCTGCATACTGCCTCTGAACCTCCATGACCTCCTGCTCTGCTTCCTTTATTAATTCTGCCTTCTTTGTGGGAACATGCATATCGTCGATGCATATGGAGATTCCTGACCTTGTAGCATAATCAAAGCCAAGCCTTTCGAGGTTGTTCAGGAATACAACGGTTTCCCTCTTGCCGAGAGTCTTGTGTATGTACTCTATCAGCTTCCCTATCTCCTTCTTTGTCAGTTCCTTATTAACCATTGAAAATGGAATGCTCTTTGGAAGTATTTCGCTTAATAGAACCCGGCCTACTGTTGTCTCAACAAGCTTGCCGTTCATCCTGATCTTTATGCCTGCATGCTCTTCCACAATGCCAGAATCATAAGCACAGCGGACATCATCGAGATCGGCAAATATCTTCCCTTCACCGCGGGCGCCCTTTTTCTGTTTTGTAAGGTAGTAGATGCCAAGAACCATGTCCTGTGTCGGCACAACAATGGGCTTGCCGTTTGCAGGAGAAAGAAGGTTATTTACCGAAAGCATAAGCACCCTCGCCTCTATCTGTGCCTCTATTGAAAGTGGCACATGGACAGCCATCTGGTCTCCATCGAAGTCTGCGTTAAATGCTGTACAGACAAGGGGATGGAGCTTTATGGCCTTGCCTTCCACAATCACAGGGTCAAATGCCTGTATGCCGAGCCTGTGAAGGGTCGGGGCGCGGTTTAGAAGGACAGGATGCTCGTGAATGACATCTTCGAGGGCATCCCAGACCTCCGGCGTTTCCTTTTCAACCAGTCTCTTTGCCTGTTTTATTGTAGTTGCATAGCCCTTCTCTTCAAGCTTGTTGAAAACAAAGGGCTTAAAGAGCTCAAGGGCCATACGTTTGGGTAGTCCGCACTGGTTAAGCTGAAGTTCGGGTCCGACAACAATAACAGAACGGCCCGAATAGTCAACCCTTTTGCCCAGCAGGTTCTGCCTGAATCTGCCCTGCTTGCCTTTTATCATATCGCTAAGGGACTTTAACGCCCTCTTTCCGCCTGCCTTCAGTACCTTTGCCTTCTTGCTGTTGTCAAAGAGCGCATCAACAGCCTCCTGAAGCATCCTCTTTTCGTTCTTTATTATGACGCTGGGCGCCTTTAGCTCCATAAGCCTCTTGAGCCTGTTGTTCCTGTTTATGACCCTCCTGTAAAGGTCGTTGAGGTCCGATGTAGCGAAACGGCCGCCGTCAAGGGGAACAAGGGGTCTTAAATCAGGAGGCAGCACAGGCACTGTATCGAGTATCATCCATTCAGGACGATTCTCCGACTTTATAAATGCCTTTACTATCTTGAGTCTCTTTGTAAGCTTCCTCTTAACGCCCAGAGACGAAACAGCGTCTATCTTCTCCTTTAACTCCTTTGCAAGGGTCTCCAGATCAACCTTTTTCAAAAGCTCCCTTATGGCCTCTGCACCCATTCCTGCCTTAAACCTGCTGCCTAATTCGGAGAGCTTTTTCTTATATTCATCCTCTGAAAGGAGTTCCTTCTCTTTCAGAGGCGTGTCTCCCGGGTCTATTACAATATACTCCTCAAAATAGAGCACCTTTTCGAGTTGTCTTATGGTCATATCGAGGAGGGTTCCTATCCTGCTTGGTACTCCCCTCAGGAACCACACATGGGCAACAGGAGTTGCGAGCTCAATGTGTCCCATCCTCTCACGTCTCACCTTTGACTGGATTACCTCAACGCCGCATTTATCGCATATGACACCCCTGTGCTTCATCCTCTTGTACTTGCCGCAGAGGCATTCCCAGTCTTTGATAGGACCGAATATCTTAGCACAGAAAAGGCCGTCGTGCTCCGGCTTGAACGTGCGGTAATTTATGGTCTCGGGCTTTTTTACCTCACCATAGGACCATTCCCTTATCTTTTCGGGTGATGCAAGCTTTATCCTTATTGCATCAAAGTCCTTCGGGTTCTTAGGCTTCTGAAAAAGGGCATAAATGTCTTCTACCAATCTATTCCTCCCTGCTTCTCTTTTTCTCCAGAAGCTCCACATCGAGGCCGAGGCTCTGGAGCTCTTTTATTAATACATGGAATGATTCGGGAACACCCGGCTCAAGCACTGGGTCTCCCTTCACAATGGCCTCGTACATGCGAGACCTTCCACTGATATCGTCGCTCTTTACGGTCAGGAATTCCTGCAGTGTATGGGCAGCACCGTACGCCTCCAATGCCCAGACCTCCATCTCTCCGAGTCTCTGTCCTCCGAACTGTGCCTTGCCGCCAAGAGGCTGCTGGGTAACAAGCGAGTAAGGTCCGGTGGAGCGTGCATGGATTTTGTCGGCAACAAGGTGATGGAGCTTCAGCATGTACATACAGCCGACCGTCACCGGACGCTTGAACGGCTCACCCGTCCTTCCGTCATAAAGGGTTATCTGTCCTGATGAGGGAAGTCCTGCTTTTTTCAAGAGATCTTTAATCTCCTTCTCCTTCGCTCCCTCAAATACCGGCGTTGACACATGCAGGCCGAGTGCCATGGCAGCCCAGCCGAGATGGGTCTCGAGTATCTGTCCGACATTCATTCTCGAAGGGACACCGAGGGGATTCAGGACTATATCAACAGGTGTTCCGTCAGGCAGATATGGCATATCCTCTTCAGGCAGTATCATGGATACAACACCCTTGTTTCCGTGGCGTCCTGCCATTTTATCTCCCATCTGTATCTTCCTTTTCATTGCAATGAACACCTTTACAACCTTGTTTACTCCGGGCGGAAGTTCATCTCCCTTCTTTACCCTTTCGACTCTTTCGTGATAGCGTGTTTCAAGATATTTGATATACTGATTAATCTCTGCGTTGACTTCCTCTATCTTGTTCCTGACATCCGCATCATCGACCTTTATCTTTAAGAGATGGTCGTCCTTAACCCTGCTTAAATGGTCCTCTGCGAGCTTCTTGCCTTTAGGGCATACAACCTCCCTGGTCTTTGAGTCCTTTACATCTTCTGCCACCTTCTGCCCTGTCAGTAGTTTCCTTATCCTTCCAGCCTTCTCTTCCTTCAGGATTTTGATTTCTTCTTCTAAATCCCTCTGGAGTTCGTTTATATTGTCTTCTTCGATGCTCTTTGTCCTTTCGTCCTTTTCCATTCCCTTTCTCGAAAGGATCCTTACATCCACAACAGTGCCTTCAATGCCAGGAGGTACATAGAGGCAGCTCTCTTTTACCTCTTCTGCCTTTTCGCCGAATATTGCACGAAGGAGCTTTTCCTCGGGCGTCAGCATAGTCTCGCCCTTAGGCGTAACCTTACCGACGAGGATATCCCCTGCCTTCACCTCGGCACCGATTCTTATTATGCCGCTTTCGTCAAGGTCTTTCAGCGCCTCCTCGCCCACATTGGGAATGTCCCTCGTAATCTCCTCAGGGCCGAGCTTCGTATCCCGTGATTCGACATCGAACTCCTCAATATGAATAGATGTATACACATCGTCCTTCACAAGCCTTTCGCTTAAAAGGATTGCGTCCTCAAAGTTATATCCTCCCCATGGCATAAAGGCAACAATGACATTTTTCCCGAGTGCCAGCTCCCCCATATCTGTAGAAGGACCGTCGGCCAGAATATCGCCGCGCTCGACCTTATCTCCCACATTGACTATGGGCTTCTGGTTCATGCATGTGCCCTGATTGGAGCGCTGGAATTTAACGAGGTTATATATGTCCACTCCTCCTCCGGCTTCTGTAACCCTCACCACAATCCTTGATGCATCAACGCTCTCAACAATGCCTGATCTCCTGGCGATGCTGAGCCATCCGGAATCCCTTGCAGCAACATGCTCCATGCCGGTTCCCACGACAGGCGCATCGGGCTTCAAGAGCGGAACAGCCTGTCTCTGCATGTTCGCCCCCATCAATGCCCTGTTTGCATCGTCATTTTCGAGGAACGGGATCAGGGATGCAGATACGCCCACTATCTGCCTCGGCGATACATCCATGTACTGGACCTCTTCAGGAGGCACCATTTTAAAATCTCCGCCAACCCTTGCTGAAACAGCCTCTCCCATGAGATTCCCACGCTTATCTATAGGAGTGGTGGCCTCTGCGATGACGTATTTCTCGCCTTCTATGGCAGACAAATACTCTATCTCGCCTGTAACACGGCCGTTGACGACCTTTCTGTAGGGGGCCTCTATAAAACCGAAATCATTAATCTTTGCATAGGATGCAAGAGATGTAATGAGTCCGATATTCGGGCCCTCAGGGGTCTCGATGGGACATATCCTTCCGTAATGGGTTGGATGAACGTCCCTGACCTCAAATCCGGCCCTCTCCCTTGTAAGTCCGCCGGGACCGAGGGCTGACAACCTCCTCTTATGGGTTATCTCTGACAACGGATTTGTCTGATCCATAAACTGGCTCAACTGGCTCGAGCCAAAAAATTCCTTAACAGCAGCCATCACAGGCTTTGCATTTATCAAATCATGGGGCATTGCCGTATCGAGTTCTGTAAGGGTCATCTTCTCTTTTATGGCCCTTTCCATGCGCACAAGCCCTATCCTGAACTGGTTCTCGAGGAGCTCTCCTATGCCCCTTACTCTCCTATTGCCGAGATGATCAATATCATCCACTTCACCCTTTCCTGTCCTTAGATTGAGAAGATAGCGCACAATCTCCACAATGTCCCTGTCTGTTAAGACCCTGACATCGAGAGGTATATCTATGCCGAGCTTCTCATTGATCTTCAACCTTCCCACAGGCGAGAGGTTATACCTCTTCGGGTCAAAGAACAATCCATTAAAGAGCTCACGGGATGCAGCAGCAGTTGCAGGCTCGCCTGGCCTGAGCTTCTTGTAAATCTCTTTTAATGCATCCTCCTGTGTTGCGACCTTGTCGGTAAGAAGGGTCTCCCTGAGCGATGGGAGGTAGCTCACATTATCGATAAAGAGCAGGTGCAGGGTATCTACCTTAAGAGAGAGTATCTTGTGGAATACCTCTTCCGTGATTTCCTTATTCCCGTCAAGGATTATCTCTCCGGTCGTCGGGTCAACAATATCTTTAAGCGTGACCCTTCCGATAATGTCGGTCCTTGTTATGGGTATTTCCCTTATTCCGGCAGCCTCCATCTTCTTCAATGCCATCTTCGTTATTTTGCTACCCTCTTTTACAATAATCTCTTTGTTATCGGGAGAGACTATATTATGCCTTGTCCTGATGCCTGCAAGGACATCGCTCACCACCCTGGTATAATGCTCCTTATCCTTTATCGTTATCTCCTCAACAGGATAAAAGGTCTTGAGGAGGTCTTCGTTGGAATAACCGAGGGCCTTGAGCACTATGGTTGCAGGCAGTTTCCTGCGCCTGTCGATCCTTACATAAAGAATATCCTTTGAGTCGAATTCAAAATCCAGCCATGAACCTCTGACCGGAATCACCCGCGCTGTATATAAAAGCCTTCCGCTCGCATGGGTCTTGCCTTTATCAGGAGCAAAATAGACTCCGGGCGACCGATGCAGCTGACTGACTATTACTCTCTCAGTTCCGTTTATGATAAAGCTTCCCGTCTCTGTCATGATAGGCATATCGCCTATGTAAACTTCCTGCTCGCGTGACTCCTTCAGTATCTTCTTTCCTTTTTCGTCCTTTTCGTAGACATTGAGCCTTACCTTTATTTTGAGCGGTGCAGCATAATTCAATCCTTTAAGGAGACACTCCCTCGGCGTCATCTTCGGCTCACCAAGGCTATATGAAATGAATTCTATGGAAGCGGTGTCATTATAATCCGTTATAGGGAAAACGCTGTTGAAAGCAGCCTGTAATCCTTCTTCTATTCTCTTACCTGCTGCGATATCCTTCTGTAAAAACCTGTCAAAGGATTTTTTCTGAAATTCTACGAGATATGGCACCTCCAATACCGACGGCACCTTGCCAAAATTTAACCTTTCCCTTAAAAGCTTTGCCATGGCTCTCCTTATATTTGGTTAATGAGTTAATGCGCATATGAGTAAATGAGTAAATGAGTAAAAGGAAGAAATTACAAGCACTTCCTCTACTCATCTACCCATCCTCTCATTTACTCTTTTACTTTATTTCTACTGCTGCGCCTTCTGCCTCGAGTTTTGCCTTTATTGCATCTGCCTCTTCTTTTGTAACACCTGTCTTAAGAGGCTTTGGTGCTCCATCAACGAGGTCCTTTGCCTCTTTGAGTCCGAGCCCTGTAAGCTCCCTGACCACCTTGATAACCTGGATCTTCTTGTCTCCTGCAGATGCGAGGACTACATCAAAGCTTGTCTTCTCCTCTGCTGCAGCGACTGGAGCGCCTGCGGCTGCAACAGGTGCTGCTGCCACTGCCACTGGTGCTGCTGCAGTGACACCATACCTTTCTTCGAATTCCTTGATGAACTGTGACATCTCGAGGATTGTCATGTTGTCGATAAAACCAAAAACATCTTCCTTTGTAACTGCCATTTTTTATTTTCCTCCTTAATTGGTTAATGTGTTAATGAGTTAATGTGTTGATGAGTTAGACTCATTTACCCATTCACCCATTTGCTCTTTTACTCTTCAATGCTTCCAGTGCATAAGCAAACTGTGTAAGCGTAGCATTCAATGCATAGGCAAGTTTTGACGCTGGTGCTTGCATTGCACCTGCCAGCATGCCAAGAAGCACGGGCTTCGGCGGAAGTTTTGACATTGCCTTAATATCGGCAACCGAGCAAAGCCGTCCTTCGATGACACCGCCCTTCACCTTGAACTTTTCGTTTTTGGCTGCATACTCAAGCACCTTTTTGGCTGCAGCAATGGCATCTTCAAAACCAAAGGCTATACCTGTGGGTCCAATGAACAAATCCGCTGCCGGTTCCACAGGGGTGCCCTTTGCAGCGATACTGCTCAGGGTGTTCTTAACGACCTTATACTCTGCACCGGCTTCCTTCAGGACATTTCTCAGTTCAGCAACCTCTGATACAGTAAGCCCCTTATACTCGGTGAGAACAACCGCCTTTGATTTCGAAAACTTTTCCGACAGTTCTGCTATCTGTTGGGATTTTCTTTCCTTGGTAATCAGATTCCTTCCTCCTTTCCCAGAGACCCGAGTTTATTGGGAGATTAAAAATTTGAAATCTTCAATTTTTCAATCTTTAGCTGTCTCGGTAGGCTGGCTCAACAAATTATTCAGGCCAATTAAACAACAGGGAATAAGTAATTACCCCCTGTTATGCCTACTGTCTCTGACATTTTTATTCAGGCAATGCCTGCTATGCAATTTTTAATTTTGAAATATCTATCTTTATACCATGCCCCATTGTAGAGGATAAGGTAATTTTCTTTATATATTTTCCCTTGGATGTCGCCGGCTTTGCCTTCGTCACCGATTTTAAAATAGCCATAGTGTTTTCGAGGAGCTTCTCTTTATCAAATGAGACCTTTCCAACAGGCACATGCACAATGCCTGCCTTTTCCACTTTATATTCGACCTTTCCTGCCTTTATCTCCTTAACTGCCTTTGCAATGTCAAAGGTAACCGTTCCCAGTTTTGGGTTAGGCATAAGGCCTCTCGGACCGAGGATCTTGCCGAGCTTTCCAACCAATCCCATTAAGTCAGGAGTAGCCACTGTCTTGTCGAACTCGAGCCAGCCCTGCTGTATCTTTTCCACAAGGTCTTCTGCTCCTACATAATCGGCGCCTGCTTCTTTCGCCTCTTTTTCTTTCTCTCCCTTTGCAAAAACCAATACCCTTACCGATTTGCCAGTGCCATAGGGAAGGACTACCGTACCTCTCACCATCTGGTCGGACTTCTTTGCATCAACGCCGAGGTTTATTGCCATATCTACTGTTTCATCAAACTTGGCAACCGCACCCTCTTTCACAAGGGAAATCGCCTCTTCTACGGAATACTCTTTGGTTAAATCGATCTTTGATAATGCATTGTCCAATTTCTTGCCCATTCTTTCCCTCCTTAATCCCTTACTTCCACGCCCATACTTCTTGCGGTTCCCTTGATTATATTGACTGCAGACTCAAGGGATGTAGTATTCAAGTCAGGGAGTTTTGTCTTTGCTATCTCTTCAACCTGAGCAGCAGTTATTGTTCCAACCTTATCCTTATTGGGAACGCCTGACCCCTTCACAACGCCGGCAGCCTTTTTTATTAACTCAGATGCAGGCGGTGTTTTAAGTATAAATGTAAAAGACCTGTCATTATAAATGCTCAAAACAACAGGCAAGAGCGTATCGCCCATATTCTGCGTCTGCGCATTAAACTGTTTGCAGAATTCCATTATATTGATACCATGAGGACCGAGGGCAGGTCCGACAGGTGGTGCCGGATTTGCCTTGCCTGCAGGTATCACGATTTTAACCTGTGCTACAACCTCTTTCTTAGCCATCTATTTTCCTCCAAAATAGGTCGTATAGGTCTTATATGACCTATATCATATTTCTACGCCTTTTCTGTCTGTGAGAATGCAAGCTCCACAGGCGTCTGCCTGCCGAATATACTGACCATGACGCGCAGTCTGCCGTGGTCCATATCGACCTCATCCACATATCCGACAAAATTTGTGAACGGGCCGTCTGTTATCCTGACACTTTCGCCTTTTTCAAACCGGCTCTTTACAACAGGTGCAGGCCCTCTTTCGAGTTGCTGCAGTATTACATCAATCTCTTCCTGAGGAAGAGGGACAGGCTTGGCTCCGCCAACAAAGCCGGTGACCCTGAGGGTGTTTTTGATGAGGTGCCATGTCTCATCATCGAGATCCATCTCAACGAGGATATAACCGGGATAGAACTTTCTGTCTGTCTCCTTTTTCTTCTTGCCCTTAAGTTCTATAACCTTCTCTGTAGGGATGAGTATCCTCGTAATTTTATCCTCGAGGCCTTTGAGCTTAATCCTTTCCTCTATGGATGCCTTTACCTTCTCTTCAAAACCCGAATATGTATGAACAACGTACCAGTTTTTAGCCATATCCTTACCTTACAAGTAGTTTAATTATTTTAGCGAGACCTAAATCCACAATACCAAGAAATACAGAAATAACCACCACTGTTGTAATCACAACCCACGTGGAACCAACAAGTTCATCCTTTGATGGGTAATTCACCTTTTTCGCCTCTACCTTCACCTCATGGAAAAAGTTTTTTATCCTTCCAAACATTTAAGCTCCTTATTTATAGCTTTTAGCTGACAGTTATCAGCTAAATATTGGCAGGCCAGGAGGGATTCGAACCCCCAACCCTCGGATTTGGAGTCCGATGCTCTAGCCGTTAGAGCTACTGGCCTATCCAACCTTCTAAGCCTTTGTCTCCTTGTGCATAGTATGTTTCCTGCAGTTCCTGCAGTACTTCTTGAGCTGAAGCTTGTCTGTAGTATTCTTCTTGTTCTTCATGCTCGAATAGTTTTTGTTTTTGCACTCAGTGCACTGAAAAAGTATTATATCCCTCATAGCTTACTCCAACACCTCAGTAACAACCCCAGCACCTACTGTCCTTCCGCCCTCTCTTATTGCGAACCTCAGTTCCTTCTCCATGGCTATAGGTGCTATCAGTTCCACTGTTACGGTTATATTGTCTCCG
>Ga0209721_1001753_pt1 | contig 15199 bp, 13 predicted proteins | sample TshhotsprinmetaG_FD_184139 | JGI IMG/M metagenome (GOLD analysis project Ga0209721, IMG submission 184139) | Hot spring microbial communities from South Africa to study Microbial Dark Matter (Phase II) - Tshipise hot spring metaG (SPAdes)... | ecosystem: Environmental > Aquatic > Thermal springs... | reverse complement strand
GCAATACGCGATATGCGATACGCGATATGCGATACGCGATACGCGATATGCGATATGCGATACGCGATATGCGATACGCGATACGCGATATGCGATACGCGATACGCGATATGCGATACGCGATACGCGATATGCGATACGCGAAAGGAGCAAAATGGCGGTCTTTACAGCAGCAGAAGCGATCAATATGGCCCTTCGGATTGAGCAGAACGGCGAAATTTTCTACAAGGGCATCGCTCAGAAGACCCAGGACCCGGCCGTGAAGGCGGTATTTGAGGACCTGGCGGTTCAGGAGCAACGGCACTACCACGCGTTTATGAAACTGAGTGGCTACGTGATGGAGCCGCCATCCCACTCCCAGCAAGAGTTGGAAGAGTACGTCCAGTATCTGCAGGTCGCGGTGGATAATGCCATCTTCGCCGGGCCCGATAAGGCGCTGGCTCTGGCGGAATCCGTCACCGACCCCCGCGAGGCCCTGCACATGGCGCTGGGGTTTGAGAAAGACACGATCCTCTTCTACTACGACCTGCGGGAACTGATGCGCGAGTCCGACCGCCCCATCATCAGCGAGATTATCCGGGAAGAGAAAGCCCACGTCCGGCGGATCGCCGGTCTGTTGGGCGGCGCCAGAGAGTAAGCCATCCGGTCTTTGTGGCGGCTTCGCCGCTGCAAAAAATCTACTCCCAAACAGGAGGTTCGGATTGAAGGGACTGATCCTGAGCGGTGGTAAGGGTACCCGCCTTTATCCGCTCACCTATACTCGCGCCAAACAACTGATACCGGTTGCCAACAAGCCCATCCTCTTCCGGGTCATTGAGGCCATCCGGGATGCCGGCATCACCGACATCGGCATCGTCGTCGGCGATACGGCCGAAGAGATCAAAAACGCCGTCGGGCGGGGCAACCGCTGGGGCATCAAAGTCACCTACATCCATCAGCCCCAGCCCCTGGGACTGGCCCACGCGGTTAAAGTGAGCCAGGACTACCTGGGCGATGACCCCTTCGTGATGTTCCTGGGCGATAACGTCATCCAGGGCGGCATCACCGAACTGGTCCGCCAGTTCCAGGAGTCCGACTGGAACGCCCAGATCGTCCTCACGCGCGTGCCCAACCCGGAGCAGTACGGCGTGGCAGTGCTGAACGGGGAGGGCCGGGTGGTCCGGCTGATAGAAAAGCCCAAAGAGCCCCCCTCCGACCTGGCCCTTGTGGGCATCTACATGTTTGACCAGCACATCCACCAGGCCGTGGACGAGATCAAACCGTCCTGGCGGGGCGAACTGGAGATCACCGACGCCATCCAGTGGTTGGTGGAGCACGGCTACAAAGTCTACCCGTACATCCACCGCGGCTGGTGGATTGACACCGGGAAACCGGGGGACATGCTGGAGGCCAACAGTATGGTACTCCAGGAACTGGTCCCGTGCATAGAGGGCTTCGTGGACCGGGACTCCGAAGTGGACTGCCGGGTGACGGTGGAGAAGGGGGCAGAGATCATCAACAGCGTGGTGCGCGGGCCGACCATCATCGGTGAGCGCGCCCGCATTGTCAACTCCTACATCGGCCCCTTCACCTCCATCTACCACGACGTGGTCGTGGAGAACAGCGAGATTGAGCGGTGCATCGTCCTGGAACACAGCGTGATCCGGGACCTCCCCGCCCGTCTTCAGGATAGCCTCATCGGGCGCAACGCGGTGCTGACCCGTTCGCCGATAAAGCCCAAAGCCCTGAAGATGAACCTGGGGGATTACAGCCAGGTCGGGTTGCTGTGAGAGTGCACAGGCGCGGCAAGGGCTTCGCCCTTGCCGCGCCGTCCACCCAATTTCACGATAAGGAGGGATTCCCATGAAACCGTGGCTGAAAGCTGGGCTGATTGGAGGCGTTGTCCTCAGCGTGCTGACCATCCTGACCAGCGTATCATCGCTGTTATCTCCTGAAGTGGGCGGCGTGGTGGGGTGCTGCCTCTGCATCCCCTTCCTGCTGGCCTACCCCGGGATCGGCGCGCTGGCTGCCCTGTGGCTTCCTGCGCCGCGCACAGCCGGCACCGGAGCGAAAGAGGGCGCCATCGCCGGGGTGGTTGCCGGCGCGATAGACGGCCTGATCTCCGTGGTTATGACCGTTGCAACCGGCACGGGAATGTACCAGCAGGCCTTCCAGCAACTCCCGCCGGAGAGTCTGTATGCCCTGGAAGAGATGGGATTGATGAATCTCTTTTCTTCCACGGCCGGCCTAGCCGCGCTGGGCTGCTGCGGAGGACTCGTGGGCATCCTCTGGGCCGCCGTGTGGGGCGCCGTCGGCGGAGCGATCCTTGCCGCAACCAAAAAGGAGTAGGGAACCCTCACCGGTTCTCCTGTGTATCGGGAAACAGCGAACGGAATCGTCTTATACCGTTTTAGGGGACTGGAAGGCACCGGCCTCACCCACGCCATCCTCACCCGGCTGGGCGGGGTGAGCCGGGGGCCCTTCGCTACCCTCAACCTGGGCCATACCGTCGGGGACGACCTGGACGCCGTTCAGGAAAATCACCGTCGGGTCTTCGCCCTCTTCGGCATAGACCGGCAGCAGGTCGTCAGCCCGTATCAGGTGCACAGCGCCCACGTCCGGCCTGTCGGGCCAGAGCACGGCGGCACCGTCCAGAACGCCACCGACGGCCTGCTGACCACTGCGCCGAGGGTCGTCCTGCTCTTCCGCTTCGCCGACTGTGTCCCGATCATCCTCTGGGACCCCATCCATCGGGCCGTCGGGCTGGCCCATGCCGGGTGGCGCGGGATTGCCAACGGCGTCGTCGGCGCGGCGGTGGAGGCCTTCGGTCGCTACGCAGGCAGTCGGCCGGAGAACCTCTGGGTGGGCATCGGTCCCGCCATCGGCCCCTGCTGCTACCGGGTGGGGCCGGAAGTGGTCGCCGCCGTAGTTGGTGAGAGCGCAGACGCGCCGGAACTGGTCCATCGGCGGGAGGATGGGCTCTATCTGGACCTGCCCGGCGTCGTGCAGGCGCAACTGGAGACTCTGGGAGTCCGCCGGATAGAGATGTCCGGCATCTGCACCGCCTGCCGGACGGACGAGTGGTTTTCCTACCGGGCCGAGGGGGGACGGACCGGGCGATTCGGCGTGCTGGTGATGCGGGAACGATGAGCGCCATCCGCTTTGACCTCATCGCCACCGACGGCCGCGCCCGCGCCGGCCTGCTCCATACCCCCCACGGCGTCGTCCCGACCCCGGTCTTCATGCCCGTGGGGACGCAGGGGACGGTCAAAGCCGTCTCCCCGCGCGACCTGAAAGACCTGGGCGCGACGATGATCCTTTCCAACACGTACCATCTCTACCTGCGCCCCGGCGATGAACGGATCGCCCGTCTGGGCGGCCTGCACCAATTTATGGCCTGGGACGGCCCCATCCTCACCGACTCCGGCGGCTATCAGGTTTTCAGTTTGGCCCCGCGGCGGCAGGTGGATGCCGACGGAGTGACTTTTCGCTCCCACATTGACGGTTCGGAGCACCGCTTCACGCCGGAGCGGGTGATCGCCATCCAGGAGAACCTGGGTGCGGATATCATCACTTGCCTGGACGAGTGCGCCCCGCCGACGGACTACGAGTATAACCTCCAGGCGCTGGAGCGGACGCATGCCTGGGCCCAGCGGTGCAAGGCGGCCCACCATCGCGCCGACCAGGCCCTTTTCGGCATCGTTCAGGGCGGGGTTTTCCCGGACCTGCGGGAGCGGTCGGCCCGCTTCATCACCGGCCTGGGGTTTGACGGCTATGCCATCGGAGGGTTGAGCGTCGGCGAGCCCAAAGAGCAGACCTGCGCGGTGCTGGAATGGATGGACGCGCTCCTGCCCGCCGACCGTCCCCGCTACCTGATGGGCGTGGGGACGCCGGAGGACCTGGTAGAGGGGGTGGCGCGCGGGGTGGATATGTTTGACTGCGTCCTGCCGACCCGGATGGCGCGCAACGGCGGCGCGCTCACCTGCCACGGGCGGCTGAACCTGCGCAACGCCCGCTACGCCGACGACCCGTCGCCGCTGCTCCCCGGCTGTACCTGCTACACCTGTACCCATTTCAGCCGGGCGTACCTCCGCCACCTGGTGCTGGCCAATGAGATTCTGGGCCATCAGTTGCTGACGTTGCACAACCTGCACCTGATGCTGACTATGGCGCGGGAGATTCGGGAGGCAATTCTGGAGGGGCGCTTCGCTGCGTATCGGGAGGCGTTCTGGGCAGAAGGGGAGTTGTCAAACTCAACGGTTGGGATATAATTAAGCCAGTCAGCCGGCAGCCGGTAGCAGATAGCCGGTAGCAGATAGCCGGTAGCAGATAGCCGGTAGCAGATAGCCGGTAGCAGATAGTTGTCAAACTCAACGGGTGGGATATAAGCCGGAGTCCCTTTCGCTTCCCGCCGATCGCGAAGGAGAAAGATGCCCGGGCGGAAGCCCCGATTGCCCGTGCGAGTCCGTCGCCTGGTCGCGTCCCTGATGCCGTACAGTCCCGACCGGGTATACCTTTTCGGTTCCTGGGCCCGGGGAGAGGCAGACGACCTGAGCGACCTGGACGTGGTACTCATCAAGCAAACTCCGGCCCCCTTTATGGAGAGACTGCTGGAAGCGTCCCGCTTTCTACCGCCGGAGATCGGTCATGTGGATATTCTGGTCTACACGCCCGAGGAGTTCGCGGCGATGGTAGCGGCCGGCAACGCGTTCGCCGAGATGATTCAGGAAGAGGGGGTGCTGATTTATGAGCGGGAAGCGCCGAAGTGAGGCCCAGCGGTGGTTCCGGCAGTCTCTGTATGACCTGGAAGCGGTTCGCTGGAATATTCAGGGCGGCTTTTACGAACAGGCCTGTTTTCTGGCCCAGCAAGCCGGGGAGAAAGCATTGAAGGCCCTTCTCTATTATCTGGGTGCCCGGCGAAAGGCGCTCTTGACTCATTCCCTGTGGGAGATGGTTCGCGAAGTCGCCAAACAGGTACCGGAGTTAGACGCCATTGCAAGGCCCGCTCGCCACCTGGACCTTCACTATATCCCATCCCGATACCCGAACGGGTTGCCCGATGGGTATCCGCACATCTTCTACGATAAGGAGATGGCAGAAAACGCGCTGGAATCTTCGGAAACGATCGTGCAAACGGTGCGGGAATTTTTTCTGCGCCGGGGTGAGGAAGAGATTGCAGGATCAGAACCCAGCGCTGCTTGACAAATCCCTCATTTCGTGGTAATTTCGCAATTGTTTCCTAACCATCATCTTTCCCGAACCTTTCCCAAGGAGTAAAGGATGGCCGAGAGAACCCGTACCGACCGTATCGTAGAGCGTCTGCGCAACCTCCAAATGAGCACTCCAGATATTGAGGCCTCCGCCCTGGTGAGCGTGGATGGTCTGGCTATCGCTTCGGCTCTTCCCTCCGGGGTAGAAGAGGATCGGGTTGCGGCGATGTCTGCGGCGATGCTCTCTCTGGGCGAGCGGATTGCCAGCGAACTGGGGCGCGGTTCTCTGGATGAAGTCTACGTAAAAGGCGAGCGGGGATACGTTATCCTGACTGCCGTTGGTGAAGAGGCCGTCCTCACCGTAATGGCCCGGTCCGGAGCCAAACTGGGTCTGGTATTCCTGGAGATGCGGCGCGCGGCCGAAGAACTGGCCGACATCCTTTAGGCCAGGAAGGAGGCACAAAGTGAGCAGAAGAATCCCACCCAGCGGCTACTATTACCCCAATAAACTCGCCCGCATCTATATTATGGCGATTGAGGAAGTGATGGGGAAAAACGGCCTCAACGCCATCCTCAACCTGGCCGGGCTTTCCCACCTGATTGACAATTATCCCCCCGATAACTTTAACAAAGAGTTTGATTTTGCCGATTTCTCCGCCCTCAACATGGCGCTGGAGGAGATGTACGGCCCTCGCGGCAGTCGGGGTCTGGAACTACGGGCCGGACGGGCTGCCTTCACCCTGGGGCTTCCCGGCTTCGGCCCTCTGGTCGGTATGGGAGACCTGGCCTTCCGGGCCCTTCCCCTCGGCGCCAAACTGAAGGTCGGTCTTCCGGCCCTGGCCCAGATATTCACCCAGTTCAGCGACCAGGTCAGTAAAGTGGAGGATAAAGGGGAGTACTATACCTACACAATGGAGCCCTGCCCCGTCTGCTGGGGGCGCCATTCCGACCGTCCGATCTGCTTTGCCGGAATGGGCGTCATTGAAGAGGGACTCCATTGGGTCAGTGGAGGCAAAAAGTTCCGCATAGATGAAATTGACTGCGTGGCTGCAGGGGGTAAAGTCTGCACATACGCGATTTACAAGGAGCCCATCGGTTAACCGGTCACGGGAGCAAATATGCCGCAGCAGATCCTCATCGTAGAAGATGAACCGAACACCGCAGAGATGCTGGCTTCGTATTTCCAGATTCAGGGATACGAGGTCACCGTATGCGGCTGGGGCAAAGAAGCCCTGGATTTCGTCCAACACACTCTGCCCGACCTCATCATCCTGGACATCCGACTGCCCGATATTGATGGGTACGAAATCTGCCGCCGATTGCGCAGTCACCGCCGAACCTCCCAGGTCCCCATCCTCTTCCTCACCGAGAAACGGGAGCGGATTGACCGCCTGGCCGGCCTGGAACTGGGCGCAGTGGACTACGTCACCAAGCCCTTTGACATCCAGGAACTCCGTCTGCGGGTCCGCAACGTCCTCCGCCGGGCCCAGATGCAATCGGTGATGCACCCCATCACGGAACTCCCCTTCGCCAGCCTGGTGGAAGACCATCTCAATCAACTGCTGGGCGAGAAGGGTTGGGCGATGACCGCCCTGGCGATAGACGGACTGGAGGCCTTCGCCGACGCCTACGGCTTCGTGGCCCGGGACGATGTCCTGCGCGCCGTAGCCCTGATCGTCCGCCACGTCGCGGAGGAAGAGGGGGGCAAAGAGACCTTTGTCGGCCAACTGGACGACGCCACCTTCTTCGCCGTCACCGGGCCGCAAGAGGCGGGACGTATTCAGGAGCGGCTGACCACCCGCCTTCAGGAAGCACTGGCCCTTTTCTACCCGCGGGAGGATTGGGAGGCGATGCAAAAAGCGAAGAAAACGTCCATCCCTCGCCTCTCCGTCCGCATGGGTACCCTATCCGCGGGTTCCTATCCCAGTGCGGGGAAACTGCGGGAATCCGTTTACCGCTCTCTGCGACCCGTTATTTGAACCGGATCGGACTCTCATCTGAGGGCTGCGACCATTATCCTTCGGTCGCGCCCTTTTATTTTGAGGCCAGGACTTGCTGTGATGGCTTCCACCGTAAGCCCCATCCGACAAGGAACTGCAAATGCAAGTAACCGTCGTTCTTCCCACCTACAACGAGGCCGAGAACATCGGCCCGATGATTGACGCCCTACTGGGTTTAGGTTTCCCCAACCTGAGCGTACTGGTTGTGGACGATGCCTCTCCCGATGGCAGCGGCGAGATCGCCGACCGCATAGCGGCCGAACATCCGGGGCGCGTCGCCGTCCTCCACCGCACCGGCCCACGCGGCCTGGGATGGGCCTACCTGGAGGGCTTCTGCCGCGCGATGGCCCAGGGGGCCGACGTGCTCATCCAGATGGACTGCGACTTTTCCCACAACCCCGCCGACGTCTCCCGCCTGCTGGCCCATATCCCGGACTACGACCTGGTCATCGGCTCCCGCTACGTCCCCGGAGGCAGCACCGCCGAGGACTGGGGGGTAGAGCGCAAACTCCTCTCCGCCTGGGCCAACTTCTACGCCCGCACCATCCTGGGCCTGCGCATCCGGGACGTCACCGGGGGCTTCCGGGCATGGCGGCGAGAAACGCTGGAGGGTATCGGGCTGGACCGCATCCGCTCCCAGGGCTACATCTTTCAGGTGGAAACCGCCTACCTCTGTGAGCGAATGGGTTACCGCATTCTGGAAATCCCGATTCACTTTGCCGAGCGCCAGCGGGGCAAATCCAAGATGAGCCTGAAGGTGCAGATAGAGGCTGCTCTGCGGGTCTGGCAGGTGCGCTGGCGGTATGGCAAGTGAGCAAGTATGCAAGTTTGCAGGTGGGTAAGTGAGCACGGGTAGGGTGATGGAACGGTTTCGGTGGGGGAATCGCATTCTGCCGGACCTGGGGGCGGTCCTGCTCCTGATGCTCCTTCCGCTCCTGCTCTTTGCGCCGGTGGCCCTGGGGCCGAAAACCCTCGTCCCCGCCGACGCGCTCTTCCTCTTTGAGCCCTTCCGCTCCGCAGCCGCCAGCCTGGGCGTCTCCGTCCCCCATAACCCCCTCCTGGCCGACCTGATCCTGGAAAACTACGTCTGGAAACGGTTCATCCTCCAGGCAATCCATCAGCGGGAACTCCCCCTCTGGGACCCGTACATCTTCGCGGGACATCCTTTCTTCGCCAACGGGCAGCACTCCGCCCTCTATCCGCTCAGTATCGTTTTCTACATTCTACCCCTCTGGCGCGCCTACGGGGTATTTGCCTGGCTGCAACTGGGGCTGGCAGGAGTCTGGACATACCTTTTCGCCCGCACCCTGGGCACCTCCCGCCTAGGGGGACTGGTCGCCGGGATCACCTTCCAGTTCAGCGGCTTTATGGTGGTCTCGGTGGTCCACCCGATGATTATCGCCGGCGCCTCCTGGCTCCCCTTCATCCTGGCGATGGCCGAATTGGTGATCCGCCAGCAGCCCGCGCTAGGCCGACGGCCCGCCAGTCTTCCCTGGGCGGTGTTAGGGGCTATCGGGCTGGGCTGCCAGATGCTGGCAGGACACGCCGAGAACACCTACTTCGTCCTGCTGGTCGCCGGCGCCTACATTCTGTGGCGGCTGGCGTTCCGCTGGCGGGCGGAGCGGGCCGTCCCGCGGAAACCGGCACTCTGGCTGGCGCTGATGCTGGCCCTGGGACTGGCCCTGGGCGCTGTGCAGTTCGTCCCCCTCTACGAGGTCGCTGCGACGGGCTTCCGCGGCGCCCAGGCCGCCCCAACGCTGGAGCAGGTCCTGGGCTGGGCCTACCCGCCCCGCCGTCTGATCGCCTTCTTCGTCCCCAACTTCTTCGGCAACCCGGCCCATCACGCTTACTTTGACCTCTTCCAGTGGCGCACCGTCCCCTTCACCATCAACGCCGAGGGGAACCCGATCATCAGCCCGGATTGGGACGTCAAGAACTACGTGGAGGGCGGGGCGTACCTGGGGCTCCTCCCCCTCTTCCTGGCCGTCTTGGCCGTGGGGCGCTCGCTCCTGACTCTCTTTGGTCGCAAAACACTTCGCCCCTCCGCCCCTCCGCCCCTCCGCACCTCCGCACCTCCGCCCCTCCGCCCCTCCGCTCCCCCGCACCTCCGCCCCTTCTTCGCCCTGCTGGCCCTCTTCTCCCTGGGCTGCATCTTCGGCACCCCCCTCTACGCCGTCGTCTACGCGCTCCCCTACCTCCACCAGTCCCACTCCCCCTTCCGCTGGGTCTTCCCGCTGACCCTCTCAGTGGCCGTTCTGGCGGCGTTCGGGATGGACAGCCTGCGCGCGGCCCGCACGGAATCCCGCCCTGCCCCGCGCCGGGGCCTCCTCCGCCTCCTCCTGCTGGACGCCGCCCCCTCCGCGGCGACCGCTCTGGCCGCGCTGGCCTTCTGGGGAGGAGTGGTCACCCTCGTCGGGCTGGTCCTGAGCCGGGTGTTTTTCGCCCGCATAGAGCCTCTGGTGGAGCGGATTTTCCGGAGCCTGGCCCTGGCCCCGTCGGGCTTTCCCGACCACCGCGCCTTTTACTCCTACGAGTTCTTCTGGGGGGCGGTCTTCGGCCTCCTGCTGACCGCCACGGGGATCGTCCTGCGGGTGAGTCAGTGCCCCATCTACCTGCGCGGGCGCCCGGTCTGGGAGTTTCTGGCCGTCGGGGTACTGGTGGTGGACTTTGTCGCCTTCGGCACGGGGTTCAACCCCGCCGTGGACCCGAAACTGCTGGAATACACCCCGCCGGTGGTGGAGTTCCTGCGGCGGGACCCCTCTCTCTGGCGGTACGCGACCTTCACCCCGCCCGGCACCACCAAGACGATGAACGCCAACAGCGGTATGCTCTACGATCTGCAGACGGTCGCCGGGTACGACTCCATCTTCCCCCGCCAGTACGCCGACTACATGGCGCTCATTGAGCCCCAGGACGAACTGCTCTACAACCGCATCGCCTCCCTCCGCACCTGGTCCAGCCTGGATAGCCCCCTGATGGACCTGCTCAACGTCAAATACATCATCACCGAGGTGGAAATCCCCAACCCGGCAAAGTACCGGCCGGTCTACCAGGACGGGGCGGTGCGGGTGTACGAGAACCTGGGGGCGCTCCCCCGCGCCTTCACCCTGCCGGCCTCCGCCTCCCTCGCCGCCGCCGACGTCGCCGAGGCCCTGCGCACCTACGACGTCCACCACTACGTGGTCCTGGAGGAGAATTGCGGCCCGACGGCACCCTCCCCCACCCCAGCGGACCCCGTCCCCCAGACCGTCACCCATTATGGGCTGAACGAAGTGCTGGTGGACGTGTCGGTCCCGGCGGCGTCCTGGCTGGTTCTGGCGGATAGCCACTTCCCCGGCTGGCGGGCGTTCGTCCGACCTCAGGGGGCCGGAGAGGACGCGGAGCGGGAAGTCCCCGTCTGCCTGGCAAACGGCAACTTTCGCGGCGTCTATCTGGAACCGGGCGCGTGGACGGTGCGCTTCAAGTACAGTCCCAACAGCGTCAAAATCGGCGCGTTCATCTCCTTTGTCGCCGGGATGGTGCTCCTCTTCCTAACCGGCCTCTACCTCTGGCGCTATTTCTACCGGGAAGAGGACGAGGGGAACACCCTCCGGCGGGTGGCAAAGAACTCGCTGGCGCCGATTGTGCTGAACCTCTTCAACCGGGCGATAGAGATGGCCTTCGCCGCGCTGATGGCGCGGATTCTGGGGCCGGAAGGGAACGGCCGCTACGCTACCGCGGTCAACATCTACCTCTGGTTTGACATCATCGCCAACTTCGGGCTGGATATGCTCCTGATGCGGGAAGTGGCCCGACAGCGGGAGCGGTCCTGGTATCTCTTCCTGAACACCAGCGCGCTGCGGCTGATGCTCTTTGCGGCGGCGATCCCGCTCCTGGGTGGGTTCCTGGCGGGGTGGCAGTCGCTGGGGTCGCCGCTGGCCGACGAGACCGTCTGGGCCGTCCTCCTGCTCTACGCCGGGCTGCTCCCCGGCAGCATCGCCTACGGCCTCTCCGCCCTGTTCCGCGGCTACGAAAAGCACGAGTACCCCGCTGCGATCCAGACCGTCACCACCATCATCAAGGTGACGCTGGGGGTGCTGGTGCTGGTAGGGGGACTGGGCATCCTCGGCCTGGCCGCGGCCTCGGTGGTGACCAACTTCGCCACCCTGGGGATTCTGGCGCTGATGGCCTACCGTCTCCTCTGGCGGGGAACTCCGCCGGGGCGGGAGCGGGTGGAATCCTCCCTCCTGCGGGCGATGGCGCGGGAATCCTGGCCCCTGATGCTCTCGCTCCTCCTGCAGGCGCTCTTCCCCGGCGTCACCGTCGTCCTGCTGCAACGGCTGCAGGGAGACGTCGCCGTGGGCTGGTACGACGCGGGGCGCAAGTGGATGGACGCGCTGAACATCATCCCGTCGTTCTTCACCTTCGCCGTCTTTCCGGTCGTGGCGCGGCAGGCGGTGGAGGACCTGGGGGCCCTGCGGCAGACGTACCGCCTCTCCGTCAAACTGCTCACCGCGCTGACCCTGCCGACGGCGGTGCTGGTCACCCTGCTGGCGACGCCGCTGGTGGGGCTGCTCAGCGGCCGGGCGTTCCTCCCCCACGGCGCGATCGCCCTGCAAATCCTGGTCTGGTCGGTCCTCTTCGGCTGGATCAACAGTCTGACCAACTACGTCCTCATCGCTCTGAACCGGCAGCGGTACGTCCTGTGGACGTCGGGGGCGCGGGTGGTGTTCACGGTGGCGGCGAACCTGCTGCTGGTGTCCCGATTCGGTTACATCGCCTCAGCGGCGATTATCATCGCTGGGGAGTTGCTCCTGCTGGTCCTCTTCTATGCCGGCCTGCGCCGCCATACGGGGGCGGTGGGTTGGGGGCAACTGCTGGGGCGGTTGATCCTGGCTGGGCTTGTCGCGGGCGCAGCGACGGGCGCCGCCGCGCAGGTCAGCGTCCCGCTGGCGGTTCTGGTCCTGCTGGTGGCCTACCCGCTGGCGGTAGTGCTCCTGGGGGCGTTCACCCCCGAAGAGCGCGCCGCCCTCTCGCCCCTCCTGCCGCCCGTCCTGCGCCCGGCGCAGGAGGGGGCGTAGAGAGAAGTGGGGTTTGTGGGGGCGGCTTCGCCGCCCCCACAAACCCCACACTCTAACCCTTCCCCATGCGGGGCAAATTTCTGCGCAAGCCCCCTTTGGAAAACAAGGTTGCACTGCGGGAAGAAGCGGGTTATAATTTTTGTGCAAGAACTGCAGGCATTGGGACAAGTATCGGGAGTAAAAAATGCTGTACGATCTGGCAATTCACTGAATGATGGCGACTATCGCTATATGGCGACCAGCCCTGATCTGCCCAACCTCATCGTTGTCGGAGATACGGTTGAGGAAGTATTGAGCCTGGCCCCTCAGGTCGCCGCAGCGTTGATTGCCTCTATGAAGGCGCACAGTGACCCTCTACCCGAAACACCACAGTTTAACATGCCCCCAAGGGCACCATAAAGTATGAAAATAGCGTCCCGGATATCATGAGCCGGCAGTCACTCCGGTGAGTAGTGATTCTGGGCAAATGCCCCCTCACCCCCCTTGGTCCCCCCTCTCCCCCTGCCCTGCGGGCGGGGGAGAGGGGGGATAGAGAAGGGTTTTGCGGAGCGGCGGCTTCGCCGCCGCTCCGCAAAACCCCATTTTTCTCCCCCCTCCTCGTGGGCGCGGCCCAACGGGGAGGGGGTAAGGGAGAGGGGCAAATGAAACTAGCATAGAACTGGACGATTAGGTTTATCACTACCCATCGGAGTGACCACCCACGAGCCGAACCGCAGTTTGTTTTCAGACCAGGCCGAATCTCCCCTTCCCTGTCCGAGAAAGAACGGGCAAGGAGCAGGTCACCGTCACTTAACCCCTCTCTCCTGGCGGTGAAAAACGCTGCTATGGCAAACAAACAAAACCCCACACCCCATCTGCGTTCATCCGCGCTCGTCCGCGTCCCCTCCATCCTCCCGGCGGCGCTGATCCTGCTGGTCGCTGCGGCGCTGCGCCTGAGCGCCCTCGGCGACGTCCCGCCGGGGCTGTACCACGACGAAGCGTACTACGGCCTGGACGCCGTGGACGTCCTGCGCGGCCACCTCTCGGTCTACTTCCCCATTAACAACGGACGGGAGCCGCTGTTTATCTACCTGGTTGCCGGGCTGATCGGTCTGCTGGGACGCAGCCCCTTCGCCCTCCGGCTCACGTCCGCCTTCATCGGCATGCTCACCGTCGCGGCGACCGCTGCTGCCGGACGCGCCCTCTTCTCCCGACGGGTCGGGCTGCTGGCTGCCGCCGTCCTTGCCGTCACCCTGTGGCACGTCCACCTGAGCCGGGTGGGATTCCGCGCCGTCACCCTGCCGCTGCTGATCGCCCTGACGGTCTGGAGGGGGGCGGTAGCCGTCCGCACGGGCCGACGCCGCGACTGGCTGACCGCCGGCCTCCTCTACGGCCTTTCCTTTTACACCTACACCGCCGCGCGCTTCACTCCGGTTGCGCTGGGCCTCTTCGGCCTCTACGCGCTGACCGCTTTCGGCCCGCGCCGCCTCCGGCCGTATGCGCGCGGGGCGGGTCTGGCCGCGCTGGCGGCAGCGGTCGCCCTGATCCCGCTGGCCCTCTACACCGCCCGCCACCCCGAAGTGGTGCTGGGCCGCCCCGACCAGGTCTCCGTTTTCAACCCCGCCATCAGCGGCGGCGACCCGTGGGGGACGCTGGGGCGGCACGCGCTGCGCACGCTGGGGATGTTCTTCGTCCGGGGCGACCGCATCTGGCGGCACAACGTCCCCTGGCGGCCCGTCTTTGACCCCCTGCTGGGAGCGGCGTTTCTGCTGGGACTGGTAGCCATCATCCGACGCGCCCGGCGAGACCCCGCAGCGGGTTTCGCCCTTATCTGGACCGCAACGATGGCCCTTCCCACCGTCCTGGCCGAGGATGCCCCCCATTTCCTGCGCGTGGTGGGGATGCTGCCCGTCCTGGCCCTTCTCCCCGCCCTGGGCCTGGATTCCCTTGCAGGGATAGAACCCCGGAGGCACCCCCTCTTACGCCTTACGTTTTACGTTTTACCGTTTTACGTTTTACTCTTCAGCCTCTTCAGCACCACCCGCGCCTACTTCGGCCCCTATGCCCGCGACCCGATGACCGGATACTGGTTTGAGCGGGGGGCCGTGACGCTGGGGGCGGACATCAACCGCTTCCTGGGGAGTGGGTGGTCGGAGAAGGCATCGCCGCTCACCCCGTCCGCCGGGCCTGCGGGACGGGTCTATCTGGACCCCGCCCTCTGGGAGGACTGGCCCCAGGTGCGGTTTCTGGTGACGGCGCCGGAGCGGGTGACGGTGGGGCTGGAGGCGACGGGAGAAACACCGGATGGCGGTGTAGCGGTCTTCCTCTGGCCCTATGGCGACTGGACCCGCGCCTGGGCCCTCCTCCCCCACCCTGCCGAGGTAACCGTCCTGGAGGGGCCGCCCTCCCAGCACGATAAGGACACCAGCCCGTTCACCACGTATCTGGCCTTCTTCGCTACCCGGCCGGGTCCTACCCCCCCACCCCAGGCCCGCCTCTCCGGAGGGGTGGAGTTTCTGGGGGCGCAGGTCTGGCCCGCGGCCGACGGCGCAGCGCGGGTGCGTCTGCGCTGGCGGGTCACCGCCCCACTGGCCCAGGAGTACACCGTCTTCCTGCACTACCTGCGGGACGGGCAGGGGATCGCGCAGGGAGATGGCCCCCCGGCAGGAGGCCGCTACCCCACCCTCCTCTGGCAGGTGGGCGACATCGTGAACGACGACCATCTTGTGCCCGGCGTGGGGGCGATGATGCCGGGGCGGGATGAGATCGTTTTCGGCATCTGGAATCCCCAGACCGGGGAATATCTCTCCGTGCTGGACGAGGCCGGGAATCCGGCGGGGGTGGAAATCCGCATCCCTATCCCGCTGCAGCATTAGCGCATGGAAAAGGAAAAGCGGAGGTGCGGACGGCGGCTTCGCCGTCCGCACCTCCGCTCTCTGTTTGCAAACCCGGCAGCGGAGAAACTCCCGCC
>Ga0209721_1001751_pt1 | contig 15220 bp, 13 predicted proteins | sample TshhotsprinmetaG_FD_184139 | JGI IMG/M metagenome (GOLD analysis project Ga0209721, IMG submission 184139) | Hot spring microbial communities from South Africa to study Microbial Dark Matter (Phase II) - Tshipise hot spring metaG (SPAdes)... | ecosystem: Environmental > Aquatic > Thermal springs... | reverse complement strand
GCAAGTGGTGAGGGTCTTCGAGGAGCTGTGGCTCGAGGATCTCATCTGGAAGGACCGGGAGGAGTTCTTACGACGCTATACCTCGCCAGTGCAGTTGTCGGAGTTGCCCTCGCCCTCGCCCGAGCCAGCCTCCGCGACATCGGCAACCCCTAGCTCAAAGCCGCTTGGGCCTTCGTAAGGGCTAGCCTTTGCGACCTCACGCGGCCTGATTCCACTCGAGATCGCTGGCCCGGTCGCCAAGGCCCTGGTGGGCTATGGGCCAACACCCATCTGCACGGGCTGTGGTTTGTGAGGCTGGGGCTTCTCTGCAACGCGCTGGTCATTTTCGCCAATCGGGGGCACATGCCGGTGAGCGCAGAGGCCCAGGGTGGGCATGGAGTCGTACATCCCCAAGCTCCAGCAGCAGTGCGACGCTGTGCATACCCTGATGAGCGAGTCCAGCCGGTTGTGGTTCCTGGCCGATGTCGTTCCGATAAAGATTTGGGGCTATACCAATGTGATCAGCCTGGAGGATGTGTACTTGATCGGGGATAACTCACCATTCTGGATGGGGCCCTGGAGGCCAAACGCAAGGTGCAGGAAGCTTTTGATATAGACCTGCGGTTCTGAGAGGGGTTGCTTCCGGCTAGAACCTCGGTCTGGTCCGCAGGAATGTCTCCGAGTTCGATAGAATGTCGGGGGTGATGGCGTGAGCAAAAGTTACAGAATTTGTCTAATTGAAGGCGATGGGATTGGTCACGAAGTGGTTCCTGCAGCCAGGCTGGTCCTCGAGGCCACGGGTCTGAAGCTCGAGTTTGTCGAAGCCCAGGCAGGTTGGGAGACCTTCGAGCGAATAGGTATCTCAGTGCCCGAGGAAACCCTCGAGGCCGTGACCCATACCGACGCAACCCTGTTTGGGGCTGCGACCAGCCCTACCAAAAAGGTACCGGGCTTTTTCGGGGCCATCCGCTACATACGGCGCAAACTCGACCTGTTCGCTAACGTGCGCCCGGCCAAGCACCACCCCGTACCGGGCTCGAGGCCGGGGATCGACCTGGTGGTGGTGCGCGAAAATACCGAAGGGCTCTATGTCGAGCAAGAGCGCAGCTACCTGGGGGGCGAGATCGCCATTGCCGACACGGTCATCACCCGGAAGGCCAGCGCCCGAATCGGTGAGTACGCGGCCCGGCTGGCCGCTAGCCGCCCCCGCAAGCTGCTCCATGTGGCCCACAAGGCCAATGTGCTGCCCATGACCCAGGGCCTGTTTATGAACACCGTACTGGAGGAAGCCGCACGGTTTCCAGAAGTCCGGACCCAGGACATCATCATCGACAACTGCGCCATGCAGCTGGTGCGTAACCCCGAGCGCTTCGATGTAATCGTGACCACCAATCTGTTTGGCGACATCATCTCCGACCTCACCGCCGGGCTGGTGGGTGGGCTGGGCATCGCCGCTAGCGGCAACATCGGCCTCCAGCACGCGGTCTTTGAGCCGGTACACGGCAGTGCGCCGGACATTGCCGGAAAGGGCATCGCCAATCCGGCTGCCACCATCCTGTCGGCGGTGATGATGCTCGAGCACCTCGGCGAGCACGAAACGGCCCGTCGAGTGGAGGCAGTCGTGGATAGGGTCCTGGAGCAGGGGCCCCGCACCCCCGATCTGGGCGGCAGTGCTACTACCCTGCAGTTTGCCGAGGCTGTTGCCAGGGTTTTATGAGAAACCAGGAGTCCTCCTGTTTCACTGCAGCACCCGACCCACACAAGGCAAAAATCTCGTCGATGACGTGCCTTCGCGCCGTATGACGAATTACCCTTCGGATTTTTGGTTAAGAAGCAATGTTCAAATGCACCGTCCCAACGTTAAGACCTGGGCTAAAGTGGTCAATATGAGCGCTGCTACGCAGATTTACCGTGCTATACTTACACATAGTTTGAGATATATGTGGGGAAGGGGGCAGCGTGCGTGATTTTTTTGGCGGGTTGCTGAGGCCCAGGGTCGAGGCACTCGGCCTCGAGATCGGATCGGCCAACATCAAGATGGTCGAGCTGTCTGGAACGCCTCCCAGCCTGAAGAACCTGAGCATCAGGCCAACACCTCCGGGAGTGGTGCAGGAAGGGTCCATCGTCGAGCCAAACGCCCTGGCCGATGCAATCAAGGAAATGCTGGCCGAGATGCGCACCCGCAAGCGCTATGTGGTCACGGCGGCCAGCAACCTGGCGGTCATCACCCGTACCTTGCAGGTTCCCAAGATGCCCCTCAAGCAGATGGAAGAGGCGGTGCGCTGGGAGGCCGAGCGCTACATCCCATTCCCGATTGACGAGGTCGTTCTGGATTATGCGCTCCTGGATCCCCTCGAGGCCATTCCCGAGGGCGAACAGATGGACGTGGTCGTGGGTGCTGCCCGGCAAGAAACCGTGGCCAGCCTGGTCGAGGCCCTCAAGGCGGCGGGTCTGGAACCCCTCATCATCGACGTGAAACCCTTCGCCGGCCTGCGTACCCTGGACACCCGATTGGTGGCCACCGACCGCGAGCCCATCACCCTATTTCTGGAGATTGGGGCCGAGTCCTCGGCGCTGGTGCTGACGCGCGGTGAGCGGCTGCTTTTGAACCGCGTCATCAACCTCTCGGGCAAGGACTTCACCGCCGCCATCTCCAAGGCTTTCAACCTCGATGTAGTCGCCGCCGAGGATGCCAAGAAGAACTACGGTCTGGCCACCATTCCCACCGAGGACGAAGACCTGCTGCTGGACTTCGATGCCGAGCGTGAGCGCTTCAACCCGGCCCGCATGTACGATGCAATCCGTCCGGTGCTGGTTGAGCTGACCACCGAGCTGCGCCGAAGCCTGGAGTTTTTCCGGGTGCAGGTGGGCGATCTGGGGGTCGATCAGGGCTTTGTGGCTGGTGGAGGCAGCAAACTGCGCAGTCTGGTGCCACTGCTGGCCGATACCCTGGGCATTCCGCTGGAAATCGCCGACCCCTGGCAGGGCATCCAGATCGACAAGAGCCGCTTCGATCTGGAATACCTGCGCGGGTTGTCTCCGGAATTCATGGTTCCGGTGGGTCTGGCGCTACGGGGGGTGAACCCACTTGATTAAACTCAACCTCCTCCCCAAAAACCTACGCCGCCGGGTCGAGCCTGGCTGGTGGCGTCTGGCGGCGGCGGCGGTGGTGCTGGCGGTGCTGGGCATGGTTGCGTTCCTACACTTCTCCACGCTATCCAGGGTGCAGGCCTTGCTCAATCAGCGCGACCAGTTGCAGGTGGAAGTGGATGTGCTCAGGCCCTTTATCGCCGAGCAAAACCGCCTCAACCAGCAGCAACGGGAGCTCGAGCAGCTCCTGGCAGTACGCAACCAGCTCCGCGAGCGCTTCGTTCCCTGGTCGGACAACCTGGCTCAGGTTATCAACCAGATTCCTCGGGAGGGCAGCCGCTTTGGGGTCGCTCTGCGCAGCATCGGCACCAAAGCCCTCACCCCCCAAGAAACCCAGAGCAACGTCCAGAACGGGGTCTACGATGGCAAGCCCATCAACGTGGAGTTCAACCTGCAGGGGGAAGCCATCGGTCAGAATGCCCTCATTCGCTTTGTGGAGGCCTTCGAGACCTCGCCCCGCTTTGGCATTAACTTCCAGAGTGCCAGCCTCGACCAACAGCGGCAGCTCTACACCTTCGGGGCCACGGTGGGCCTGATCAGCCAGCCTCAGGCCACCGCTAGCAACACGACAGGAGGTGAAGGCAGTGGTAGCCCTTCTCGCTAGAATGGGCCAGCGCGAATGGGCCATCGCCGCCATGGTGGCGGCTGTACTGCTGGGCCTGATGTGGTACTTCCTGGTGACCCAGCCCCTGCAGGGCCGTATTCCGGAGATTCAGGCCGAGGTAGACCGGCTAACCACCGAGCGCGACCGCGGTCGGGCAGCCCAACGTGCCCTGCCCCAGTTACGTGAGACCATCGCCCGCCTGGATGCCGAGCGCCAGCAATTCCTCCGAGAGCTGCCCCCTACCGAGCAATTGGGTCGGGTTCTGGCCTCGCTGGCCCAGCAGGCCCGCGAGAGCGGCGTGGTCTTGCGCGCCTTGAACCGGGGTGCGGGCGATAACCAGGGGGTGGCGGGCGTGCGGGCCACCAATCTGGCCCTTCAGGTCGAATCTCCCTTTCCCGAGCTGTATGTGTTTTTGCGCAACCTCGAGGGTCTGCAGCGCTTCGCGACGGTCTCCGGGCTAAACCTGACCCTTGGGAGCAGCGGGCCTGCAGCCACGGTTGATCAGGCCAACAACCCCACCATCAACACCAGTCTGACCATGACGGTCTACACCTATACCGGGCAGGCCCAACCCGCTACCCAAGGTGGGCAGCCCGCGCAGCCTGGCCAGCCTGGAGGTCGGCCATGAACTTCTTGCAGCGGATGCCCCAATCGGCCAAGGTGGCCTTAGCGGCGGCCCTTTTGGTGGGCGCGGTCGCGACCTGGTATCTGGGCTTCTTCCGACCCAGCCAGACTGCTGCGCAGCCCACTGGCCCGACACCTGCCCCCGCACCCGTCCAGCCCGGCACGCCTGCCGCTCCCCCGTCACCCCCAACGGCTACCGCTGGGCCCCTGGAGGTGCTCCCGTTGCCCTTCCTGGTTACCGAGGCCACCCGGCCAGCCGAGCCGGAAGAGCAGGCCGAGGCCCCTGCTGCTGCGGCCCTGACCCGACCTCGAGTGACCGTGCCGCCAAACCCCTTTGTTCCGCTGGTGGTGGAAACCGTCCCCGCCGCGATTGCCCAGCCTAGCCAGCCGACGCCGGCCATCATCAGCCAGCCCACGCCACCTGTGGTCTCGAGGCCCATTCCCAGCCAGACCGCCCAGGTTCAGATCCGTCAACCGAGCACCACCCTGCCACGCCCCAGCCTGCCCGGTACGCGGCCCACCCCTGGGATTACCGCGGCCCCAACCCCGTCACCCACTCCCCCGACCACCCTTCCCCCAGGGCCCAGCGGTCAGGCCCGTCTGGCCCAGGGCACCTCTCGCGCCAGCCTGCCCCCTGTGGTTAGCTTAGGTTCGGGTTCTCTACCGATTCGGCTGGCTCCCCTTGAACGTGAGCTGAGTACCGTTGCTCCCGAGGCCCCCAAGCAAGCAGCCGCTCTGGACGTTGACATCCCTGCCGCCAGCGGCAGCGGCAACCTCGACTTTGCACGGGCCGAAATTGACGCCCGCCTCACCCAGGTGCTCGAGCCCCGCAGCAACCCAGTCAGAGGTCAGGAGGCTGTGCAGGAAAGTGCATTGGCCCGCTACGTGCGCGAGCAGAATCTCAAATTATCGGGCGTGGTACTGGGTCCTACCAGCGTGGCCATCTTCCAGAGCAAGGATGGCTATGTGGTGTTGCCCGTGGGTCGCACTCTTCCCGGCAGCGACGTACTGCTCAGAAGTCTAAGCGCCAAAGAAGCCCTTTTGGTCCGAGGCTCGGAGAGCCTGAATCTGACAATGGAGAATCCCTAGGCGGTGAATATGAAGCGTTTTCTTGCCCTTCTGGTGGTGTTGAGTCTGGCGCTGGCCCAGGGTACTTTGCCCAGGGATGCCCGCTTTGACCAACCTGTGAGCAACATCGGTGTGAATCTGCCCCTGCCAGCGCTGCTCGATGCCCTGGCTCGTAGCGTGGGGCTGTCCCCGGTTCTGCGGGATATTCCCAATGTCAACGTCAATGCCGACATTGACAAGAAGCCTTTTCGTCAGGTTTGGGACCTGCTGATCAACACCTTTGGCGATGGCCGCATTACTTATGCCCTGCTCGAGAACAACGTGATCGTGGTAGGACCCAAGGAAGTGGTGGACCGGGCCCGTGGACAAACCACCCAGCCGGCCCCCCAGCTCGGCGAACCGGTGGTTCGTGAGTTCTACCAGGTGCGCTCGGGCGACCCCGCAGCTCTGGCAGCTTTCATTCAACAGGAGGTTCCCGGCATCACTGTGCGGACGGTTCCGGGGCAGAATGCCCTGGTCATAACCGGTACGGCTCGCCAGCAGGCCGAGGCCCTGGCCATCTTGCAGCGGGTAGACGTGCCCAGAGCCCCAGTAGCCACCACCCCGGTCATCCAAAAATCCTTCGCCCTCTCCCACGCCCGGGCCAACGAACTGGCCGATGTGCTTGGCAAGGCCATTGCGGCCCAGGCCCAAAGCCCGGCTGCCCCCGCGCAGGGACAGGCCCAGGCAGCCCCCCCAGCCCCTCAAGTAACTGTGGTCGCTGAGCCCCGCACCAACACCGTAATCGTGACCGGATCTGCTGAGCAGATCGCCCTGGCCGAGCGCCTGATTCCCACCCTGGATCGTCCGATTCAGCAAGTGCAGCTGCAAATCAGGGTGCAGGCCGTGCAGGGCGAGGTCATCCGCAACCTGGGTATCAAGTGGGAGACCGTCTCGGGCGGCAACCTGATTGCCAGCTTCCTCTCCACCGGACTTAACCTGATCTTCGATGCCACCCGCAGTCTGGCCTCCCTCAACATTCGCGCTGTGCTGGATGCCCTGGAGAAGCAGCAGCTTTCCCGCCGCCTGAGCGATGCCAATGTTCTGGTGGAAGACAACTACGGGGCCGATACCTCAGACCTGCGGGCTACCGGAGCCAAGGGTGCGGAAATCAAGGTAGGCGGACGCTTGCTGATCCCCATCCGTCTTGGGGATCAAGTCAGCGTGCGCGAGTTCGACTACGGACTGCTGGTTCGGGTGCGCCCACAGATCACAGCCGATGGCAACATCTTGCTCGAGGTCTTCACCCAGACTGGCGGCGACCCCGCCGATGGCCCCGCCGGCAGTATCCGCATTCCCCAGCAAACCACCCTCTCCAAGCTGCGCATCCGCGACGGCCAGACGGTGGTTCTGGGCGGCCTGATCCAGAAAGTGACCGACACCTCCGAGACCAAAATCCCCCTGCTGGGCGATATCCCCCTGCTGGGTGAGCTCTTCAAGCAGCGTACCTCCTCGGTCAAAGACGATGAGCTGATCGTGATCATCACCGGCAACATCGTCAAAGATACAGTCCAGCGCTGAACTCCGCGCCACACATAAGCCGGGTTGGCCCGGCTTTTTTCTTTCAAATCAGAAACTTCATAGGCTTGGCTGCACCGCCTGCGGCGCATTTGGAATCCCGCATACCCCACCCCTCCCTGCGTTCGGCGAAACTAGCGCCCCTGTCGGTCGGCGGGGCGGTATCGCGAACCGATAGTGCAACAAAGCGGTGTCGTGTTTCGGTAGTGCAATAAGTTGGTATAGCCCTCCAATTTACGGATAACTTCGGTCGGTCGGCTTTGCGCCGCGCCATGGCGCGGCGCAGGCAAGATCACCATCCGGTGACGAATCAACCGAATCTGGTGTCACAACCATCGGGTTAGGTCTATGCAAGCCGGGCGCGAATCCCTACCGATCTTTCGGGGCCGCACCTTGCACTGCTCAGCAAGTGGCTCTGAGTATCTCCACCTCAGAAATCTACGTTGCGATCCAGAGCTGGGTCATAAGATGCGCCACTGCAAGTCTCAAATGCAGATTCTGCTCAGCCAAATACGCACCATTCTATCGCGGGCGCACTTAGTCCGCGGCCACAGAACCGCTTCGGAAAAGCGGCTGGGCCTGCTTGGAAAGCTGGTTATACAACTCCAGAAAACGCTGCTTGGCCTGCTGGCCCAGGAAACCCGCGGGTGTTAGCTCGGGAGGCAGGCCCGGGTCTAGGAAAAGATTCTTGCGGGCCTGGTGGATCATGTGGGTTAGGCGTACAAACGCTTCCTCGGCGTGGGCTGGGCGGTCTGGTTTTTGTGCCAGAAAGGCTTTGTAGCGGGACTGAGCGGCTTTGAGGTTGAAGGATTTTTCGACGAGCTTTAGGGCCTCCGTGCCGGAAAAACGCTCGGCCTGAAAGAGCTCGACATAGTTTTGCAAACTGTAAAAGCCCACCAAGTCGCAGGCAGCCTCGAGCGAGGCGTTGGGGCTGATCCAGACCCCTGGGGCTGGAGTCCCAAAGCCCAGCAGGATAAGCTCGTTGCGAAAGCGGTCGCGCACAGTGCGTTTGGTTTCGGGCACCGCATACACCAGTAGGCGCCACTGACCATCCCAGGGCGCCCCGTAGCCATACAGCCGTTCCCGCACCCGCTCCACCTGCCAGGCCACCCGAGGGGAGAGGCGGTAGTAGGCTTTGCGCCCCTCCTTCTCGGGGATGATCCAGCCCCGCTTGACGCTGCGGGAGACCGCGGCCCGCACGGCCGGCTCACTGAAGCCCAACAGCTCCATCCAGCGGATCAGGTCGCCCACCCAGGCCCGGTTTTCCGGGTAAAGGTACTCCATGTAAAGGGTAAACAGGTAGGAGCGGGCCCGCATTGGTCCTCAGTATAGTACGTTTTTTTTCCTATAAACCAAAAAGCGTTTGGCCCAGGTTCAGTCGGTGGCTGGGGCAACTCTGGAATCCAGGCGGAACCAGCGTCCGCCACGGTACCGGAACCAGAACATGGCTACCCGCACGGTTTCCTCACCCAGAAGCCGCCCCAGAAAGATGCCCCACAGGCCCATCTCCAGCGGGAAGGCCAGCAGCCAGGCCAGGGGTAGCCCTACCACAAACACCGTCACGAAGTCGGAAAAAAGCAGGAAGCGGGTATCGCCTCCGCTGGCCAGGATGCCAAAGAAGATGAAGTTGGAGACCTTGACCGGCTGGAAGAGGGCATTGAGCAACACCGCCCAGAAAGCCCACTCTTGCACCTGGGGGGTGGTGTTGGGATAAAGGAGGGGCAGCACAAAGGCGAACGAGGCCATACCCAGCCCAAACAGGCCCGCCGAGACCAACCCCATGCGCCAGATCAGCCTCGAGACCCCCCAGACCCCAGGGCGGTCGGCCCGGCCAATGGCCTGGGCCACCAGCACTGTGGCGGCGTAGTGCAGCCCCGCCGAGGCGGTGATGAAGACCATCTCGAGGTTGCTGACCATCTGGAAAACCGCCAGCTCCTCGGTGCCCAGACGCTCGAACAGCAGGGCAAACAAAAACACCCCTCCGCTGAAGACCATTTCGGTGATGAAGAGGGGCAAAACCAGCGGCACTGCTTCGGCCAGCAGGCTTCGGGCCTGGACAAGGCCAGGCCAGGCCCAGCGAAGCCCCCAGCGCGTAGCAAAGAGCAGCCCCAGCAGCAGCAGGGCCCGCACCCCCTGGGCCAGCAGCGCGGCCAGGGCCGCCCCCAGTGCACCCATGCCCAGTGGAAACACCAGCAACCACGACAGCAGCGGGATCAGGGCGATGACTGGAATGGTGACCAGCATGGGAATGCGGGCCTGGCCGATGCTGCGAAAGGCCGCGCTGGCCACCACGCTTAGGGTAATGAGGGGCAAGGAAAGCGCCACCAGCGATAGGTAGGGGCCCCCGATCGAGACCACCTCGAGGTCGGCGCCCACCAGGCGCAAAAAGGGCGAGGCCCCTGCGGCCAGCGGCAGGGCCAAAGCCAGGGCCAGCCCCAGCGAGAAGGCCACAAAAAAGCTCACGATGCGCCATACCGCAGCCTCGTCCCCACGGCCTCGAGCCCGGCTGGCCAGGATGGCGCAGCCAGCTCCCAGGGTGTTCAGGCACAACACCCCAATAAACAGTACGTTGTGGGCCAACCCCACCGCCGCGATGGTGGCGGTGCCCAGGAGGCCCACGATGAGCTGGTTGACGAAACCCAAGGCCAGCTGCACGGTGGACTCGAGGCTCACCGGCAGGGCAATTTTGAATATTTCGCGCCGAGTATCCAAGGTCACAAAGGCCAGCATACTATGCAAGAGGAGACTCCCCTCCAGGGGTTAGAATCAAGGCATCTATGACCCTGGACTGGAATACCCAGCAGCTCATCGAGCAAGACATTGCCCACCACCTCCACCCTGTAACCAACCTGCACCGCCACCGGCAGGCCGGCCCGCTGGTGCTGATCGAGGGCAAGGGTGCTAAAGTGCGCGACAGCGAAGGCCGCTGGTACATCGATGGCTTTGCCGGGCTGTGGAATGTAAACGTGGGCCACGGGCGCAGCGAGCTGGCCGAGGTCGCCCGCCAGCAGATGGAGCGCCTGGCCTTCCAGCCCACCTTCTTCGGGCTGGCCACCCCTCCGGCCATCGAGCTGGCCGCCAAGATGCACCAGCTACTCCCCCATCACTCCCATTTTCAGTTCACCTCCGGCGGGGCCGAGTCCAACGAGACCGCCATCAAGATTGCCCGCTACTACTGGGCTTTGTCGGGCCAGCCGGAGAAAACCAAGATCATCTCCCGCCGCATGGCCTACCACGGCATCGCCATGGGGGCCCTGGCCGCTACCGGCATCCCGGCCTACCACGCCGACTTTGGCCCCCTGCCGCCGGGGTTTTTGTACCTGAGCGCCCCACTGGCCTACCGCAACAACCCCGGGCTTTCCGAGCCTGAGTTTGTGGCCATGCTGGCCAGAGAGCTCGAGGAGCTGATCGCCCGGGAAGGGGCCGAGACCATCGCGGCCTTCATCGGCGAGCCGGTGCAGGGCGCCGGTGGGGTGGTGCCGCCCCCCGAGGGCTACTGGCAGGCCATCGGGCCCATCCTGAGGAAGCACAACATCCTGCTGATTGCCGACGAGGTGATCACCGGCTTTGGCCGCACCGGCCGGATGTTCGCCCAGGAGACCTACGGCTTCCAGGCCGACATCACCACCTTCGCCAAGGGCATCACCTCAGGCTACGTGCCGCTGGGCGGGGTAGGCATCAGCCGGCCCATCTACGAGGCCATCGCCGCCCCCGACCGGATGTTCATGCACGGCTTTACCTACTCGGGGCATCCGGTGGCCTGTGCGGTGGCCCTGGCCAACATCGAAATTATCGAGCGCGAGCAGCTCTGGCTCAACGCCGCCGAGCGGGGCGAGCAGCTTTTGCGGGGTTTGCAGCAGCTCGAGGCCCACCCCCACGTGGGCAACGTGCGGGGCAAGGGCCTGATGGCCTTGGTCGAAGTGGTGGAGGACAAGCATAGCAAAAAAACCTTCGAGGCCAGCAAGGGTCTGGGTGGAAAACTGATGCAGGTCAGCCGCCAGAAAGGTGTGATCGTCCGTTGCAACGACACCGGCTTTGCCGTGGCTCCACCCCTGGTCATCACCTCGTCCGAAGTGGATGAGTTGGTCAACGCTCTGGGCGAGACCCTGAGCGAGGTACTGGGTAGCTGAAGCGGCAGAGCCGGCTTCACCGTTTTTCATGAACTGGACCCGTCCGGGAAACGCCCGTACCCTGCGGGATGTTTGTGTGAGGCTGCGTCCGCACCGGAGCCCACGCTGCTGGGTGGAAGATGCACTATCGGAACGGGCAGCACCCGGGCACTCCTGTGCATGGATAGGGCACACCGGAGCAGCGCCATTCGGGAACTGGCCCTTGGCTTTTGGGGAGTCTACTGGGTTGAGCGTTGCACCAGGACAGTTTGCAATCCTGCGTTCAACACATGAGGTGCTTACAACACGCCTTGTGCTAAACGGCCAAGCCCACGCTGCTACGCCAGCCACCCGAGGAGTTCACCCTAAACGTTAATGCGACCCAAACACTGCATGCAAATGCCCCCTATCTTCTGGGGCCGCATCCGATAAAAAGATAGTCCTGCCCGACATCCTCTCAGGATGCTTCCTTCGGTCGGGTTGGTTCACCGCTGTTCGGCGCCGGACTGACCAAATCTGGTACAGCTTCTCCAGGAGAGACTGCAAACCCAATCGATGGCATTTATTCTGGCTCCATGCGTAGCGAACTTTGCACTTCTTACACACCGGTTTGCTAAACTGACCGCAACGTGGAAAGTTCTTCACATTCGCCCAAATACCGTTGCATGGAGGACTCATGGGATGGATTGAGTGGTGTAGTTTTCTGTTGGGGGGGCTGGTCTTCTGGCTCCTGAGCTGGCTTTTAAGCTGGCTTGTGCGACGCCCTGTACTTCGGCTACAGAGCCAGCTGACCGAGGCTCAAACCGAGCTGGCCAGCCTGCGCGTAATGGTTCGAGACTTTGACGTACTGAACGCCAACTTTGCTACGGTCAGCAAGGAGCTGGATAACGCCGCCCTGAAGATCCGGGAGCTGGAGCAACAGCTCGGGGATCTCGAGAGCCTCAAGACTCAGATGAGCAGCCTCGAGGCCGAGCGCAACCGTCTCAAAACCGATTACGACGGGCTCCTGTTGCGCTTCGAGCAGGTCGAGAGTGAGCGCAGCCGGCTCTCAACACAGGTTCTGAACTACCAGGGGGAGCTGGCGGTGTTGAGCCGTCAGGTAGAAGCCCTGCGCCAGGACCGCGATGAGCAAAAAACCGAGGCAGCCAGCCTGAGCAGCAAGCTGGTCAATATGAGCAGGCTGGCCGCCGTTCTGGAGGGTTTGCGCAAACGCTTTGGCAGCAAGCAGCCCGAAGAGCTAGAGGCCCATTTCGCCGCCCTTCAGACAGAGGTCGAGAGCAACAGAGCCGAACTATCCAAGCTGCGCGCCGAGCATCGGGCTGCCCTCGAAGAGCTTCAGGCTTTGCAGAGCCACACCCACAGCCTCGAAGCCAGCCAGGACAAAATAGCTGCCCTGGAAGCCGAAATTGAGCGCTATAAGAACGAGTTCAGCGGCCTGCAAGCCCGCTACGGGCACCTCGAGGTCGACCAGCAGAAGCTTCGCGAGGCCTACGAAAATCGCATCGTCAGCCTCGAGGCCGAAAAAAACCAGCTATCCAGCGAACTACAAAACCTGCGCGCCCGCCTGGATACCCAGCAAAAAGAGCAAGCTGAGCTGCACAGGAAACTTGGTGTTTTTGAGTCTGTTCGGCAGCGGCTGGGCAACCTGCCCACCGCCGACCTCGAGGCCCGCATCGTAGCCATCCAGAACGAGCGCAACCAGTACGCCGCTGAGCTGGATGTGTTGCGCAAGCGAGTCGAAGCGGTAGCGGGCGAACGCGACCACCTGCGGGCCGAGGTCGAGAAACTGCAAAACCACCTAGACCACCTCAGCACCGAGAGCAGAAACGTCGTTGCCGAGCGCAACAGGCTCCTGGCCGAGGCACGGAAACTGCAAAGTGACCTCCAGGAAGCCCAAGGCGCTTACCAGGACCTCGAGGCTCTGCGCCGCGAATTCACCGAGCTGCGCAGCCGTCTGGCCAAGGCAGAGGAAGAGCGCAACTGGTTTTCTGGCGAGGTCCAGGGGCTTCGTAGGGAGCTCGAGGCCAGCCGCAGCAGTAAGGCTGAGCTCGAACGACTCCGAGCCGACCACCAGAAACTTCAGGCGCGCATTGCCGACTACGAGGCCAAGCTGAAGCAAGCCCAGGAAGACCAGACCCAGATGCACCACAACTACAGCGCCTTGCAAGCCCGCATCTCCGAGTACGAGACCCGGCTTGCCCGGGTTCAGCCGCAGGCTGCCGCCCTAGCCCCCCTGCATGCACCCCCAGCTGAAGACCTTGCTGCTGCCCCGGCTCGGCCTGCTAAACCCCGAAAATCCAGACCCAAGCGCGAAGTGATCGGCTACCGCGTCACCCAGAGCCGCACTTTCCGGGCCGAAGTGGTGCCCGAAGGCCATGACCCCCTCGGCGTGATCGAGGGCGTGGGCACTGCCTACCAGCAGAAGCTGTGGGAAGCCGGCATCAAGACCTTCGCAGACCTGGCCCGTACACCCGAGGCCCGGCTGCGCGAGGTGATCGGCAGGGACCTCGAGTTCGATGAATGGATCGTGGAGGCCCGCCGCTTTGTACGTGGGGTCTACAAGCTAAGCCGCGCAACAGCCCGGGGCAGCCGCCGCAAGGCCGATGACTTGACCCGCATCGAAGGCATCGGCCCCAAGATGCGCGATGCCCTAGTAGCCGCAGGTATCACCACCTTTGAAGATCTGGAAGCAGCCACCGAGGGTCAGCTACGGGCTGCAATCGAGGCTGCCGGTATGAGCTTTGCCCCCAGCTTGGCCACCTGGAGCCGCCAGGCGGCCTATCTGGTACGGGGTGACGAGGCCGGGTTCCAGGCGTACATTGCCCGCCTGACAGCCGGAAGGGAGGAGTAGCACATGGCCAGGGTCTGGATAACCTACGACTGGATCAAGCTGCTGGGCGCTGTACTCCTGCTGATTTTGCTGCTGCTCTGCATGGGCCGCCAGGATCGTGTGGCCGCCGTGGTTCCTAACCTCACGGCCCCTACCCCAGGGAACCTCAGCGGGCCTACGGTGGACCTGAGGGGTACAGGCACGCCTGGAGGATTTGTTCAGCTGCTTCTGAACGGTAACAAAATAGGTAACCCGGTTCGCATTGGCACCGATGGACGCTGGACCCTGCCCGGTTTCAACTTCGGCGCACCCGGTGAGTATACCCTCAGGCTCCAGCCAGTCGATGCCAGGGGCAACGCCACCGCACCCGCCTCAGATTTTGCCTTCAGCGTGCCTGCACCCGGCAACCGCCTGCGCATCGGTGCGCCTGGTAACGGCGCGCAGCTACCGGCGGGTGGCTTCGAGCTGCAGGGCACCGGCAGCCCCGGGGAAGAACTCGAGGTCTTCGAGGATAACACCAGTCTGGGCCGGGTGTTGGTGAACCCCGATGGCACCTGGACCATGGCCGTGCCGCCTCCCATCCCCGGTGAGCATACCTACGAGGTACGCAGCAACAACGCTTCCGACCGCATTCAGATAGCAGTTGCAGCCGCCAGCGGAACCGAGGCGGGTTGCACCCGGGGTTTCACCCTTTCCCTGCGCTACGGACAGACGGTGACCCGGCCCTTCCGCTTTGGTGGGGAGGGCCTGGGACAAGGTTACACCATAACGGTTCGGCGCGGGGACCGCATCGTGGGCTCGAGGGACGTTGTCCTGGATGCGGCCTGCGGCTGGAGCTACCGTTCAGACCCCGGCGCGGGCCCCGTCACCTACGAGGTTCGTCCAATTGGGGCCTCCCCCACCGACCCACCGCTAGGGGTTATCAATCTGATGGTCCGTTGACACTCCTACGGCGAAAGCGTGGGGTTCCTGGGCTCGCCGCAGCGCCCGGTACGGACGTTTCACGGCGCCCTGGCCGTCCCCTCAAGCGCGACTTCCGGTGTGCCCCACGGTAGTTTGGATGTTGATGTACGGCCTGGGTTTCCCCGCATGCGCCCCAGGCCTTTCCTGCCCTGCGCTTCGTGACCCTACCCGTACTCTCAAAACCGCTGTCTCCAAGGGTGATTCTAGCACCTCCGCCCTGCCTCTGGCGGATCATGTGGCCCACAGGTGTACAGGCCCAGCCTGTCCCGCTTGGGGAATCCACCTCCCCCCGAAGGGGATGGGTTTTATACCTCCCCCACACCCCCTCGATAATTC
>Ga0209721_1001735_pt1 | contig 15338 bp, 19 predicted proteins | sample TshhotsprinmetaG_FD_184139 | JGI IMG/M metagenome (GOLD analysis project Ga0209721, IMG submission 184139) | Hot spring microbial communities from South Africa to study Microbial Dark Matter (Phase II) - Tshipise hot spring metaG (SPAdes)... | ecosystem: Environmental > Aquatic > Thermal springs... | reverse complement strand
AGAAATAGCCCTGTTTTTGTTTCTGGTAATTATAATTTTTCAACTATAGTCACAGGTTCTCTTCACACCTGTGGCATATTAACCAACGGCTCGGCTTTATGCTGGGGTTCTCAAGGTTTTGGGCAATTGGGAAACATAGGGTCTTTAGCATCTACTGAAAAAGCAAAGGTTGTTTTAGGGCATGTTATAGGCAATAATAACACGGGAGTTTTTTCAACAAAAGAAGATGTTTTTACTATAATAAATAACGTAAGAATGAATTCTTCAATTTCTAATGACTGGAATTATGTTGTTTTAACACATAATTTAACGAGAAATATATTATTTATTAATGGGCAAAATATTTCTGAATTAAATTATTTTATTGATGTGCCTACAATAAACGACATATTAATTGGAAGAGGAATAAGAAGCGATATCGATGAAATAATGATTTTTAATAAGTCTTTAACACAAGAAGAAATTAACGAAATTTATAATAACCAATCAAATAGATTTAAAAACAGCGGAACATTAGCGATAATAAACCAATCTTATCTTAATTTATCTGGTGGAGGATATTCAAAAATTAATGTAAAAATAAATAAAACAAATTTATTAAATACAAATATAGGTTTGAAAATAGGTTTTTTTAATGGTTCTTGGCATTCGACTGAAGAACAATTATTTAATTCAAGTGACAATTTGAATTTTACAATATCTTCAACAGCAGAAAACATAACTTTAAATTTCACATTTTTCGCAAATAATTCCAATGGGAATGCAAGTTTTTACAGTCCTTATTTGATGAATACAATTATAAATAGATTTTGGTTAAATCCTTCTATTAATATTATATTAGATAAATCACCTCCAATTAATTATTTAGAAACATTAAATATTTCTTGTAGTTCAAATTCCAACTCAATTAATTTGTTTTTAAACGAAATGAATAACACACTGAACAATAATAAAAAAGTGATTTATGGAGCAGGTGATTATTTAATTAATTGTTTAAGTTTAGAAACAGAATATTACGCACAAAATAATAAAACTTTAGAGTTTTCAATTAATAAAATAAGCCCAACTAATAATATGCAAATAATAGGAACAAGTCCTATAATCTATGGCGTTGCAAGTGATTTTCAAGGTATAGAAACAAATGAAGGGGACGATGATGTTATTTATAATCTATCTCCTGAAAATAAAATATATGGGGCAGGTACACAAGAATTTGTTTATTCGGCGACAGAAGGACAAAATTATACATCTGGCTATATAAAAAGAAATTTAACAATAAATAAAAATCCTTCTCCTTGTTTAATATTATTTAATAAACAAAGTCCTATAACATATGAAGAAGATTTTAAAGTTTTTGGTAATTGTTCAGATGCATTTATATTAAAAAGAAATGGTAGTATAATAGAAAATAATTCTATACAAGAATTAGGAGCTGGTGATTATATTTTCGAAATTGAAAGAATTGATATACACAATTATTCGAATGTTTATAATTGGACTATATTTAAAATCAACAAAAAAACACCGCCACTAAATATAATTAGTTCAGCGGGTTGGATACTTAAAAATGTTAATTATAGTGAAATAAGAGGTATAAATTGTCCTGTTCAAATAAATTGTACACTTTACGAAATTGATGTAGAAGTAACAAATCCTTTCACTAAACTATTTAGTGTCGGCACTTATTTATTTACATATAATACAAGCGGGGGCGAAAATTATACCGCTTTTTCAATTAGTAAAAGTTTAAATAGTCAAGCCACTTCAGTAATATTAAATCAAACATGCTATATAAATACACAATGGCAAGACAAATCACAAATAAAAAGGAGTAAATGGGATAAAATTCCACTTATTTGCAAATGAAAATAAATCCATTTTTGTATATAGCAAGTGTTATATGGATGGCTATTTTTATTTCAATTTTTACGCCTTTAACTTTAAGCGCTGATTATTTACCGCATACACAAGGAGAAGATTTAGAATTTTCAATCACGAGCAATTTTGCTACTGAATGCATATTAAAAAATATAAATACGCCTTATGGTTTAGTTTTTATAAATTTAGTAAATAATTCATCGGGCGTTTTTTCTTTTAATGTCAAAGGTGGTAATTATTCAATGGTAGGAACTTATTGTCATAATATAATATGCACAGACGGAACAGAAACAATGACTGGAGCCGAGTGTAGAGATGTAAGTTTTACAGGGGAAAATTTCAATGAAACACAATTCAGTATTATTATTGCTTTAGGTATATTAATTTTTTTATTTGGTGGTTTAGGGTTTAGTTTTTCGAAAGAAAAATGGAAAATAAGAGGTTTCTTTTTTGTTTTGGCGATGCTTATAGCAATTTTAATGTTAAACTCTATAAGAGTTTTTGCCGGCACATCAAAAACTTTATATAATATGGTGAGCTCCGGTATAATCATGGGAATAGTCGCCATTGTTTTTATGGTGTTTTATTTGTTAATAATGTATACTATTGAATTATTTAAAACGATTAAAAATAAAAGAAATTTAAAATGGGAAGTTTCAAACGAATTCAATTAAAAAAATCACAAGGATTTGAAGCATGGTTTTTTGTTATAGTTGTGCTTTTAGCGTTTGGTTTATTTTTTATTATTTTAAACACTATTTGGAAAGAAATAAATGAACCTTTGTCGACGGCTTTGGAGAAAAATATGCCAAATAATGGCGTTAATGTGAGAAATATTTTAAATCAAGTAACATCTGCAGGATTGCAATTCGATAAATTAATTCCTTTTATTGTTATTGGTTTATTTGCTTTTTTATTGATATATGCTGGTAGAATTATAGAGCATCCTATAATGATATTTGTGGCTATTATTATTTTAGGGGTTATAACATTAATTTCTGTTATATTTTCCAATGTTTATAATAATATAACAACAGCGGAGGAATTCGCCAATACAAAAATGAACATGCCTATACAAGATTTATTTATGAAAAATCTGCCTATAATTGCTATTTTAATGGTGGTTATAATTATAGGAGCGACGCTTTGGAATAGAATTTCAAATACCACAGGAGAAATATAATGATATTAAATAAACAATTAAATGAAATAGAAAAAAATAAAAAGAATAAAAACAATATAATATAAATATTTATTAAAATGAACAAAATGAACAAATTTTTTTTTATTTTGTTGACATTAATAGTTATAACTCCCTTCTTTTTTTCTATAGGAAGTGCAAATACTTGGACATTGAGAAAAGATTTTAAAATAAATAATGATAAACAATTAGAGTTACAAGATTTTTTGACTAATTACGGCACAATTACAATCAAAGAAAGAGAATGGTATGATATTTTTGGTTTGTGGGAAAAAGACACTAAAATTTTAACGCTCGAAAAAAACACGCCAAATTGTTCACATGATTGTTTATCTATTATTAAAATTGAATTAAAAGAAAGTGGTAAATTAATTGAAGAAGTTATATGGAAAAGAAGTTTTGATGGAATGAATAGTTGGGTGGATTGGAAGGGGTTTACTAGTTGGGGTTTAGAAATAGAAACGGAAGTTGATAGTTTTGAAACGATTTGCGAAGAAGAAGAGGTTGATGATGAAAAAAACGGGACAAAACATATGAAACAAATATGTTCACAAAATAAAATAGGTACTGAAAAAAAATGGTTGCCTTATAACTATGAAGTTAAAGATGTTGGAATTTATAAAGTTAGATTAATAGGTACAAAAAAACCAACTACTATACTTGATTGGCAATTTAAAACTTCTGGAATAATTTTAGATGAATGGGCTATATGGGGAGGGGTAATTGGTGAGAATGGAACTCAAGCTAATGTTACACTCATTAGCCCGGCAAATAATTCGACTTCTTTTTCTAATTTTGTTATTTTTAACGCTTCAGCAAAAGTTACTGGAGGGGCCGGTTTAGTTAATATGTCTTTTTGTTCAAATATTAGTGGAAACTGGCAGTGCGGAGATGATTATGAAGTTATAGGTGGTGAGATTGCTCCAATATCTTATCAATCATTTAGTAACTCTTTAAAAACAGGTTTAAGAACTTATTATGATTTTGATGAAATTTCTGGAACAACTGCAATAGACAAACACGGAACAAATAACGGAACTTTAATGAATGGGGTTTTAATTAATCAACCAGGAATATTAAATAAATCTTATCAATTTGATGGCGTGAATGATTATGTTTCTAGTTTTGATAGTATTGGAAATACTCACACAATTTCAATGTGGTTTTATCCAACAGCTCCAGGAGAAATTGGACAATTGTGGGGCTTTCAATCAGCCGGCATATGGGATGAACAACTTACAGTAACGAACACCGGTGAACTATTATTCTTTATTATGGATATTTTTATTTACTCCACTAATAGGGTTAGTTATAACAAATGGAATCATGTGATTATTTCAAAAAAACCTAACACTCATCCTTTTATTATTTTAAATGGTTTAAAAACAAATTCATTAAATACATCATCATCATACATACATAATAAAACGGCTTGGATAGGAGCACAAAATCGTGATTTAGGTCAAATTAAATATTTTCAAGGAAGAATTGACGAGTTTGCATTTTGGAATAGAGTTTTGACCGACCAAGAAATAAAAAAATTAACCATGACATCATCAACCGACTATGCATGGAATAAAACCATTCCTGCAAATACATCAATTTTATGGAATGTTAAAGCGTGTGATAGTGATGGAGATTGTGGATTTTCTCCATTAAATTATACTTTGCATATAGATGGAATGCCGCCAAATATAACAATAAACTCCGGTCAGGGATTACAAAATTATGGCGCTTTAATGGAAAACCACACATTAAATTTAACGATTACAGATATAAATTTAGATAAAGTGTGGATTAATTATAACGGAACAAATAGAACAATTCAAGGTTGTGTGTCTGGTATTGCAAATATAACAAGTTTTAGTTTAGTAAAAGATTTATATAATGCAACAATTTACGCAAATGATACGGCCGGCAATATGCAAAAATTAACGATAAACTGGAGTTATAAAATATTTGAAAATTCAAGAAATTATACTCCTTCAATACTCGAAACCGCTCTAGATACATTTACTATTAATTTAACTACAAATTTTTCTTTGTCTAACGTTTATTTATATTATAACGAAACAGAATATCCTGTGTCTTTATTGGGGGGAGTATATACAAAGCAATTGGCAATTCCTCCAATAACAAATACGAGCACAATTCCAATATATTGGAAATTTGTTTATTCGGGAGAAAATATAACTTCTTATATTTCCAATCAAACAATAAATAAATTGATTTTTAATATATGTAACAACACTATAAACAACACGTTGATAAATTTTACAACAAAATCCGCAATAAATCATTCTTTAAACGTTAATAGTATAATAAAAACGAATTGGTTACTTTCCGCTTCTAAAAATGTACAACCAACAAATTTTAGTTATAAAGATTTGAACGGCAATAAATTTAATTATGCTTTTTGTACAAATACAAATAATACAACAATTTACGCACAAGCAGAGATAGAATACGATGCAAATGGTTATGCTATAAATTATTATTATTTAAATAATATAAATTTAACAGCAAACAATCCTCAAAATATAACTTTATATTTATTAAATGATAACTTATCTACTCCAACTATTCTAAAAGTAGTTAGTTCATCACAACAACCAAAAGCTAATCATCAAATAAACATACAATCTTATGACATTGGAACAGGAACATTTTATTTAGTTGGTATGGCAAAAACAAATTTTAATGGTGAAGATGTTGTATATTTAAACTGGTTTGATACTTTATACAAATTTACAATATTAGACGAAAACAAAAATGTAATAAAAACAACAGAGACAACAAAAATAAGCAATAATCCCACAATAATAGAATTAGATAAAAAAATAAAATTTGAATATGATAAATTTAAAAATTTTGTTTATGAGCTTTATTATGATAACATAACGCAAAATTTTGTGTTAACATATACAAAACCTTCTGGAGAAGTGGATAAAGGTTGTTTAAGAGTTTATAAACACGAAGTAGATAAAGATACTTTAATCTGCAATAATTGCGAAAACTCTGCTTCAGCAACAATATATTGTAATATAGGAAATTATGGAAATGGAACCTATGTCGCTTTATTCTATGCAACAGGTTCATTTAGTTTAGTAGATTGGATGTATGTTGTTATAAAAGGAATACAAAAAAATATTTATAATTTACTTGGAAACGTAAATGCTTCTTTTTATGCGTTTGTATTTGCATTGCTTATTGTTACTGCTTTATTTATAAATGCAACATTTGGAATAATTGCATTAATAATTGGTTTGATAGGAGCAAGTGTTTTAGGTTTTACAACATTACAATGGCAACAAATGAGTGGAATTATTATAATTGGAGGACTTATAATATGGCTATTAAAAAAATAAAAAAATCAAGTGCAACGCTTGGTGGTATTTTATACGCTATAATTATAACTATAAGCATTTTCACTGCCACATTTTTATATATTGAAGCAAATTCGGAAGATGTTGCCGCACCAATAACAAATAGCATTTATAATGAAACATATTTAAGAATTAAGGAAAAACAAAACACTTTAGATAAAACTATTAATAATTTTAGAAATTCGATAAGTCAAGTGACAGAGCCAGGAGCTAATTTTGGAATATCTTGGAATGGTTTATTGGGATTATTGGGCGTTTTTCTCATTCCTTTGCAACTTATAGACATATCCGTCGAAACGTTAAATATAATAATTGCACCTATAGCCATTGTCATACCTGTATGGTTATTAAACATTTTAAAAATTTCTATTATTATATTTATAATTTTAATTATAGCTTCAATATTAAAAGGAGATAACAACGTTATAAAATAAAATGGTGGACTGGTGGCAATATCCAACAAACTACACAGATAGAATGGGTAATATAACAAGCGTTAATGTTATAGGAGATTTGTTTGCTAATTATCCTGCTTCAATTGTTCCTGGAATTGGATTGGGGATAATTTCTGTTATGTGGTTAATTTTTTTTAGTTTAAGTGTTGGTTCTGGCGTTAAAAAAGCTATAATGACTTCAAGTTTTATAACATTAATACTTGGAGTTTTTTTATGGAGAATTGCTTTAATAGATGTGTGGGTTTTATTTGTGTTAATAGTATTGATTATTGTAGGGGCAATAGGTAGCAAAAATGAATATATATAATTTTATGAAAAATTTAAAAATAAAATAATATATTTATAAAAGTAAAATAATAAAATGGGGAAAATAATACAAATACGAGTAGATGAAAGTTTAAAAGAAATTCTCGAAAAAATACAAAAAGATGTGGCTCAAGATTTGAAAAAAACATATAATTTAGAAAAAATTACAATACACGGAACACTAGCATCGCAAATTTTGGCAGCAAAAATGAAAAAACAAAAATATTTAAAATTTAAAATAAATAAAATATCTTTAAAAGAAGGTATGCTTGAACTCTTGTGACGAACAGGTTACAAACACTTAAAAATACCTTTAATTAATATATTTTAATTAAATATAGGAGGAATAAAATGCTTGAAAGAATGTATAAAAAATCAGCAGTAGACTTGACAGATTTGGCTCTAGGAGTTGTTGTACTTGGTATAGTTGTAAGCGTAGGCGTAACTATTTTGACTAATATAAGAGATACAAACCAACCGAACAGCCCAGCCTATAATATCACTAATATGGCTGCTAATGGTTTAGCTGAATATGGAAATTGGTTTAAAATAATTGTTATAATTGGTGTCGCTGCTGTAATTTTAGCCCTTATCTTCATGGCTTTTGGGAAAGGGTCTAATACAGTAGGCTCAACTTATTAATTATAACAAATTAATAAACAGCAAACAAAAGAAATTTAATAATTGTCGTGTTTGGTGTATTTGTAAATGCGCTAATGAACATTTAAACTCATATTAAAATGCATATACACCAAACAACCTTATTTATAATAATGTATTTTGCATTTATTACAATAGTTATTGAAAGGAGGAAACTGAAAATGATAAATTTAAGTATTTGAAAAAATGAAAAAAGTTTTATTTATAAAAAATAATCGTCTTTCAAATACATTTACAAGCCCAGAAACCGCACTTTCTAAAGAGCAAAAAATGCTTCAAATTTTATTTAACCAAAAAAATCAATTATGGGGGAAGGGTGAGATTGTAAAAATAAATAGATATTTGCAGACAGGGCATAGTATAATTAAAATGGATAAAAATCTTGAAACACAAAAATTATTTTGGTGATATTATAAAATATTAAAAGTTAATTTAATAAATAAGTAAATAACCATATAACCCCCACTAAAACTAACCACATGAAAATCATTAACGGATTAAAAACAATGGTATGTCTATATATGCCAAAAGGTAAAAATTCAGTCCAAGAACTAGGATGTTCTAAAATAAATTTATAATATTGTTTTTTAACTGGTATTAATTCTTTATTTTTTAAATCCATTTTAATATCTTTTAAGGTGAAACCTGACGTATGTCTATTTTCATGTTTTAATATTGCTTTTAAAAGTTCGGGATATTTTTTAAGTTTTTTATTATAATAAATATTTTCGCCTATTCTGCATGATATACCGTGATTAATGGCTATTATTTTCATAGTTTAATTAAATAATTGTTTATATTCATTTGCTTCGTTTAGTTTGGTTGATGTAATATTTTTGTGTGTGTTAAAAAGACCACGCATATTTAAATAAACCATTCTAAAAGACACCAAAACCCAATAATTGAACCATGAAAATACAGCTAAAACAATACCCCACCCTAAAGATGACAACGAACCATTTTTAAAAAAAGAATAAATATAATTTATAGACATAAAAATAAAAGTTAAAAATACAACCCAATATAAACAATAGTCAAAATGAGCTTTTCTGACAGGATTATTGCGAGTAACTCGATTACCTAAATCAAAAAACTTGTCCATAATTGAACCATTATTTGCCATTATTCTACCACAACTTTAAAATTTTCTTTTAAATATGCATTTGTATAAAATTCACATAATTTATTTTCAATATCATCAAAAGTATCTTTTTTAAAATCTATTTCTATATCACCCAACTTAAAAAAATCATAATTTTGTGGAAAAATGTCAATAATAAATCCATCTTGTTTGCATATAACATTTACGCCTCTTTTTTTATATTGTTCTATAAATTGATTTATATATTTATTTTCTAAATGCGCTTGTTTTTTAATGCCTATAAGTTTTCCATTTATAGCTAAACTAAAGCTAATCTTTGAAGGCGCTTCTTTTGATATATGTAAAATTTTCATGTTTATATTGCTGTTTTTATTCTATAAAAAGCAGCTTCTAAATTCATAATTCTATGCTCAAAATTTAAAAGTATGTCTTTTAGAGATAAATCTAAATCTTTTTCATTTTGTTGTGTTTCTTCTCTTGATACTTCTGTCAATTCTTTTAAAATTTTTCTTTCGTTTTTTTTATCAATTTCATCTTCTTCATTTTCTTCATCTTCTTCATCTTCTTCATTTTCTTCATCTTCTTCGTTGTTTATAGATTGATTTTTATTAAATGGGAATTTATCTCTTGGAATTTCTGGAAAAGTTTTGCTCATTTGTTAACCTCCTATATTTTAATTTTCTAAATGCAAGCATCTTTTTAAAGTTTTCTTTCCTGATAAATAAAAGGCATTTTTGACAATAATTGCTTGCTCTACTTTGCGGTTTAAATTTTTCTCCACAACAGCGACATGGTTTAGGAAGTGGCATTTTGTGTTTTTAAGTCGTCGTTTACAATTATATACCTTGTATCTTTGTGTGTTCCAATTGTCAAAACTGCAAATTCTGTTTGCCCATCTTTTCCACGCTCAATTATTTGTCTATATAATGGGTTTTTCTTATTGAGCCATAAATTTTTTCTTATCCCATCATGTTCAACTGGTATAATCGCTTTGATAATTCCATCTGTAGAAGTCCATGTATTAAATTTGTTGGAAAAATCTATTTTAAACTTTATAATTTTTCCTGTTTCAAATTTTAAAGACGGTAATGTTTCGCCGCTTGGTGTTTGCAATGCTTGCAAATTATTCATTTCTTCTTCAAGCCATGTTGAATTTTGTTGTGTTGTTTGTGATGTTTTTTTCATGTTGTTTATTTCCTCCTGTTTAATTTAGTTAATATTATACGTGTTTGGGGATTTTTTTTATTATTATGGCATCTTCGATATCTATATAATCCCCGTCTTTTATATTTAAATCTTTTACATCTTGCTGTTTTAACCTTATGACCCAGCCTGATTTTTTATAATTTTTAACTATTCTATATCTTGTCATTTTCTTGTTTTATTTTATTAATTAATTTTATTGATAAATATAGGGCAAAGAAAAATAATGTTAAATAAAAAACAATATTTATTATTGTTAATATTTTAAAATCTATACTGTTTATTTCGTTTATTATTGTTAATTTTTTTAAATTTATATTACCTAAAAAATAACATGTGGGAAACATTAAAAAAAACATTATAAAATAAATTGCTAAAATAATTTTACTAAATATATCAACCTTCTTATTTTCTGTTGCATTGATTGTTTTTATTGATAAATACATCATTATTAATAATAATATAAAATTACTTAAACTAGCTATTATTATAAACCTTTTTAAATCTATAATCACAAAAAACAATAAAGTGAAAAAAATTAAAAAAGAAATTATAAAATAAATGAACGTTATAATTTTGGGCGATATAAAAAATTTAATTGGTTTCATTTTAATATTAAAAAATGGTAGTATTTAAATCTTTCGATTTTATTAATATTTACTTAAAAGTGGTATTTTTATAATAGAAAAATTTAAAAACCCTAAAAATTATAAAAATATGCTTAATTTAAATTTATCGAAGAATTAAAACAATCTTCATAAATTTAAAGAGTAAGGAAGAAAGTATGGAAGAAAATAATGTAAGAAAATATATAGGGAAAAAAGTTTTAATTATTCTCAAAAACAATTGGCGATATACATGTTTATTGCCAGATTTTCAAGGTTCATCTTTTTCTATAAAAGATAAATATGGTGAAATTGTAGAAATATCTTGTGATTTTATAAATTTTATAAAGGAGATTAATAATGAATAAATACAATACTTACAAGAAAAAATTAAAAGAATTGAATGAAGATATTTTTTGCGAACAATGCGGTGCTTCTTTAGACATAGAGGATGATGTTTGTCCTTATTGTAATAGAAAAAGGATGGTGTATAAAAATGAATATTATTGATTTATTTGACAAAAACAAAATAAAACAAAAAAATGATGGAAACTATCAAACAGAATGTCCATGTTGTGGACTACAAGGAGGACGAACAGAAGGTTTTATTTTGTTCACAGACACTAACACAGCATATTGCCACAGTAGTCATAAAAATTTCAACTTTCTTGAAACTTATGCATTAAAAAAGAAAATAATTAATTGTTTAGATGGAAGAGATAGCGGAGAAAAAAATTCAAATTTAAAAGGAGATTTATTTAAACAAACACTTGACAGTTTTAGAGAAGAATATGGAGAAAAATTATATAATGAAATTCTTGAACAAATGAATATAAAAGAACCTATAGAATTGCCTAATAATGGTATTTTAATATCAACATTTGCTAAAAAAATAGCTAATAAAATTAAAAAAGAAAACATTTTATTTTATAGACCTGACACAATGGATATAGTTGAAATAGGAAAAATTAAACACGCAAATGGAAATATAGAATATACCGGCTTTATTCCTGTGGAACCTTGTAGATTTATAACAATTATTGAAAGATATTTTAAACCATGGCAAAAAATTTATACAAAACAAGGAGAAAAAATAATTAATAAATCCACTTCTTTTAATGTTGCTAAAATTGTGCTGGCGTCCGATGAATTCAGAGAATCCATGCCAGTAATTAACAGAATATTTACAATTCCCATACCAATAATATATGAAAATAAATTGACCTTTCCTAAAAAGGGATATGATGAAAGGTTTAACTCTTGGTTACCTTATAATGCGCCTGAAATAAAAAACCCTAACATGAGTATAGAAGAAGCTAAAAAAATAATTCAATATATATATAGTGAATTTTGTTATCAATCAAAAACTGATTTTACACACGCCGTTGCAAGTTTAATAACACCTTTTTTAAGAGGTTTATATAAACGATTTACTTGCAGAACACCTTTATTTGTAATTATAGCCAACAGAGAAAGGGCGGGCAAAGATTACCATGAAGGAATAAGAAGTATTGTTTATGAGGGAGTTGCATTAGAAGAGCCTCCTATATCTAATAATGACAATAAATCAAATCAAAATGATGAACTACGTAAAAAAATTTTAGCAAATATGATGTGTGGCAGGAAAAAAATACATTTTTCAAATAACAAAGGAATGATAAATAACGCAGTTTTCGAATCTATTTTAACTGCAGAATATTACGCTGATAGAAAATTGGGCTCAAATACAATTTTACAATTTCCAAACGAAATTGAATACTCAATAAGTGGAAATGTTGGTATAGGTTTAACCGCCGATTTAATGAATAGAGCAAGAAAAATTGTATTATTTTTAGACATTGAAAACGCAAACGCAAGAACTTTTAAAAATCCAAATTTGCATGACTGGGTTAAAAATAATAGAAGTTTAATACTTTCATGTTTATATGCTTTTGTAAGAAATTGGTTCGAAAAAGGTATGCCATCAGGTACACAGCCATTTACTTCTTATCCAGAATGGGCAAGAGTGTGTGGTGGTATTATGGAGTGTGCTGGTTATGATAGCCCTTGTCTACCTGATAAAGAATCTTTAGGCATAGCTTGTGATTCTGAGACGGAAGAAATGAAACAATTATATGAACTTTGCTATCAAAAATATCCAGAAACGCCAATCACTAAACAAGAAATAAAAAACATTATTCAAAATGAAAAAGATGGGCCATTTAGTTATATTGATTGGGATAAAAAAACAGATCAAACAAAATTCGGCATAAAAATAAATAAATATATAGGTAGAATTTTGTCAGATATTAAAATGAATGTTGAAAATATTAATGTAAGAAGTTCAAGAATGAAATATATTTTTACAAAACAAAAGCAGGATTTTGATAAAAAACAGATATTTGGAGACGATTTTGATGAAAATTTGGCAACCTTAGGTAACGTTGGTAACGATATAAGTGTAGTTGCAGACATATATAATATATATAATATATATAATAATTATGACAATAGTGAAAACGTTGCCAACGTTACACAAGGTTACCAAAACAACAAAACAAAAAATGATAGACAAGTTCAGTTTTGGGAAGCTACAGAGTGTTCTGATATTAAAGCAAATTGTAGCAAACAAGAAGCACTTGAATGGATAAAAAATAATCCAGGTTATACATTTAAAGAGTTTTATGATGCATTAGGTGCAGGTAGTTTAAAACATTTAGAAGAATTAAAAGAATCTGGGGAAGTTTTAGAAAAAGAAGGGCTTTTAATTTATAATGGAAAATAATTCGGTTTTAATTTATGATATTGAAACTGATGGTTTAAATGTAGAAACAGCAAAATGTAAATGGTTTGGTGCTTATAGCTATAAAACACAAGAATATTATTTATTGCCATATACAGAAAATAATTTAATCGAAAATTTAATTAATGAACATAATGTTTTAATTGGTTTCAATAATATAAATTTCGATAACTTAATTTTACAAAAACACTATAAAATTAATTTAGAATATAAAAATATTATAGACCTTTTTGAAGTATGTAAAAAAAGACTTGTATTGATGGGGATAGATGTAAAAAATTATAAATTAAAAACTATTGCAGAAAAATTAAAGTTAGATGAAATTGGCAAGAGTGAAATTGATTATAACATTTTTATGAAAGATGTTTGGGCGGATGAAGAAATAAATGAAATCAAATTTTATTTAAAACAGGATATAATTATTACACGAAAATTATTTGAATGGTTTAGAAAACAATTCGAACCAATAAGAGAATTTTTATCATATGAAGATAGAAAAAAATTTATTGATATAAAATCAAGTTTAGCTAGTTTAAGTTATAGAGTTATTTGTAATCTTGCAGGGTTAAAATGTGAATTTAGAGAAAAAAACGAAAATATAGAAAGAATGACTTTTTCTGGAGGACATCACATAGAACCAAGATGGAATTTAGCTAAAGGGAATATTATTTCTATTGATTTTGTTTCAGCATACCCGCACGCTTTAATAATGGGTAATTTATTTAGTCATTCTAAAGACGGATGGAATGGCAAACCCTTTTTTAATTTGCAAGGAGTTTATAATAATAAAGAACTGGGGAAAATAGAAACAGCATTAAAACAAATGCTTTGGGAGAGAATAAAAGCAAAAAGAAATAGAGAGATAGAAAAAAATTTAAGTTATAAAATCATTATAAATTCTTTATATGGTTTGACAGGAAATACAGCATTTAAAAGTCTATACAATCATGTCACGGCGTCAGATTGCACTTCTATAGTTAGAACTTGGCTAAAAAAGCTTGCAAAAACTTTGGAAGTAAATGGTTTTAAAGTGTTATATGGTTTCACTGATAACGTTATTGTTAAAATTCCACCTCAATCTTCAAAAGATAAAATTATGTATGTTGTTAATAAATTCATTGAAGAAATAAAAGCTAATATGCCTTTTCCACAAGATACGTTTAAAATGGAAATAGATAAAGAAATCAAATTTATTTGGTTTATTGCGAAAAATTGCTATCTTTGGATAGATGCGCAAAACGAAATAGGATACAAAAGTACTTTATTTAACAAAAATACCCCTCAGCTTATAATGAAAGTCTTTAATGAGTATATGTCTGAAAAAATTAAAAAAGAATTAACTATAAATTTTACAGAAGAAGAACTCATTCAAGTGATTAAAGAAAAATTAAAAGAAAATATTGAATTGGCTGCAGAAGAATATAATTGTAAAGATTGTAAAGATTATATATCAAAAACAAGTCTTGAGTATCAAATTTCAGAGAAATATGGGCCAGGTCAACATTACCTTATTCCAAACATTAAAGGGGTTGGGGTTGGTAGAGCAAAAGCAGCTAATAATAAAGTGGGGGTTAGATATTGTTCTTTGAAGGATTTCAAATCAAACAATTTAACTTATAAAGATGTGGACATTTCACGCATGTTAAAATATTTTAAACCATTTTTGCGTATAAAAGAAAACTGGGCATAAAATATTTAGTCCCCTATATTTTTCTCATCTCTTTCTATTTTATGCCATTTTTGCGTATTTTAAAGGAAAT
>Ga0209721_1001732_pt1 | contig 15350 bp, 14 predicted proteins | sample TshhotsprinmetaG_FD_184139 | JGI IMG/M metagenome (GOLD analysis project Ga0209721, IMG submission 184139) | Hot spring microbial communities from South Africa to study Microbial Dark Matter (Phase II) - Tshipise hot spring metaG (SPAdes)... | ecosystem: Environmental > Aquatic > Thermal springs... | reverse complement strand
CATGCTCGACATCGCTTTGTTGCGCCGCGACCTCGACGCCGTCGTCGCGCGGCTTCAGACCCGCAAGAACCCCCAACCGTATCTGGATGTGGCCGCCTTCACGGCGCTGGAAGGTGAGCGCAAGGCGCTGCAGGTGCGCACCGAAGAATTGCAAGCGCGCCGCAACAGCCTGTCCAAGCAGATCGGGGTGCTCAAGGGCAAGGGTCAGCACGCCGAGGCTGAGGCGGTGATGGCCGAGGTGGCCAAGATCAAAGGCGCGCTGGAGGCCTCGGCGACACGGTTGGAGCAGATCCAGACCGAACTGCAGGCGCTGCTGCTGGCAGTGCCCAACCTGCCGCAGCCCGAGGTGCCGGTCGGCCCCGACGAAACGGGCAACGTGGAGCTGCGCCGCTGGAGCCCGCAAGGTGGCTGGGGTGGCGATCCGACGCCGCTGCCCTTCGAGCCCCGCGACCATGTGGCGCTGGGCGAGCGCCTGGGGTTGGATTTCGAGACCGCGGCCAAGCTCAGCGGCGCGCGTTTTGCCGTGCTGCGCGGGCCCCTCGCGCGCCTGCACCGGGCGCTGGCGCAATTCATGCTGGATGTGCAAATCGGCGAGCACGGCTACATCGAGTGCTACACGCCCTACATCGTCAACGCCGAGACGCTGCGCAGCACCGGCCAGTTGCCCAAGTTCGAGGCCGACCTGTTCGCTGTCAAGAAAGGCGGTGCCGAGGGCGGGGACGGGGCGATGTACCTGATCCCCACCAGCGAGGTGACGCTGACCAACTTCGTGCGCGACGAGATCCTGGCCGAGGCCGACCTGCCCATCAAGCTGACCGCGCACACGCCGTGCTTCCGCTCCGAGGCCGGAGCGGCTGGGCGCGATACGCGCGGGCTGATCCGCCAGCACCAGTTCGACAAGGTTGAGATGGTGCAGATCGTGCATCCCCAACACAGCCACGCGGCGCTGGAGGAGATGACCGGACACGCCGAGGCCATTCTGCAAAAGCTGGGGCTGCCCTACCGCGTGGTGTTGCTGTGCACCGGCGACATGGGCTTTGGCGCCGCGCGCACGCACGATCTGGAGGTGTGGTTGCCCGCACAAGGCACTTACCGCGAGATCAGCTCGGTGAGCAACTGTGCTGACTTTCAAGCGCGGCGGTTGCAGGCGCGCTTTCGCAATGCGCAGGGCAAGACGGAGCTGGTGCACACGCTCAACGGCTCCGGTCTGGCGGTGGGTCGCGCCCTGGTGGCGGTGCTGGAAAACTACCAAAACGCCGACGGCACCGTGACGGTGCCTGAGGCGCTGCGCCCATATCTGGGGGGTGCCGAGCGGCTATGAGCGGCGAGAGCGCGTGAAGGCGTAGTGCGCCAGTACGCGCTGGCTGCCGTAGGCGCCAGCGGTATCTCGGCGAAGTGCCCCGGCGCCAGCGCTGCACGGGGGCGAATAACGAAGGACCTGGAGCCCAAACTCAACGCAGACCAGCCCCTGGCGCGTCAAAGTCGCGCTGAATGAGCTCGATTTTGTAGCCGTCCGGGTCGGTGACGAAGGCGATGACGGTGGTGCCGCCTTTAACCGGCCCGGGCTCGCGGGTGATGGTGCCGCCGGCGGCGCGGATCTTCTCGCATGCCGTGTATACGTCGGGCACGCCGATGGCGATGTGCCCATAGGCGGTGCCCAGCTCGTAAGACTCGACCCCCCAGTTGTAGGTCAGTTCGATTTCCGCCTGTCCGGGATTGCCGCCGTCGTAGCCCAGAAAAGCCAGCGAGTACTTGTACTGCGGATTGTCGGAGGTGCGCAGCAACTGCATGCCCAGCACCTGGGTGTAGAAGTCGATGGAGCGCTGCAGGTTGCCCACGCGCAGCATGGTATGGAGGATACGCATGGACGCGATTGTGCCGCGAACCGGCCATCCCTGCCACGGGCAGGGGCGGCCAGCTGCGATGGCTCAACGGGGCGTCAGACGATGCGGCCGAAGCTGGTGCGCAACGGGTCGATGCCGCCGCCTTTGCCACCACGGTTCTTGTTGCGGTTGCGGCGACCGCGCTCGTTGAGGGCGTCGATGCCGGTGCGCAGCGGGTCGGGCTGGCGTGCCAGGGCTGGCCCCTGCGGCTTGCGCGCGCCCTGGGGCTGAGCCGGGCGACCGTCGCGTGGGGGGCGCGGGGGGACACCGTCGCTACGGGGGGCTGCGGTCGACGCGGGGGCACCGGCATTCTTGTTTTTGTTACGGCGGCGCCGGTTGCGATTGCGCCGGCCTTCGGTGTCGATGCGGTTGCGGCTGTCGGTGCCGTCGCCGCCGCTTTGAGCGGCGCGTTCGTCGTCTGGGCTGTCCGCGGCCGCGTCGGCTGGCGCGGCAGGCGCCGTCGGGCGCGCGGCGTCACCGGCTCGGCGCGCGCGCAGGCGCTCCTGCAGTTCACGGCGGGCGGCGCGTGCTGCTGCCGCCATCACTTCGCGCGATGGCGGCTTGCCTGCGCCACCCCACAGCACCTGCCGCCCCATGGCGATCGGCTCGGCCTTTTCCTCCGGCCCCGGCATGAACTCGGGCAGCGCCTGCACCGGAATTTGCTGGCCGGTAAAGCGCTCGATGGCCATCATCCAGCCCTCTTCGTCCAGACTGACGAAGCTCAGTGCCTCGCCTTCGGCGCCTGCGCGGCCGGTGCGGCCGATACGGTGCACGTAGTCTTCGGCGATGTTGGGGATGTCGTAGTTGATGACGTGCGGCAGGTCCTCGATGTCGATGCCACGTGCCGCGATGTCGGTGGCCACCAGCACCCGCAACTGCCCGCTCTTGAAGCCATCCAGCGCCTGCGTGCGCGCCGTCTGGCTCTTGTTGCCGTGCAGCGCCATGGCGGTGATGCCGTGCTCGTTGAGGAATTGCGCCACCTGGTTGGCCCCGAACTTGGTGCGGGTGAACACCAGCACCTGGCTCCAGCCGTGGGTGTCGAGCAGGTGCTTGATCAAGGCCAGTTTGCGGTCACGCGCCACGGGGTAGATGGCCTGCCGGATGCGCTGTACGGTGGTGTTGGGGGGTGTGACCTGAATGTGCAGCGGATCGCGCAGCAGACCGGCGGCCAGCTCTTTGATCTCGTCACTGAAGGTGGCCGAAAACAGCAGGCTCTGCTTGTGCTGCGGCAGCAGCGCCAGCACCTTGCGCACGTCGTGGATGAAGCCCATGTCGAGCATGCGGTCGGCTTCGTCAAGGACCAGGATTTCGACGCTGCCGAGGTTGACGTGGCCCTGGTCGGCCAGGTCGAGCAGCCGCCCGGGTGTAGCCACCAGAATGTCCACGCCTTTGGCGAGTTTGTCGATTTGGGGCTTGAGCCCGACGCCGCCGAAGACGACCGCCGACTTAAGCTTGAGGTGTTTGCCGTAGGCCTTGACCGACTCTTCGACCTGCGCCGCCAGCTCGCGCGTGGGTGCCAGTACCAGTGCACGTACCGGTCGGAAGACGCCGCGCTTGGGCGGCTCGCCGCGCGTGGCCAGCAGCTGCAGCATCGGCAGCGTGAAGGCTGCGGTTTTGCCGGTGCCGGTCTGGGCACCAGCCAGCACGTCACGGCCAGACAGCACAGCCGGAATGGCTTCGGCCTGAATCGGGGTGGGCGTTTCATAGCCCTGCTCGTGCACGGCCTCGACGAGGGCCGGCAGCAACTGGAGGTCTTCGAATGTCATGTAGTTGGATCGGGCGCCCATGCCGGGGCGCTCGGCATCAGCCCATGCCACCCGGCGCACGTCAGGGTATTGCGGGCTGCGGCGTGCGGGTGACTCAGTCGAGGGCAGATGAGGTCGGGGGACTGGGCTGGGACAGCCGGGTGCGATACAGGGCACCGGCACAATTCCCTCAAGCCCGGGCATCCATGCCGATCGGAGCGCGACTGCGGGCTCCAATCAGGCGACATTGTCGCATAACTGCGATAATCACCGCAGCGCCGGGCCCTGAGCCCGGTACCTTTTTTGTCGAACTGTTGTTTTTCCGACCATGGCGCAGTACGTTTTCACGATGAACCGTGTCTCCAAGACCGTGCCGCCCAAGCGGCAGATCTTGAAGGACATCTCGCTGAGCTTCTTCCCCGGCGCCAAGATCGGCGTGCTGGGCCTCAACGGGGCGGGCAAATCCACGCTGTTGAAGATCATGGCGGGCGTGGACAAGGAGTTCGAGGGCGAAGCGGTGCCGATGCCTGGCATCAAGATCGGCTATCTGCCGCAGGAACCCCAGCTCGACCCCGACAAGACGGTGCGTGAGGCGGTGGAGGAGGGCATCGGCGGCGCGCTGGCCGCCAAGAAGCGGCTGGAGGAGGTGTACGCCGCCTACGCCGAGCCCGACGCCGACTTCGACGCGCTGGCCGCCGAGCAGGCCGAGCTGGAGGCGATCATCGCCGCCGCGGGCAGCGAAAACACCGATTTGCAGCTGGAGCTGGCGGCCGATGCGCTGAACCTGCCGCCGTGGGATGCGGTCATCCGCAATCTCTCCGGCGGTGAGAAGCGCCGCGTGGCGCTGTGCCGACTGCTGTTGTCCAAGCCCGACATGCTGCTGCTGGACGAGCCCACCAACCATCTGGACGCCGAGAGTGTGCACTGGCTGGAGCAGTTTCTGCAGCGCTTTCCCGGCACGGTGGTGGCCATCACCCACGACCGCTACTTCCTGGACAACGCAGCGGAGTGGATTTTGGAGCTGGACCGCGGTATGGGCATTCCCTACAAGGGCAACTACTCGCAGTGGCTGGAGCAGAAGGAGCGGCGCTTGGAGCAGGAGCAAAAGGCCGAGGACGCGCGCCGCAAGGCCATGAAGGAAGAACTGAAGTGGGTGCGTGCCAACGCCAAGGGACGCCAGGCCAAGAGTAAGGCGCGCTTGCAGCGCTTCGAGGAGCTGTGCGACGTCGAATACCAGAAGCGCAACGAGACCAACGAGATCTTCATTCCGGTGGCCGACCGCCTGGGCTCGCAGGTCATCGAGTTTCGCAACGTGAGCAAAGGTTTTGGCAACCGGCTGCTGATCGACAACCTGAGCTTTTCGGTGCCGGCGGGCGCGATCGTGGGCATCATCGGACCCAACGGGGCGGGTAAGTCCACGTTGTTTCGCATGATCCAGGGCGTGGAGCAGCCCGACAGCGGCGAGATCATCATCGGCCAGACCGCCAAGCTCGCCTTCGTGGACCAGAGTCGCGACTGTCTGGACCCCAACAAGACGGTGTGGGAAGAAGTCTCGGGGGGGCTGGACAACATCACGGTCGGCAAGTTCGTCATGCCCAGCCGGGCTTACCTGGGGCGCTTCAATTTCAAGGGCAACGATCAGCAAAAGCGTGTGGGCGACCTGTCGGGGGGCGAGCGCGGGCGACTGCATCTGGCCAAAACCTTGGCCAAAGGCGGCAACGTGCTGCTGCTGGACGAGCCGTCGAACGACCTGGATGTGGAGACGCTGCGTGCGCTGGAGGAGGCGCTGCTGGAGTTTGCCGGCAGTGCGCTGGTCATCAGCCACGACCGCTGGTTCCTGGACCGCATCTGCACACACATCCTGGCCTACGAGGGCGACAGCCAGTGGTATTTCTTCGACGGTAACTTCACCGAGTACGAGGCCGACAAGGTGCGCCGTCTGGGTGAAGAGGGTGCGCGTCCGAAGCGCGTGCGCTTCAAGTCGCTGGCGTGAGCCCATGGAACACGATGGGGCCCCATGGGGGCTCAGTGGCGTTGCCCGATGGGGTAGATCGGCGGCTTGCCGGCATGGGGCCTGTGACGTGATGGTGTGGGGCCGCCATGGCGAGCGCAGCGACTGGAGCCCGACGTGACCACCCTCCCAAACCCAGGCACTCAGCCCGATGCGTTGGCGGTGGAAGCGGCGATGCGGCGCTGGATCGAGCGCGCCGTCATCGGTCTGAACCTGTGCCCCTACGCCAAGGCGGTGTGGGTCAAGCAGCAGGTGCGCATCGCAGTCAGCCAGGCGCGCCATCTGGACGCCTTCCTGGACGATCTGGACGCCGAGCTGCTGCGGTTGCGCGACACCCCGCCCGAGGTGCTGGACACCACACTGCTGGTGCACCCGACGCTGTTTCCGGATTTTTTCGTTTTCAACGATTTCCTGGATGTGGTGGATCGGGTCATCGAGGAGCACGGTTTGCAGGGCGTGATCCAGGTGGCACCGTTCCACCCCGACTTCGTGTTCGAGGGTGAGGCGGCCGACGACATCGCCAACGCCACCAACCGTGCACCGTATGCCACGCTGCACCTGCTGCGTGAGGACAGCGTGGCGCGGGCGGTGGACAGCGGCGAACCCGCCGAGCGGATTGTCGAGCGCAACATCCGGACCCTGCGCCAGCTGGGGGCCGACGGGTGGCACCGCCTGCTGCACGACATCGATCGGCCCTGAGGGCTGCGCCGAATCGCATTTCGCGTCAAAATGACGGGAATGAAAAACGTGAACATTTCTGCGGTGCAGACACATGAATCCAGCGCGTACTACACCACGCTGGAGGTGGCGCGCATGCTGGGCATGGCGGTGCGCTCGGTGCAGCTGATGGTGGACCGGGGTGAGCTGCAGGCGTGGAAGACACCCGGCGGTCACCGCCGCATCAGCGCCGAGTCGCTACAGCGCTGGCTGGCGCACAGCCGCGTCGGCATGGTGCCGCCGGCGGCGCAGCGGGTGGCACGGCCGCGCCGTAGCCCCGCACGCGCGGCGCGCCCCGCGCGTCCCCCGCGCATCCTGCTGATCGAGGATTCTTCACATTTCCAGTATCTGGTGCAGCTGCTGGTGCGGCAGCGCTTTGCGCACGCCGAGCTGCATGTGGCGCCGGATGGCATCTCCGGGCTGGTGTCCTTTGGCCAGTTGCAGCCCGATGTGCTGATCGTGGACATCCTGCTGCCGGGTATCGACGGCGCGTCGATGTTGCTGGGCCTGCGGCGTCATGAGTTGTGCGGCAGCTGCGGGCTGATCGTGCTGACGGCGCTGGACGAAGCCGCGCGGCGCGACTATGCTCATGCGCTGCAGGGGGTGCCGGTGGTACACAAGTCGGAGCTGGTGCGCGAGCTGCCGCTGCGCATCGCCGCCGCGTTGGCCGAGCGCGGACGGGATGCGCCAGCGTCTGCCGGCACTGCTCAGCCCAGCCACGAAGACCAGTCGCCAGGCAGCAACCACAGCAGCGCAGCGGTCATGGTGACGTAGCGCGCAAACTTGCCGATGGCCATGTAGAGCAGGCACGGCAGCAGCGGAAATTTCAGCCAGCCGGCCACCGCGCACAGCGGGTCGCCGATGCCCGGCAGCCAGCTCAGCAGGCAGGCCTTGGGGCCGAAGCGTTCCAGCCAGTCGAGCGCGCGCAGGTGAGTGGGCGAGCCGCGCGCGCGGTCGATGGCGGCGTGGGCGCCATAGCCCATGGCCCAGCTCACGGCCCCCCCCAAGGTATTGCCGACCGTGGCCACCAGCACAGCGGGCCAGAACAGCTCCGGGTTGAGCTTGACCAACCCGAACACGGCGGGCTCCGACCCCATCGGCAGCAGCGTGGCGGATACGAACGCCACCACGAACACCGTGGTCAGGCCCACCTCGGGCAGGCGCAACGTGTGGAGCAAGGACCAAAGCCAGGTTTCCATCGAGCAAGGACAGGTCGGGGGGCGGCTGCCGGGCAGCGGAGCAATCGGCGTGCGCCTGGTGCCGCCCCATCCCGGGCACCCCGCGCGGACCACATCGCCCAAGTATAGGGCGACCACCGGCGCAAGCCACGTCTGGTGGGGTGATGAGGGTACAATCGTGCCTACTTTTTCAGCAGCTTTGCGCCACCGCGCCCCTGCAAGCCCTGCGTTCTTCAGTCTGTCCTCGCCTCTCTGTCAAGCGCCCGGCCATGTCCTGCGGCCCCGCCATCGGCCCCTTCGTGCTGCCCAATCGGCTGCTTGTCGCCCCCATGGCGGGAGTGACCGACCGGCCATTTCGGCGCCTGTGCAAGCAGCTGGGGGCGGGGTACGCGGTCAGCGAGATGATCACCTCACGCCCGGAGCTGCGCGACAGCCTCAAGACCGCGCGGCGCATGAACCACGACGGCGAGCCGGGGCCGATTGCGGTGCAGATCGCCGGCACCGACCCGCAGATGATGGCCGAGGCCGCGCGCTACAACATCGACCGTGGCGCGCAGATCATCGACATCAACATGGGCTGTCCGGCCAAGAAGGTCTGCAACCAGTGGGCTGGCTCGGCGTTGATGCAAAATGAGTCCTTGGCTGCTGCCATCATCGAGGCGGTGGTGGCAGCGTGCGAGCCACATGGCGTGCCGGTGACGCTGAAGATGCGCACCGGCTGGTGCGCGCAGGCCAAAAACGCCCCTGCGCTGGCGCGCGTGGCCGAAAGCGCCGGGGTGCGTTTGCTCACCATCCATGGCCGCACGCGCGAACAGGGCTACAGCGGGTGTGCCGAGCATGACACGGTGGCCGCCATCAAGGCAGCGGTACGCATTCCCGTCGTGGCCAACGGCGACATCGACAGCCCGCAAACGGCTGAGCGGGTGCTGCGCACCACCGGGGTGGATGCGGTGATGATTGGGCGCGCGGCGCAGGGACGTCCCTGGCTGTTTCGCGAAATGGCGCACTACCTGGCCACCGGCCAAACGCTGCCGCCGCCCACGCCCCAGGAGGTGCGCGGTTGGCTGCTGGAACACCTGCACGACCACTACGCGCTGTATGGCGAATACACCGGCGTGCGCAGCGCACGCAAGCACCTGCTGTGGTATCTGCGCGCGCTGCCGGGCACCGAGGCAGCGCGCCAACGCCTGCGCGACGCCGTCGTGCGCGCCGAAACCTGCGCGGCGCAGCTGCAGGCCGTGCAGGCTTTTTTTGATCCCATCGACTTGCCGCTGGCCGCATGAGCGCTCCCACCCTGCCCGACTGCGTGCGAGCCAACCTCGACGCCTACTTTGCCGACCTGGGTGACACCGAGCCGGCCAACCTGCACGACATGCTGATGCGCGCGGTGGAAAAGCCGCTGCTGGAAGTGGTGATGGCGCGCGCGCGCGGCAACCAGTCGCGTGCCGCGCAGTGGCTGGGCTTGAACCGCAACACGCTGCGCAAGAAGCTGCTGGAGCATGGGCTGCTTAAGCCGTGATGACTGGCCGCGGCGCGCCCTGGCCGCACGCCTGCCTGCCGCTGCGCCTGTGACCGGGCGCAGCGGCGCTGCTGGTGCATCGGATTCAACCCTGACAACTTTCGAGGACCCCCCATCATGAGAGCCCTGATTTCCGTCTCCGACAAGACCGGCGTGCTGGAGCTGGCGCGTGAGCTGCACGCGCTGGGCGTGGCGTTGATGTCGACTGGTGGCACCGCCCGGCTGCTGGCCGACGCCGGCTTGCCGGTGACCGAAGTGGCCGAGGTAACGGGCTTTCCGGAGATGCTGGACGGTCGGGTCAAGACCCTGCATCCCCGCATTCACGGCGGGCTGCTGGCGCGGCGGGACGTGCCCGCGCATGTGGCCGCGCTGCAGCAGCACGGCATAGCCCCCATCGATCTGCTCGTGGTCAACCTGTACCCGTTCGAGGCTACGGTGGCGCGTGACGGCTGCACGCTGGCCGATGCGATCGAAAACATCGACATCGGCGGGCCGGCCATGGTGCGGTCGGCCGCCAAGAACTGGCGCGACGTGGCGGTGCTGACCGATCCCGCGCAGTATCCGCTGGTGCTGGCCGAGCTGAAGGACGCCGGGCGTGTGAGTGAGGCCACGCGGCTGCGGCTGGCGGTGGCGGCGTTCAACCGCATCGCCCAGTACGACGCCGCCATCAGCCAGTATCTGTCGGCCATCGACCTGTCGGGCGGTGCGCCAGCGCAGGATGCGGCGCCACCGCGCCACGCCTTCCCTGCGCAGTTCAACGCCTGCTGGACCAAGGTGCAAGATCTGCGCTACGGCGAAAACCCGCACCAGCAGGCGGCGTTCTATCGCGATTGGGATGCGCCTGCGGGGTCGCTCGCTACCGCCCAGCAGCTGCAGGGCAAGGCGCTGTCCTACAACAACATCGCCGATGCGGACGCGGCGTGGGAGTGCGTCAAAGGCTTCGAGGCCCCGGCGTGCGTCATCGTCAAGCACGCCAACCCCTGCGGGGTGGCGGTGGGGGCGGGGCCGCTGCAGGCCTACCGCAAGGCGTTCCAAACCGACCCGACCAGCGCTTTCGGCGGCATCATCGCCTTCAATCGCAGTGTCGACGGCGAAACGGCGCAGGCCGTGGTGCAGCAGTTCGTCGAGGTCGTGATCGCGCCCGACTTCACGCCCGAGGCGCTGGCGGTATTCCGCGCCAAGGCCAACTTGCGGCTGCTGCGCATTGCGCTGCCGGCCGATGCAGCCGCCACGCGCAACCGGCTGCACCTGCAGCGTGTCGGCGGCGGCGTGCTGGTGCAAACCGCCGACCACCATGTGCTGCGCGCAGCCGACCTGAAGGTGGTCACCCAGCGTCAGCCCACGCCCGAGCAACTGCAGGACCTGCTGTTCGCTTGGGCGGTGGCGCAATACGTCAAGAGCAACGCCATCGTGTTCTGCAAGGACGGCATGACGATGGGCGTGGGGGCAGGTCAGATGAGCCGGCTCGACTCGGCACGCATCGCCAGCATCAAGGCGCAGGCGGCGGGCCTGAGCCTGCAGGGCACAGCGGTGGCCAGTGACGCCTTCTTTCCCTTCCGCGATGGGCTGGACGTGGTGGTGGACGCAGGCGCCACCAGCATCATCCAGCCCGGCGGTTCGGTGCGTGACCAGGAGGTGATCGACGCCGCCAACGAGCGCGGCGTCGCGATGGTGTTCACCGGCGTGCGGCACTTTCGCCATTGACAGCCCACATGGACAGACCACTGTGCCGCCCGCCGCGTGCGCCCGCGCTGCGCGGCCAGCGGCGCATGTGCCGTCACCGGTGGCGCTCGGTGTGGCCGTGTGCCGGGCTGCCACACGCCAAGCGCGTTCGCGTCGCGGGACAGCGCGTCAGCGCCCTAGTAGGAAGACGGCGGGTAGCGCCAGGGGCAGTGTGGGCGGCTGGCGGCGCCAGTCGGCCACGCGCGCGCTGTGCACGGCCTGACCCGGCAACCCCAGGCCACACGCAACGGCCAACCGGGTGTGGGGCTGCAGCGCACGCACGGCTGCGTCGAGCAGCGCGGCGTTGCGATAAGGCGTCTCGATAAACAGTTGCGTCTGCCCCATTCGGTGCGCGGTGGTCTCCAGTTCGCGCAAACGGGCGATGCGCTCGGCAGCCCCCTGTGGCAGATAGCCCACGAAAGCGAAGTGCTGCCCATCGAGGCCGCTGGCGGCCAACGCCAGCATCAGCGATACCGGCCCAGGCAGCGGCACCACGCGCAGACCCAGCGCGTGGGCGGCGCGCACCACCGCCGCGCCGGGGTCGGCAATCGCGGGCATGCCCGCTTCGCTGACCAGCCCGATGTCACGCCCCTGCAGTGCGGGCGTCAGCCAGCCACGCGCTTGCGTGTCGGCATCGGCCTGCTGCGGATCGCCGTGCTTGTGCCAGGCGCGCGGCAACTCGATGACGCTATGTTGTTGGAGTGCCGCGGCCAGCGGCTGCACCGCGTGCACCCGCCGCAGAAACGCGCGCGTGCTCTTGGCGTTTTCCGTAATCCAGTGCGTCAGGCTGGCCGCCACCGCCAGTGTGCCTGCAGGCAGGGCCTGCCGAATGTCCGGCTGCGGTTCGCAGCCCAAGTCCAGCGGCGTCGGCACCAGGTACAGGGTGCCCGGGGCAGGGGGGGACGCCCCATCGCGGGCAGCGGTGTCGGCATCGGGGACAGCGGGCGTCATGGCAGCTTCACCCCGGCGGCGCGCAGCAGCCGCGCGGTGCGGATCAGCGGCAGGCCGATCAGCGCCGTCGGGTCGTCACTGACGATGGCTTCCAGCAGTGCAATGCCCAACCCTTCACTTTTGGCACTGCCCGCGCAGTCGTAGGGGCGCTCGGCGTGCAGGTAGCGTTCGATTTCGTCGTCGCGCAGATCGCGAAAGCGCACCTGAACCACCGCCGTGTCCTCGGCGGCGTAGCCGCTGGCGTGGCAGACCACGGCCAGCGCGGTGTGGAACAACACGGTGCGCCCGCGCATGGCGCGCAGCTGCGCCATGGCACGCTCGTGGGTGCCGGGCTTGCCCAGCGGCGTGCCATCCAGGTCGGCCACCTGATCGCTGCCGATGACCAGCGCGTGCGGATGTTGTTGGGCCACAGCATCGGCCTTGGCGCGCGCCAGCCGACGTGCCAGTGCCGCGGGGGTCTCGCCCGGATAGGGGGTTTCATCGACTTGGGGCGGACAGGTCTGGAAGGGCAGGCGCAGGCGTTGCAGCAACTCGCGCCGGTAGGGCGAGGTGGAGGCCAACACCAGGGGGGGCGCCGCAGCGCGGCAGGGGGCAGACGTGGCGTTCATGACGGCACTATTGTCGATGCTGCGGGCTGCAGGATACTCGGGACGTTGGGGCCCGCATGCCGGTGGTAGGGTTCAGGTGCCCGGCGTGCTTCGGGCAGCAGGATATTGGGAACGTAAGGGAGTCTTCACCGAGGCGGGGCGAAGGCGGGTCGTCGGCTGTGCCTCCGGCATGCGCCGGCTGTAGCGGCTGCCCCCAGCGGCCAGGCGCAGAACCCGCTATGCTTGCGACATGGCTGCTGCGCCTGCTGCTTCCGACAACACCGGTGATTGCTGGCACCCACTGTGTCGCAGTGCCGATCTGGCCGAGGCTGGCGAGGCCGTGCCGTTTGATGTGCGCTACCGCGGTGCGGCTTGCCGCGCATTTGCGGTGCGCTTCGGTGGCCGGGTGTACGCGTATCTCAACCGCTGCAGCCATGTGGCGATGGAGCTGGACTGGCTGCCCAACCGTGTATTCGACACCTCGGGGCAGTGGTTGATCTGTGGCGCGCACGGCGCGCTGTTCGACCCGCGCAGCGGGCGTTGCGTGGGCGGACCTGGCCGCGGCCCCCTGGTGGCGATTGCGGTGCGCGAAACCGACGGGTGGGTGCATTGGCAGTCACGCTACGATCTGCAACCTCTTGAATTCTGACAGTTTGCAATGACCGATCCCGAATCGTCCCCGTCGTCCGCGTCCGGTGGATCGGCCACCAGCGCGACCCCTGTGGCGCCTGCCGCGAGTAGCCGCGTGGCCGCTGCGGACGGCGCGCCGGGCGCTCCTAGCTGGGAGCGTGCCCTGCTGGAAAAGCTGGCGTTGGCGGCGCTGCAGGAGCAGCGGGCGGCGCGGCGCTGGCGGATATTCTGGCGTTTCGTGTGGCTGGCGGTGGCCACCGCGGTGGCCGTGGCGCTGCTGCGCGACGTCGCCACACCGAAGACCGTGCATACCCCGCACACGGCGCTCATCGAACTGCGTGGGCCTATCGGCGCGGAGCACGAAGCCAACGCCACGCAGGTGATGGGCGCGTTGCGCGATGCGTTCGCGGAGCCGCAGGCCAAGGCCGTCGTACTGCTGATCGACTCGCCCGGAGGCAGCCCAGTGCAGGCCGGCCTCATCAACGATGAGATCTGGCGCCTGAAGGCCGAGTACGACAAGCCGGTGTACGCCGTCGTCGAGGAGACCTGCGCCTCGGCCGCGTACTACGTGGCGGTGGCAGCCGACCGCATCTACGTTGACAAGGCCAGCCTGGTCGGCAGCATCGGCGTGCTGATGGACGGCTTCGGCTTTACCGGTCTGATGGACAAGCTGGGTGTCGAGCGGCGGCTTCTGACCGCGGGGGAGAACAAAGGCTTCCTCGATCCGTTCAGTCCGCAAACCGAACGCCACCGGGCGCACGCGCAGCGCATGCTGGACGAAATTCACCAGCAGTTCATTGCCGTGGTGCGCAAGGGTCGCGGAGAACGCCTGAAGGAGGACGCCGACACCTTCAGCGGTCTGGTATGGACGGGTCAGCGCGCGGTAGAGCTGGGGCTGGCCGATGCGCTGGGCAGTGTCGATTCGGTGGCGCGTGACGTGGTGCAGGTCGAAGAGATCGTGGACTACACCCAGCGCGAAAGCGTCGCGCAGCGGCTGGCGCGCCGCTTCGGGGCAGGTGCAGTGGAAGGGTTGTGGCAGGTGGCCCGCTCGGCCGCACCCGCTTGGCGGTGATGGCGGCGCACGCGCTGGTCGTCGGGGGCGGCATTGGCGGCTTGGCGGTGGCGCTGGCCTGCCGCCGGGCCCAGCCGGCGCTGCGGGTGACGCTGCTGGAGCGTGCCGCTGCCTTCACCGAGGTGGGCGCCGGCATCCAGCTCGGCCCCAATGCGGTGCGGGTGCTGTTTGACTGGGGCCTGGAGGCAGTGCTGCGCGAGGTGGCCGCCTGGCCACAGCGGCTGCGGGTGCGCGACAGCGCCAGCGGCGCCGAGCTGGGCACGCTGCCCCTGGCCGGCCGTGCCCAGGCCCGCTACGGACAGCCCTACGCCACCATCCACCGCGCCGACCTGCACGCCGTGCTGCTGGCCGCGCTGCGGGATGATCCTGCCGTGGCGCTGTGCTGCGGGGTGGAGGCGGTTGATTACCGTGACGCGCAAGGCGGGCCGGTTACCGTCACCGCTGCAGACGGACAGTGCTGGCAGGCCGACGTACTGCTGGCTGCCGATGGCGTGTGGAGCTGCACGCGCGAGCGGCTGTTGGGCGACGGGCCCGCTCATTTCAGCGGGCATCTGGCCTACCGGGGTCTGGTGCCGATGGGGCTGGTGCCCGCCGGACTGCGGTCATCCGAGGTGGTGGTGTGGCTGGGACCGCGCCTGCACGCCGTGCACTACCCGGTGCGCGCCGGGGGCTGGATGAACGTGGTGATCGTGGTCGAGGGCCCGTTGCCCGACGAAGCGGCCCCGTCGTGGGATCATGCGGCCCAGGTGTCGGCGCTGCGGCACGCGCTCGGCGCAGCGCACCGTGATCTGCTGGCGGTGGTGGACGTGGTGCCGCAGTGGCGCCTGTGGCCGCTGTTCGTGCGCGACCCCATGCGTGGCGCGCACGAGCACGTCCGCGGGCGCGTGGCGCTGCTGGGCGACGCCGCCCATCCGACGCGGCCCTATCTGGCGCAGGGCGCGGCGATGGCGCTGGAGGATGCGTGGGCGCTGGGGCGCTGGCTGCAGGCGGCCGGCACGGCTACGCCCGACTGGTCCGATCTGCTGCCGCGCTGGGCCGCGCAGCGCTGGGCGCGCAACGCCCGGGTGCAGGCGCGTTCGCGCCGCAATGGCGTTGTCTTCCACGCCAGTGGGCCGCTGCGCTGGGCGCGCAACACCGCGCTTACACTGGGGGGCGCGCGCGTGCTCGATCAGCCGTGGCTCTATGCGGGGCCGCCGGATCCGCTGGGCACCTGATGCCGATGTGGCGCGACCAGCTCCAGGCCGCGGGATTTGCTGCGCCACACCGGCGTGCGGGTGCCCATGACAGGATCGGCTACCATCGCCGGCGTGTGGTGCGCGTGGGCGCGCCGTGCCC
>Ga0209721_1001729_pt1 | contig 15405 bp, 10 predicted proteins | sample TshhotsprinmetaG_FD_184139 | JGI IMG/M metagenome (GOLD analysis project Ga0209721, IMG submission 184139) | Hot spring microbial communities from South Africa to study Microbial Dark Matter (Phase II) - Tshipise hot spring metaG (SPAdes)... | ecosystem: Environmental > Aquatic > Thermal springs... | reverse complement strand
CGCCTTCGCCCTGCACCCCCGCAAGGTCGCCCTCTACTACGGCACCGTCCGCGACGAGTACGGGCAACTGGTCGTCTGGGAAGAAGGGGACTGGGAGCAACTCTTCCGCGTCTATCTCTGGTGCGAGCGCTCCCCCCACGCCGACCCCGACGGTTGTCCCTACTTTGACGTCCTCACCGAAACCCAGATCGTCGCCGACCTGAGGGCCTACGACGTCCTCATCCTCCCCGCCCTGCGCGTCGGCTACGCCGATGAGGTCATCGCCGCGCTGGGCGACGCGGGCCTGGGGGCCATCCGCGACTTTGTCCTGGGCGGCGGCTTCCTCTACGCCCAGGCCGATGCCGCCGCGATCGCCGAGGCCGCCGGATTGCTGCCTACCGGCACGGTGGACCTGGAAACCCGCGTCACCGACCCCGACAACGTCGGCCAACTGGATGTCCTTCTGCCCGACCACCCGCTGGCCTTCTCCTGGCTCTCCAGCACGACCTACGTCCTCAACGAACCGCTCATCACCGCCACCGAGGGGTTGAGCGTCGTCGCCACCTTCGCCGACACCTCCCAGCCGGGGTCCGTCGCCATCGCCGTCGCCGCGCCGGGGGATGGGCGCGTGGTGCTCGTCAACGGCCATCCCTCCGACGCCATCGCCTATCACCCCCAGGCGCTGGACGCGCTCCTCTGGGCGATGGGCGAACGGGCCGGCCTCTACGGCGCCCTCTGCCAGCAGTATTCCAGCGCGGTGGATTGCAGCACCATCCCCGCCTACGAGCCAGGGGTGCCCATCGTCGTCACCACCACCTTCAAGAACACCTGGGACGGCCCGCTGACCGGCATCGTCATCACCGAGACGCTGCACGAAGGCTTCACCACGACGGCCGGCCTGGTCACCCCCGCGCCCGCCCTCTTCCAGGAGAACCCCGACGGCACGACGACGATCGTCTTTACACTGACCGAGGCCCTGCCGGGCGAAACGACATTCACCTACCTCGCCTACACCGCCGCGCCCACCGGCACCGCCGGAAGCGCCCTGGTCAGCACGGCGCAGGCCGACTATGTGGACCCCTTCTGGCCCACCGAGTACCACCCCGACGGCCTCCCGCGCTCCATCGCGCGCAACGCGTTGTGGGTCAGCGCGCAGATGGCGGCGCGGCTGGTCGGCGACCGGGACATAGAACTGGACGGCCTCTACCCGCTCCCCGCCGAGGGGTACTACTTTGACATCGCCCTGACGCTGGAGAACAAGGAAGAGACCGGCGCGGAGCGCATCCTCATCACCGACGTCGTCGCCCTCATCAGCCCCATCGTGGACGTGGAAGACCAGCGCGTCGTCCCGCGCGTCGTCACCGACACGTGGAGCGGCGGCGCCGCCCTCTCCGAGACGCTCTTTGCCCTCAACGAAATCTTCTTCTATGAGACGCCCGTTCCCATCTACCCGCTGCCGGTCTATATGGACGGGGCGACGGTCATCACCGCGGGCGTCTTTTACTCCCTGCCGACCTGGGCCAACGGCCCGCGCCTGGTCTACACCTACACCGGCAACTTCACCACCACGCCGGGCCTGACCAACTCGGTCACCATCCCGCCCGAATTCGCCGACTACATCACCGTCACCGCCGAGGGCCACCTGCTCCTCCCGGCGCTGACGCTGGTTTGGGATTTCGGCGACCTGCCCGCCTACGATTACCTTGACCCCGCCGTCCGCTATGGCCTCTTCAGCCACGAACTCTTCTGGCGGACGGTCTCCTTCACCAGCGACCCGGTCAGCCCAAGCCTGGTGCTGGAAGGGAGCGGCGGCTCGGTCTACACCAACCTGGGTGGGCATCCTATCCCGTATCACGAGTACCTCTCCCACGGCGTCGTCCACATCCCCGTCCCGCCGGAGATGCCCCGCGTCACCTACGCCGACATCTGGGGACGCCCGCAGGTTATGGAACTGCGCACCGTCTTTTACGACATCGTCCCCTTCCCGCCGCCGGAGTACCACGCCGTGGTCAACACCACCTTTGAGATGCGGGCCGACCGCGACCGCGACGGCGTAGGTGAGACGCGCGTCCTGGAGTTCCCCGCCCGCGAGGGCGCCGACCTGACGCTCTACCTCAAGTCCTGGTCCAACTTTGACCCGTTGATGCCGCCGTTGCGCAAGGACGAGACCCTCATCGCCCAGGGGATGTTCCGCGGGCTGGGCTTTGACCTGCGTCCCTGGACGGGCGACTGGTGGACCTCCTGGACCGGCTTGCACCTGCAGGGCTACCTCACCGACACCGACCTGGTGACCGTGGTGACCGTCCCGGCCTACGACTACCTGTACTTCCAGCAGTATCTGGAGAGCCAGCGGCGCGAGGGGCTGCTCATCAGCGCCACCCTCCGCACCTATCCCGCTTTCCACCGCGAGGGCGTGATGAAGATTGACGACGGCGCCCGCTTTGTCTACCACCAGAAGGCCGTCGGCCCCAACCGCTATGAGGTCTACGACGCGCACGTCCAGGCCGTCTTTGGCCTCTCGTCGGACGCGCGGGTGCACAAAGCCGTCGCGCCGGTGCTGGTGGCGACCTTTGACGACCAGGTGTACCACCTCCTGCGGATTGAGGACCCGTGGGACCCGCGCTGTGTGGGCTGGGAACCGTTCATCAAATCCTACGGTTTCGGCGACCTGGCGGCGACGGTCTACGTGGGCGGACGACACGTAGGGGGCGCATTGGTGATGCGCCCCTACTGGCCCCGCGTCGCCCCCGGCGAGCGGACGCAGATCCGCCTGGAAATCCGCAACAACCAGACCGGCATCACGCTGACGCATCTCGCCATCACGCCCACCGCCCCGGCGGGCATCACCGTCACCCTGCGCAGCATCACCGAGACCGAAGCGATAGAGCCGTTGTTCTTTGACTTCCCATTCCTGCACGAGACGACCGTCCCGGAGGGCTGGCGCACCGTCTGGTACTACGATGTGGAGGTAGACCCGGCCTTCGCCGATACCGGCAGAGTGCATCCGGTGTCCTTCGCCGTCACCGCCGACGGCCTGCCCGCCGCCTTTCGGGTGCCCGACGCTGAGATCGGCGTGGGCGCGCCGGGCGAGTGCATCCAGACCGTCTGGGGGCAGGCGACCGACGTGCAACTGGAGGACCTCCTGCCGCCGTGGGCGGCGCCGGAGGACGCCCGGCTGGCGAACGCCGCCGAGGCCGCGCAGGTGGAAGGGGCGCTTGCCCTGGGCGATGTCACGTCGGCGACGACCATCTTCGCTGGCCTGCGGCCCGTCGCCTTCGTCACGACGGAGGTGGAGGGCGGCACGCTCGTCTCCTTCACCCTGCCCGTCTCCGACACCTACGACGCGACCCAGATGCCGTGGCTGGAAAACGGCCGACGCTCCGGCCGGATGTACGTCATCTTCCGCTCCCGCGCGCAGATTGACGCCAGCGGCACGGCGGTCATCAACTACGGCCCGGTGGTCACCTACACCGACCCCTTCGCCCAGGTCTACACCCACACCGGCAACATCCAGACGGTGGAGGTGCACGGCGCAGCGCTGGAGGCGACCTACACCGTCAACGCCATCACCGACACGACGACCGGCGAGGTTGTCACCGGCGTGGTGCGCGGTGTGCTCAACCAGGCCGCAGTGACGGTGGACATCTTCAACCGGGGCGACTATATCGCCAAGCAGGCCCTCGTCACCGTCACCTTCGCCTCCGGCGTGACGCTGACGGCGAGTTCTGCGCCCACGGTGGCCCAGGGGACGGACTGGGTCGCCTTTGCGCTGCCGGATATCCCGCCGGGCGGTCGGTGGAGCATCGGCCTGGTGCTGGAGTTCGTGCCGACGGATACCGGCCCCTGGGGCGTGGGACGGATGGCGCCGCCGCAGTCGTACCGGCTGATCCGGCGCACCGACGGGCGCTATGTACACGAGTTCCCCTTCGCCGCGCTGACGCCGCGCCAGGTCGTGGTGGTGGATCAACTGGCGGGCCCGCTGGAGGTGGGGGCGTACACCCGCATCTGGCGGGTCTACCTGCCGGTGGTGATGCGCAACTACCGCCCGCCCTGGTGGCCGCAGGCGGTGGGGGAATAAACGCTAGGGCGGGTTGTCACGACCGAGATAAGGGAAAGTGGGGTTTGTGGGGGCGGCTTCGCCGCCCCCACAAACCCCACACCCCACCCTTCCCCATGCCGGGTGAATTGCTGCGCAAGCCCGCAATGAGCCGGAATTGACGTTTTACCGTATGGGCAGTATAATGATTAATCGTAACTACGTTGACAATGGCAGATTCTAAATTATAATGACAAACTATACGCTAAAAGTATAAATGGTATTATCCAATTCGGCTTCCGGCCGAAAGAGGTCCCCTGGTGAGCCGAAAGAGATCGGGCCCCACCCCCCCTGCCCCCTCCCCGTTGAGGGCGGACGGATCGTCCGCTCTACAGCCGCACGGGGAGGGGGATGGAAATGGGGTTTTTGGGGCGGCGGCTTCGCCGCCGCCCCAAAAACCCCTCTCTTCCCCCCTCTCCCCCGCCCGTCAAGGCAAGGGGGAGAGGGGGGCAAGGGGGGTGAGGGGGATAAAGGGAATCCCTGGCAACAAAGAAAACCTCGGAACGAACCTTCGGACTCCCACCCGGGCAAGGGATGGGATACGACTTTGTGAGACTTTGTTAAAGACCGGGGGATACGACTTTATGAGATTCAACACAGGAAAGGGAACTGCATGGAACCTACGATTTCTTTGCTATCCTCTCAGAAGGTGACCGTGCGGGAAGAGGGTACGGCAACCTACCGAAGAACGATGAAGGACTATATCGGTGTGGCTCTGCGCGGCTTCTGTATGGGCGCTGCCGACGTGGTGCCGGGCGTCTCCGGGGGTACGATGGCCTTCATCCTGGGCATCTACGACGAACTGATCCATGCGCTGCATGCGATCAATCTTACCTTCTTTCGTCGCCTCTTCCGCCTGCAATGGCGGGCGGCCTTTGCCGACCTTCCCTGGCAGTTCCTGCTGGCCCTGGGGCTGGGGATCGGAACGGCCATCTTCACCCTGGCCGAGGGGCTGAGTTGGGCGCTGCACCACCACCCCGAACTGGTGCGGGCTTTCTTCTTTGGACTGGTTCTCGCCTCTGCGGTTACAGTCCGCAGGCGGGTGCGGCAATGGACGGCACCGATGCTGATACTGAGCCTGCTGGCGACCATCGGCGCCTATCTGCTGGTGGGGCTGACGCCCGCTGAAACTCCCCATACGCCGGTGTTTCTTTTCTTCAGCGGTGCAATTGCCATCTGTGCGATGATCCTGCCCGGCATCTCCGGAGCGTTCATCCTCGTGCTTCTGGGTCAGTACCTGTACATCCTTGATGCGGTCACCCGCCTGGATGTCTTTACGCTGGGGATTGTTGCGTCCGGTGCTGCGGTGGGACTGCTCAGTTTCGTCCGCCTGCTCCGCTGGCTGCTTATGCGCTCCCATGATCTGGTGATCGCCTTTCTCATCGGGTTGATGGTGGGTTCCCTGCGCAAGATATGGCCATGGAAAGCCCTCGCACTACCTGCAAATCCCCTCACCCGGTCCCACCACGCGCTTTTGCCGACTTATGATTACAACGTCCTGCCGGCAGAATTCACACCCGAAGTGGGATTGACCATCGGTCTGATGGGGTTGGGGTTTGGTGTGGTGCTCGTGATAGAGCATCTGGCGGCACGCCGGCGGCAGGTCTCAACCTAATATTGGGAGGCTGTATGCGACAAATACGGCGTCTGGCGACTCTTCTGGTGGCCAGCCTGGCGGCCATTCCTCTTTTCGTCGCTGCACAAGGACGGCCGGCCATCCTCCCCGACCGCAGGGTCGGCGTCCTCTCCGCCGACCCCGGTTACGGCGAACGCTGGAGCACCGCCATCTTCCCCTTCGGCAACTACACCGGCACCGTCACCGGGGAGGCGATTTTTTGCCGCACATACCTCCACTTTCCGGTAGAAGTCCGCCCCGGCGTGGAAGTGACCATCGCCACCCTGCACGTCTATGTAGACGACTTCTGGCCCGGCCCGGGCGGCGCGCCGATGTCCGTCTATCCGGTAGAGGAGGACTGGACGGTGGAGGGGGTGGACTGGTACACTATGGCGGATTGGCCCGCCCTGGGCGCGCCGGTCGCTACCGCAATGGTCACCTCCGACGGGGGGTGGTTCACCTGGAACGTGAGGGAGCTGGTGCAGGAGTGGGTCTCCGGCGCCCGGCCCAACTACGGCCTGGCCCTGGCGGCTGCCGACCTCAACGCAGTGACCGACAATTGGGCCGCCGCCCGTCGCCTCACGGCGGACTCCCCGGATACCCGCCCGTACCTGACCTATGGCCTGGGAATTCCGAGAGTCATCACTATCGCACCGACCCCTTCGCCCACCGAAATCCCGGCCTCCCCTGCTCCTCCCCCTATGCCGACGCCCACTCCCATTCCGGCCCTGCTTCCGGAGACAGGCACCTCGGGAGCCACCAGAGGGGGGACGGTTTTTCTGGTCGGCCTGGGGCTGCTGCTGGGCGGGTGCTTTCTGTGGAGACTCGCAGGGTCCCGCGCCTCCGGGAATTCCCCCTGACCGCTGCCCTGGGGAGGCTGCTGAAAAAGCCGCCTGGGGGAACGAAAATCCCAGGAAAAGGCGGGAAATGCTCCGAAAGTGGAGCGAATACCATTTTTTCCCGGTGTCTTTGTGTCCTGGTGATTTAAAGAAAAATTTTCTCAGCACCCCTCCTGTGGGAGCGATGCGCGCCATCTGCCTGACCGCGTCAAAAGACGCAGGCAAACGCGTATAATTTTCACCTACCGACTACCGACTACCCCCTACCGACTACCCCCTACCGACTACCCCCTACCGACTACCCCCTACCGACTACCCCCTACCGACTGCCGACTATTTCCCCCCCTGGCCTTTTGTGGTACAATGTACCCCGAACACACTCAACACCCCCGTCCCCAGAAAGGAGGCCACCATGTCGGACGGAGTCTGGTCGTATCCTGTCGTGGAGCGCGGGAGCAAGTTGGGCATCCACGCCATCGTGCCCGGCGAGACCATTCCATATCTGCGGCGTCTGCTGGAAAATGGCAGTCGCTTCCCGGTGATTAAAGCGGTGGATAACCTGAGTTTGCTCGCCGATGTGAAAATCCTCTCGCCCCAAACCATCACCATCGGGCGGGTAACTTCGTCCATAGAGGCCGCCCCCAACATTATGGGCGCCGACCTCAACCAGATTGCCGATTCCCTTGTGCAGTTGGTCCTCAACAAAATTGTTGTCAGTCCCGAACTGCAGGGCGGGAGGGTAGTGGATTACTGGGAAATCTGCAACGAACCCGCGCCGCCCGGCGTGGCGGGCTACCGGCGTCTGGCCGAACTGATGATGCTCTGTATGCAAAAGGCCGAGCGGTACGGCCTGAAACTGGGCATCTTCGCCTTCAACGCCGGTACGCCGGAATGGGCCGAGATGATCGCCATGGTGGAGACGGGGGTCTTCGGCCGCGCCCGCCAGGGAGGGCACATTCTGACCCTCCACGAGGGCACTTTCCACGACTGGCCCATTGACCACTGGTGGGGTCATCAGATCCCCGGTTCGCCCGTCGTCGCAGGAGCCGGTGCCCTTTGCTTCCGATACCGCTACCTCTACCATCTCCTCAAGATGCGGGGGGAAGTAATCCCGCTGGTGGTCAGCGAATTCTACCCCGTCCGGGCTGGTGGGCCGTACACCGGTTATCCCCCCGAAGAAGTCACCCGGCGGGTGGCGTGGTATGATGCCGAGGCCAGCAAGGACTATTACCACTGGGCGTTCTGTCCCTTTACGGTGGGACCCTCTCCGGGGTGGGAACACTGTGACTACGCCTACGCCTATCCCAATTTGCTCAACCATATGATCGCGGTGAGGAATCGGGGAAACGCCCGCCCGGAGCCCGCCATCCCCCACGGACTCCCCCGGGAGCAATATCCGCGCACGTACGTTCTGCTGCACCCCGGAGCGGGCAAGGAATGGGTGGAGGCGATTCTCTCCAGCGGCGCCTGGGACCGCTACCGCTGGACCATCGGCGGCAGTGCCGACGATGCCGGGATCGGTGCCCTGAACGTCCGTACCGTCATTGCAGTCAATCCTGCCCTGTGGCCGGGAGACCTGGCCGCGTTCTTCCAGACCCATTACCCCGGCATCCGGTACATCCCGATTCAGGCCGCTACCCCTCAGGAACTGGCTAACCAGTTGCAGAACCTGAACGTATGAGGTACCCGATGATCGCGCGCGTGATTCTGATCCGCCACGGACAGACCGCCTGGAACCGGGATGAGCGCATCCGTGGGCAGAGCGACATCCCGCTGGACGAGACTGGGTTGGAGCAGGCTCAGGCCACAGCCCGCTACATCGCCGCCCGCTGGCCGCTCACCGCCGTCTACGCCAGCCCACTCCAGCGGGCGATGGCCACCGCCCGCGCCATTGCCGATGCCCAGGGATTGAAAGTGCAGCCCCTGAACGGCCTCTTAGACCTCAGTTTCGGCGAATGGGAAGGGTTGCCCATCCCGGAGGTTCAGGCCCGCTACCCCGACCTCTGGCGGGCGTGGATGGAAGCGCCCCACACCGTCCATTTCCCCGGCGGTGAGGGTCTGGACGACGTCCGGGAGCGCTCTATGGCCGCGCTGCGGGACGTGGTCAACCGCCACTCCGGCGAGACGGTGGCGATGGTCGCCCATCGGGTCGTCAACCAGGTCCTGCTCTGCGCAGTGCTGGGCCTGGGCAACGACCACTTCTGGCAGATCGGGCAAGACACCTGCGCGGTCAACGAGATAGAATGGAACGGTCGTTTCTACCGACTGACGTTGATGAACGACACAAGTCACCTCTGGCGGCCTCTGTGACGGCCGCGGAGGAACCGGACGCAGAGGTTCTGGCGGAAATCCTCCGCGTCCTGGCCATGCGCGCCGACCGCCTGACGCCGGAGCGGATAGAGTCCGTCCTGCGGCGGCATCCCCGGCCCGGCGGCGGCCTCTATTCCCGCGACCAACTCCTGCGCGCCTACCGCCGCCTCTGCGCTGCCGGACGGATGGAATTTGACCCGCGCCTGGCCCAGGCCCTGAGCCGCAAGCCCACCCGCACCATCTCCGGCGTCGCCCCCGTATCCGTGCTCACCCCACCGCACCCCTGCCGGGGGGAGTGCCTCTACTGCCCGGCCGTCGCCAATGCCCCCAAGTCCTACCTCCCCGACGAGCCGGGAGTACAGCGGGCCATCCGCTTCCGCTACGACCCCTTCGCCCAGACCGCAGGCCGCCTGCAGGCGCTGGAGAACATCGGCCATCCCACCGATAAAGTGGAACTGATCATCCTCGGCGGCACCTGGTCCGATTACCCCCGCGACTTCCAGGAGTGGTTCATCCGCCGCTGCCTGGACGCGATGAACCGGCAGGACTCGCCGACCCTGGCCCTGGCCCAGGCCCTCAACGAGACCGCGCCCCACCGCAACGTCGGGCTGGTGGTGGAGACCCGCCCGGATTGCATCACCCCCGACGAAGTCCGCTGGCTGCGGACGCTGGGTGTGACCAAGGTGCAGTTGGGCGTGCAGAGTCTGGACGACGAAATCCTGGCCCTGAACCGGCGCGGCCACACCGTCGCCGAGACGCGCGCGGCGGTGCGGCGGTTACGTCTGGCTGGCTTCAAAATCGTCCTGCACTGGATGCCCAACCTCTACGGCGCCACCCCGGAGCGGGACCTGGAAGACTTCCGGCGGTTGTGGGACGACCCGGCGCTCCGCCCCGACGAACTGAAAATCTACCCCTGCCTGCTCCTGGAAGGGACCGGCCTCTATGACCTCTGGCGGGAGGGGAAATATCAGCCCTACGACGAGGAGACCCTCATCCGGTTGCTGATGGCCTGCAAGGCGATGGTCCCGCCGTACGTGCGCATCAACCGCCTGATGCGGGATATCCCCGCCCCGGACATCGTCGCCGGGGTGACCCGTTCCAACCTGCGGGAGGTCGTCCGGGAACGGATGGCGCGGGAGGGGCTGGAGTGCCGCTGTATCCGCTGCCGGGAGGTGCGCGGGGAACCGGTGGACCCCCAGGCGCTGACCCTCACCGTCACCACCTACGAGACCGACGCTACGGTGGAGCACTTCCTGGCCAGCGAGACGCCGACCGGACGTCTGGCGGGCTTCCTGCGCCTTTCCTTCCCCCAGGTGGAGCCGGAACTGGATGAACTGCGGGATAGCGCCGTCGTGCGGGAACTCCACGTCTACGGGCCGGCGCTGGAGTTGGGCCGACGGCGGGCCGGACGGGCCCAGCACATCGGATTGGGCACCCGTCTTCTGGAGACAGCCGTCGGGATGGCCCGTCGGGCCGGATACCGACGACTGGCGGTCATCGCCGCGGTGGGCACCCGCCCGTACTACCGGGAGCGGGGATTCCATCGGGAAGGCACGTATATGGTGCGGACTCTGGAGGAGGGATGAAAAGTTACCGCAAGGAACTCTGGTTCAACGTCCCCACGCGCCGGGCGTTCATCAACATCACCCCGCAGGTAGAGGAATGCGTCCGGGAAAGCGGAATCCGGGAGGGGCTCTGTCTGGTCAACGCGATGCACATCACCGCGTCGGTCTTCATCAACGACGACGAGGCCGGACTGCATCGGGACTATGAGCGCTGGCTGGAGGAACTGGCCCCCCACGAGCCGATCACCCGGTACGACCACAACCGTACCGGCGAGGACAACGCCGACGCCCACCTGAAGCGCCAGATCATGGGGCGCGAAGTCGTCGTGGCGGTGACCAACGGACGCCTGGACTTCGGCCCCTGGGAACAGATTTTCTACGGCGAGTTTGACGGTCGGCGCCCCAAGCGGGTGCTGGTCAAAATCATCGGGGAGTGAAGTCCTATGCCGCGCAACTTCTGGGTGGACATCGCGGGCTGGGCCGGGGTGCTGGCCCTTCTGGCGGCCTACTTCCTGGTCTCCACCCGTCGGCTGGAGGGGGATTCGCCCCTCTATCAGGTGCTCAACGCGGTGGGCAGTCTGCTCCTGATTGTGAATTCTGCCTACTACGGGGCCTTCCCGTCCGTGGGGATCAACGTGGCCTGGATCGGGATCGCCCTCTACGCCCTGGGCCGAAGAGGTCTCCAATCTGTCGCCAGAAGCAACCATTGAGGAAGTCGTCCTGATGAGTACCCTCTCTCCCTTCCTGACCATCATCATCCCGGCCTACAATGAGGAGCGCCGACTGCCGACGACGCTCCCGCTGGTCGTGGACTTCGCTGAAAAGCAGGCGTATCCGGTGGAAGTCATCGTGGTGGATAACGCCAGCACCGACCGGACGCCGGACATCGTTCGGGCGGTGATGGCGGAGCATCCCCTTGTCTCCCTGCTCTACCAGCCCATCCGGGGCAAGGGCGCCGCGGTGCGCAAGGGCATGCTGGAGGGCCGCGGGGAGTACCTGTTCATCTGTGATGCCGACCTCTCCATGCCCATTGACCAGGTCTCCCGGTTTATGCCCCCCGTCCTCTGGGACTACGACGTCGCCATTGCCTCACGCGAGGCCCCTGGCGCGCGCCGGTTCAACGAACCCTGGCACCGCCACGTGATGGGCCGCGTCTTCAATACCACTGTGCGCCTTTTGGCCGTCCCCGGCATTCAGGATACGCAGTGTGGCTTCAAATGTTTCCGCCGAGAGGTGGCGCGCGATATCTTCTCCGTCCAGGTGCTGGACGGCTGGGCGTTTGATGTGGAGGTGCTTTACATCGCCCGTCGGCGCGGCTACCGCATCGTGGAGGTACCCATAGACTGGTACTACGGCGAGGGGAGCCGGGTCAGTCCCCTGCGGGATTCCTGGAACATGTTCTGGGAGGTGGTCCGCATCCGCCGCAACGGGCGCGCGGGGCTCTATGACCGGAAAACGGGAGATGCACCCTGACCTTCGGGAAGAACAGGCCCTGTGGGCCCAGGGCTGCATCCGGGTCGCCGGTCTGGACGAGGCCGGGCGCGGCGCGTGGGCGGGCCCCGTCTGCGCTGCGGCGGTCGTCCTCCCGCCGGATCGCCCCGACCTGCTCACCGTTCTGGCCGACGTGCGGGACTCCAAGCAACTTTCCCCCGCCCAGCGGGAGGCCCTCTATCCCCGGATTCGGGAGGTCGCCCTGGCGGTCGGGGTCGGTTGGGCGGAGCCGGCGGAGGTGGATGCCCTGGGGATTCTGGAGGCGACCCGCCGGGCGATGGCGCGCGCCGTCGCCCAACTGGCGATAGGGGTGGACGCGCTGCTGATTGACCACATCTCTTTGCCCGATATTCCGCTTCCCCAGTGTTCCCTGTCCAGAGCGGATGCCCGCTGCCTCTCCGTCGCCGCGGCCAGCATCATCGCCAAGGTGGAACGGGACCGCCTTATGGTGGCCCTGGACCGGGAGTATCCCGGCTACGGCTTTGCCGTTCACAAAGGCTACGGCACCCTTCAGCACCGTCAGGCGCTGGCCCGGTTGGGGCCATCCCCCATCCACCGCCGCACCTGGAAGCCGTTTATGCAGGGGTAGTTATAGGTTTTGGCGCTGACAGCCTTCGGCCAAGAGGGTGTTGAATCTCGTAAAGTCGTATCACCGCCTTTTGGCAAAGTCTCAAAAATTCACATCCCCTCTATGGGTTGAATCGGCTTATAATTCCAGAAGGGTGCGATCCTCTGGAGGATTGACATTTCCCCTCCCCCCTACTCCCTCCCCATTGAGGGCGGACGGATCGCCTGCCCCTACAGCGCACGGGGAGGGGGATGGAAATGGGTTTTTTGGGGCGGCGGCTTCGCCGCCGCCCCAAAAACCCCTCTCTTCCCCCCTCTCCCCCGCCCGTCAGGGCAAGGGGGAGAGGGGGGCAAGGGGGGTGAGGGGGATAAAGGGAATCCCTGGCAACAAAGAAAACCTCGGAACAAACCCTCGGACTCCCACCAGGGCAAGGGATGGGATACGACTTTGTGAGACTTTGTGAAAGACCGGGTGATACGACTTTATGAGAATCAACAGAAATAGACATAAAAAAACACCCGGCACCTTTCGGTGCCGGGTGTTTTTTTGCGGGATTACCACCACACCGCGTCCAGTTCCTCGTCCGGCACGTCCCAGACGACGTTATGCGGCGGGAGCGGCTCGTACTTCATAAACTCGGGCACCCGGTCGTGGGCCTTGGTGAAGCCGGCCGCCCGGTTGAAGGCCAGTTCCTTCTGCATAATCTCCATGCCGATCCGCGACGCGTCCTCCGCTGTCCAGTTCGTGCCCAGGACCCCGGCGCACTCCTCTACCATCCCCTCAAAGCCGCTGGGGATATCCAGGATGGCAAAGGCGATGAAGAGGCAGTGGCCGGTGGAGTCAATGAACGCCGTGGCGACCTGGAAGTTGCGGGAGAGTTCGGCCTTCTTCACATCGCGCGGGTCCGCCTTGCCGCTCACGCCAAGGATTTCCGGCGCGATGGTGTAGCCGGCGGTGTGGTCGGCGCCCATGGTCGTGGTGGCATAGGTGACGCCGATGCCCTTGATCCCGCGCGGCTCGTAGGCGGGCATATTCTGGCCCTTGACGCCGGGGACGCGGTACCAGCCGAAGGCATAGCCGGTGGCGGCGGCACCGTTGCCCAGGATGCGGCCCAGCGGGGTGCCCTTGCGGATTTCCTCGTCCAGCAGGCGGATGGCGCCCGCGGCGTCCCCGAAGGGCAACAGTCCCGCATCCATCGCCACCGCGATAGTACCGCCCATCTCAATGGTGTCAATCCCCAGGTCGTTGCAGAGCCAGGTCAGTTTGCCGATGGCGTCCAGATCGCCGATCCCGCAGTTGGCCCCCAGCGCCCAGGTGGTCTCGTACTCAATGCAGGAGACGATCTCGTTCCCCTGCTCGTCGTAGTAGGTGTTGGAGCACTGGATGACACAGCCGGGGCTGCAGGCGTGGTTGTAGAGTTCCTTGCCCAGGCGCTTCTTGTTGTTCTCAAAGATGGCCTCGCCGGAGGTCGCCGCAGCGTCCTCAAAGCGGCCCTCGCGGAAGTTGCGGGTGGGATAGGCACCGGCTTCGTTGAGAATGTTCACCAGGATGGCGGTGCCGTAGGTATTCAGGCCGCCCTTGGGCTTGGTGATGTCGTGCTGGCGCAGCGCCTCCAGCAGTTTCTTGCGCCCCTGATCAAAGAGTTCGGGGTTGGCAATCTCCACGCCTGGGCCGCCCTCGGCGTCCACAACGATGAATTTGAGCCGCTTGGAGCCCATCACTGCGCCCAGGCCACCGCGGCCGGAGTAGCGGCTGGGCCGGCCGTGGTTATCGTTGAAGCAGACGCCGGCCGTCGCCATCCGGTACTCCCCCGCCACGCCGATGGAGCAGATGTCCGCCTTCTTGCCGAAGCGCTCAAAGAGGAGCGGGTAGACCTCATAGAGGCTGCGGCCGACATACTCATCGGCGGGGAAGAAGGTGGCGCCGTCTTTGGTGATATGCAGTCCCCACCAGCCACCATCTGTGGGGAATCCCTCCACGATGATGGCCTTGATGCCCAGTTTCGCCACGGACTGCGGCCAACCGGAGCCGGCGTTGGACTCCTTGATCGTGCCGCTGAGGGGGGACTTACCGCCCACCGAGACGCGAGCGGAAGTCGGCGCGTTCGTGCCCGTCACGATGCCGGGAGCGAAAGCCAGTTTGTTGCTCGGGCCGAGGGGATGGCAGGTGGGGTCTACCTCATCGCAGATGATGGAGGAGGTGAGGCCGCGCCCGCCCAGAAAGCGGTACTTCTCGGGGGCATCTTCGTAGGTGACCGTTCGGTCGGTCATATTGACCCGCAGAATCTTGGACATTTTCCACCTCCTGTGTGATATGGGGAACGTTTGGGGAATGAATGGTAACTTTTAAAAAGCAAAAAGGAGACCCTGTGGTCGGCAAACCCCGACGGAACAGTGTCTCCTTTGCAAGCACGGCGGGCGTGGGGATTGCTCCCCACACCGTATCGCCCACCCGTCCCGGAGGGAGCGCAGTGGGTCGGAGAACCCCCTGGGATGCTGTTTATGGTTCGTGGAGAAAATCTGAAGCACTTTTCATTATACACCGGAATCCGGGTTTGTCAAGAGGAGTACCTGGAGGGGCTTGTGCAGCAAATCCCTTTCGGGGAGCAACATGCCCGCGAGATAACCACACCCCACCCCGTTCCCATGCGGGGCGAATTGCTGCGCAAGCCCAGGAAACAGAGGCGGCAACCCTCCCCGCCGGATGGTGAACCCGCTCCGCTACGCTCCGGGGTGGGTTTCTTGTAAATGGACAAATTATTCCAGCAATACCAGGAATCACCTGTTGGCGGATATTAGCGCCCCCTCATCCCCCCAACCCCCTTCTCCCCCGCCGCGGCGGGGGAGAAGGGGGAGAAAAATAAAGGTTTTGGCGCTGGCGGCCGAAGGCCGCCAGCGCCAAAACCCCCGTAAGGGCAAGGCTTGTCCTTGCCCTTTCCTCCC
>Ga0209721_1001727_pt1 | contig 15411 bp, 14 predicted proteins | sample TshhotsprinmetaG_FD_184139 | JGI IMG/M metagenome (GOLD analysis project Ga0209721, IMG submission 184139) | Hot spring microbial communities from South Africa to study Microbial Dark Matter (Phase II) - Tshipise hot spring metaG (SPAdes)... | ecosystem: Environmental > Aquatic > Thermal springs... | reverse complement strand
CCAAAAATTGCTAATTATCCTTTTACTACTCTTGAACCGGTTCTTGGTATAGTTAACTACAAAGACTTTCATAGTTTCACTGTCGCTGATATTCCGGGAATTATTGAAGGTGCACATAAAGGTAAAGGTTTAGGCATTCAGTTTCTGAGGCACATCGAAAGAACCAGAATTTTACTTTTTTTAATAGACATTACTTCTGATGATTACAAAAGGGATTTCAAAATTTTATATAACGAGTTAAAAAAATACAGTCCGAAATTAATTGAAAAGAAAATTCTGGTATCATTATCTAAAGCTGATCTGATAGAAGAATCAGAATTAAAGAAAATTTCTAAAACAAAATTCAGAGGAATTGAAAGAGGTGTTATTATCTTTTCAGCTGTATCCGGTTACGGTATTGAAAATTTACTTGAAATTCTCTGGGATGAATTGTCAAGATTAAATTAAAAAAATTCTTTTAATCTTTTTTATAATGGCAATCTGTACATAAATGATCTTTGATTGAATAACCAAAATCTACAGGATGAACAAACTCTAATCCTTCTAACGAGCTTGCTTTTTTACCGTCGGGAAATTCCTGTGAAATAATAATATGACAACTATTACAATCATTTGAAATTACTTTTCCATCATCGCTGAAATGTTTTCCATCATGGCAACGGAAACATCCGGGAGTATATGTGTGTGCGATATTGTCAGGAAACTTCTTCCAATTAGCTTGCATATATGTGAAATAATTTCGATCATAAATTTGTTGTGCTGATTTGATAGCTTGATCAATTTGATCCCTTTTCGTTGAATATAATTCGGGATAGTTTATTTGATAAAAACTTTGTATGAAAATTCTAATACTATCAATTCCGATTTTCTTATTTGAATAATTTCTTTCAACTGCTTGTACAATCAAACTTTTAATGAATGGTAAATTTTCATTAATTCTGTTATTAGACATATATAAATTTGTCATCTTATCCGGTTGATGGAAAATGTGTGATGGTCTGTTATGACAATCTATACAATCCATCAATCTGAAGTTTTCCTCAGGAATGTTTGATTTATCCAGATCGAAATCTTTTAATTTATATATTGTTTCATTTCCCTTACTGTCAACTAATTTTACCCAAGGAATTTCAAGTCTTCTATCATCAGAATGAGCATAATAAACCTTATTATTAACATTCATGTGCCAATGAATTCCGCTGCCTTGATTATGGATATTGTTCCCACCACCAATTTTTACAAGCATAGTTAATTTGCTTTTAGTATTTCTCTCATCGGATAAATAATAAGTGTAATCAACTTTTTTCTCGCTGAAAAAATGAGAAGGTGAATGACACTGTTCACAAGTACCTTCAGCAGGTCTTAATTCTTTAACAGGAGTTGGGATCGGTTTTGAGTACTTATTAAAAATAACAGAATAAACCTGATAAGCACCGGATAACTTAGATTTAACGTACCAATTAGTACCAGAGCCAATGTGGCATTGTACGCAACCGACTCTTGAATGAGGTGAGTCAAGATAGGCTGTAAATTCTGGCTCCATAACCTGATGACAAATCATCCCACAAAAAGAATCTGTTTCAGTGTATTCATAAGCTTTATAACTTCCAAAAGCAGAAAGTACTAAGAATATGAATGAACCAAGAGATATGTAAATAAAAGCTATTCTTTTTTGAATATCATTTAAATCAATTACAGGAAATTTTTTCTCACGGAATAATCCTCGTTTTTCTCGTTTCTTTTCTCTAATAATTCCAAAGATGAAAATTATTAGTCCGATTATAAGGAAAGTAGGAAGTATAATATATGTGATGATTCCCATGTAGGGTTTATCATCAGGGCTGAAAATATCAAGAATAAATAGAAAGACTATTAATCCAAAGCTGATGGCAGAAATAGATAAACCGACTAATGAAATCGGATTATAGAAATAGGGAGGAAATATTTTTTTCATCTAATCCTCCTAAAAAAGTTTTAGAATTAATTAGTAGAGTTTTCTTTTTCTTTTTGTTTTATTTTCTCTAATTCAAGAGGGTGTTCATGAGCCATTTCTTCTTCTGTTAAAGTACCTTTAAGCCAGGCAAGATTCATTGGATACACATCAGGATTGAAAATGACAAAATAGAAATGCCAAACAATTATTGCAAGAAATGCTAACCATGCTTCATAATAATGAATCGTTCTTGCAATATCCCATTCAAGTTTTGTGAATGTACCGGCATAGTCGGTATAAATCCACATTAAAAGACCAGTTAATGTCATTACAATTGTTCCCCAAACTAAAGCCCAATATTCAGCTTTTTCTACATACGAAAATCTATCCAGCTTTGGTTTTGTATTAGAAAAACCGAGATTGAATTTTGCCACTCCGATAGCATCTTTTAAGTCCTGAAATCTGGGAAGTAAATCAATTACTAATTGTCTTCCTCGTTTTGTAAAGATAATATAGTAAATGTGATATAAACTAATTAAAATCATTGCAACTGCTGCAATTCTATGAATAATACTTCTGTATTCAAATGCGTGAGAACTAATTTCTTTTATATGGTTTACCCACCAAGATTCTGGAAATCGTAGCATAAATCCAGTAATTACAAGAACAATAAAACTGGTAGCCATTGTAGCGTGTTGAATTCTCTCATTCAAAGTCATTCTCAGATATAGACTATGCCCGTGCTTTTCTGTATGAATTTCACCCATCTGAATTTGTTTTTTTAGTTTCGCTTTTCGATATAAATCAAAAGCATTATGAATGAACATTCCACCAACAATTGAAACAATCAAAACAATATAGATAGTCGCAATCCAATAAAGAATTGGTTCTTCAGCTTTATCTATGGAGACGTGAATAGTTCCAGTAACAAACCGTTTATTTGCTCCCGGATGACAAGAACCACAAGTTTTTACAAGATTATCTTTATGAATCATTGAAGTAGGATCACTTGATGGTTTTATGTTGTGATATCCATGGCAACTACCACAATTTGCAACAGTAACAGAGCCTCCTCTTAATGCTAAACCATGATAGGAATCAGTGAATGTTTCAAATTTGTTTGTGGATAATCCATAACGTTCAGATAATCTTACAGAAGTGTGGCAAGGTGCGCAAATCATTGATGAAACATTCTGAAAAGCTACAGGTGAGTTCGGATCAGTATGTTTTAGAATATTGTGCTCTCCATGACAACTTGTACATACCGGTGAATCAATATTTCCTTTTGAAACAGCTACTCCATGAATACTTTCTTGGTATTCTTTTTTTATTTCATTATGACAATTTCCGCAAGTAGATGGAATATTTAATCTGTTTACGTGCGATCTTGAGTCTGAGCTTTTTAATACTATATGAGAACTATGGCAATCAATACAATTTGCAGCTTCAGGATTACCTCCGTGCAATGAAGAACCGTGAACACTATTGTTATAAGCCTGAATAAATTTCGCTTTCGGATTAACTCTATTTCTGACATCAGGATTATCCAAATGGCAAGATAGACATAGTTTTTCCTGAGCAGATTTCATCCCCAATAAATTATCTTTAAATGATGATTTAGTTATCTGCTCTTTATGGCAAGTCAGACAGTCAGGAGAATCTAAACCATTTGTCTGCTTGGCTAAAAAGTGATTGGATTGAATGTATTCTTCTTTTTGTTTTGGATGACAACTTCCGCAGGCGTTAGTTAAATTTTTAGTAGTCCACTTGCTCTTTTTAACAGATTGAACGTCGTGAATGCCGTGACAAGATTTGCAAGAGATATCCTGACCTTTTCCCATTCCTCTGGAAAATAAAATCTGAGGATGGAAACTATGTTTCGTTAAAGCGTTAGAATGACAACTTAGACAATTGACATCTTGGATATTCTCAGCGTGAGGTAAATCTTCTGCACTAAATCCTTTATGGCAAGTAACACAAGATAATTTTGAGTGAACAGATTTATTATACGTATTTTCATCAACAAAAAGGGAAATAGTCTTTCCCTTCTTTTCCATTGTCAGTTCAGTATCATTATGGCAACTCAGACAATCTTCTACTGATTGAGCATTTATGTTTGAGGGCAAAATAACTAATCCGATTGTGAGGAGAGATATAAAAAGATGCAGAGGGAACATCTTTTTTTTTTCAGTAGTTATTTGCCTGAGTGCCATAAAAATCCTAAAAATCTAAAAATTATTTTTCCGATAAGGTCATCATCCAATCAACTATTTTTCTCAAATCTTCTTCATTGCCTTTAAAGGCAGTCTTGTGGTCTTTTCCATTCAATTTTTCTTTTTTCATAAGATATTTCATCCAAAACTCAGCATTTTTTTCTTTATCAAGCTGAACTATATCAGTAGCGTCAGATTTTTTTGATTCAATCCCAACGCTTTTTACTGTATGACACATATTGCATTTATTATCAACGAAAATCTTTTTTCCTTCGGGCTCATCATCTCCGGCAATTGCATAAGCAAAACCATATAACGCAACTATCGTAAGGACAAGTATTAGATAAAGAGTTATATTTTTCATTTTTACCTCGATTTTTGTTGTTCAATTTTACCACAAATTAAATACCAATATTTTATAATAAAAATTAGAAATTTTTGCATTATTTAATGAGTTAATTAATAATTTCTCATTATAAATAAAAAAACAATGTTCTTTTTTGCAAATATTAGAATTTTAATTGGACTAGCTATTTAGTTAAAGCTGATTGTTCAAGAATTTCTGTTAATTTTAAGCTGATTTCGTTTAAGTCAAAAGGTTTGTAGAAAATTTCACTGACATAAGATTTAAGTCTGCTTTCAGTCTGCGAAGTTCTTTTAGTGTACACATAAGTTAGAAAAATAGGTATATCAGGATTCTTTATTTTAATTTTTTCACAAGTCAGAAATAATTGATTATTTGGTTCGTGATCAATAAACACTGCATCATTTTTATTGTCAAAATTAAATGATTCAAGTAGTTTATAATCTGTTGTTACTACAAGCTTATAATGATTTTGTAAATAAGCCAAAAGACTATAACAAAGACTGAAGTCCGGACTGTAAATAATTACTCTTTTCATAAAAGTAATTACTCGAATTATATGCCAGACTAAAAATCAGCTAAAATTCCAATAATTTTGAGAGTTCTCGTTAAATTTGCCAAATATGAAATAACTTTAATTTTATTTTCTCTTTATTGAAAATGAAATTATATCTGAATATCAAGTTCTTTGAGTTTTCTGTATAAGGTTGAAAGACCAACACTAAGTTCCTCTGCAGTTTTTTCTTTATTGAACTCGTTATTTTGAAGAGCTTTGATTATGTAATCTCTTTCAAATTTTTTAACACTTTCTTCTAAAGAACCAGTGTATGAAAAATTAAACAAACTTTTTGAAGGAACAATTGACTGTGGCAAATCCTCCAGCATAATAAATTCACTTTTGCAGAAAATTACAGCTCGTTCTATAATATTCTCTAATTCTCTTACTTCGCCTTTCCATTCGTGATTGATAAGAGCTCTCATTGCATCATTGTCAATACCTTTTATTTTTTTATTTAATTTTCTTCTGTAAAAATCAACGAAATGATTTGCAAGGAGAGGAATATCTTCCTCTCTTTCTCTCAAAGAAGGTAAATGTATTTCAACTACATTTATTCTGTAGTATAAGTCCTCTCTGAATCTTCCGTTTTTGACTTCTTCTTCCAAATTTCTGTTTGTTGTAGCTATAAACCTTACATTTGCAGAAAGTGTAAGTGTTGTTCCAACCGGAGTATATTCTTTTTCCTGAATAGCTCGCAGAAGTTTTACTTGTAATTGTGGTGGCATTTCGCTGATTTCATCTAAAAATAAAGTACCACCCTCAGCAGCTTTTATAAAACCTTCTTTATCAGAGATCGCACCTGTAAAAGCACCTTTTCTGTGTCCGAACAATTCGCTTTCTATGAGATTTTCTGAAATAGCTCCACAATTAACAGCAATAAATCTTTTGTTTTTTCTTCTGCTATTATAATGAATTGCCTTAGCTACTAATTCTTTTCCAGTTCCACTTTTTCCACTGATTAAAACTGTTGAGTCAGTATCAGCGACTGCTTTAATCATTTCAAAAACATTTTTGATTGCAGCACTTTTTCCAACAATATGTTCGAAATCGTACTGTCGATGAACTTCTTCACGCAAAATTTTATTCTCGATTATTAATTCCTTGATTTCAAATAATCTCTTCGCTTTTAGAATTAATTCATCAAACTCAATTGGTTTTAGGATATAATCACTTGCACCATTCCTCAATGCAGAAATTGCAGTTTCTAATGATCCAAATGCAGTAATAATGATTACAGCAGTTTGAGGATCAAGAGTTTTAACCTTTTCTAATAATTCAGTTCCTTTCATTGAAGGCATTTCAATATCTGTAATAATCAAATCAAAGTGTTTTTCTTTGACTTTGTTGTATGCAACTAAACCATTCTCTGCCTTCTCGACATTAAATCCCTCTGCTTCTAATACAAAAGAAAGATTATCTCTTATAATTTCTTCGTCATCAACGACTAATATTTTATAACTCATATATTCCTTATTGATTGTGAATAGGTAATTTGATAGTAAATGTTGTTCCTTTGCCTAGTTTGCTCGATACTTTGATTTCACCTTGAAAACTTTTAACGATCCCATAGCTCACCCAAAGTCCAAGTCCGGTTCCTTTTCCTTCTTTTTTAGTGGTGAAAAATGGTTCGAAAATTTTGTTCAGATTATCATCTGATATTCCGGGTCCAGTGTCTGAAAAAGTGATAATAACAAAATCATTTTCAACAGAAGATTTAATAGAAATTTTTTCTTTGTTTTTAACCTTCTTCTCTGAAATTGCATCAACAGCGTTTAGCAAAATATTTAAAAATACTTGCTGAATCTGGTCTGCTATCAAAGGTAAATTTGGTAACATCTCACTTAATTCAGCCTCGAAAGTAATATCTTTTGCTTTTGTTCCAACTTTGGTGATCTCCATTGCTTCGATTAAAACTTTATTTATGTCAGTAAATTTTAATTCATAATTTGAAGGTCTGGAAAAATCAACAAGATCTCTTATGATTTTAGAAATTCTTGTAATTTGATTTTTCACTAAGCTCAGTTTTTCAATAACTAAAGGCTCTTTTGTAGAGCGTTGTGCAACCTGTACGAGAGCTGAAATTGAAGCAAGTGGATTTCCAACTTCGTGTGCAATACCGGCAGCAAGTGTACCAATACTCTCCATCTTTTGTGAATGAATTAGTTGTCTTTCAAAAGTTCGTTTTTCTGATAAGTCTCTGTGAATTGCAAAGTATCCGGTAACATTATTTTCTTTATCAATAATAGGAGAGATTAGTAGTTGAGTATAAAATGGCTCACCATTTTTTTTCCGATTTTCTACTTCACCAACCCAAACTTTACCACTTGAAATTGTAGCCCACATTTTATCCCAGAAAGAAGTTGGTAATTTTCCGCTTCCAAAAATTCGCGGGTTCTTTCCTAAAAGTTCTTCTTTAGTGTATCCAGAAGCATTTATAAATGCACGGTTAACATAAATCATCCTTCCATTCAAATCTGTAATCTGAATTGGATTAACGCTATTCTCTGCGATGTTAAAAAATCTTGTTAACTCAATTTCTTTTTGCTTTTCTTCAGAAATATCTCTTGCAACAATTATGTATCTATCTGATTGACTGTTGAGAAACGGCACGAAAGTTACATTTACATCAAGATATTTTCTGTTAATGAATAAACGTGTATTTATTGATTTCGATAAATTGCTCGATTTTGTTTCAGCAAATAATTTATCCGTATGACTTCTGTCGCATAGTTCAATCATATCAAAAAAATTATCTTCCTTCTTCAACTCACTTGCAAGAAGAGTCTCAGCAGATTTATTTGTTTTTATGATTTTTCCACTGCAATCGACAACGAAATACATATCAGGGAAATTGTCGAACAGATTGAAATCAAATTGGTAATTGCTCATCAAATATTAGTTATTTATTGACACAAAAATAACTAAGTTTGAAGTATTGATTAAATGAAAAATTAATCCATCACGTTAAACTCAATTATGAAAATTGCATTATTACAATATTCACCGGAATGGGAGAATAAAGATTCAAACAAAGAGAAAATTCTTCATCTTATTGAATCAAATAAAGAAAAATTTGAACTCCTTATTTTACCGGAAATGACTCTCACCGGTTTTTCAATGAATGCAGTTTCAATTGCTGAAACAATTCAAGGAGATACTTTCAGATTCTTTTCAAAATTAGCAGTTGAAAAAAATATTGATGTACTTGTTGGAATCGTTGAAAAATCCAAATCAAAACCTTACAACACTTTGATTCATATAGATAAAAAAGGAAAACTTGTAAAACTTTATCGTAAAATTCATCCGTTCTCTTATGCAAATGAAGATAAGCATTTTCTCTCTGGAAAAAGACCAGCAATAACTAAAGTAAGAAAATGGAAAATCGGACTTTCAATATGTTATGACTTAAGATTTCCGGAACTTTATAGAAAATATGCTAAGAAGAAAGTTCATTTAATTGTTGATATTGCAAATTGGCCTGATACAAGAATTGAGCATTGGCGGGCATTACTGAAAGCAAGAGCAATAGAGAATCAATGCTATGTTGCTGGAGTAAACAGAGTAGGAAAAGATATTAAGTTAAATTACAATGGTTATAGTTCTGTGTTTGATCCGATGGGAAAGGAAATTTGTTTTAGCGTTGATAAAGAAGAAATTTTAATTGCAGAACTTGATAAAATTTATTTGACAGAAATCCGGAACAAACTTCCTTTCCTCGAAGATATAAAACTTATTTGAAGTTAAATCAGTTTGAAAACGAATCCAAGATTCAATGCTTGTTTTATCTGAGTTCGTCTGGTTTGATTTATCTCGTGAACAATCACAACATTCAAATTAACATTCAGATAATCATTAACTTTTGCAGTAATGATATTATCCCAGCGAACATCCCATACATCTAATTTGTTAAAACGAGTAAATAATCTCAGATAAGATATATATGTGGTGTTAGGAAGAAATTCATAAGCAAGACCGGTTACAGATTCTAATCCTGTTTCGAGTTTAAATTTTTCAATCTTATCGGTAGTTTCTTCATCATCTGAATAAAGCGCTGCAAATTTATTAGCAAAAGTTTCCTGAAATGATATTCCTAATCGAGTTGTGAACAAATCTTTTTCGTGATAAAGAAATCCCAAAGCTTGAGTAACATATCCCGGATCAAAAAAATCTGCAGTTTGAATTTCAGGAGTTGTTTTATAATCAAATCCTTTCGTAATTGAAGTACGAACTGATGAAGAAAAATAAGGATCTATTTTCCAACCAATACTTTTTGATAAAATACTTTCAAAAAAGAATTCATTATCAGTTGTTCTGTAACCTTGTGATTCAAGTTTTGTCCGACCATAAGCTAACTTTAGAAAATTCGCCCAACGCCACGAATCAGAAATGTAAACAGCGTCAACTCTGGTAAAACCTGTATAGGAAAGTGAATTTGAACCACCTTGAGTCCAATCTTTGAACGAAATCTGACTGATATTTAATCCTATAATTGCTTTAGGATTCCATCCTTTATTAAGTGTTGTATCTACTTCCATCTGAGGAAATGAAAGAATTGAAAAGAATAAAAAGAAAAGAGAAAGGAATTTTTTCATAAATTAAACCTACTTTTTTTAGTGAGAGACTTCAGAAACCTCTTTAATCTTAAAGGGAAATTTGAAATAGTAGAAATTCTCATCTTCTTTAAAGATTTTATCTTTAGTTAAATAATATTTGTTAATAATAGATTTATCTTTTTTGTCAGGATAAAGAAAGTAAAGTTCATCTTCAAATAAATATTTTAATAAACGGATTTTCTTCCTCGAAGAAAGAAAAGCCATATCAATCATTATTTTTCTGGTTAAACCGTTTTTTTCAACGAAGAGATAAATAGGTCGCATAATTTTTCATTATTTTTAAGGCAAAAATATTGTTTTCTTATTGATTAAAAAATCATTCACTTTTATTTATTGATATGAAAAATTACTTCCTTCTATTATTCTTTTTTATTCTTCCTTCAATCTTTTTTGCACAGGAAGATAATCTACCGATTGAACACAGAGTTTATACTTTTCTGAAAGAAATGAGAGTTAAAAATGTCATTACTTATCTTCGAGATGACAATCTGGTTTTATCGAGAAATTCGATCAAATCTTATTTGATGCAAATTGAAAGTAAATCTGAATTACTAAGTGAAACTGAAAAAAAACTTCTTAAAAAATTTCAATTTGAATTATCCGATAATCTCGATGAAAATCAACATTCAGAATTATTTAATCCTGATAAAAATTTTTTCCAATCAGTAAAAAATATTTTTTCAGATAAAAAGAAATACTTATTCGCTTCAATTGAAGATGAGAATAGTATTTTCATTGAAGGGATTGGACATTTTTATCATGGACAAAGATTAAAACCTTCGCCAACTACAAATTCAAATTTATATGACATAGGCTTTAGACTTAGAGGAACTGTCTTTTCAAATTTGGGTTACAATCTTACAGTTATAAAAGGCGGCGTCAGTGGTAATTCGTTTATTTCTGAAAAAATAGAACCACGTTTGCTTAGTAATTTCAAGTGGGTTGAAAATCTGGAAAATATCGGGAACTATGGATTTAATTACGGCTATTTGAGATTGAAAGTGAAACCGCATCCAAAAATTAATCTCTCAATTCAGATTGGTAGAGAAGATATTACTTTTGGTTACGGGTATGGTAATAAACTTATAATTAGCGGAAATAATCCCACATTGGATTTCATTAATTTTAATTTTGATTATTCACCATTTCATATTACTTCAATTCACGCTTCAACTGTCGGTGAGTTTTTACCAAAAAGGGAAGACCGTTTCACAAAATATATTGCAATCAACAAAGTGAAAATCGCATTTGAAAAATTTGAATTTGGAATTGGTGAGTCAATGATTTACTCAGGCAGAGGAATCGAATTGGGTTATTTATCTCCAATATCATTTTATAAATTCATTGAAATGGACATTCAGGATAGAGATAATGGAAATGTATTTCTTGACTTCAAAACAAATGCAATAAAGAATTTTGAAATTCAAGGAACATTTTTCCTTGATGAAAATATTTTGAGTAATCTTCAGGATTTGAAAAGATATACAAATAAAACTGCTTATCAAATTGGAACATTTTGGTATCAACCATTTGGAATTGAAGATCTTAGTTTAATATGCGAGTACACTCGAATCAGACCTTATGTTTACACACACGCCGATCCAAAAAATACCTACACTTCTTTTGGACAAAATCTTGGGCATAGGATAGGTCCGAATGCTGATGAGATTTTGACAAGAATAACATACAATGTTGATGAGCGCCTTAGACTCTTTGGTGAATATTCTTTTGTGCGGAAAGGAAAAAATGAATATGACACTAATGGAAATTTAATCAGAAATATTGGCGGAGATGTTTTTCTAAGTCATCCCGATTTTATGCCTGAAAAAACTGCTTTATTTCTTGATGGCGAAAGATGGAATTATAGCAATTATTCATTCGGTTTTATCTATGAACCTTTTACACAAATTATTCTAGAATTTATAATAAAATCTGAGTTAGCTACGAGATTAAAAGATAAAGCGAGCGAGTCACTTATCTATTCATTACTGAAAATGAAATTGGCTTTCTAAATTTGGGATGAATGCAAATGTCCGTAAAAAATTTTTTCACTGAAATTCCTCATCAAATAGAAAAAGAAATAATTGAAACATTAGTTAAATCGAATAACGTTCGGATTGAAAGAATCATATCTGATAATCATTCAAGTCCTAAAGATTTTTGGTATGATCAGAAAAAAAATGAATTTGTAATCGTTTTGAAAGGTGAGGGAATAATTGAATTTGAAAACGGTAAAAAAGTAGTGTTGAAAGAAGGAGATTATCTGATTATTCCTTCACACAAAAAACATCGGGTGGATAAAACATCTGAAAAAGAAAAGACGATTTGGTTGACTATTTTTTATAAATAACTCTGTTTCTCTGTCCCTTTGTGGTTAATAAACATTAAACCTTTTTAACAATTCCGTCCTTAATTTCAAAAACACAATCAGCTAAATCAATTAACTGAGAATTGTGAGTGACAATCACAAAAGTCTTTTTTAACTCATCACGCAATTTCAGAAACAATTGATGAATTGACTCGCTGTTTTTTGAATCAAGATTACCTGTTGGCTCATCAGCAAAAATAATCTTCGGATCATTTATAAGTGCTCTGGCAATAGCCACTCGTTGTTGTTCACCACCAGATAATTCTGCAGGTTTATGAGTCAATCTATCAGAGAGGCCTACAAGATTTAAAACTTCTTCTGCTCTAACTAATGCTTTCTTCAAGGTTTTTCCATCAACCATATTTGGAATTGCAACATTTTCAATAGCTGAAAACTCCGGAAGCAAATGATGAAATTGAAATACAAACCCAATATTTTTATTTCTAAAATTAGATAGTTGTTCGCCCTTTAAATTATTAATACTTGTTCCAACAAAAGTAACAATACCAGAATCAGGTTCATCCAATCCGCTGAGAATATGTAAAAGTGTCGATTTCCCAGACCCAGAAGCGCCTATAATTATTGAAATCTTATTTTCTTCAATTTCAAGATTAACATCTTTCAAAACTTCTAAAAAATTGTTTGAATTATTTCTATAAGACTTAAAAATATTTTTTGCTTCTAAGATACCATTCATAAATTATTCCCATTTTATACCATCAATCAAATTTGTTTTCGCTGCTCTCAATGCCGGAAACATAGCAGAGAGAATTGATAAAAACATTGAAGCAAATGCGACAATTAAAAAATCAGATACCTGAATCTTTAAAGGTAAACTATCAATTTTGTATAACATTGGATCAAGAGGATAAATTTTATATTCAATTTGTAACCAACAGATAAATAATCCTAAGCCTATTCCTAATATCGTCCCCACGAAACCGATTATTGCACCTTCGTTCAAAAATATTTTTAATAATGATTTTTCAGAAACACCAAAGGACTTCATTACTGATATATCTCTCTTTTTTTCAAGAACTGTCATTGTCAAAGAACTTAAAATGTTGAAGGAAGCAACTGCTATTATCAAAGTTAAAAGTAAATAAGCAACCCATCGTTCAATTTTCATTACAGAGAAAAGTTCGTTGTGAATTTCATACTTATCCAAAATTTCCGCATCATCCTGAAATTTATCTTCAAAGATGTTTTTAATTTTTTCAACCATATTTTTATCGGTCAGTGTAATTTCAAAGCCTTGAATCTCTTTCGATGATCCGAAGAGAGATAAAAATGAATTCAAATCAATGATAGAGAGAGTTTTATCATACTGATTATTCTGAGAATAAAAAATTCCTTTCACTAAGAAAGTTTTACTTCTAATAGGACTGAAACCGGAGAGAAAACTATTCATTGAAACAGGTGCGAATACTTTGATCGTATCATGTAAATTTACTTGAAGCTCGTTAGCAAGAATAATTCCGACATAAATTCCAGGAATAGTTTCGTCATCTGATTTACTTTTATAAAAAATGATTTTACTTGAATCATATAATTCAAAGAATTTATTCTTTTCTATTCCTTTTAATTCCGAAACAGATTGAGCGTATCTGCTCTCCAACAATACTCTTGAATTAATATAAGGTGAAAAGCTTTTTATATTTTCATTATCTTTTAGAAGTGAATTTGTTTTGGCAAAATTCTCATTACTATTCTGAATAAAGTCTATTCTGATATCGGGATCAATACTTGTCAGGAATGATTCTACGAGATTTCCGAACCCATTGAAAACTGACAATACAACAATCAATGAAGCCACTCCGACCATTATACCCAAAGTTGAAATTAATGATATAACAGTAATGAAATTGAGTTTATGCTTTGAGACAAAATATCTTCTTGCAATGAATGTTTCTAATTTCATTGAAACCTAATGGCTTTAATTGGATTGATTTTCGATGAAATTATACTTGGTGTTAATGATGCCAGAAGAGCTAAAATCAAAGTTGCAAATGATACGAGTAAGAAAATGAATAAAGAAAAATCAAAAGGTACGTTCGTAACCATATATATACTTGAAGGTACTTTTATGATATTAAATTGTTGTTGCAAAAACATTAAAATCAGGGCAAGAATATTCCCCCAAAAAATCCCGTAAAAAGTTATTTGTAATCCTTGTAACAAAAAAATGAAGACGATTTGTTTCTTTCTTAAACCGAGAGATTTCAAAATTCCAATTGCTGATGTTTTTTCAATCACCATAATGAACAACGTACTTATAATATTAAATACCGCAACGATAATTATTAAACTCAAGACTATTGGAATTGGTTTTTTTTGTAGTTCTATCCATGTGAAGATACTTCTGTGCATTTCAAAAATATTCTGAGCATATAAAGGATATTTTAATCGATCTCTGATTTCAGAAACAATATTATAAACATTATTTAAATTCTTTAATTTAATATCAACACCATTTATCAGATTTTCACCTTCAAATAAAAACTGTTGAGCAGAAGTTAAATCCGTAAAAGCAATTAAGTCATCATAATTAGTAATTCCACTTTCATAAATTCCTGAAACATTAAAAACTTCAATATTAGGAAATTCATTAGCGTCAAGATTTGATGATTTGTCTATAGAAATCAGAGAGACTTTATCACCAACTTTCAAAAACAATCGCTTTGCAAATGACTTTCCTACTAATAATTGGTTTTTTCTTTCAGTGTTAAAATCTCCTTCAATTAAATTAGATTTTATTTTGTTCAAGTAATCAACATTTTCAATTCCTTTTAATGTAATTCCGTCAGAATTTCCTTTTTTAGAGATAATGACTGTTTCACTTAAATTCGGAGAAACATAATCAATTTCAGCTTTGTATTTATTTATAAGTTTTTCAATTTCCTGAAACTTTAAATGAACCTTGTTATCAACGGAAAAAATTTTAATATGTGAATCCATTTCAATAATCTTTTGTGTTAAAGTTTTTTCAAAACCAGAGACAATACTTAGAGCGATTATGAGAGTTGCAACTCCTAAACAAATTCCTATAGTAGCGATAAACGAAATTAAGCTGAGAAATTTCGATGTTCGAGTGGATTTAAATAACTTTGAAAAAATAAAGATTGAAAGATTCACCTAATACTCTCTACCTAAAAAGTTAAAATTCAACTCAAAATTAAAAAAAATGCTCCGTATTCTAACTATAATTTTAGCTGAAAATACAAAAGAGTTTTAAGTTAACTCAAAGAAAACTCAACTTTGGGTTAAAAAAAACGATAATTAATTAAAAAAGTGCGTCTATTGTGTTAAAAGAAGAAGAAATATTTTCGAGCACTTCATCAAGTTATGAACTTGAATGGGT